>Ga0315314_1000424_pt1 | contig 47133 bp, 50 predicted proteins | sample TDP9_MG_FD_203631 | JGI IMG/M metagenome (GOLD analysis project Ga0315314, IMG submission 203631) | Freshwater sediment microbial communities from Lake Towuti, South Sulawesi, Indonesia - TDP9 | ecosystem: Environmental > Aquatic > Freshwater > Lake > Sediment | place: Indonesia: South Sulawesi... | reverse complement strand
TCTAGAAAACCAAGACCGATTAGCTTGGTACAGTATGTGCGTACCGATAACGAAAAAAGCTTAAACAGAAAACGCTTTGAAAACAGTTGTTTTCCAAAAGAAGCTAAAAATTTTTGGTAGCCCGGGATAGGTTCACATTCCCGTTCACATACACGGAATAACGCATTTTTAGCGCAGAAATCGTAGCGAAATTGGCTATGCTTCTTCTATCGTTCCGATATAACTCATGTCTTTGAGGGAGAAAACTGCGTGCTAGTAAGATTTATCCTTTTTCCGATCTGATAAACTGGCTTCTATTTTACAAGTCTGGATTTCAGCATGTTTATCGCCTTTTCTTCCCATTCCCTAAACTCGTCTGGTTTCTCCCAAAACTGGGTCCACGCCTCGTTTAATATTCCAACGATGCTATCTGAATTATTCTTTTCAAGCTCCGCAGCGGAAATTACCAAGAGCTTACCCTCTCTTAGTCCTGTCAAAAGCAACTCCACTATTTCTTCCATTAAATCTTCAGGATAGGCGTACTGATATTCGACCGTGGGATTTGTGTCTAGGACTAATGACGTGTTGTTCCATCTGGATAAAATCGAAGCTGCTTGATCATCAAATCCTAATTTTCTAAGGCCTATCTGCAGCATTGTCATTCTCGAATCATCTGAAGGGTGGGTCTGTGGTAGTATCTTGGAGAACTTGTAGATGTCCTCAGTTTTCTTCACGGTTAAATGCATGTGTGACCATGCATAGGCAGGTCCCAATGTGGCCAATGCGAACAGGTCACAGAAGAATTCATTTATCCAATATTCCTTCCACTGGGAGTGTATGTGTGCAATAAGCCTAGGTAGTTCCTCCGGTCCAGTTTCACGCATCTTTCTAGACAATAAATCCTGGTAATAAGCCGTGATTCTTCTGACTGCCATGTTATATCTACTGTTAACTTCTCTTAATCTGAGTGTGTTCTCCCTATTGAACAATACATAATGTCCCATCTCATGAAATGCATCAGGAAGATGCAAGAGAAAATTTGATTCTCCCACAGGGACAAAAATAACATTAGTGAACGGATGAAAAAAGTAGTATCTTGTTGAGATGCATGCAACTGAAGGCTGGCTTAAAGGCATGTTTATGTCTTTGTGAATCTGGTGAATAAGACTGTTCATATATCTTATATCATCATTAGCATAGTACAATGCCGAGATTCCATAAGACTCAACCATCTCAATCTCTCTTACATATCGCCTTATGGCTCTTGGAATGTCTCGTATCTCTTCTTCTTCTCTGCTCTCAAGTTCCTCCAGAAGCAGCTTCATCCTTCCAGTTATAGAATCGATTATGTTCGTACAACGTTCTGCAAGTCCTGAGAGTTCCTGGTACTTGACTGGATGTATAAGGTTCTTCAGGCATAGTGCACGATCTATCTGTTCTAAGATTATGGCCCTTAGATACTCCTTCATATTCTTTCACTCATTCTCCGATACAGGTTTCCACATTCCGCATCCAATGCATCCGCAATATCGTTTAAAATGCTGAAATCACCTTCCGAAAGTTTGATTTCATTGGAGTTCAGTTTTGAGTAGAGTTGTTTTAGCTTGCCCCGGTAAGTCGGCCATTCTCTGTCATGGCGCTCTCGTATAATGTCAACAACACTTCGCTCATCGATTGCTGTGGATTCACAGAGATTCCCCTCGATACTTTCCAAGATGGGGCCAATGACATCTAGAAGTTTGCCTATATTCGTCTCTATTTCAGGCGTCCTTCTTGTGTCTCCTTTTTTCTTGAGGAAACGAAGTGCTTCGTCAAAGTCCTCTAATGATTTTGTGTTTACGTTGAATCTGGTCGCAAATATGCCTAGTATACCCATTACAATCACTCCTCCATTTCTTCTACTTCCTCTTCTTCACCAAATCTAAAAGTTTCACTATCATATTCTCCTGCAATTTCCCTCAATCTGATATCATTCATCTTGATAGAGAGAGGCAGGCGAGAGCAGTCGTCTACCTTTGTCCAAGTTAGATTGGACAAGTAAAAAATATCCGCTAGGATCTCTTCGAGAGTCATTGCTCCCTCCACCTTTGTGACATGCAAAGGTTTGGCTGTTCCCTTGAACGTGAAAGGATAGCCTGTCGTACAAAGAAATGCATCACTTTCTGAAAAGGGGAAGTACATGCCGACCGTAGGATTATACACCATTTCCTTTTGCTTGCCTGGTGGCATTGTGACCTTGAACAATCTGAAGGATATACTTGATGTCGTCTTGATTTCCACAAACGTACATTCGCAGTCTCTTGCCAATCGATTCTCACCTTTTAGTCTATTCAGAGCTTGGGTGATGCCTTTTTTCTCAGGTGGAAACAGAGTGCCTTGCCTGTGAATGACAATTTTTCTGATGTCCTTTGATAATAGTTTCTGTTCTTCTTTCAGAATCTCGTACACCTTTTCAGACATGTGCTTTCCGCCCAACTGCTCTTTCTGATCGGACTGACTTGGCACGAATCTAATCTCTGTTCCGTACTTGTAGATCAGAGTGAACCCAACAGTATTGTTCTTCACGTCGATACCTATGACTAAGTCAGCGTTCAGAGGCGTCCCAAGGACAAAAGGCCATATGTTGTTTGTAATCAAGATTTTGTTCAAAACCACGTTTCTGATATATCCCTTGAATTTCCCCATATGCTTCCAATCAGAAACGAGTCTCCAACCTCCGTTTCCGCCTTTCAAGGTTGCGTACTCGTAGCTTTCTTCTGGAACCTCAGTGTGGATAACCGATACATACACGTCTCTCTTACGCAGTTCTCGCATCAAGAAGTTTGCTAGTTGGTCTTCCTCTCTTGCTTTGTATGGTAATCTTGGTATCATGACTATTCCGAATCCATCCTTGACATCATTTTCCTTCACAGCTTTCATGATTTCTTTAGCAAGGTTATGCACAGACCTTTGCACCGAATCGTTATATGGTACTTCGATGGGCGAGTAGATGTCTCCGTCCTCATGGTATAGTCTCTGAACTTCTTGCTTGATTTCGGCTATGAACATCTTACCAAAGGACTCGAAGACCGAATTCGGCATAATGAAGTACTGGCGATAAAAAGGCTCTTTGACAAAAAGCCCAGCATCTTTGGAATAGAGGAGCTCTGTCTTCTTGTGGCCAAATTCTTGAGGAGATGCTGTCACGGAATTTGGTGTTGCCCGTACGGACAGTATTTTCCCGTTGCCGAATTTGAGATCAGGTATTTCTATCGTTCTGACATCTGTTATGAGGGGGCTGCTAGAGAGAATAATATTGGTTGAGCCAAAGGTGAGATTCCTTAGAAAATTGTCCACATTGAACTGGATTTCTCTTCGTCTAACATGAGGTGGTCTGATAGTCATTGGATGGAAAGGCTTAACATCCGGATGGTTCGTGCCATAAGTTAGCCTACATAACCCAGAGGGAACGTGTCTGGGTTCTCCTAAGCTTGTGTAATAAACCAGTACAGAGCAATCTTCTGGAAGGGCACGCAGGTTGCGTGATTTTCGAGCGCCAGCTATCTTGTGAATATGGGAGAAGAGGGGTGTTCCTTTTGGATACTCAACTTCAGAGACATTAAGGTCAACATAGTCTGCAAGTTTTATCTCATACCATGTGTCGCCATACTCATACAGACAATTTTGTCCTTTGTATTTCTCTCTGAACTCTTTGCGTGTGATCTGTGTAGGTAGGGGAAGTTTGTCAACATATTTGCTTCTTGTGTCAACACAAATTCCTATTTTGCCATCATTCAGAGCGACAATTCTGAAAGTGAACCCTCTATATAAGTCAATCTTATTCGAGAGTTCTCCAAACTCTGGGTCTGGAAACCTCATATAAAATGGATAGCCTGTTTGTGGTTGCCACAATGAGGAATTTTGGCGTAAAGGGTTCTGAAGGGAGAATTGAAGGAACCTTGAAGCCAATCTTGCAGTAGTTGGGGTTAATGAGTTGAAGTTTAGATCGTTAAGCTGAGGGAGCTTCTCTATTTTGGCAGGTGTCCTGACCAACTCCATCGATGTAGGCAACTCCGTGTATTCTACGGGTTGTGCTATAAAAGTATCTTGACCTTGGACGAAGGCAGCACACGGAGACTTGGTTCGCCTGCTCAGCGTATCGACTAGCAGCTGTAGATTCTTGTGGTAATCGTCTGATTCCGGAATCCCACGAATCCTATATGTTCTGTACTTGCAGTTCAGTTCTCTAGTGTTTTCAATCAAGTAAATGTTAGTTTCAATAGGACTCATGCCCATCCCACCTCAGACAAGCTTCTTTGAACAGACATCTTCTGCCAACAAAGTCTTTTGAATTGACACGTGCTACAAATCCTTGGAAAATGTGTCGTCCAAAAAAGCTCTGCGTCCAATTCACCAAACCCTTTCCCGCCATTCAATAGATTGTTCATCTGCATGGACGACAAGAAAATATAGTCCTCAATGAAAGCGATATCCTCGGAAGAGATTGTATGCACTCTCTGCTTATTCTTTAATAGTTGATATTCAATCATCCGGAAAGCTGTGGGGTCTATCAATTGGTTTTCTATTCCTTTCGGGAAGTCTTTGTGAGGTTTTGTTCTTGAAAGGGCTACAGCATATACTCCTAGTTGAAGCCAGAAGTCGGATCTGGCTACGGAATGGACTTTCCAATCAATGATTGTCGGTGGTGCATCATTGAAGAACACCAGCAAGTCAGGAGTACATGATACTGTTGTGTCTGCTAATTGGAAAACCAACGATCTTTGCGCGGCAATATATACACTTCTCTCCTTAATCTCTCCGATAAGATTGGAGTCCAAAAGGTTCCTTAATGAAACTAAGACATCTTCTCCAGCCTCCTGCAATACGTCATCGTTCAACCCCCCATTGTATTCCACATCATAAAAAGCGCAATATTCGTCACCTATCCTTGATTTCTTCATGTTGTGATCTCTGTATCTTTTCTCTCTGCCAAACTTGATCTGTTTCTCCATCAAATCTTTTGCGAATGTAGCCACCTCTTCTTCTGGAGGAAGCCTTCCCGATTTTATCCCAGGAACTATCAGTTTTTCAATGACTTTATCCACGACACTGCCCCTCCAAGCATGGGTGCTCTGTAATTGCCTTAGGATATAGGCCTCTCTTCTCAAGGGGTTCTTTGTTGTAGGGCTTGCCACGATCTCGGAGTAATACCACTTTCTGGGGCACTTGTCGAATATTCTGGATTTTGTGTATGACCATTTCATTATTTCCTCCTCCTAGACCTCAAAAACTCAATATACTCCAGCACCCTCTCCTTTTCTTCCTCCGTGAGATCAGCAAAACCATCTCTTGTTCTGAAAGCTGGTTCTAAGGTTTCTAGTTTATCAGGTGCCACTGGCAACGGATGCCCAGCGAGCTCCATTAAATGTTTGTATGAAACTCCATAGCATTCTGCGAGTCTATGCAGAGCAGAAGGAGAAGGTTTGACTATCTTGCCGCCTTCCACTTGACTTATATATGCATTCGAGATTCCCGTCCTTTCTTCAACAGCTCTGAGAGTAAGCTTTCTATCTTTCCTAATTTGCTTTAAATATTCGCCGAGTTCTTGATTCATATAATATTGTATTGCTAATCAAGTATTTAAATGCTAAGGTTATCAAGCAAATACTAAATTCTCTTAGCAAAAATTTTCCGACTTTTCCGCAGAAGATAATCTCGCCACGGAAACCTCAGCATCAAAATTTATCGCGAACCTCTCAGATCATACTACCTTAAACAACCTAATGTTACCTCTCACTTTAGCTCGCTCCACTTTAATGTAATTCAACTCGATTAACTCAGTCACATAGCTATTGAAACTCCTGCTCGACTTTGCCTTTAATTCTTGCCTCTCAGCCTGTCTTTTGTAGAAATTGTAAAAATCTGTTGAAGAAATCTCTCCATGTTTCTTCAATATTCTAACAATCAACTTATGATGTGGTGTCAACCTTTCCAGTTCGTATTTCTTCTTGATCTCTTTAACTGCTTCGTATCCCTTGTCCAAATCTTCCTCGTTAATTTTAGTTTTGTTAGTTCGCTCAGCGTCATATGCTGCGCTTCTCAACGTTTGAATTGCTACCCTCGCATCTCCGGCTGCCAACTCTACTATTTTTCCCAAGATCTCAATGGAACACGTGTTAGGGTATAGAGCATGGCAATCCTCGACTCTGTGCTTTAGAATAGCCAACAATTCCTCTTCAGAGTATGGAGGAAAATTGATTGATTTCAGATTCAGCCTTGATGTTATTCTAGGGTCTAGCGTCGTCACATATTCTCTCGTGTTGGATATGCAGACCATACCGATTTTGCTGAGTTCCTTCAGCATGTAGAGGATGTCGTTAAGTTCCTTTTTGTCCAGTTTATCTACTTCGTCCAAAGCGATAATGCATACCTTGTTTTTTAGTTTCTCTTTCAACCTAGCAATCTTTACAGAGTAGCTCACCTCTGAGATAACTAGGCCAGCTTGCTCAACCAACTTATCAAGAATCAAACTTAGCGTTCTATTTTCCCAACAGTTCACGTAGAGAGCTATAGCAGTCGTGTTCTCTCTTATTTGGTCCAAAACGTACTTCACCAAAGCCGTCTTTCCTGTTCCCGGAGGTCCGTGACAGAGACAATCGTTTGGTCTGATTCTATTTCTAAAAGGAGACAAACAATAGACCAGTTCTGTCCTCTGAGCGTCTCTACATGGAAGGCTCTGCGGGATGTATTCTTCTTCCAAAACATCAGGATCGGCAATTATTTCGGTTGACATCCAATTAGATTTTGGCAAGCAACAAGAATAAATAGATTACAGTTGTTCATTGCAGGTTTTTCTTGTAATGCCCCTTAATCTATCTCCGTTTTTATTCTACCAAACCAAAATAAAAGTGAAGGTTATACTATGGCCATCGAAAAAGCGATTTCACATATTGTCAACGAAGTCATGCTAGATAACATAAAGGTTTCTCTTGAAGAAATGTACGATAACATACAAAAAAGCCACGACGCTATTCACATGTTCCTGCTCATTGCACCAGAAATGTTTCCTACACCATCCCCCCATAGGAAATATGAGACCTGGCAAACAAGATCAGCTTTTCTCACGTATCATCAAGAGATCTTTAACTCAGCCCACAGGTCGTTGATAGAAGCCCTCTGCTCTTTTTATAACACAGCTTTCGTGTTGTTAAGATCAACTCTTGAGCTGATACTTAAGGGCACGCTCTTCGAGTGCTTGGCCCACAGAGAATTCAGGAACAATTCTAAGGTTTTGGAGAAAGATGAACAAGGCGCCCGATTGATCAACCTCCTAAACAAAGTAATGAGAGATAAGCCGGATGTTGAAGACGAATTAGAAAAAGTCTCTGGAACTATTCACGATATAGTCATGGTAGTCATTGAAAACCAAAAGTATAGGCCATCTATCCTGACTCTGGTTAAACAACTTTCTCAATGGAAATTGCTTGAACCTATTGAATATTGGAGGAAAGAAGTCGTGGAATTATATAAGAAGCTGTCAGCAGATGTACACGTGGTGCCGGACAGAACCGATGTGGGAAGAGTTCTCCTCACCAAACCAGAGAACCTCTTTAAGGCCAAGAAAGTTATGCCGAATGTCTTGGCAGAATATCTGGATTGCCTGAAAAGGATAATGGATATAGGCATTGTAATCGAGCTAAACGTGTTGAAAGATAACGTAAAAATCTACAAAGAAGTTGAATCAAATCTACGTGAAATGTTATCTGACCTAAGAGAATTGGAGTTAGAATATAGTTTCAGACGAATAAGATCTCTTCTGGGATGATAATTATTTATGCTGTGAAAACCAATAAATTAAAGGAGATTTCGGAAAGTTGCATTTGTGTTAGGGATTCATGACTGTGCTGTTTCTCTCAGCCTCGGCGTAACGGCACAATCACATGTCCCTAACAATAAAGGTAGTTGAAGGATAATGTGATTGTGTGAATTTCAGAGACAAAATCTACAATTATGAAAACAGGATCAATCGTATTTTTAATAGAATCCGTAACTCAAAGATAGACGAGGAAAGCAAAGGACAACTTGAAGATTTTTACCGTGAATGCGTTATTCAAGGACTTAGCAAAGCCAGGATAGCCAAATACCTCGACACGCTTGGGAGAATTGCAAAATGGCTCAACAAACCTTTTGTTGACATTCAGAAAGAAGATTTGATGAGTCTTGTTCAGAAAATCGAATCTGAAGATTACTCCGATTGGACAAAACATGACTACAAGCTTATTTTGAAAATATTCTATAGATGGCTGGAGAAGACAGAAGATTACCCTGAAATCGTGAGGTGGATCAGCACAAGCGTAAGAAACAGCAACCATGTTCTACCTGAAGAAGTTCTTACAGAAGAGGACATTCAGAAGTTAGCTGAATGCGCAAGCAATCTGAGGGATAAGGCATTTGTTCTTGTGCTGTACGAATCTGGTTGCAGAATTGGTGAGTTGTTATCGCTCAAAATAAGGAGTGTGCAGTTCGATGATTACGGCGCTGTTCTCATGGTTTCCGGTAAGACTGGAGATAGAAGAGTTAGAATAATTTTTTCAGCTCCAAAGCTTGCTTCGTGGATTGAAAACCATCCTCTACGAGAAAGCCCGGATGCTCCTTTATGGGTCAGTCTTGGTACAAGGAATCATGGAACAGTTCTTAACTATGCCTCTGCAAAATCGATCTTGAAGGAAATCGCCCAAAAGGGTGGATTAAAAAAGAGAATTTACCCACACTTGTTCAGGCATTCCAGAGCAACATACCTAGCAAACCACTTGACAGAAGCCCAGCTCAAGCATCATTTCGGTTGGGTTCAAAGTTCAAAGATGGCTGCGACCTACGTCCATTTGTCTGGAAGAGAAGTTGACTCTGCTTTGCTTAGGCTACAAGGTATTAAGGTGGATGAAAACAAAGATGAAACCCAGTTAAAAATATTATTATGCCCAAGATGCAAGAACAAGAATTCACCAACATCTAAATTCTGCAATGTCTGTGGATACTGTTTGGATACTAAGACTGCGGTGGAGATGGATCAATTAAGAGAGAAGGCTGATAGGCTTATGAGCGAGTTGGTCAAGAATCCAAAAGTTTTGAATGCTTTGCTTGAAGGGATAGACAGACTAAAAGAAAAGAGAGACTTGTGAAGGTTTCATTAGATTTAAGTATGCGATCAAAAGACCCTTACGCAATGGACTTACCACGATTTTGAGGCGAAAAAATTGAGTGAAAAGGAATTGACAGAGATCAAAGAAGCCATCCAGAATGATATAGGTATCTACTTCAAAGGTCAAGCAGTAAGCGAAGGATGGGGATGTTTTGCTGTACCTGAGCTTGTTTTCGGTTATTGTGATTTTCTAGGTGCCTTATACACCAGATGTCTGAAAATGGGAACTTTGACTAAACGAGCAGTCAAGTTTATTGAAGATTTCCTCGGTGAAGTGAATTCAAGATACAAAAAGTACGCAGAAATAATATACGATATGTACAGACACGGAACAGTTCATAGTTTCAGACCAAAAACCTACTTAATCGATGAAGAAAAAATATCTTGGCTTGTAGGAAAGGGCTTGTCTGAACACCTTTTGTTTAGAAAAGTGTCCTTTCAAGAGAAGGCTCAAGGATACATAGCCGATTATTTCTTAATACTCGATATAAGACAGTTGTATTTAGACCTGTTAGCTGCGGTTGACCTCCTTATTAAAAGGCTCCGAATCGACCTAGAATTAGCTAAAAGAAGCGAAGAAACATATAAAATACTAGGACATGAAAAGCCGAGACAAAATATATACCCTCTTCTTAGACAAGAAATAGAAAATGCTCAGAAATTAGGTACATAGAAATTAGAGCCATCATCTCCAGACTAGAGCAAAATGAGGTTTAGTACGCTTCTCTCAAAATTCTAAACCACTTAGGCATCCTTTCCAGGATTTCTTCATCTATCTCTTCTACTAAAATTCTTTTAGGATCTTCATCTTTCATAGTCTGCCACGGCTCGGATTTTGATGATTTTAAATTCTATGTTTTTGACTCGCTTCACTCTTCTACATAATTCCCTTAATTCTAGTAATGAATCAATGCTGAACAAAGAATAAACTGCACTATCGTGTATCCAGAGTCTATAACGCTCGGTAAACTTACTCAAATGCTTCGCTATCTTCTCGCTTCCTATATTTTTGCACTCAATCATTACTCTCAAGATTTATATCACCTTCAACTATTTCGTAGATTCTCCCTCTTTTGTCACCAATAGCCTTGACCAAGCCTTTCGAGCATAGGCTTTCCATATAATTTCTAAAAGAGCGTTCACCTTTAGGATGTCTCGTGTTCTGAATATAGAAATCGTACAATCTGCTTGCTGGTAGACTCTTCCATTCTTCTAAGATTTTCAAAAGGATTTTTTCATCTTGGTTCAGTTTTTGAGGGCAGTCGTTGTTTATCTCTGGCATATCTCTTTCTTCTATTGCCTTCTTGTCCTCGCCCTCGGCCTTCAAAGAAGCAAGTTTCAACGCATTGATTCCAAGCGAGATGTTTCCCTTAATCTTCTCGGCAATCTTCTTGATTGGTTGGTCATTGTAAGTCCACTTAGCTAATGCTTTCTCTGCTCTGTCTTTTAGAATATCAAAACTTTGCTCTGGAGTATAAGGCTGAAGTTTGATGATGCTTGGGATGTTGGACCTTATGTTCTCATTTAGTAGCAAGAAGTTCTCTTCATTATCAGAAATAAGAACAACTGTTAAGCCTACACTCATGAATTTTGCCACGATGTCTTTATCCTTCAGACACTCAAAATTGTCTAGGCATATTGTAAACTTTCTCTCCTTTGCTTGTTTCAATAATTCCTTAATCAGTTCGTAGTTGCTTCTGTACAGAATGAACTCGCTTCTTGGAAGGATTTCCTTCAGAACACTATAGGTAGTTTGATAAACCGAGCAGTCAACGTAAGATGCGAAATTTTTCTTGTTTGGGTTGTGTAAAATATCCTTTACTAAAATTGTTTTCCCTGAGCCGCACGGTCCACAGATAAAGGTGTTGATGAAGTTCTTGATGTTGTTGAGAAGTTGAACCCTCTCCTTATCTCTATGCAGAAGTTTTTCAGGCAAATAAGAGGTTGAGAGAACTTCTGGATTGATGAGAATCTGAGCATTCATATGATAGATTTTTCCCAAGGGAGGAAAATAGGTTATGAGTGTGTGGTTTGCCGATAATTCCGATGAAAAACAGATATTTATTGCTAATTGAGAATTTATTAATAGTGAGTATGTGAATTGGCAAACAATTAAAGAATTCTTGAAGCCAGATTGGAGAAAGATTACCTTGTGGTTTTTGATTAGCTTTATATCGTTTCTTTGTTTTCGTGATTTTTCGTTAATAAAGTTCGATCTATTTGGCATATTGTTTGACTTAACAAGTATACCATTCTACTCTATTTCTTGTTTAATAACTTTGATTTGGGATAAATTACGCAAGAAACATGTTCAAAACTATTTGGAACGTCTTCACAAATAGTATACCCGTTAGTACTTACTGCAACCCTTAAGCTTCTGAAGTACAAATGATCATTCTCGTTCTTTTCACCAATAAGGTCAGTCATTTTGGCTTTAGTAACTGGATTGTCATTTTCTTTGAACATTGAAATGACTGAGAGAGAAGAAGTAGAATCATCGATATATTTGATAATAACTTTATCCAGCGATGCCTCTGCGTTTATTGTGGCGTTGTATGTTTCTGAAGCAGGAAGAGGTGCTGAGACAACATGCAATCGGACCAAAGCCCTGATGCCACTATTCCATCTATAGGTGACTCCTTCATCGGCATGAACTTCCAATATAGAGATTTGGGTTCCTTCAAATCTGAATGTTCCTAATCCCTCCCGCCAACTCTTCTTCCAGATGTTAGACTTGTTCTCTGCATAACCAAACTCCATTGATGCATCCACGGAAAACCACCATACACTCATTTCCATCTGTTTGGGTGGATTTACCACACCCCGCCAACGAGGCGTCTTAGCCGTACCTACATATCGCCATATAAAAGTGACCTCATAAGTGCCCGTTACAGGTGCTACCCAATCATCCCCTAAGGAGAAGGCAGCCCAAACTACATCTGTCCTAGCCCAAACATGTTTTATTTCGATGGATGCGTATGCGCTACCATTTCCTTTTGGGGGGTTGACCTTCGTGATCCACACTCCTTTAGCGAATTCATTGTCTGGCGTTGATTCGAAACCATTAGTATCTCCATAGGTATAAGGCGGAGTCATAACTTGCTCACTAGCTATTATTGCGTACCAGATGTCAGAACTTCCCGTCCGGTTGGATTCCCAGAACGCCCATATGTTTCCTTTAACTAAAGTGCCTGTCGGATAACGATCTTCATTGGGGTCTTCAGTTATCTGGACAAGATCTGTCCACTCACTTCCTCCTTTGGGTAATGTACTATACCAGATATCGTATTGGCCATCTTCATATCGTTCGAGAAAAACATACATATTTCCCAGAGAATCTTCCATAATTGAGGGGGAATTATCGTCTATAGAGGGTGAGTCTGTTATTTGGACCTCAGGGGACCAAGCTATACCGTCCAATGTGGTTTTATACCATATGTCCCTTGGTCCAGCCCAACTATAATCTCTGGCCCAAAGAAGCCAGAGCTTGCCCTCAGAATCTAGGTAGGCATAGGGCACATCCTCACTGTTTGGACCATCTACAATAACTGTCCTGCTGGTCCATGATGAACCCCCGTCTTCAGATGCGAAATAGAGAATACCCTCTCGGGAACCATATCCCAGCCAATGCCGGAAGAAGATCCAAATCTTGCCGAAGGCTTCCACAATACTGGGGTAGGTATATCCATTCCAAGGAGCAGGAGGCACATAAGGCGTGGTTGGAGATGACCAAGTATTCCCTCCGTCCTCGGAAATGCTATACCAGACTTCGTTGTCCCCGCCTCCAGGAGACTTAGGGCTGTCCCAAACCACCCAGATTCTTCCCAGGTGATCTTCTGTTATACTAAGTCCAATAGGAACGCCCTCAAAAGTCACGATTGTTTTAGGGCCACTCCATGTCTCACCCTCATCGTCAGATAAGAGAAACTGAACAGACCATCCAGAAGACCACACTCTAGAAGTAACATATGGATTTGAGAAGTATACCACCCAAACAGTTCCACTAGAATCTCGAAACGCACGGGGCATACACTCAGCGCCCTCCCCCGTAGTTAACCTATATTCTGTTTCTAGCGAGCTTTGCATCTCTGTTTGAGGTATAGATCCAACAGAGATCACGAAAACGTGAAGTATCGAACTAAGTAATAGAAGAATAGTAATCCATAAGCTCAGAACTTTTCTCAGCCCTTATTCCTTCTTTTTCGAATTTATACGAGTCTTTATGTCGATTCTAAAATTTAAATTCTTCCTTATGACGTATATTTAATAAGTGTCATAGGGGACATCGCAATGGAAGAGATTGATCGTGAAATTCCACGTTACCTCCGTCAGCAAGAATGGCCCGTTACAACAGAGATGGTTGCGAAGAAATTCAGAAATTCTTGGAATACAGCCCAGATCCATCTTTACAAACTAATGGCTGAAGAACTAATCAAAGGGAAGAAAGTTGGAAGACAGAATCAATGGATGATAACAGAGAAAGGCACAGCATACCGATGATTTTTGATATGTTGGAATTCCGCGCGCTCAGCACGCTCATCGCTTTGGCAATCACGGAATCTGTTCCCATCGGTAAAATTCATTCAGTGGCTTTTGCATTCTTCTTTTGATTACATGGAAAAAGACACAAATCTCGACATAGACAAAAAACCTAGAGAAATTATAAAGGAATTGGTTTCTCGATATATTAAAGCAGAGCCTCGAAGAATCTCACTTAAACTTTACTGGGATGATAAGCGTTCAACTATCAGCATTAACGGAGATAATTTAAATCAAACAATCGAACATCCTCAGACCATAGACTTCACTTCCTTTGCTCACGGGGTTCTAGAAGCCTACAGAGAAGTATATGGCGAATTAGAAGTTGTCCCAATAAGTTTTAGAGAAGAAATTTATAAAAACGACAGAGTCTCAATAGACCTTTACCCAACAGGAAGCGCAGGTATTTTCGATATTTTCATTGAATATAAGCAAAGTTTAAGGAAGTAAAGGAATTGTCATTCACCCATAATAAACAATTGAAACATTGCCGATCTTCTTAAAGTGGATTTTCCAAGTGGCACAACAGAGCATCCAATAAACAAATCCGGTAAGAAGAAGATTTTGGTTAGTGTTTGGGATTTTGGTGCAGTTTATCCTCAGAGCGAGAGAAGTTTATACTTATGCAATGACCATCCTGCAAAGATGAGACCCTGCCTAGCCAGAGCTATCTTACAGATTTACGGCGAATCTCCTGTCCTAGATCCTATGGCTGGTGTTGGCACTACTCTAGTTGAAGCCATGCTATTGGGAATGACTGCTGTAGGAGTAGAGTTTGAAAAGAAGTTTGTTGATCAAACGAATAAGAACATAGAACGTATCAAGAAATTATCTCCGAACAAGAATCTAGGTAAGGCTATTTGTATTAGAGGTGATGCACGAGATTTATCATGTCTTAAGACTCGTATCCTTAATAGTGTGATCTTTTCTCCTCCGTACTTCAATGCGATTGAATCAGTTAGTACAGGTCATCAAGGTCCTGAAGGTGGACACTTAGAAAGGCAGCATAAACTTGCCAAGGAAAGGAGATCCGGCTATGGCGATGGCGAGAATATCGGGCATGCTGAGAAGTATGGCTCCATAATTTTCTCTCCTCCTTATTTCAACGCTCTCAAGAAAGGTGATGAAGGCCCTCACTCAAAGAACAAGAGAATTTCTTACGATGAGAGAATTAAGCGATTTCAAGGTTATTCTACAGATTCAGATAATATCGGAAACATTCGACAGTTCGGTTCTGTGATATTAAGTCCTTCATACATGAGCGCTATAAAGGGTTCTGGAAGAAAAAGGGAGGAAGCAATCGAAGCCATGCGTAAAGCTGGAGTAAGCGAGAAGAGGATAAGAACTTTCATGGGAGAACTTGGATGTATAAAATGGCAAGATGAGGGATACTCACTTTCTAGGAATCAGATTGGAAATTTGAACGGAACTACTTATCTGGGTGAGATGTTTAAGGTTTATTCTGAATGCTTCAGAGTTTTGAAGCCGAGCAAGTTTATGGTCGTTGTAGTAAAGGATATTCGGAGAAAAGGTTTAACGATTCCTCTTGGAGCAGATACGATTAAGCTTTGTCAAATGGCTGGTTTTGAGATATTTGATATCATTGTAAACAAGATGTACTTTCCTTCTTTTTGGCAGTTAACTCATGCTCAGAAGACACAGGCTAAAGGAATACCGATGACTTTGAGAACGCACGAATATGTTCTAGTTTTTAGGAAGCCGCCTCGGTAAGTTCATAATATTGTCTCTCTATTGCTCATAATTTTGATTCATTCCGCTCAATTTATTTTTCCTTTCTTGTATGTAGCCTTCACACTTGCCATTAATTTGTCGAAGGCAACCTTAAACTCACCTGAAAAACTAAAAGGCGTCTTATTGAAATCTACAACCAAACCATTCACTATCGTACAAAACAGTTCCAACAATTTTCCATCTACAAGATTGATTTTAGATTTCATCATAATTCGGGAGACTACAAGAGTAAGATCGTGAGCAACTTGATTGGCTCTGTTATCACAGAAACCTGCAATAATACTCAGTGATTTGACTACTTGATGAATTTTCTGTCTAACAGCCAGCGCGCTTTCTTCATCCAAGGTATAGTAGGATCGATCATATTCTTTATTATCGCCTTGAAGCATCCGTAACTTGGTTTCTAACGGAATTCCTTTTCCAAGTCTCTTCAATATTACCGATATTTCGTCAGTGGCTTTTCTAATTTCATCCTTTTCTTGAAGAACGGTCTGAAGTTTAATCTCCGCAGGAAGACTCATGCTTCTTCTCGTAAGAAGGTGGCATTGAACTTAATAAGGTTTCATCAGCCTATGGACGTATATCAGAGAAAGGCGAACATTAGCGTCTTCTCGAAGAGAAGACTCTAGCGTTTTTTATTAGATTTGAAGAAATAAAGGAAATTCTGTTCGTTAGCAAGAGTGATTCTATTATCTAGCATTAAATCTTCATGCAAAATTACGAGTCAACGGCTAATAAGAATTCAAACAAGAAATCTTTAGAAGAGAACGTTCATGGATATATTCCAAGAAGGTGTGATTTAAAGTGTTACAAGTGTCGATATCAAGGGATATGCATTATCCCAAGAAGAATAATAGAGGCTAGAAAGCGATTTATCAGAAATAGTATGCTGGGCAATAAATCTCCGCTCAACAACAGATACAGGCTTAATGATTTTCTTCCAATTTTCGATTACAAGAAAAAGCTTCTCAGGTATCTGACTACCCTTAAGGGGAAACTCTACAGAAAGGACTTGGAGTAAGTTCAGCATTAACGAAATTTTGTGCAAGGATAAGTTTCATTCTCTTAGACATAAGTTTTCAGTTGCACGTAAGCTTTATAGGTTCAAGTCATAGACAGAATTCACGAAGGGCCTTGTCAACTGAAATAGAAAAAAGTCAAGGAGCAATGTTACAATACCTTTATCAAATTGCGATCAAATCAGAAGGAGAAACATGGGTCAGTGGAGATGATGTACATAAAGCAACCAACCTTGGTCCAAGTCAAATCAATGACGCAATTGAGCTTCTTCAAAATTCTGGTCTAGTTGAGTGTTTTACAGCATTGGGAACTGCACCATACAACTTCGAATCAGTCAAGATCACTGCCAAAGGAAAGCAACAGATTCAGAAAAGAAGTTTTCCCAAACAAATCGTGCCAAGCGCTCAAGACCCACGAAAGGTCTTCGTAGTCCATGGTCGAAATCTCAGAGCTCGTGATGCCCTCTTTGAATTCTTGCGCTCAATTGATTTGCGCCCTCTAGAGTGGTCTGAAATTGTAGCAGCTACAGGCAAGGCTGCACCCTATATAGGTGAGATATTGGACGAGGCATTTTCTCAAGCTCAAGCAGTCGTAGTTCTCATGACACCTGACGATGAGGGTCGTCTGAAAGAATACTTTAGGAAGCCCGATGATCTTCCCTGTGAAACTGAACTCAGTTCTCAAGCTAGGCTAAACGTTCTTTTTGAGGCTGGAATGGCAATGGGACGATTTCCCGATAGAACAATTCTAGTAGAACTTGGTGTTCTCCGTCCTTTTAGCGATATTGGTGGCCGACATGTCATTAAGCTGAATAACACGCCTCAAGAACGACGAGATCTTGCACAGCGCCTTGAAACGGCTGGGTGTGCAGTTAATCTTTCAGGTACAGATTGGCTCACTGCTGGAGAATTTGCGGTTGATTCTGAGAAGAATGGAGAAACCTTATTCGAATCCCTGCCATTTATTCTGCAAAGATTCAAAGAAGTAGTTGAGAAACCAGTCAAAAGTAATTGGAGCATACGGATTATGCATCCAGAGAAACCAATAGAGAAATGTATAGTACTTTATGACGGGATTCCCGTTCCTTGGTGGGACAAAGATACACCTTATTATGAGAGGACTATTGTGGCGGGTGGTGGGGGAAATGCTAGGATACCTGTTGAGATTGAAAAAGAAGATGCAGATGTGAAGATTATGGATGGCAAGAGGCTCTTAAGACATGCAAGGTTCATCGACATCGTTACTAGTTTGTCATAAGCATTCAGGAGAAACTGTCGATTCGCCTAACATCACTGGTAAGAAAAGAAAAAAAGATATCTCAAAATCTCTTGGGCAGTAAAGGAAAATCGTGCATCGATAAACCTCATTCAATCTACTTTCTACTTTTTGTATGTGGGTTCATGGTTGAAGAAAGAGCGAACACGATCAGATACAGAGTTGACGTTTACATAGGCAGCGACAACGATTCCAGAAAGATCAGTGACGTATACTTAGAGAAAGTTAGGCAGTGGGCAAACAAAATTTTTCCAGATGGTTACACAATCGTCAGGGGCGAAGGTTATTACAATGGAATTTCGGAAGACTCGATTCTCCTTTATACTTTCCTGAACTACGACATCGCTCTCAAACATCCGTTGGAAAGTCTCAAACGAGAACTGAAGCAGGACTCGATACTTGTGGTAAAATCGACGGTTGATGTTGAGGTGGTTTAGTGAGATGTGCTGTGTGCAATGGAAGGGTCAAAAGGTCTGAAGCTTACGCTGGAGATGAAGGTACTTTCTACGAGGGCAAGCCTTTATGCGAATCATGCTACTACCAGGATGAGCCTGCTGCAACAGTTTTCTATGGCAGAGACGATGAGCCTCACATAATCAGTTATACCAGAAACGAAACAGAAGGCAATTTCACAGTCGAATGGCACAGTACAGATCCTTGGAGAGGATACTATGAGACCAATAGCGAAAAATATTCTTTGGTAAACACTGCTGCACTTCTAGCTTGGCATGGGAGCGAGAGGATGCTTAAGGAGTTTGACGAGAGAGTCAGAGAACTATTTGATGAGCATGGCATAGAGTATGCAAGAGTATTTTCAAGAAGCTCAAATGTATTTTACCAAAACTATGACATCTATGTGAAGAGGGAACATACACTAATATCTCATTTGTTTGTTGCCAAAGCGAAACAAGAAGTAGACTATGACAACCCAAAATGGTATCGCAACATCGTCTTTGATGAAACTGCTTTGAGCAGGTTGACTCAACTGTTTCCAGAGCGTGAAATCAAAACTGATTATGATGCAGTTAAGTTAGTGGAAGAATTGGGAGACAACACTTTGAATGAATTACACAAAAGGATGAAAGAGAAAGAGGCGAAAGAATAAAACTCATTGTGTTGGCCAAAAAACCAATGGTTGTCATTTTTAGCTAGAAAGAGAAATCAGTTTTATCTATTAATTTCAGCTAAGGTTTAATCCTTTCTTCAACAACATGAGCCTCTTGACTTTCTCTTCAGGAGACATGGATGGCAGATAAACTGGATTTTCCTCGATTTTCTTCATGATGAGAGAAAGTTTCTCTTCACCAATATACCTAATAGCCGTCTTCAACATTCCTCTGGCTCTATTCAATTCAATTCTGTCCCGAATAAAACCTATTACCGTGCCTTCAGCCCATCTATAAAACCATTCTTTACTGAATTCGGATGAAATATCCTTCACGCCATCACCTATAACAGTAACGGCATTAATTAACGATTGCGATTTACCAGTCCCTCCTTTATCTATGCAAAAGGATTTTGTCAACTCTCACTTCGAGGTTTCGGTTTCTTCCTTGTTCTTCCACTCTATCTTCCGAAACAAATCGTTTACCCTACCATAACGGAACTTCTTCACATCGGTAATACTAATCTTATTTCCTTCTACTCTTAGTTTTAGTGATCTCGTGAGAGGTTATTGTCCAACCTGCAAAGAATACAGAAGCGATAATGGTAAAGATGCTTGGAGTATCAAATGGCACAACGACCTAGCATTATGCGAAAGATGTGGCTCCGTAGTTGATATCTGGAACAAAGAAGTGAAAGAAAGGTGATAACATCTCAGATATGAAAATACCCAAGCTCTATGCAACTGAGAATATCCCAATTGAGAGTAAAATCATCTATCAGAGGTATCAGATTGGAGATCTTGGATTTTATTGGCTCATAGCAGAGCTTGACAAAAAGAAGAATCTTGCATTCGGCTATGCAAATCTTAACGATGATGAGCTTGCTGAGTGGGGATACATTGACATAGATGAGTTGCTTGAGAATGGCGCTGAGTTCGACAGAGAATGGAAACCTTGCCCTTACAAAGATGCTATAGATAAGATTTCAAAAGAAAGAGAAGAGAGGCGTTTACGATTGAAATCTATCCAAGCAATGGAAGACCGAGAAAATGGCCGAGGCTGACGTGGAAAACACAGCGGTATGCGATATGTTCCGTTGGCATTATTATGTCTGAAATTAGTTAGAAAGGAGGAGAGAAAGAGAAGAAGAAAGAGACAAGAAGAGACAGTAAAACAAGATAATAAAATAGGAAAGAATAAACGGTAAAGGTAGGTGCTTCAGTTCTTTTTCCCTCACTCGAAAGGCACCATGATTTTGAACAATACAACCTCAAGATAGGTGGTTTAGTGGTTGAAGATCACTTGAACAATTATCATAAATGGTTGAGATGGGCATATGAGCAGAGGTATGGAAAGGGAAGCTGGGATAGAGATGTGAGCGAGAAGGAAAGCGTGCCTAAAGATTTAGTTCCGTATGAGCCAGACATCAAGAAATATTGGAATGAGGAGAAAGCAGTTGGAGTGATCGAAAGGAATGGTAAGTTCATCGGTATAGCTTGTCTGGTTGCTAAAGAAGTTACGGATAAAGAGAGTTATGTTCGAAGATTTGGATTAAGTTTTGAAAAAGATGTGCAATGGCGAGCAGTATCAAGCTTGCTAGACCATCTATCGAGAAGCCCGATGTTCAAAGCAGTTTTAATAACCATTAACAGACTTCCGTTCAAACTTGAGCCTGACGTACCCAAAGAATTGCAAGGTAGATTGAACTGGGTTAAGAGGAACTACAATTATCACAAAGAAAAGGCCAACACTTTGAAGCTACAACTCGAACAACAAAAGATGGCTCCGGTCTTAGGTGGACCATACCCAAAATATTTGCCTAAGCAGATGAAGGAAGAAGAGGACTATGCAAGAAAGTTCTTGGAGACGTCAAAGGTCTTAGAATCAGAAGTGAAAGAGCATCTCAAACCATACTTTCTCATAAAGGAAAACCTCTTTGCTACTGCTTTATTTTTCTACGTCTATACAAGTGTCAAGGAGAACATAGACGAATGTATGAATGAGATACTTAGTAGAAGATACAGCGCAAAGATGGAGATAATTAAGACCTATTTTGTAAAATGTAACGATGTGAAAGATCCCGTGATTGTTTTCAATCCTGAGTTCTATCCCTTTTTTCGTGAAGCGAAGAAATACTATTGTTTAGCTCTGTCCGAAGATTGTGCTGGTTTCGGTTCCGATAAAGACGTGGGTATTGCTTTGAAGAAAATGTTCACTTCAGCTTTAGAACTACCTACAGAAGAAACCATAGAAGAGCAGATACACATGCCGACAGAAGAGGTAAGTATCCCTAAACCAAAGTCTGCTTTTCTTGGATACATCGTTTCATCGATAATAAAGAAGAAAGTGACAAAGCGTAGAACATATTTTCCCTTAGACATCTTAACAGGTCACGGAATTATTTACGGAAAAACTAGAGTGGGCAAGTCGTTCTTTTCATTGATTTTTATTCAAGAGGCCTTAGCAAACAGAGTCAAAGTTATTGTGTTTGACCCTCATGGAACCTTGGCAAACAGATTAGAACCTAATGAATTGCTGAAAGTTGTTTACACGAGAGGCAAAGCAGACATCACAGAACAGTTAGAAGAGATCTATCAAGAAGCCTCTACTTGGGATGAAACTAACGAGTTGAGGCTATTGGTTGTTTTAGATGAGACTAGATTGTTAAGGGCGAAGAACCTCATACATTGCTTGAATGAATTGGGAAAGAGAGGAGTCGGATTTCTCTTGATAACTCAGTATTCAACGAGCATTCCGCCTGAGGCAAGAAATATTGGAACATATTTCATTATGGCGGCTATGAGCGAGACTGAAATTCAAAGGTTCAAGGAAGTAACTTTACATCCTTCAAGCAAACTGATAACAAGACTGCCTAGAGCAACCAGTTTTACTTTTTCACCTTACTGGTATCCTGAGCCATTCTTCACAAGACATAGAAAAATCTAAGAAATCATCTCTTGCTTAACAAATGGTATTGATCGATTTACAACCATTTCTCAATTTGAATGAACTTGGCAATTCCCTCAGGTCTGTATTTGTTCTCAGAGCACGAACCTATCTCATTGCCAGCTTCCCAAGCCAATGTTACCGTCTTTGCTACGTATGATCTAACTATTCGTGCATTAGCTGAGGCTTCCTTCTTTTGTGTTTGATAGATTGGATCGTTTGATTTTGCGGTAAATATCCAAACTGACCATGCTGACATAAGTATGGATAGTGCCCACATTTGGCATTCAAAGCTATAACTTTCAAGTAAAGGAACTTGTCCTTTTACTGTGGCTAAGGTTTCCTTACGACTGATTTCCCTTTTTAGTTCGGAAGCAAGCTCTCTAGCAAGAGCCATGATTTCGTAATAAAATCTATCCCTGCTGATGGAATCTTCAATCTTTGCCAAGTAATCAGCAATGTTGATGCCGGTTAGCAATGCCGCTTCCTCTAACCTCTCAATAGGATTTGTGTGATTATAACATTTAAGGTTATGCTGAGCCGTTTTTATCGAGAATAGGAACATCGGTTAATCCAAGTTTTTTCAAAGCGGTTTCAAACAGTGTTAAGAATTGCTGGAATCACTTTAGCATATCAATTATGATAGAACCAGACTGTAGTGTCGATCCTATAAATTCTATTTCCTGTTCACTAAGTCCATACAAATGATAGATCGTCTTGTTGATTTCTTCTTCCAATCTTGAAATCTCTTTCTTAATGTTACTATGCCTTTCTATCAAAGGTGTAAACGACATCATTATCTCTCTGATTGTTTCTAGGTCTATTTTATCATCTCTACTAAAACGTGGCAGTCTTAATTGTAAGATTTTCTTGAGAATATTTCCTTTACTCGGGGTCATATCGCTGTATTGAACGCATTGAATAATAAAGTGTCTTAGGTCTTCATCCTCAATTTTAAGCTGCAGAACTTCTAGTTCCTGAGCCTCCTCTTCCTGATCTCCAATCTCTATCTTACCATCAATACTGAATACTAGCCACTCATTTTTCTGCTTTATACGAACCCGCTTTATGCTCCCTTTCCGATCAGATGGAATCTTAACCCGTTTTTCTTCTGCGGGAATTTTCCTATAGTAAATTTCTAGTGTGATGTCTTCTAGCCTTGGATACTTATTTATGTAATCCTTGAAATCAGCATGCGTTTCAGTTAGAACTTTTGTTAACTCTAGCAATCTGCCTACTAAACTTACCAATGACCTCTGTTCTTCAGGCTTAGCTGGATAAATCGGAACTTTGCCAACATAATAACCGTCAAAGTCCATAGTTCTGACTGCTTTATTAAAAATGAATGTGTATGCATACCATGAAATCAATTTACAGTTTAGGAATGCAAGCAAATATCTTAGGTCATAATTCGGATCTGTGACTACTGTGTTCTCCACTGTATCAACGTTAAGTAAACCATCTTCATCAAGTGTGGACATTACAATTATGTGATCTGTTGGTCTAAGAACATGGGCTATAATACGCTGTGAAATGATTTTTGGCTTTCTCATATCAGCAGTTTTTTTACCCTCTTCTCTCAGATGGCTTCTGCTAACGAATACTTGTGGGATTCCGTGATAGTACGGTTTTATGTCATCGCCACGTAATAAGGGTTCGGATTCGCTAGTTCGGTTAGTAGAGAGTAAACTCTGAATTGGTAGTCCTCTAAATGTATGCGAAATCTCGCCGAAAAGTCTTGACTTAGGTCTTACCTTCTTGTAGATCGCGAGAGATTGAGGGTCAACATGAATTGGAAAATTATCTAGCTCCTTACAGAGTTCAATAGGTATGTCGTAAGTTTGTGGTGTTTCATCCCAATATAGTCTTGTTCCTTTATAGCTTTCAGTGCTTTGAGATCCTTTCTTACATAGCAAGATTATTTGTTCAAGAAGAACGCCGGGGAATGCTTTGCTAATATCCGCGGCCTCGATTATTTCGAGATTATTGAGAATGAATTTTCTCACAATACTCCATCTTTCTGAGAAGGTTAAGGATTTCGGAATGACAAGCCCCATGACACCTGAGGGTTTTAGTAGTTGAAATGCACGTTCTATGAACAGAGAAGCTGTATTTTTGTAACCCTTTGTAACTTCGTATTTCTGGGAGAAAAATACTCTTTCTTTTTCTGATAGTTTTGCGCCATGAGGCGGGTTACCTATGACTAAATCAAAACCACCGAACTTGAAAATATCGGAAAATTCAGTCTTCCAATCAAAGGGCCTTTCTTGATTCCAGCCAGACCCAAAGTATTTCTTCAGTTCATCTTCTGTGCCTGATATCAAGGAGTTGCCACATTTAATACTATCCCCCAGAATCAATGGGAGACGTTCTCCCTTTCTCAGCGCTTTTAGCATAAGATTTACTGCTGCGATTTCTGCTGCCTGAGGATCTAGGTCCACACCAAAAATATTTTCAGCGAGGATCTTTTTCTCTACATCAGAAACCATTTTTGTGAAGACAGTAAGATCTTTTGCATTATCTCTTTGGTTCCTATTGTATTTCTCATAATATTCTTTTAAGAGATCAAAAGCCTTGATCAGAAATGACCCTGAGCCACATGCTGGATCTAAAACCTTTACCCTAGAAACTTGCTCAGGAGTCTTACCTTCCAAAGAAGGTCCTAATGCATTTCTGACAATGTACTCCACGACATGAGTGGGAGTGTAGTATATGCCAGCTTCTTTTCTTGTTCCATAGTCTTTCACGATGTCGATACCCTTCTCTGCTTCTTGAAGAATGTGACCGATGTAGTCTTCATAGATTGCGCCCAAAACATCGGCTGAAATCAAATCAAAGTTGTACCTATACAATGCAGTAATGACTTTTTCCAATACATCATTGTCTAGTTTCAAATCCTCACAAGGATGTTTTTCAAAGAGTCTGCTGTTGTAAACATCATCAAAGTCTCTAAACAAGCTCTTTAGGCTTCTCATGAATGGCGTTGGTAAACCTCTGCTTTCCCAAGAATCGAGCTCTTTCCATAGGCTATCAGAGCCTATGATGCCCCTATCCTCAGCAACTCTGATTACAAGGATTCTGTCCAAGATTTTCTGAACGCTTTCTTTAACTTCCTCCCTACTCAACTCTGGATTATTTTTTCTTATGCTATCCACAAGGATTTTTCTGCATACGAAGAGATCACCAAGTACTTCTTCATCTATATCTCTCCTAACCCTTCTCTTCTCGTAAGTATCCAGAATTCCAGAGACGACACTTTCTCTGGAAAAAATCCAAATTTTGCCAATGTTCTTTAGGTAGTCATCATATTTGAATTTGAAGATTAAACCATCCTCAGGCTTTATGACATGCGAATAGTAGAGTCGTGTCTCCGCGAAATTACTGAGTACAACCCAATCCACCTTCATGTGCCAGGCGTAACGGATTGCCTGCTCTGGATAGCTCTCTTCCCTTCCCCTTATGGTTCTCACCGTGTCTAGGCTTTCACCAAATTTCTTAATTTCTACAACAACTTTTGGCTGACCATTAACGTTTAGGGAATAATCGGCTGGTCCAGTTATAGTTCTCCTTTGCTCCCTGACTTCATCTATATTTTTCACATTCCAACCCAAGGCTTCAAGAAAAGGCAAAATAAACTTTGAACCAACATCAGCCTCACTAAACTTCGGGATTTTCCCCTCTCTTACGACTTCATTATATCTTTCAACTAGTTCACGAATTTTTTCGTAGGTTTGATTCTTAGACATTGGACTCATATAACATTTTGAGTTACTTCTTTAATTCTTTAACTCTTTCGTTGCGATGGACCGCAAAAGCCAAGAACTTTAAGGGCTACTAGCCAAACTTGAATAGGATAACCAATGTCTCTGCTAAAGAAAATAGTTGACAGTTATATGCGGAAGGTCTCCGAAATAGAAGAGCATTGCGACAGATACCTTAGAACAGAAAGATTGGGAGGAAGCGTTGTTTTAATGGTTGTGGAGGCAGCCTTCACTTCAATCGGCTTGAACTACTTCACGGCAGTTGTTCCAAAGGTTGGGGAATTCAATAAGAAATTTGTGGAGAATGGAAAAAGTGGATAAAGAATCTTAGAAATCTAGCAAGAGGAGATACAAATGAGTTGAGAAAATTCTTATCTAAGAAGTCCTTCACCTTCTATTTATGACAGACATGCTTAGAAAAGTCAGTATAATTGAATCATTAATTAGGGTGCTGACCCTTATTGGGGCATTGATGATTCTGTTCCTTACTTTTTTGGTGTTACCATTTGTGACTGGAGAAATTGCTATTGGCCCACCAATAGGAGGGAGTCCCTGGATAGATTGGATATTCTGGTTTATTTTATCACCCCTCATTTTTGTTTTAGCTATTGGAAGCTATTTCTTGGCACCTTGGATCATTAAAAGGCAATACAAACACACCTTGCTTCAGGAGAACTATAGTGAAATTTACAATATCGTATTGGAACTTTCCAAAGCACAAAAGATGAAGAGACCACCCACTCAATATTTTCTAGATGTAGAAGAGCCCTTTTCATTTATTTTTGGTAGAACCGCAAGAAATGCAAACCTGATGATCACCAAAGGACTAATAGAATTACTCAAACCTGAAGAGTTAAGGGCAGTCATTAGCCACGAGCTTTCACATATTCGAAATAGGGACATGCCCTTTGTTACATGGGGTGTTTGTTTTCTTAAGGGACTAAAGTACTGGTTCATCGTATTTGCATGTGGTATAGTAATCACGGGAATAGTAGAGGTATCTGCATGGACATGGGACGGGATGACAATGTCAAGATTATTTGGCTTTATAGAGATGCTCTTTAGAGGCAATGTTCTGTTGTTTATATTTTTCTTACTCGTTCCAGCATTATCCATTTACTCAGTGTCTCGTGTAAGGGAATACCTTGCAGATGCCCGAGCTACTTTAACTCTTGGAAATTATTCTGATCTTGTCTCCGCTCTTATTAAAATTATGAGGCGATTAGTTTTAGCATCTTTTTCGGGAAAGAGAAACAAAGGGCCTGCGCATCTTTCGTTCGTGAGTTTGTCTCCACTAAGAATTTTACCTTCATTTATAGTTCAGCATACTGTTGCAACGCATCCACCTCTAAAACATCGGCTAAATGCTATTAAAACTGAAAAGTACATCATAAGGGACAAAAAATTATATTTGCCTGAAATAGAAACATCAATTTATGCTGGTTTCATAGTTTTCTATTTCTTTGTCGTGTACGCTTTCGTGTTTCAACCTATCAATCTCGTGCTCAGAATGGAAGTTTTGAAAAATCCGCTGTTGGAAACTATTTTACTCATCATACCTTTGTTATGTCCAGTTTTCATAAACAGTTACATGATAAGGTATTCTGATCTTGGAGTACTTGAAGCCTTGGGGTCCCGAAAAATAATCCTTTACTTGTTGGGAATAACTGCCAGAAACTTGATTTCTTGCGGCGCGTTTTTTTGTTTAATAGTTCTACTGATCGGTACTCTGGAGGGATTCGTTTCTATTTTAGGTCTTTACTGTATAATCTCGATTTTATTTTCAATGAGCCTTTTATTAATTAAGGCGATCTATCAAAGCTATAAGAAATCGTGTCTAACTCAGACCCTTAATAGAAACAAATAATTGAGTCAATTCGTGAAGGATTTCAACTATACTTCCTCTTCAAATAGAATTTCAAAATCTTCTTCCGTTAAGTAAGATAGGTCAATGAATTTTAACGCTTCTTTTATATTCTTGGGATTAACTACCTTCTCTAAAGGAAGAAGCAAAATACCTTTGTCTGTATCAAGGAATAGGTAGGAAAAGAATTCTTTTCTTTTCGTTTTTTCTTCCAAGTTATATTCTTTAACGGCTTTCTTAGGAATCGTTAGCCTCCACACCCCACCTTGTGGAAACGGTTTGGCAACGCCAAGCGGTCCTTTGATTTTAACTTCAACTTTACCCTCTTCTTCCATAAAACCTCAACCCTGGTTAGGTTTGTTAACTTAGTTACAATCTGTTCGCAGAATACTTCCTCCTACTGTCTATTAAGATTTTCTGTGGAAAAAACAAATGAGCAATCTGCCCCTTAAAAAATACCTTTACAGAGAACGCTTGGTAAGGGTAATCCTAAAGGAATGGAGAGAGATCAAAGGTCAAGATTGGATCTCGGTTAGGTCTATCAGCAAGAAATATGATTTACCTTATTTTAACGCGCTTAATTTTCTCAAGAGATTAGCTGTAGATAATATAATATCTTGGCGCCCGGTTCCTTATAGGGAGAAGCCTCCATTAGATTTTAAATTAACTCCGGATGGGGAAAGGAAATTTAAGGAAGAGTTATTCTACGCTTCATCCGTATGATTGTAAATATTTGATTAGCTCTCTTAAGAAATAAATCCCTTCTTTATTTGTTATATCTGAAAGGCATGTGAGGTATTCCAAACTTATGATTTTGGCTCTACAAGGTCTATGCATGCGATAAGTGCGGTAGTAACAGTCACAACAAAAACTGCTACTTTCACTAATTTCTTTGTTCCCACGATTTTTATTCCATTGTTTCCTAAAAGAATGAATTAATCTTCGTGCCCTTTCATACCCCATATGCCCTACAAGATCGTACTTAATCCCTATTTCAGCAGAGACGGCAGGATCATCAAGTTGCTGAAATACCCATTCCCTAGCAGGAGTGTCGTCATGTAAATCAATTCCATACTTCGCACCAATATCTCTACGAAATTGAGTGTTTCTGTTCAAACCTCTTATACCTTTCCACCTTGCCACAATCACGTTATCTAAATCTAGCTCTCTAAAATTTATTCCAATGTCTACTGCAAACTTCTCTTTCAAATGATAGCCATAAGTCACCAAAATTCTCGGCTTACCTGCCATTCAATCTACCAAAATTGCGGAAACGCAAAAACTGCGAAATCATAATCAAGTGAAAAATGCAGTCTTTTCGTATTTTCAGTTATTTTTTCCATCTTTAAATAACTATCGGGCCAACGAGTAAATCAAAAAAGGATTGAGAAACATGTTCGAAACTAAAGAGACAAGATGCCCACTATGCTCCGCTGTATTGGAAGAGCGGCCGAAGGGCTCCGCTATCCTCTACGTCTGCCCGAGTTGTGGCTTCAAAATATACACGACCAAGGAGCTGTTTCCAGAATGTTTCCACACAACTTTCAGCGAGGGAAATCAACGTAACCCAGCTTGCTCAGACTGCGGTACAAGGATGCGTCTTTGCGACAGGGAGTATTCAGTTGAACTCTATGTGTGCCCAGCTGATGGCACGAGAAAATACGTGGTAAATACGGGGCTTGTCCACCAAGCTGAATTAAAGGAAACACCTTCAACCAAACTTATGAAAAGGCTAGGAGATATACCAACCTTGTTATTCAAAAAGGAACAGGTAATAGAATGTTTTACTTATCAAGGTAAAATTGCTGTGTTACCAGACATCGAAAAGAAGATTCAAGAACGCATTGAACTTTGGAGCAAAAACCCACAACCGGTAGAGTGGGCTTGTGTACTTATTGGCAGTCTCACAGCCGATGGCACCCCTCTGGTGAGGGATTTTCTAGAACTTCCAGCTTATAATCTGAATAGGGAACACGGCATGACTGTAAATCTGGACGATATAGCTAGAATCGCCGAGAAGAAATTCGCCCTAGCCATATTACACACCCATCCTTCTCATGATCTAATGCCCTCCTCAGCAGACTTTGCGACTTTTCTATTCACGGATGTCCTTGTTGGCAGACCACTACTCTATATCCTAGCCAGCCCGGGCGGAGATAAACTCATACTGTCCTTCGCAAAATGTTGGGAGTGCAAAGACTCCTTCTTCAAGCTCATCCAAGGGGTGAGGAAAAAACAAGGAGGTGAAAAGCCAGAATGGGAAGCATCCATGTGAGTAAGGATGGGAAGCTCTACGAGTTGAACGAAGAGGCTACAGGCGCCCAGGTCAAGAGACTAATGAATCTACCATCCGACTCGGTTTTGGTGAACGCGCGGAACGAGCAGATAAGCGACGACGAAGCGATAGGCAACAAAGTCAGGGATGGCGAAGCCATAGCTACCTATCCATCTTTCCAGTATTGGGTGAATTGAATGAATAGAGCAAGGATTATCGCGGACTACGAACGCATCCTTGCAGCCTTCCCATTCTCTTTTCTATCTAACACCTGCAACCACCTCCTCATCAAGAACCTACAGTTACCAAGCAAATTCAACTTGCGAAGAACACACATGCTCATCAAGCTGCATCCCGACTCGGACTATGAAGCGCCAGAGGCCTACGTGGATCGAAAGCTCCGCATTTACGGTGAGAGGTCTCATCACCTCGATGAAGCGCTCACTGATTCTGAAATGCTAGAAAAAGGTTGGGTGAAATTATGCGTCTTAGTAAACTGGCATCCAAATTTCAGTTTGGTCGATTACGTGATTATGGCTATAAAATACTTGGAAGGATTAAAGGAGTAAACCAGACCATAGACCGGTTAATTCTATCAGACGGTCTTATGGCTCGGGCGGAAGATGCTCTCAAATCCTCTCCGTTAGAGACAACAGTCTTCTTTTTCGGGAGGAAAAGAGGAAAGACGCTGTTGGCCACGGATATCCTGATACCAGCGATGGAAGATTATGAGAAGAGAACCTTTGGTCATGTCCACGTTTCGCAGAGCTTTATCATCCGTGAGTTCCCGAAGCTTGAGAAGAGAGGCAAGACACTGCTTGTGACAATGCATTCCCATCCTATGGATGTGCTAAGCTTCGGTGATTTCAACACTCATATGAACGTGGTAAAGTACTATCCGGATCAGCTTTCAGGTATTTACAATAATGGCAAGATTTTCTTCTACAGGTTTGAAAACGGCATGAAACTAACTCCTTACAAGACTCTGGACTTGAGCAGGTTTGACAGACAGACAAGGGCTTTCGGTGAAGAAGGGCAACTCTTGATCTCAGCATCTACTGTTGCATTAATAGGTGTTGGTGGGGGAAACACAAAAATTGCTTCAGACTTAGCCAGCTTGGGAGTTGGAAGGCTCGTTCTTATCGATCCAGATGTGTGGGAAGAGCATAACAGAAACAGGGTCTTCATCCCACCCGATTTCATCGGCAAAAGCAAGTCTCAGAGCATCAAGAGACTGATGGAACAGTACTATTCCGATGTGGAAGTGGAAGCGTACGAAGAGAAAGCACAAGAAGTACCAGAAAGTGTCTACGCTGATTCAGACATCTTGGTAGCAGGCCCAGACAACATAATGACAAGGGTGTTCTGCAACAGGCTAGCCCTGAGGCTGAAAAAACCAGCCGTTTTTCCAGGCGCGGGGATTGATTCCAAGGATAATAGGCTAAACGTGATGGGGGGATCAGTTCAAGTGGTTATTCCAGACAAATCACCGTGCTACGAGTGCGTAGCCTCGATAAACCAGCTCGACATAATGAGGGAAACGTTAGACTCTGAGTCTAAGAAGAAACTAACCGAAAAGTATGGTTTAGGAGTTTTGCTTGACATCCCAACAACTCCATCGATTGCTTGTCTAAACGATGTCATCGGTGGCATAACGCTTTGGGAGATAATGAAACTAATAACAGGAATCGAGCCAAGCACGCACTACCAGATCTATGATGCTCTGAAGGCCGAGCTCAAACCCGTAAAGATCACTAAAAAGTCAAATTGTCCTGCATGTGCTGAACGAAAAGTAGTGGATGAGGTAATACAGCTTGTTGAAGATCCTGAAGAGCTCCTCTCTGCCTTAGCTAAAGGTGATGAGACATGAGAAAAGGGCAGGAAGACTTGACTAGAACGCTGGAAACGTTACAACAGACGCTTTCTCAAGTGAACTCAAGACTCATCGAACTTGAAAATAGGCTGAGTCGGGTTGAGACAGGCCAAATCCTGATGGACGAACAACAGGACCCCGCAGAAATAGGCCAGCTGGGTGGAAAGACGCTATCAACCTCGACCACAGGTACTGTGCGGAGAAATGTAAGGATTCCTTTCTGCGATGTCTGTGGCAAGAGAGTTGAAGAAGACGACTTAACGTTATGTTATAGTTGTGGTAGAAAAGTCTGTTCTGAAAAATGTCTAGTCAAGTTTGACGCCTTCCTATGCGTCGAATGTCTGAAAGAAAAGCTGCCTCTATCCAAAAAGGATTTCAAGATTCTTGTGGGGGTAACGAACGATCTTGTGAAGGTCAGCGAAATCGAAAAAGTGACAAAAGTTCCAAAGGATGATGTTGGAGTTGCCGTATCTAACCTGATAGATCTCGGCTTAATTACAAAGAAAGGAATCTCGATAGCGTCGAAGCTAGAAGTCACGGATGAAGGACTTGAAGCGCTCAGTGCATACCGTTCTGTCTATGGTACTGATGAAGATGTAGTTCGCTTACTCAATGAACTTGAAAAAATATCATCGGGGTTGTGAAGCAATGAAGTTTCAAGATGTTATGAGCCCCATAGTGACTGGGATACTCATCACGGGTCTCCTCTTCGTTGGAATCGGCTTCACACTTTGGATCTTCGAGATGTTCCAAGCATACGATGTAAGCTGGCATTTGCAGTTGACTGCTCTGGGGCTAGTTCTTCTCATCTTCGGAGGTATCGCAACTAAACTGTTTCAAGATTAGGTGAGTCAGTTGCAGGATGAATGGGTTGAAAATACGAGGGAAGTTATCGGAAGGCTTTCTACGTATGTAGATAAGGAATCGATGGGAAAGTTAGTGTGGCTCTATACGTTGGAAAGTAATCCAGAACTAAAGGAGGAGCTGAGGAACGAGATAGAGTCAGTTCTTGGAGTCTACGAGCCACGGCTATGGGAGTCCGAGAGGCCAGTGATCGTCGCACCTTCAGAAGATGAGGTGGCTGGAGACATCGAGATAGGAACAGTTTTTCAAGGAGATATCCCGGTAGGTAATTTCAAAATAAACAAGCATTTCATGGTTCGGCATTCCGCCTTATACGCCCAGACCGGCCACGCAAAAACTACGGTTCTGTATCATATTCAAGATCAGTTGATAAATGATGGCGTTCCGTTCATTTATTTCGATCCGAAAAAAGATGGTCGAGCTTTGCTTAGAAAGTTCAAAGAGTTGGTTGTACTACCGTGGTATAGCTTTCCTTGGAATCCATTACGTCCTCCTCCGGACATGCCAATCAAGGTTTGGTGGGCTAATTTCTCACAGATATGCGGATACTCTTTCGGATGGTTTGTAGCAAGCTCCAATTACTTGCATGAGCATCTGGACATCCTATATGACAGGTATGAGGAAACCGGAAAGCTTCCCACTTTGCATCAACTCTACGCTTCTATAGCTCAAACAATAGAGAGCACAAGGAGGAAATCAGAGTATCACGACTCGGTCGAAAACCGCATTCGCACTCTCGTATCAATCTTCGGCGATAATTTCAATATTCCGGACGGCCTACCTTTGGAGAAGATTTTCGAATTGCCTTGCGTTATTGAACTGCACGGACTACGGCCAGCAGAAGCCAATTGGCTTGTGGAAATAATCCTGAGCTGGATATACTTCTACCGCTTGTATCAAGATCAGCGTGGAGAAGAGCTACACCACGTTATATTTGTGGATGAATGCCATCGCATCTTTGACAAATCCAAAGAATTTCGTGAGACAGCAATAGAGATGGGAACTCCAATTATCAGCATCTTCCCATCACAATTTAGAGATTTTGGTACTAGCTTAGTGCTTGCCAGCCAAGTTCCATCACAGGTAATGAATACCGTGCACAGCAACACGCTCATCAAAATAGTGGGCAACCTATCAAGCGGATTAGATATACAAGCAGTTGCAGATGCCATGGGGTTGGATGATGAACTTAAAGATTGCATTCATAAGCTGAAGCGTGCTCAGTGGATAGTTCGCATGTCAGATGGCTACACTGAACCATTTCTTATTGAGACATCTGACTATCCAGTTGAGAGAAACGTGACCGATGAAGAAGTACTGGAACGGTTAAACTCAACCTTCGGAAAATATCTTCCGAAGATTCCAAAAGAACCGACAGAAGAAGAAACAGAGCCGAAAATCATTTTACCACAACTATCTGATGACGCTTGGTCTCTCCTATTCGACGTTAATAGTCATCCCTTCAAGGGTCTGACAGCCAGATACAATGATCTGAACTTTTCAGGAAGAAGAGCGATCTCGGCAAAAGAAGAACTTATAGAAAAAAATCTTGCAATTGAGATCGATGTAGTTCTTGGAGGCTATAGACCAGTGAAATTCCTTGTGCTCACAAATTTGGCCACTAATCTTCTGGGAAATGTTGGCCATGATGTCAGACTTTGGCGCCACACAGGACACATGGGCTTCAAGCATCAACTCTACACTGTACTTATTGCCTATACTTTCCGCAAAGCTGGATTTCAAAGCTTCATTGAAAAGCCCATGAACAATGAGAGAAGGGTCGATGTCCTAGCAATAGTCGAAGGCAAAACTATCGCGGTGGAAGTTGAAACTGGATCAAACATAGATATTCAGACCAAGATAAAAATTCTCGATGAAATAGATGAACTCATAATAGTTTCTGACAGTAGATCTAGCCTTGAAAAAGTCCAAACAGTTAAGGACGACAAAGTTAGGCTAGTTTATCTACCTGAATACTTGCGCGAGTTAAAGTCCAATTATAGTAGTAAAAATTCTGGAAATAAGTATGTTAAGCGGAACAAGCCTAATTCAGGCTCCCACTCTCTAAATAAAGATGGAAAAAAGGGGAATAAATGAATTGGTCAGATATAGGTTTAAAAATGGAAAATACAGGTCAGGTAAAAGATACGAACCAAGAGATCCATACCGCATCCTAGATCTCTACAAAAGAGGAAATATCTACAGACCGCCTGGTTACAAAGGCGGACCAGGAACGCGGCGAGGCTATGATTCAAGATTATATTCCCCGAGACGCAGACAAAGCCACTCAAACCCGAGATACGCACTTAAGCCAACTTACAATCCAAGGACACAGACACCATACAGATCAATACCCAAACAAAGCTTGCCAAGAAGCAGCTCACATCCTTGGACAGAGCCCAGGTACACACAACCGAGAATCCGCGTAGGGCCAGACATAGAACAGATGCTCAAACAGCTAGAGCAACGCTTCGACAAGAAACTACACGAGCAAGTGCTCGAAAAACTTGAAGCAGAATTCAAAGAACTGCAAGAAGCCCTTGAAAAGGACAACACAGAAATACAAGGTCAAATCGAAAGCACACAGCCTGAAACTACAGATCAATCAGAATCTTTTGAATCAAATTTAGAAACTAAAGACGAAACAACAGAATTCCAAAATCAGCTGGAAGAAAAAGCTAGAATTGAGCAAGTAGGAGATGAAGAAGTAGTTCTGCCCACTGAGGATGAACTATATGACGAAGACCTCAAAGAACAGAGCATCGAAGCTGAAATGGAGCTACCTAATGAAGATGAACTCTTTGACAAAGCAGTAGAGACTAAGCAAGTAAGTGAAGAGAATGAATTGATAGATCCTGAGCAAGCATTAGAAGAGCCAATAGAATCGATTGAAAGTCCAGAAGCTCTGGAAGACCAAGAAAATTCAATCCAAAATATTGAACAGCCAGCAGTTGAAACGAATGAACCTCTAGAAATTCCCATAGAAAGTCCCGTTGACTTAGAGCCTGAGCAACTGGCTGACTTAGAGCCCATCCTTGACCAAATAGAGCCTATCGAGACAGAGATTGCTGAACCTATTGAGATGGGCATAGAAAGCATGCCAGACCTTTTGCCCGAACCTCTAGAGGATGAGGAGGTTGAAGAAAAAGCAGAGGGCGAAGCATAGTGAAGAAAGTCCTAGATAAAGCAAAGGAAAAAACACGAATCAGAATAAACATGACAGTTGAAGGCGAGCCGGCAACATGGCTAGATGAGTGGAAACGCAGAGGTATTATCACCAGCTATACAGACGCCGTCGTACAAGCACTTCGGGTACTGAATGAAAAAGTGACTGAGCAAGATTTGAGAATGATGCAATTGAATAATATTAGGACCACAGATGAATTCTAGGCTATTCAGGAGCGTCAGGAATTTGCTATATTATCTCGATTAGTTCTTTTCTAAGTTCTACCACTTCTACGCGATTTGGTTTTCCGTCCCAATCATCATTCCAACAGATAATTATGTCGCATTCTTTGGGGTCGTGCCTGTGAGACTCGAAATCTGATGAGTTTATTTCAAATTCAACGGTTCTAGTTATCCAGTCTTCTCCTTTCTTGATTCTTACATACGCATCTGGGTACCTCGTGCTCACGGATTCTATTTTCATTTTCAAGTGCTGACTGAGTTTACTGAACAATATGATCACTTCCTGTTCAGTCTCTGGCGCTCGGAGTATTCCTTCAAAATTACTGACACCCTCAAAGGGACTTCTTACTTGTGTTACAGCCCTATCAATCATCTCCCATTCATCCTTCGTCAATTCCAAGATTGTTCTGTTTAATCGGAGCCTCTTCCTTGTTCTCTGTGGCAACGCTAGTTCTTCTACATTCAATGGTTCCCAGAACTTCAATTCCCATCTTACAGGCTTGCTATGTTTGTAGTAAAGGTCATCGTTAAATCTGTAGTTGTCAATAACATGTCCAAGACCATAAATACACTTTCCAGAGCTGGCAACAATTCTGTCCTCCCGCAGGACTTTTTCATAGAATCTCCACAATTGATTTGGTCTACTATCGTACCCTATCTTATTGAAGGCTTGTCTGAGCTCATCCACACTCTTAAATCTATTTAGGTCGCCTACCTCGGACCAGCCAATCGCTATGCAACCGTGGTCTCTCTGTTCGACCCATAAGAAGCCTTTTTCGCCTGGAGCAATTTTCCAATAACGCACTTTAATCCCATTTGATATTTGTCTTTCTACTTCTTAATACTTTTATTAAGAAAAATGGGGGATTTTAGTCCCCCTCAAGTAGAGTATCTATTGTCTTGCTTGCTTGCTCCCTCGTCATTCTGTCAAGCTCTGTCTGCGTTATGCATAGGCCCTTTTTGTACGCCAAATCCATCAAGTACTGCTTCTGCCTTTCACTCGCTGGCTCCTTACCCGGCTCTACGTTCGGTTCTCGGTCGTCACGATCTTTTATTCTCTTGGCTCTCAAGTCTTTTCTGTAGATAGCGAACAGCATTGCTACGTCTCTTGCTTCCACTTCCACGCGAGTCCTCTTTATTTCTTCAAAGAACTCACCGAAGTCCTTTGCAAACTCGGTCTTATTCATCTTTATCACCTCCTTTCGTATTTAGGCGAGAAAAGCCTCATCCCGTTGTATCTGTTGTGCGCAGGGGTAACCGCTTGTAGTATGCCCTGAAGCATTTCATAGGTATCTTGTAATCTTCGTATGCGTTTCTCCTCCTTAGCAATCGCAACCACTGCAACTTTCTCAAGAGCTCTTGCGCGGTACTGTTTCGGTCTTTCATTTCTGCTCAGCTCGACAAAGCCCTTCGTAATCAACCTGTCCAAGACATCGTAGGCTTTGCTTTGCGGAACCGAGGCTTTCCTCGTTATCGCCGTGACTTTAGCTTCGCCGAGAGTCAGCAAGGTAAAATACATTCTCGCCTCGTACTCGCACAAGCCAAAGTCTCTCAGCATGTCCACAATCGCTTCTCCATTTCCTTGCATACAATCACCTCACGAGATAATCACGGGAAGCACGCCATCTGCTCTTAGCAAAGCGACCTCGAAGAGGGAAGAGGAGAATGAGCGGGCTGAGTAAGAAGGAAGGGTTGAGTAGGGAAACCGATCGGTGTCCCTTACGGCTAAAGCACAAAAATGTGAAGTTTAAATAACCATCTGGCTTAAATCAAATTATGTCAGATAGAGAATCATATTTCATACACTCAGAAGGCCCTAACGTTCAATCTGCTAAGAAGGCGTTTCTTTGGTTCTTGAAATATCCAAGTGATAGAGGATTTCTCGCGGTTATGGGGTATGGAAATCTGAGAGGAGTGATTTCAGACATACTCGGTGATAGAGCCATCAAATCCCTTATGAAAACAGGTAGTCTAAGACTGGATGGCAAAGAAATCCTCTTGGTAACAGAAAGAAAGTTCATCTACAGTGGCAAGAACTTTCCCCTAACTGCTTTTTATCCTTCTAGCAAATTCCTTGATGAATTGGACTCGATACCGAACCTGTCCGCGATGTTGGTAGTTCCTTGGATTATGAAAGAAGTCGAGCCGTGGGTAAGGACTAGGAATGCACAAGAACTTGAAGCTGAAAAAGCCGAACCAGCTGAGCTGATACCGAATAAGATTGTTGTCGAAGCACTCAAGAGTTTAACTGCAACAGTAAATGTGTCAACAGGTGTTGCTCACCCAAGGGACAGAGAAGCTACTATTCAGACATTTATGATATTAAGAGACGCCGGTGAGTACTTCAACCCTGAGGATGTGAAAGCGTGGCTAATTCGGAATGGAAAGTGGAAAGCCCCAGATGCGCAGGAAGTTGCCGTGCTCGCACAAAAAGTTCTTGAGGGAAGAAGGCTTAAGAAAGGTAGCTCCCGTTGGAGAAAGGATATTCTAGAAATTTGGCGAGAAGAAGCAAAGAAATCGGGATAGCCTACTTGTTCCTCTAGGTTGAACTGGAATGCCCAAGCGAAAACGAAAAGTAATGTGTCCTCGATGTCACAGGCACATTCCAGAAGGCGAATTGGCAGAACATACGCGCCAACACAAGGGCAAATTTCCTCCCTATTTTCGAACCTCAAATATGCCAAAACCTAAAGGTCGTGAAACTAGTCTTCCTGTTCAACCCACCAGTTTTGAAGAATCTTTCAGGCAACATGTCTCTCAAATGCCTGTAAAGTCAACTCTTTCTGAGGAACAAATCCATTCCAAATTTATGAATTCTCTTGTGGAAGTTGGCGCAGAATACGGTTCTCTTAAGCTCAAACCGACTGATGATCCAGAATTCATTGAAGTTTTCATTGATGAGCATAGAGACATTACTTTGAAATACAGCCCGGTCTCGCTAAGAACCATAACAGAAGAACAAATTGACGCTCTCCTTCTTCACGAGGCTTGCCACGCAACTACCCTACCCAACACTCTCTTACGCGTACCTGACACTGAAAACGAAATGACAACATTCATCGCTGATTGTATGACAAACTATCACGAATATCTCGCTCATGTGGAGTTCGTGCAGAGGTTTAAACATGACCTAAGGCATGACAGTTTGAGACAACAGCAAATTTCCCTTTTCAAGAACTTTGAGGTAATTGTCAACTCTACGAAGTTCATGCTGAACTTTGGGATGACGAAGGGACTACATGTCAATCAGTTTAAGGTTCTTCAACAACTTCATAGCATCACCTACGATGCATTATTCTTCTATGTTACTAGAGATGACTCTTTCACAAAATGGTGCAAAAAACATATGCTGCAAAAGCTAGACACTTTTGTCGGCTGGTTGTATGAAGATTTTGAACACATAAGAAGTCTGGGTCTCACCTTAGAAAAGGCTATGGAGAAAGTGATGACATCCGGTGTATTAAGTATGTCTGTGAATCCAATCAAACTGATGATTTTTGGGCAGATAGAGTTCGCTGATACAACGAAAAAGCTTCACGAAGATATGATTGAAAGAGGACAAGACATGGATCTAGTTAAGCTTTGGGAAATGAGACATTTATCAAGTGTAAGATAAGCAGGCTGACAAAGAAGGAAAGCCGTTAACAGAAAACCGAAAGGTGTCACTTTTCCAAGAAAAAACGCTGGTTTCTAACTTCTTTGGCTGTTAGAGCGGTTTCTTTCAAATGTACTATCTTTAGAATCAAAACAGTTACTCTTTTTTGGCCCCATTGGAGGTTCTTATAGCAAGATACGAAGAGTTTTGCTGTTACCATCCATCCAAATTCTGACAATCACCTTCCAGAGCGTTAGTTTTATATGGCTCTTCAATTCTAGAGAATAGCTGAGGTTATTTAATGGGGTCTTTTCCTGATGACGTAGTGCGACAAGCATGGTCAAGATCTGGCAGCAGATGCGAGTGTAGAAGAACTTCACATCAATGGCATTCTTGGGGCCGATGCGCTCAGAACTTGGCATGGGGTGATAGAGGCTCAGAGAGAACGACCGGCTGGGAAGCACATCATATGGTTTCTCAGGAGCAAGGAGGTTCGGACACTCTTTCAAATTGTGAGATATTATGTCAGAGATGTCACAAAACAACAAGAACTTTTGGCCAATAAGCAAGACCACTAAGTCTCCATCTTCTCAGACTCTTATTGCTGTCAGTTTACAGGGGGAATTGCGTCAATGAAAAAAGCAATGGTGGACAAAACTAGGGAAAGCCGTTTACGGAAAAAGGCAGGTTGTCGGTTATTGTTTCTGGGCACTTTAGGATGAACATGCGAGTACGAAAACAGATATGTGGATTAGACAGGAGTTTGGTCTTGTCCATATTAAACCATCAGCAAAAGTCACAGAGTTTATAGGTCAATGGATGGAAAGAAGGATGAATGATGGAAACGCTGAACCAAATGATAAATGAGAACTTCATGTTGGGAAGATGAAAGCCGAAGGGTTTCAATTTTCAGAACAATGATCAGAAGGTGAACTTGGAACATGAGTCTGCGCATTTTTCTGGCTTTATTGGTGAATATGCAACTAAGATTCTCCTATAAAAAGAATGCCTTTAGAATCTGCGTTTTTCTGTTTTTACTTCTTTTCTACGTACGTAAGATAACAATATTCGGAAAAGAAATATTGGAATCTAATAGATGTTTTCCTGTACTAGCGATTCGGAGGTATGCGAATGAAAGACGATGAAAAAACGAAGACTATGGCGGATCTGATGAAGGATTTCTTCTTAGGTCTTTCTTCTTCTTCGGCCGTGTTGATAACCATACTGGTTGGGATATATACCTATTCTGTGAAAAATTCGAATTTTCCTAACCTGCTTGTTCTATATTCGTCCATACTCTACTTAGTGGCTGTGGTCTCGGGAATCCTTGCTTATGGGTCCCTAATATCGTTAGTCCACAATAAGGAAGATCCATGGAGTTCTTGGGTCAGAATCCCATCTTTTGTTCAATGGTGCGCATTCATTCTAGCAACAAGTATAATGGTCTACGTATTGTATATCCTTGTGACCAGTGGCTTTAAATGAATTCTTTATCAAAGAGATCAGATAACAATGGCTTTCTAAACTCAATTATCGGTTTTTCTGCTTAGCCAAGTGATCCGACAGCCTCTCCACGGATAAACTTCCTTACCTCCTTACTCTTCTTGATGGTTGCCTCCAAATTTTCATCTCTGACCCAGACTGCTTGCGAAGAACTCTCCAAGGCACCCTCAATACTATTCAAGAATAGCTTAAAGAGTGAGGCGTCGATCTGATTTCTTTGAGAGGCGTTCTTCAAAGTTTCGTAACTCCAATCACGGGTAACCTTTTCGACACCATCGAGTCCAGATCTATAAAACAGGTCAACGATGATTGGGGTGATCATACACGTATTCGACATTACAGCAACATTCGCATTCCTTACGGCGTAATCATTGCCATTGAATGAAACAGCCAGTCCCCCCGCTTCTCTAGTTTCCTTCAGCATTATCCAGTCCGTAATGCTATCACCAATGGTCACTGATTCACACAAATCCTTACCTTCTTTTTCCAGAATCTCATTCACAGTAGCTAGTTTCCTATATCCGCCCAGGGGCTTGACAGCTTCTAGCACCTCTTTGAAAGTTGTCTTTGGAAGTTCTTCCCAAAAGAACTTATCTAATTCCTTTACAGTCTTGAGAGCCTCCAATGGAATGTCAGTCTCCTTGCTAAGAGCGGAAATTCCCAGTTTTGGAAGGGTTATTATATCTCTAACCTTTGCTTTTGCAAATGCTTTGTCTAGCTTCTTCACCTTCCTAGAATACTCATTGATGTGAAAGCATGTGCATCTTACGTTCTCGGATGGTATTCCAGCTAGTTTCGTGGTATACAGAACGTACTGACAATAGCTTGTGCTGATTATTCCCAGTGGATAGCCGAGATGATTCAGCATCTGAATTGCTTCCATCGACCCTTTTATGAAGTTGGCGTTGTCTTTAGCAACGTCTACCAAAAATCTATCATCAATGTTATAGGCAATCAAGAAGGGGGTGATGAGTGCAAGTGTATCTCCGGGTTGATACCCTTCTTTCTTTCTTATGTAAGCGAGATAATCGTCATATTCACTAATTCCAGCAAAAAGTCTATCTCCATTGGATATGCCTCTTCTGGTGACTTCATATGCATGATCAGCAATGACCCAAGGGCCTTCCCAGTCAGACATAATCATTTGAAATCTCCTCCCTTGGCAAATGATAAACCCTTTGCCAAGTCCTCATCAGCTCGTTTTGGTAACGCATCAATAAGTCGGCGTATTGTTTCCTCAGATATCTTCTTATGTTCTTGGTAGGTACGAAGTAGTTCTCTTCCGTCTTCTTCAGTTAGGTGCCATATGTAGCCAACTATCCTCCCATAGGTGACTTTCGCTTCCCCACTGCCTAGAATCTTCTCGTAGAGTCTTAGCCTAAACCGTGGCCAACTCTTAGTCCGGGTTTCCGGCGGATAATCATATGTGAGCTTCTTCCTTAAGCTTGGATCAAATTGAACTATCTCACCAGGAATCAAGGTCTCACAAGAATATGAGCCCGCGGGTTCGAGAATAGGTGAGGTTTTCTCGTCGTGATCAAGCCTCTTAGCATCGATTAGTTCGTCGAGAGACTTGACAAACAGAAAAAATTGGCTCTCTTCATGTGATATTCGTGAAATGAATCCCGCATCATCAGGGCGATAGCAAATTTCGTTTATATAGATTCCCGGCTCGGAACACGAGTCGCCGAAATCCAGTATAAACTCAACATACAAAAAAGGCACCGTCAAGTTTCTACTGATCTCCCCGACAATCCTTCGCAGCTCGTCCCATAAGTCAATCCTTCCTTTCGGCTCAGTGAAAGACCATGCAAGTCTAGCTATGCCATGGAATCTTTCCTCCTTTTCTCTATCTTCACCATATTTCTTGTAATAGATTCGGTTCAAGAAGACTCTTTGATTACTCGGTTTTCTCACTTCGATTGCACAAGACTCAAGCTTATCAGCGACATACCTTTCCATAACAAAGAATTTGTTCCTAGCACGATGTGAACGCTCCTGAATTCTCAGTTGTTGATCTATGAGAGCTAATGTTAAGTCCTCTATCTTTGAGAGTACGAACTGACCGTGTCCAGATGACGTCTGGTCTAGCTTGAATATAACTCTTCCATTATGTTTTCTTAGGGCGTCATCTATTTTCCTGAGTTGATCCCCATGAACTCCATTCTTCAATTCAACTCTGAGATCAGCAATGTGAACGGTATCTTCTGCGCTTCCTAGGAGATTTTCACCCAAGCCAATTTCGTAGAGGAATTTTTTCATGGCTAGCTTGCTTAGAAAAATATCGCTTTGTGGGATGTCCTTAAGCACTTCAGGCTTTTCGATTGGAGAGGGTATGAAAAATGGAGTTTGTTCATTCATACTGCCAAGAACTTCTGCGTGCAGTCTTTTCCAGGTTTCATGGCTCAAGAATGGGTCCTCAAGGATGACTACGTTTGGACGATATCTGCAAATGCAATTAGCCAAAGAGCTAACTCCATAAGGTCTTTTAACTGGAATGAACAAAAAAGGTGTAGTGAAATCGGGCATCACGCAGGTCGCCGAAAGATCGTCGCGTCTCGGAAGTTTTTCGCCTGCCTTGTATAGTGGCGGATAGAAAGGTAGATTCACTATTGGTTCAGTTTCCCTTTCGTCAACTACGACCCGGACAAACCATCCATCGTTCAAAGCTGCAATTGCTATTTCTGTACCAATCTCTCCTCCACCTATCAGGAACATAGTATTGTTTTTTTCTTCGTCTCCTTCGGTTCGTCTCTTGACGAATCTTTCGGAAAAACTTCTTAAAGCTTTCAAGGGCTCTTCCGGAAGAGGAAAGACGCGGATTCTGACCAATTGCGCACACCGTGAATTTTCCAGAAGCAGCTAATTGTTTCAGAAGCTTTCAGGTCATTCCATTGCATCATATATTTCAGAAGCGACTGATTGCTTCAAGTCTTTGATTCTGTGGTATTTGGGGTTTTGCTTTAACACTTCAACAAAAGGCTCGATGACTTCTCTGTCAAATGTATCAGTAAGCTCTATTGCTTCTGCAAACTCTTTGGCTAGGATGTAGTTCTCTTCACTTCTTTCGACCTTGAGATAACCTATCCCTTCAAGGCTTTTTAAAGCCCTATGAAGTTCCACATACCCTATATCATTCTTTGCTATGTAGTCCGCCATTTCTTCTATTAGGTCGTCTTCATTGACTGATCGGGCAAGAGGAATATGGTAAAGGGTCTTGCCAATTTCCATCCAAAGCGGTTGTCTCCTCAGTTCAAGAATGATCTTCTTGGTAGACGGCGGTACTAGTTTGTCCAATCCCTCCTTGATCTTACGAAGGACATCATCGTATCTAGCTGCCGACGCATTTTCCATAGTTACTCCTCCTGCTTGCTGATGCGTAGCATTCCATCTTTTCGACCGTGCTTATAACCTTTCTTTCAGATTTGTCCGCGTGTGGGTTTGTAGCGGATCTGTTACATCTCCCTATGTACTATTGGGCAAAGGTATTATATAAGCTTTTGAATATATTGTACAAGAATTTGGATAACGATTGCGAGGCTATATCTTTGCTCAATCTGTTGAATAGCCGGAAGAACGTGGAAATCATATGCGCACTATCTGGGGGAGCAATGTGTGTGAGAGAGATACAAAGGGCAGTGGGTGGCAGTAATACCGACATCTACATTAGCATTGAAGAATGCCTCAAGGCTGGTCTAGTAGACGATGAATATGTCACTGGTTGGGAGTATCTGGTTAGACAACGTGGAACGAGACTCATACGACTAACTAGTAAAGGCGAGGAACTAACCCGCTCATTAATTGACTCTGGGTATACGACTCCCCTATCTTTGCCGAAAGTCCGGGAAAGATGGATCATCGCAGTCCTGCACGCTTTGGGAACGGTGACAGGAAAAACCCGCTTAGTGAAGCTACTGTTTTTACTAGGTCAAGAGCTAGGATTCAGCCGATCTGAACTGGGGAGCTTCTACAAATTTAAACCTTGGATATATGGACCTTTTAGCAAAGAAGTTGTGAAAGATCTAGAAGAACTTCAGGACTATGGTATTATAAAGGTAATGATCAGACAAGTTTTGACAGGCGAGTTCAATGAAGGCCTGGAGTTTCTTCATACTTATGAACTAACACCTGAGAAGAAACAGGTTGTTCAAGAAGCACTAGCAAATCTGCCGACTAATGCTGTTCGGAGGTTAGAGAAACTGAGGGCTTTTAATGAAATGTCACTGAAGGAACTGCTCAAGCAAGTCTACACAAAATATCTTGACTACATAACGGAGTCTACTATTGTGGAAAGAGTTCTTAATACCTGATCTAGAACAGCATGTGAGCTTCACTCATGGAGATTGTCTATCGGTTTCTTTCAAGCATCTCCTCAAAATCATATACCTCCATGTTCTTCTCAGCGGTCTTTGCCAAAATCTCCTTACTTTTATCAGAATTCTCCCACATGGTGTCCAGTACTTCTTTCACTTCCCCCTCGTCCTTGGCGTAACGGCATATCCTCTGTACAGTGACATCCTTAGGAACACCTCTTTCTCTCAACTTTTCGTTGAAATCGCTTGCTTTCAAGAGCTGAATATTCATTCTCGCTGCATAGGCTGAAAGGCTTATCTCAGTATTGTCCTTCAATCGCATATTCTCCTTTGGGTCAAATGCCGAGCCAGCAAAGACTCCAACGATCCCTTGCTTTATCTGTCTGCCCTCAGGCGTGTCAGCTCCGAATTCCTTACTCCATGCTAGAACATTGAAGAAGTCGTCTACATCCTTCTTCTTTACCAGACCCCATTTGCACTCAAGCACATACGTGGACGGTTTCAATAACGGTCCAGGAGTAACTTCCCATACTCTATCAACTTCAGCGTTGTATTTCCTTCCACCTACCGGCTTTATCAAGTGAATTGTTATCCTTCTAGGCTCCATTGTGCCGTTGCGATGATTCTGCGTCCAGAACTTTGCGCCAGTAGTTAGGCTGTCAATAAAGTACTCGATAACAGCTTCCCAGTTATGCCCGATGCGGTTCGCTCTACCTTTGGCTATTCGTACGTAATTCTCCTTGAGAGCCTTGGCAGCATTCAGTTCCTCATCAGATAGCGAAGCATGATAGTAGTATCGGAAATTGTTGAAGAGCTTGACCTCTCTTAGGTCTGGATATAGCTGTAAGGCACGGGCAACAGCTCCTTCTGCTTCGTATTCTGAGCAGTTGAGCTTATTTTGAATGAAATCGTAGCTGACCAAATCACGGAGCTTTGTTGCCTCAATTATTTGGTCTCGTATTATGTGTATCCTTTCGATTATCGGGCTTGTTGCAGATTTCTCAGTTAGCCTGCCATTCGTTCTTTGCACAGCCTCTTCCAGCGCTTGCTCTCTAGATTTGCCTGGGTCAACCCATGTGAGCATATAGCCTTCTTTGAACGGACTTTGACTGTCATGGGTTCTATAACCACGGACGTAGACTAAGCCCTTACGCTCAAACCTTCTTGTGTGCGTCATCACATCTCGTGGCTTAATACCTTTTTCCTTTAGTGCCTCGGCGATCTCTTTTGAATAGAATGATCTATCTGAATTCTCCTTAAGAAAATCCAAGACAATCTTTGCCTTGCTAACTCTCTCTTCTGACTTAATCGGTTCCACAAATCCGACAAACCTCATTCCTTGAACATGGAGCATGTCTGTACCCCTTGGTCTCAAAACGTAGAAGTGATATTTTCTCAGATGCGTGCTGACGCCGGCTCTGCCCTTGAAGACTCGGTCTGGTTTCATCGAAGGCTTTTCTGTCCTTAGTATGTATCCTGCTTTCCATAGCCTAAGAAGAGAGTTGCCTACGGCTTTACTGCCAATGCCAGTTTCATTTACGAGTTGCTTAAGAGTCCTTGGGCTACCATCGCTCAAAGTATTTAGGAGTTTCTTCTGCGTCTCGCCCAAACCAACCATAAATGTGACCTCGAAAGTACAGGCGCAATCGAGTATATAAAATGCGTGGTTTCGAACCTAGAAGCGAAATAGGAAGTGACTGTAGAATTCAAATACGATTAATATACGATTAATAGCAAAAAAGGCTATAATTCATGCTTATTTCAGGAAAGTTAGATGGTAGCCCGGGAGAGATTCGAACTCTCGTCGGCGGGTCCAAAGCCCACCATTAAAGGGATAGGCGGGGTTCGCCTTTTCCTTGCTTGTCCACTACATTCGGCGGAA
>Ga0315314_1000423_pt1 | contig 47157 bp, 62 predicted proteins | sample TDP9_MG_FD_203631 | JGI IMG/M metagenome (GOLD analysis project Ga0315314, IMG submission 203631) | Freshwater sediment microbial communities from Lake Towuti, South Sulawesi, Indonesia - TDP9 | ecosystem: Environmental > Aquatic > Freshwater > Lake > Sediment | place: Indonesia: South Sulawesi... | reverse complement strand
TGAACAGGTGCTTCTGCTCCTGAAAACTAAGATCCCACCTGAACCCGTCAAACTCCGTCTTCCGCATGATGTACGCCATCGGAAATAGCGTGCTGTCCTTGATCGTCAGATGGTCGCCGATAGAGAACTCCGTATGTCGCCCACGATACGTGTCCTCAGTCAGTATCGTTCTGTCCAACTGGCTTGCGAACCGCACGCCATCCAGCGCGCCAGTACGGCCCACCACATAGTCAGTAATCAGTAATCAGTAATCAGTAATCAGTAGTCAATAGTGGGTGTGTGGGTGTGTGGATTTCTTGCTCTGCATGTCTTTTGGTGCTTGCTTCTCTATTTTCGATTTTCGATTTTTGATTGTTGGTTTTCTCCGGCTTTTTGTGGCGGTGTTCTCTATTTTTTTTGGCGGTGCTGTAGAATGGCCTGTGGTGTGGGTTTGCGCTCTGGTCGAATGCGCGCTGTGTGTAAAAAAAAGCTTGACGCCTGTTATTTTTCGTGGTATAATTTAGGTAGATTTGAGGTTAATCTTTGGTTCTCTTTTGGTTCTTCTTCTGGAGGTGTTTTCAATGGCTTCTCAACTTTCTCTGTTCTCCTCTCTTCCTACAGCTCGTTCCCCGAAGTCTCGTGATCAACTTTTTGCGGAGAAGTGTGTTGCGCTTTCTCTTGCCTCTCGTCCTCCTGTGTCCCCTCTTGAACCTCCGCCTGTTGTCCGTGTTTGCCCTGAGCGTGGTTATACTATCGTTACTCGTGGTAATCGTTCTGTCTACTATCCCCATCGGGATCGTTAGGGGGTGTGTCCTGTGGGCTTCGTAGTTCTTGTCTCTGGCTCTCGTGAATTTGAGAACCGTCCCCTCATGTTCTCTGTCTTGTCTGGACTTCTTTGTGAACATCCTTCCTTGTCTGTGATTCATGGTGGCGCGGCGGGTGCTGATTCTCTGGCTGGTTCTGTGTGTGCCGATCTTGGTATCCCCGTCCGTGTTTTCTCTCCTGATTGGTCTCGGTTCGGTCGCCGCGCCGGTCTGGTTCGTAATCAACAAATGATTGATTCCGGTGTTGACCTTTGTGTTGCGTTCTTTGTTACTGGTTCGCCCTGCTCCGGCACTTGTCATTGTGTTGGCTGTGCTTCTCGCGCTGGCGTCCCTGTGCGGTACTTTGTTGACAGTCCCTCTGCCGATAGTTCTCAGTTGGATTTGCTTAGTTTGTCTGTCCGCAGTTAGTTAGTTTTGGGAGGTGCTCCCTGTGGTCTCTTGTTTCCCTGTTTCTTCTCCTTCTAATGTTGTCCATGTTCCCGGCTCCTCTCCTGTGGTGGCTCGCTGTGGCTTCTGCCGCTTCTTCCACCACCGGTCATCCTGTTGTCTTTTCCTGTGTCGCCCAGTTTCTTCTCTCTCTGTCTGCCGCTTCTTCTCGTTGCTGGTGTCGTTGGTTTCTTGACATCCTGTTTCTTTGGAGGTGTTCTGCTATGGCTCGCTTCTTTACCCATCTTCTCAAGAATCTTGGTCTTTTCTTTCTGGCCGCCATCCCCTTCGTCATTATCGCCGGCGCCCTCGCCCCGCTTCCTGTTTTCCTTTTGTTCGCCGTTTTTTTGCTCTCCCTTGTCGGTTGGGCATCCGTGTCCATCGCCAGGGACAATGCTAAAGAGATGAATAATATGCCTGCTGTTTCCGTTCCCCCTGTGGCTCCACTTGACCCTATGTCTGAGATCGAGTTTTATAATGAGCCATCCGCATTTGAGGATGAGGATGATGAGTCCTTCGTCCTCGCGTGGAGATATGGTGTCCTTGTCAATACCCTCACCGGTGAGGTGCTCTCTTTCCCTGCAAATGAGAATCAGCCACCACCTTGTCATGATGAGCCTTTTGTAGTCCATACGAAGGCAGGAGAGATTATTGAGTGGGTGAAGGATGAAGAGCCAGTCCAGCAAGAGCTTGATATTCCTGATCCTCGCCCCATCGCTGTTGTCTATATCCCTTGAAGCGAAACCGGGAGTAATCCCGGTCGCTCCGACGTGGTTGTCGGAGCTTGAATAAGCAGCCGAAGGGTGACTCGACACCCTAAGCCCCTTGTGGCGGCCCCGCAGCAAGAGCCAAGCAACAAGCAGACGCAAGCTGCAATGGACACCCACCTCAGGCGGCAAAGATGCAGGCCCTCATCGAGCCATAGTCAATACTGGAGTTGGTTCTCCACATCCTCTGGCAGCGTAGAGTCTGGTCTCCGGGGAGAGACAAGCGAAGCCGTGACCCAGAGGACGCTACAATGTTTGACGACGGATAAAGCCCAATCCCGACAATCGCCCTGCTTCTGGTGGAGTCGGGTTAAGCACTTGATAACCAGGTGCAGGAAGCAGGCAGAGGAGGATTACAATGAGACTCTACATCACAGCAACCCTTATCTTAATCGCTATCACCGGATGCACTGACATCGAGACCGTCACCGTGACAGCCCCACAACCCATCACAGAGCCGGGCGAATACAGGCTCTGGATTGATGCGTCACTTGACGACGGCACTCGCATCTCAAGAAGCCTTGTTGTCGTCTTTAAGATTCTGGGCGAGGAAGTCGGTCCTGAAGCACCAGCCGACTACTCAGGATTCGACAAGGGATTCGAGGAAGCCACAATCTTCCTGTCAACCTTCGAGTCCAGGTTCGGCTATCCCTTTGGCGGCGATGGCTCGATTCTCCTATTCTTTAAGACCTTCTCAATCCCCCTGAAGTGGAGCAGATGGCAAGGCCAGAAGGCCGGTCAACCAGTCACAGATAGCGAGATGAACTCTGAGTCGCCAGCCACCATCACCCTGGCAACCGAGTTTGATTACTCACGGTTCACTCCTTACCACTACGGAGCAGTCGAGGCTGCCAAAAACTCATAGGAGGCCCACAAATATCGCCAGAAAGGAAAGAGAAACTGTCACAGCTACGCAAGCGACTTGCATCACTAACAGAGGACCAGAAACTTGACCTCATCACCAAGTGCGGTGGTGTCCGCACAGTTGACGGTAGGACATTATCTCACCACAACATCCTCTTTATTTTACTCCAAGCCAATGGCAACTCACCAACCATAGTCGGCGGCTATCGGCAATGGCAGAAAGCCAACAGACAGGTCATGAAAGGCCAGCATGGATTCATGATCTACTACCCATCCAAGAAGGATAAATCTGATGCCGACATCTCTAACGATGAGGAGGCCGATCTTAACTTCTATATCGGTACTGTGTTCGATATTAGCCAGACCGAAGAGAAATCCACTTACTAAACTGACGATTGATAGTGCCGGGCTAGCCCCCTGCACTATCAACCACATCTATCAACAAGGAGGAGCATACTATGATAGGAGTAGACATTCACCTTGCAAGAGAGCACTACATCACAGCGATCACAACCCGCGAGACTGACGGAGCTTACTCTGAAATGCTCTGCCTCTCGCTCCACGTCTCTTCCAGAGACAAAGGCTCAGAGTTTGGCCGCGTAGGCATCTCTACCGTCAATCTCTTCTTCTCAGACCTGCCACACTTTCAGTCATTCGTTGACAGGCTATCTCAGTCAGCTTTCGACCTCGACCTCGCCTTTAATGAGCACCTTCAGCTTGTCCACAACTCACTTCTGTAATCGAAGCGAAACCGGGAGCAATCCCGGTTGTTATGACACGGCTGTCATAACCTGACGAGCAGCCAGACAAGCGGCTCACTTTCTAAGGAGGTAGTCAAATGACTACGCGTCACTCTCACGTTCACAGGTTCGCTGACCTATCCATCATCTTCATCTCCATCATCACGCTGATGCTCTTCGTGATGATCTCACTTTCACATGGCGCGGTTCCTGAGGTAACTCGCACAGAAGTTGCGGAGCTAGCTCAGACAATCGAGTCCCTGCAAGCTCAGATTGCAGACCTCCAGAAGCAGGTACAGATACTGTCTGACTTGCTCTGGGATATCACACACGCAGTCAACGCCACCACTAAACCCCTTACCCATTCTCTCACCGACAAGCCCGCCTTGCAATCACCTAAACAGATTGACCGCGAGCCCTTTGGTGACGAGAAGATAAAGGTCTACATCGCTAAGCTGGCAACCGCAGGCCTCGAGGAGGACATGAAACCCCCGCTTACTAAACTTCTGGAGACCAGGAACACGTCCAACTTTGTCCAGAGTATGAGAGCACAACTCATCAAATGGTTGGACACACCCAGAGACGAAAAGGTGTTTGCCTCGCCGTTCTCTGCCAAGCAGTACGCATGGGTGCTGTTCCTGATGTATCCGGGAGAGTACCCCAACCCTAAAACCGTCAAGGAACTCTACCCTAACGCCACACCAGCCTCCAACTGAGAACAGTCACTTCAACCGGAGCCGGCACCCCACCGGCTCCGCATCCCTCCCTCCTGCCCAAAAAACAACTCGACCGATGACGCATGATGCACCACCATCAGTCGGGAAGCGTCGGATCTGCTTCGCGCCGCCCGGTGCCGGAGAAAAAAGAAAACCCTCCTAAACTTGGGGATAATTCTAGGAGTGACTTTTTTTTGACGATTGAGACGATACCACAATCTACCACCTCTGGACTTTTTCTTCATTTCTCTCTCCACTATCGCACCGACCTGTCAACTTTTTGTTCTTCCCCCTGGGGCCCGAATTTTTTTTCGCGCGACTCGAAAATCTGGCCGCGCACTTCAAGCCTCGCCGGTTTACCTACGCACCCACCTGGCGCCCGCAGTCCCTGTGTGACCCCGCGCCTCAGCCGCGAACCTCGCGCTCAAATCTCTGACTGACTCCACGTCCAGCCTGAACCGACCGGGAGTTTTTTCGTCCAGTCGCTCCAGCCGCCGCCAGACTTCCGGGTACAGTGCCCACGTCCGCCGCAGTTCTGAAATCCGCTCCAGTGGACAGCACCAGCACCGACAGCGTGGTACTCTTTCATACAGCCCATCCCAATCGTATCCGCGCTCCCGGCAGAAGTTTACAGCCAGCCGCCTCGTGATCCGCATCCACTTCAGCGGATACCGTGTCTTTATTAGCTTTGTGTCTACAGGCTTCTTTGCCTTCTCCAGATAGCAAACTCCTATGTAGGAAACTACCTCACCTCCAAGACTTCTCAGATATCCTTTGATAGTTTTATTCCCCATCCGGCAGCACCATGCGTTCTTCGGAGTAGGCCACCCGTAACCTGTTTTCAACTCTCCGGATTTTTTCCTTAACCTGGCTTCAGTCAGAAAATACTCCAACGTCTTTTGATCACCATCTAGTCCTCTGGGATATAACGTTACCAGTTTTTTTGGTATATCGCGATCTAGTTTTTCAATCACTTTGTAAACCTCTTCCCTGTGGTATCCGTGATCGTAAAATACCGCCTGGTCTATAGGATACCCATCCTCTAACGCCTTGAGTATCATGCACGTAGAATGAGCACCACCAGAAGCCAGATATATGTGTGTCCAGGACAATCGTTTCACCTCCAATCGTTACCTTTGTCTTTATGCCATTCTATATCATTTCTTACTCCGATGTGTCAATAGTTTACATACCAGTTTTGGCTTATTCTAGTTTTTTTTGTTGACGTACTTAGGTTTTTTTTGGTATTATATTAGTGTAGTAGTCGGATAGTCGATAGTCGATAGTCGGATAGTCGATAGTTTCCTGATCACTGTTCCCTGTTGACTATTGACTACTGACTGTTGACTATTGACTTTTTTTTTACTAGAATTGAGAGGAGGTGTGTATCTTTTGGCAAAGAAAAAGCGTTCAGACGCCCCTGGAGAGAAGAGAAAAAGGTTCTGGATCGATATGTCTATGGAGATGTACGATAAGGCGCAGGAGCGTATGAAGGCACTCGATTTCAAGAACTTTTCTGACTATATACGCAACCTGATCAGAAATGATCTCGGTATCCAGTAATTTCTACTCTCCAAACTGTAGACCGTCTACAGCTATGTCCAACCTCAACTGAACCCGGCTGTACCCTTCGTACTCCGGCTTCAGACGCTCCAGACGGTCAAGGAACGCCAACTCCACCAGCGTAGCTCTGTCTATCCCTAACGCCGGAGCTATTGCCTCCGCAACTTCTTTGGAGATCAGCAGTTCACCAGATAGACAACGCGATACCGTAGGCTCTGATATACCCGCCAGCCCCGCCAGCTCCTTCTGGCTTATCTCCTTAGAAAACATAGTCGCCTTGATGGTCTCTATCGCTTTAGATCTTCGCATCTAAATCGCCTCCCACCTGGGAAGCCGCCTGACTTCTTTACAATTGATTTACTCCTAACTAAATTATATCACCGATTGCTTTATACGTCAACTGGAAATCACTTTTTTGTTGCCGTCTATGGCAATTTTTATTCATTTTTCTGTTGACTTGTATGGCAATCCGTGCTATACTCTCCACGATTGATTTATTAGTAAATCAATAATCTTCCCGCCCTTGAAAAAAAGGAGGTCTTTCCCGATGGCAGAATTGAACGCTAAGTCTCTGGAGAAGGCTATGAAGGACGCTGGCTTCCCTACCTATTTAGAGCTTGCTAAGGCTGCCAACGTCACAAGATCGATGATCGCAAGGTGGCGGACGAAAAAGAACCGTCCCGAACTTGATAACCTGATCAAGATCAGGGATGCCCTCAATCGTCGCTTGTCAGCGCTCTCTAAATCCCTCATATCCCTTGACGACCTTGTTCTCTAAAACAGTAATCAGTAATCAGTAATCAGTTTTCAGTTTACTGATCACCACTGACTACTGACTACTGACTACTGACTATTTTCTTTACTGATTGTTAAATCAATCAAATGGAGGTGTCCACTTATGTCACAGAAAGAGCTTCTCACGATGGCAGAAACCGACAAAGAGAGTGAATTTCCCGAAGAGATTCGCTACCCACAGGCGGCACATCCCTACCCTGTTATCTACCAGCCGCCGCCACTACCGGATATCAGATTGGAGTTCTCAGATGTCCGCCAGTTTATCGCACCCCCAAACTGCACAGACGACGAGGTGAGGGCGTTCATTCTTATCTGTCAAGCCTGCCACCTTGACCCCTGGAAGAATGAGATATACCTGGCGAAGCCCGGCGGTAACGCTGTTACTATAACCGGCTACCGCTCGTACCTTGACCGAGCGGAGAGGACAGGACTGGTGGAGTATTGGGATGCAGTCTGTGATGACGATGACAACCCCACCAGAGCCACATACATCTGCAAACGAAGGGACTGGTCCAGGGAGTTCAGATGGACGGTCCTTCGGAAAGAGGTCGCCTTCGTTCAGTCTCGCGACGGAATGAAGGAGAGAGCCATGCACCGTTCACAGCCATCCTTCCAACTCAAAAAGTGCGCCATATCTCAAGGAAGCCGCCTTTTGTTTCCTAGTGAGTGTGGCAGCCTTCCATACATCCCGGAGGAGCTTCCACAGACTGAGAATCTTACCTCCGAAGCGGCAGCCAACGGCGATGCTAGATTCTCTCAAAAAACAGGAAAGCCAGAAGGCCCGATAGCCGGCGAACCGGAGAAAGGCCAGAAGCCGGAACCACCAGCCTTCGATTATGACTACTGGCGCGCCAGGTACTTCGCCAGCTTCGCCCCTGACAAAAAGACAGGAGAGATAAAATTCCCTCATGTCCGCACTTTCTTCCAGGATGAAGGGAACAGGCACAACTGGCAAGCTGAGCTATTCCCTGATAGACCATCCCTGACAGATTGGGATTCTGAGGAGTATTTCACAAAAGCCATAGGTGCGCTTCCTTCGCTTGAGGATGAATTATCCAGGAAGGATGTGGGCCTGCCAGATCAGATTCTTACTCTTGCAGGCGAGTCAGGCTTCACTCCGGACTCCTTCGCTCTCTACCTGAGAACCCACTACCAGTCCTGCACTACTAACGGCGATGGTTTACCGGTCGCCACCGGCCAGCAGGTATCAGAGGTCAAAGATTTGTCCACTGACCAACAGATCGCGTTGCTGGAGGAGCTTAAAAAGATAAAGCCTGTATTTCAAGCTATCCGTGATGTCGCGTCCAGGACAGGCTCTCTGGATAACCTCGTCTTTTACCTGAAGTGCCGATACACTGCGCCGTTTGCGGGAGCGAGCGACGACATACGTACTCTTTTGGCGAGAGCTATCGGCGACAACAAGGTGCTCACGAGGCTGAGGGAAGCGGTCAAGATGCACATCGAGTGGGCTGAGTGGGTGGGCGGCGTAGAAGAGGTGGAGAGCTTCATCTCCACCGTCTACGAATTTCTTATCCAGCTTGACGACCCGAATATCGGCGTGAAAGTCATGGATGGATTCTTTAAGAGGATGGAGGTCAAGCCAGTTGGCGGCCTCTACCGTTTAGCTGATATTAAACCCGACCATTGGGAGACCTGGCAGATTGAGTTTGCGTCCGCCGTTGCTGAGTCGGGATCTCCTATCCAGTTTACTCCACCGATAGGAGAAAAGGAACCGGAAAGCCAGATAGCCGGAGAGCCAGAAGCTATTGACGATACGCCATTCTAACGGAGAGTGATCAGTGATCAGTAAATAGTAATCAGTGATCAGTAAACAGTTTTCAGTTCACTGATCACTGATAACTGATTACTGATCACTGATAACTGATTACTGTTTTTTACTGCGAAAGGAGGTGACTAAGCAGATGGACAAACCAAGAACCGAAGGCGAGAACTTCGCCTGTGAGCGTGGCGTGATTAAACCCGGCGAGGCTTGCTGCGGTAACTGTGGTTGGGCTTGCCCGCCCTACAACCCTGAACTGGACGGCAGATATGTCTCCTGCGCTTTCTACCACCAGGATTTCCCTATTAAGCCAGTGACCTACTGCTGTCGCGCATGGGGATCAAACGACAATGTTTCTTGCGGCGTGGTTCCAGACTGGTGTGAACCCTACACCAGGCGCAGGCTTACCAGAGAGGAGATTGACGCTAACTTATCATCAGAGGCCGTCAGGGAGAGGCTTCACGCTAAGGAGAGGAGTGGCACTTTTAAAAGAGAAGCCGCCCTGCGTCTCAACCGAAAGGCGGCTTCTAAAGATTCTTCTTTTTCGCTGCAAGAAAGGTCTGAATCTCCGGATCAAAGTTTACCACGTCCCTCACAACCTGTCAAGCCTGATTTTGATAAGGTCAACGAAAACATAAGGCACAGACTCAAAGAAAATCCCGAAGAGCTTAACCAGCTTATGCAGGATTTATTTGAGTCTATGCCACCCTACATTCACTGATTCTAGATACAACAATGAGGGGCCTTGAGCCAAGACCAGTCGCTAAGGTGATCTCAGAGAAGCCAAGTCCAGGAGGCAAGGGAGGGTTCATGGAGCTTGAGTGGTTCGAGATAAAAAATGGAGGAGTATGAATGATTATGCTCATTGACCAAAATGAAAAGAAACTTCTTGGCGCGCTTGTTAGACAGGCGCGCCTCGCCCGCAAACTTTCAAGGTACGCTCTGGCATCCAGAGCGGACATCTCGCCATCATACCTCGTAAGGATAGAAAACGAGGGTGTGATCCCCACACAATATGTTCTGGCCAGATTAGCTTACGTCCTATCCGATTCAGAGGGCAAGCCCGAGCGATTTCCCATGACCTACAATCAGCTTCTCCAATCGGCAGGTCTGGAGTCACCAGAACGCAAGTGCCTTTCCTTTATCAGAGACAAGTTATCAGTCTTCCTTAGCAACGCCACGCCAGTTGGCTCACCCATCCCGGATCAGTTAGTAGATTACGCGTCAAGAATACTGGACAAGCCGGCATTCTATCCAGAAGGCTCTGGGGCAAGCGCTCTACATTTCTGAAAGGAGAGTCAAATGAAAATCAAAAAGGTATTCTTTGAGGAGCACGCCATGGGGACTACACAGCGATCCCTGAGAGTCCTCAGAGACGAACTCGCTCACAGATACACACACAAGATATGTGTCATCGAGGTTCCTACAGATGAGCTATGCTGTGGATTCCTTATACTTGACGAGGACGATTCCTCCGCCACTTTTACTGGCAACGGATTCCGGACGGATAACGGCGGAGAGGGGGGAGCAGGATACAGATCCGCCGAGGCTCTGTTTTCTCTGTTTCACGTCAGACTCATACACTGGGAGCCGGTGGATCTGTCACCAATAACAGATCACATCAATGATCTGTATTTTCGTCATCAATCTCCAGGTCTAGCCCTGCCCACCCTTGACATCCTCCAGCCCATCGCAGACCAGATCGACCCTTCTGAATTTCAGGAACTTTTCAAGCTAGAGCCTGAGTACGTCAGGAGGTGAAGCATAAGCTATGGCTCGCCACTCAAAACCTTTCTGGACTAAGGTAGATATTCCCAGTCTTATAGATTGTTGGATATGGACAGGTGCTCTTACCTCCAGTGGATATGGGCACTTCAGATTAGATGGAAGAGACTGTCTGGCTCACCGGTACTGCTTTCAGTCGCTCTTTGGGGAAATCCCGGAGGGTATGCAGGTACTCCACAAGTGTGATAACCCTCGCTGTGTGAACCCATCTCACCTGTTTCTGGGCACTCATGAGGATAATATGAGGGACATGGTGAATAAAGGCAGGAGCGCAAGAGGGGGCGAGCGTCACAACGGATGCAAGCTCTCCAGAGCCGACGTTATCCTTATACGCTCACTCTCGACTAAGTTTTCACCTATCCAACTAGCCTCCATGTTTCCGGTCACTAGAGCCACGATCTCCCGAATTCTCAGGAGGGAGACCTGGAAGCATCTGTAGTCTTTAGTTGCCTCCGATCAACGCAACTACGGAGACGCCGGGTTGGCTCAGCCTTATGAGCTAGAGCTATCCTCCGAAACCCGGCGTCTCCATTCCTGATCCTCAGAGGATTTAGGAGTGATCTATGGCAAGAAAAAATAAAAAGAAGGTGAGGTTCAAGAAATACAATGGTAAGTTCTTTGGTATTACAAAAGATGCTTTGGTACATTTCAGGAGAGATATACCTGATGATTTCAAGAGAGGAAAGACTCTATTGCTTCTGCTCTACATGCTTATTTTGGGCAACTGGGACTATTACGCCCCAGATAAACCTTTTAAATGCCCCTACAGCCTCCTGAATTCCCAATTGGGCTGGTCATCGGCAACTATATCAAAGTACATGAAGGTTCTATTAGATATCGGAGCGATTAAGATAAACTTTCATGGAGGGCCTTTTAAAAAAGCAAACCTCTATATTCTTAACATCTCCTATATGGGTATATTGAATTGAAAATCTTTTCCTCCCCCCCCATGGCAAGATCTTTAGATCGCTTTAGATAAGGTAAAGCGATGTTTTTAAAATCTGCTTTAGATAAGGTAAAGCAGATTTTTAATTTTCTGGGGGTATCTGCTTTAGGTAGTTTAAAGCAGACTGCTTTAAACTACCTAAAGCGACGATCTAAAAAAATTGTCTGGTGTCAAAAAAAAGGAAAAAAAAAGGATAGAGGTGCTCACAAATCATCGAATTATATACGGCGGAGGGCGGACATATAAGATGATCAATCCCGAGCAGCTTGATTTTATGACAGATTTGTTGATCTCACTTGAGTCACCCACGAGATTTTTTCAACTGATACGCATGGGTCATTCTGACAACTCTGGAGAATCATACTCTCGATTCGATGTGATCTGGGAGATTCAGAGACGGTACAGAGAGATTTTCCAAGCTCTGGGATGGTCTCTAAGCCCGGATTCGGTCTATAAAAACAGGTACACCGCTGATGAGAGTTCTCTATATGAAATGTACCTCAATCATTCTTCCGGTGTGTGCAGGAAGAAAAGTTTTTCTGATTTCCTCTGTGATAGGTCGCCCTTTTTGCTTGAGAGTTGGTACCCCATCCGGTTCTGGGGAGCCTTCCGCACTTTATAGAGATTTTCAGCTAAGGATAGGGCTGCCGCGCTTGAGGAGGTGATAAAAATTAGAGAGGCATGGAGTTTAGTTGAGACTATTGACCCATCTGGTAAGAAGGTCGCTCAGTTTGTTAAGGTTGATGGCAAGAAAGTTGATATCGTCCAGTGGTTGGACACATTCATCTGGTGTGATACAGACGAGGACGCTTCTGGAATTGATGGCCCTCATGATGTGTATTTCGTAGTCGAGGCTATAAGTGGCGTGGCAATCGGCACCGGGTTCTCTGAGGAAGAAGCCATCAGAGACGCACAGACAATAATACTTTCAAGCAGGAGAAAGACTATCCTGCGTATGCTAGATCGCAGGATAGAGAAGTTTGGTCTATCGCCAGCTTATCGGCTCACGAAAGAAGAGTGATAATATTGCAAATATTCACGTATCCAGACCTGCCGGGCATCCGTGTGCCCTGACTGCGGAGGTAAACTGGTAGATGCACGTATCAAGGAAGGCAGACATAAGGGACATGGACGAATCTTTTTGTCCACGATGCTCAAACGTCAACATCATGATCTGAAAGTGAGGTGATGAATAATGGACAGGGACGAGGAGGATATTAAAAAGCGGTTTGAGGATTTTGATGAGGAGTTAGAAGAGGCGATTGATAATCTTCTCTGGGATGTGCCAACTGACCTAATAGAGTCCGATGTTGACAAGTACATCGGCCCTTTTAGGCTGGATGATCACATCAAGACAAGAATTCGCGAAAGTAAGGAGGATGCAGAAAGATGGAGAAAATGAGGCCGTGTGAAAAACTTCACCCAACCAGGTTTGTCTCTCTGTCCTTCAATTGTACGTGCCCTGAGAGGTATAGACAGTTTGTAGAAAGCGTAAAAACAAGGTCGCTTGACGAATTGTTCGCTATGATCAGCCGTGTATCCCGATGGAGATGCGGCCCAAGCGTGCAGGATAAGATGCTCTATGGTATCCACAGGTCCTGCGAGTTCGAACCCTACGGACGAGCTTCTGAGACTTTCGACCTGCCGTGGTGTGCCTATATCTCCAAAGACTTCGCTGATGATGCTGAGTACCTCTCCCCCAATTTCCGTGAGATCCGTGGCGCCGTTGTGTGGCTTGCATTTCACTTATCACTCATCTCCGAAAAAAAAGTGAAGGAGAGGGTGGACATCGCTTCTAACATCCCACAGACAAGGAGGTGATTTTATTTGGCAGTCTCAATTTCAAGAACCGAGAAGCCCGGTATAGTCAGCATAAGCGTAGATACTCCGCCACCCGGCGGCGTCCCCCTTCTCTTTGAGGTTTCGGACCTACAGTTAGAGCTTCTGACGGAGCTTCTGTTCGTCTGGAGATCTAAAGATAGGGTAGCATCAGGGGTATGTAGTATTGAATTTCACGACGACTGGTCATACGTTATCGAGGGCACAATTGAGGAGGACGAGGTGTTGTCGGGAGGTGGTGATATTGAAGGAGAGCAGGAAGAAGAGAATCCCTACTCGATCGGATAGGACTTCAACTTCTGAGAAACTGGCCAGGGTGCTAGAAAAGCAAAATGACCCTGACCTTAAACAGATGATCCAGTGGGCGAGGGAAGGGAAGTATGACGACTATAAATCGCCCTCGCCCACTCCTATAATGGATTTAGTAAGCGACCTTAGAGAGAAGGGTTATCCAGAACTTGCGGATCGCGCTATTGATGGCGAGTTTGATGCGCAGCGCTGGGAGGCCGAAGAGTGGTTTCTGGAGGAGGGCCGTCATCTCCTGGCTGATTCTAGCCTGTTTGGTGGTAAAGGAAAGAAACCACATGAGACAGTGTGAGAATTGCGTCAGGCGCGGCAGGGTCGAGGGATGGAGGCGCATAATATGGCGGCAAGAGGAGGAGGGACAGAGACTAAAACTCCGCCGCCGGAGGCATCCCTGTGATCTAACTGGAAAGAAAGTCAGGCTCACCGAGAGTTGTTTATTTTTCATGAGGAGGTTTGACCTTATGGCAAGCCCGGGAATTAAGGCTAATGTAGAGTTGGAGTTTTTCAGATGGCGACTATCGGGCGAAACGCAGCCCCTTTCCCTAGCGTCGTCCGATGGGGATCAGTATACAGGCCACATTATTAAGGGCACTGTAACCCTGGAGAAGGATGAAATTTATCAGCTTCTGAGGGCGGACCATTCCGAGGGCAAGGTTGGATTATTCCTTCTCAGGATAGTCAACGAATAGTTAAATCCGGAGGGACGGCGCGCTTGTTATTCTTTACAGAAAGGAGATCTGGTTTGAGGATGCTAATGATAACAAGCGCGCTCTCTTCTTTTGAAAAAAAAAGGAGCTTGACTATGAAACAACCGTTCTTAGACCTCGAGAATGGAGTCTTTAATAGAGGTAAGCACGAAGGAGAACGAGTAGGGGATGTACTCCATTCTGATGTAGATTACCTGTTTTTCCTGGTAGAGGATTCTAGTATTGACGAAAATTCAAAAATCTATATCGAGTGTTTCCTTGAGGATAACCTCGATATTGGCTTTAGAGGAGGAAAAGAAGAATGAGCTTGAACAAAAGCGTCGGAAATATGTATGGATATATTGGCCCGACAGTCCCTCCTGTGGTTGCTACCTGGAACCCTATCTGCGGCTGTGAGCATGATTGCTCCTACTGCTACATCAAAAATGGCAGACTCCATTCTGACATGAAGCCTCGACTCCGTGATAGCTACCTGAAGGACTACCTTCTTGAGTGCGGTCAAGGTACGATCTTTGTTGGGAGCGCGGCGGATATGTTCGGCAACTGGGTTCCTAGAGGGTGGATCCAGCGTGTCCTCCTTCACTGCCTCGCTTTCCCGGAGAATACTTATCTGCTCCAGTCAAAGTCACCATACAGATTTGGAAGCATTTTTGCTGGAAATTTTAACTGGTTTCGGGATTTCCTTAAAATTATACTTGCCACCACCATCGAGACTGATATGGATGGCAAGGTGTATAGAGAAATCACTCACTGCCAATCACCACAAGCACCGGTAGATCGGGCTGAGAGCCTCCGTAGTATCCAATGTATGCCCAATCTAAAGAAAATGGTGACCGTGGAGCCGATTATCAAGAATAATCCTGTCAACCTGGCAGGTCTTGTAGGATATACTGAGGCTAGCATTGTTGTGATAGGTGCTAACAGCTTTTGGAGAGTCTGTCCTCTGCCAGAGCCCTCGCCAGAGGACGTCAAGGAGCTTGTTTGCCAGTTGGGCAGGATAAAACACATAAAATCTATCATCATAAAGCCGAACCTGAAAAGGTTGCTGGATGATGAGACCTATGCGGATATTCTTGCCCTCCCCAGGTCTTATTCGGCATCGACGATTGACAGAAACGCCCCTTCCTTGAAATGAAAATTCGCTTTTGATCCCCTTTTACCTTAAAGCTATTTTCTTTCAATACAGGGCAATTACGGAAGGATTTTTTCAGGCAGGTAGTTTCCCGTTGCCTTTCATGGCAATTTTTCTCTTTTTTTTTGTTACCACGTAAAGCAACTAAGTGTATAACCAGATCACGTCCGCTGGTTTGTCGGGATCATCGTCTGCATGTAGATACATCGGATGGATTCCGATCCGGTCAAAACCGGCCTCCAGAAGTGCTTTAAGAAGTAAGTACCGCTCATTTCCAGTCATAGGGCGGCGCTGCGGTGGCGGTGTTAGTGTCACGTCTCCGGCGTGAGCTTGCCTGTTTTCTGTGAATACATGCGCGCTATCGGACACGCCGCCCGACTGTCTATTCCACTCGATACATCTACACCATGACGAACCGTAAACAGGTTTATTTAAGTAGTCCCTGGCTCGCTGAAATTTTTGCATGGTGGAGGCTGCCATACTCCCCCGCCCACAATGCCTACACGCCACCTCCTGCCTTGTGAAGTTAACCACTCCAGGCCAATCCATACCTTTTTTTCCTAACTTGTATAATTAAACCGTATCTTCCCAACGCGTGCATAATAATCGGTTCTGGTCTCCAGCTTCAGGTAGATCTCCATAATATCACCAGCCGACCAAGAACCCAAAACAGAATCATCTATAACAATAGTTGACCAACTTGTGTTGGCATTGTTTTCGCTGCTGGCGACAAGCGAAGCGGCACCTGACTTGTATATGTAGGAATCCACATGGCAGTTAACGGACGTCCCGCTTTCCGTCCTATACTCAATCTGAATGGCGTTGGATGTAGCCCAAGCCGTAAAATCCTCCGGTAGCGTGAATCTAACCGCCACATATACGTCTTGCAGGCCTGTCTCTGAGGATTCAAATTGATGGTAGTGCCGCTCAACGTATGATACTACATCAATCCCCTGACTTCTCGTCCCTGTGTTCTGTCCACTTGCTGCCGCTCCGCGAAGTGATAAAGTCTCCATCTCACCTGGATAGTGCGGATGGATCTCTCTAAACCTCACGTTCGCTGCTATGCTACTCCACGGGACCGCGCCGCCCTTCCCTGACGAATGGTCGTGCACTTTCAGACTGCCAGCAGGCGCATCGTACCAGTTTGTTTCCCCCAGAAGATGAACCAGCATGTGCCTTATTGCTTGTAGAGCGTCGTCTATGTCTGTAGACTGATTTGCTGTATGATCCGTCCCCGGAAACGCTTGCCCATCGCCTCGTCCGTCTACAAGGTCAGCGCCTATGGCGTTTATATTATCCACCAGTGTATTCCAATTAGTGGGGTTTACAAGTGTGTCAGCATCACCCTGTGGTAAAGCCGGATTGGCCGGGTACGTTCCCATCTCTTACCTCACCTTCCTCAACGTGTCTATAGTTGTGTATGAGTCAGGCTTCATCATATGACGCCTGCCTTCTATGATGTACCGCCCTTTTATGCCTCTCAGCCGAACGTCCACCAGAACCTCATCCATAAGCTGTAACTGCGGTACGGCTGGAGCTATTATCCTGATCCGCTCATGAGGCTCTTTGTAGAACCTTACTACATCCCCCGCTGTCCTCTGCCCAGGCACGCTTCCACGGATTTCATGTAGCACCTGTTTGTTGTCCTCTGCCACCCATCCGCTATCATAATGCGTATGCTTTGCTGTCGCAACAGCCGCGCTTATCTGAACGTAAACCGATCCTGTATCCACGCTAGTGATGTCAATTATTATCCAGTAATAACCTGATGGAGTTATATCCACCGGCGCCACAAAGTAGAATATTTCCCAGGCGAAGCTCTCCGATAGGTTTGCGCTTGCTTTTTGCTGGCTTGTGCCAAGAAGGGTATTGGGATTCCCTCCACTATCGCTGTAGATTTTGGCGTATATGTATCCATGCGCGCCGTCCTGCTTCATCTTTATGTGCAGGCAGTCAATAACCCCGGAATCCTCACCAGCCTGAAACTTGAAGCCCTCCAGGTCATAATCTAGCTCCTCAGTTGTGGAGCCAATGTACTTTGAGGATACCAGACTTTCGTTTGTTAAAAGATTCCGATCTACCCGCATCCGGCTCCTATATGTGTCTATACTTGTCTGGTCTGTACTCTTGGTATAGAAATTCTCCCTGTATTCTATTGTTAGGTCGTTGATTATTTCTGTGTCCTCGAGGGCAAAGCAGTCGGACGTATTTCTGTCTTTGAATACGAAATCTACCTGATTGGAGTGCTCACGTTCGCGGAGCATCAATACACCCTCTTCATTAAAGTACCCTGCGTAGAATATGCTTGAGCATATCTCTTCTAACGCTCTAAGGTAGGTTCTCTCATCAAATGTCGGATCGGTTAGAGGTGCTGTTGTTTCATCCGTTGACTCTATATCAGGCTCAAGGAGAGAAGCATCTTCGCATATCATTCCACAAAGGAGCTTAATAGTATTATTCGGGTCCTGACTTCCGCTCAACCACATCTCGCTCAGTACACCCATGTAGTCTTTGCAGGCTAAGTCTACCACTCCTGTATCCCCCCGCGGTTTCACTGAGTACACGACCCCCGCAAATATGGGGATATTCAACCCTGAAAACCCGCACCAGACTTGTATCTTCTCATTTCTGTTTATACGGCTCTCACCATCATAGTAAAAGTAGCCCCCCACATTTTCTAACTCCACCGTCGCTGAACCTATGTTTATCTTACCCCTTCCCTTTGCTGATTCCAATGCCACTTCACTGTCTATGCTCACTACGTAGTCCGACACACCTCCAAGGCCCTCTATCCAGACCGCGAAACTTGGCTGCCGCATCTTGCCAGCGCAAGCCAACTTGAGCTCTTCTATCTCCGTATTTGTTAAATCTCCGAACTGCATGTCGCTCACTTGCTTTCAGATAACGTCTGTAGGGTCACTTCTACTCTTCGCTCTTTCTCTCCAGGAGAGCCACCAGGCAACCATTCTTCCGGGATACTTGAGAAGGACACCTCAAAATGACGATTATATCTGACCTGTATCAGATCGCCCTGATTCTGTCCTGTTACCATCACTGACCGCCTGTCATCTGAAATCGTGTAGTCTGTGTTAAGGGTGAGAGTTGTCCCCTGTGTGATGTTTTTTACCCAGATCATATCTCCATCCCCATCTAGGATGGCCTTATGGGACAGCTCCACCTCCAGGTTTAGACCCTCGTTTAACTCACACTCTACATAATATGTCCTTAAGTTCAGACCACTCGAACCGTTTCGCCTGTTTCTTGAACGCAAAAGTAGCCTTATGTAGTTATCTGATGTGTCTATAAGTTGGCTTGCGTACTCGTGGTCCAACACACTGTAGGTCATCTCTGATTTTGCTGAACTTGTTACTCTTGCAAGCTCGACCCAGTTGGTTCCGTTCCAAGCATAGAGGACTCCTCCATCAATATCCTGCGGTGAAGAATCGTTACCTGACATAACGACTTTTATCCTGATTCTTTGAACATCGGCGCTGTCTAATGAACTCAAAAGGAGGAACTTGTGGTATAGATAGTTATCCGCTGTGGGGTTTGACGTTTCTTTGTAGTTATCATCATCCTCATCTATGGCCTGGTAATCTGCCGTCGAGAATTCGTTACTTTCGAAATCATTCTTCCCGCCTGGCAGTGAAGTTGAGCTATCATAGTACGCCTTGTGTGTGCTGGATGGGAGGGTTATTCCCACGTAGTTGAAAGTCGGGTTATCGTATATGGTTTCCTCTTCAGTCATCGGTGGCACCGCGCCATCGTCAAAGTATAGCAGTTCACTTGAGTAGTATGCTTCTCTCAGGTTCTCATACTGATCCTTGCTGCATGAGTCCCAACCCAGGTGCAGTCTATAGTGGATGCAGCGATAGTCATATACCCTCCCACCTGATAAAGTCTGATGAAATGATCCGACGCGCTCTGGTATCCGCTCATATCTGTCAGGATCGGAGATAAGTAAATTTCCGTTCAGGGAAACATTGTCAATATAGAAAGGGCCGGGCCTCTGGTTATCGCTCTTCTGAAAGAACTGTACTCTTAAGGTGCTGCAGCCAGACGGTACTTCTACACTTATCTCCTCTGCTAACCAATCGGATATACCTTTATTAAGAGCCTTTATTTCTGTAGCGTTGGTCTGATCGTAGAGCCTTATCGTGAGGTAGCCAGTCACTACCTTAAAAAGACAAGATAGGTTGTAGATAACGCCCTCCTCAACGGAGAAGTCCTTATACGCACCTTCACCCTTCCCTATGGGTGAGTCACCCAGATAGTACCCGTCTCCTAAATCCACCCCATCACCTAAATCCCAACATACGCCCTGTATGCTCATGACTGAGTCTCGCGGGTAGGACTCACCGGTATTTCTGGATACAGTCGTTCTTGCGGCGTCCGTCGCTGTCCATACGTCCGGGTCGCTATCGAACGTCTCAACTCCATATCGGTCGGGTGCTATGAGTGTTAGTAGGAAATCGCTCATCGTCCCATACTAAATGGCAGAAAAGTCTACCAGCGTGGTTGTCTTCACCACACCGCCCGCCTTTATCTTCACCATTATATCTCCATCATCACCAGAGCCGGCACCATCCGACATCCACGTCACCCAATGACCCTCTGGCGGATCTGCAGGATCGGCTGATAATTCCTGCACTTGAAACTTCCCCTCCAGCGTCCTCTCGCCATCTCCTTTGAATGTATGCTCCTCCTCAGCCTTACTATCCAACTGAGACCTCACTTGAAGAGGTATCTTTTCCCTCATGCCCTCCCTCAAGCCCTCGCCCTCCGCTAACTCCTCCATTCGCCGCATTAGCGAAGCCTCATCGGATTCGGTTCCCGCGGCACCATACAACCGCTCTGAGAGCTTAGGGTAGGTTACCTGTTTTATCTCTGGTGTCTCTCTCATATATGTCCTCCAGCTTCGCAGATCGCAAGCTCGCCCCGTAGTCTGGCGATAGTGTTGTCTATCATAGATACTCTTTTCATTGCGTCAAACATCCTGGTTGTCAAATCCATTATCGTCTCTCGTGGCGTGTCCGGCCCCGCTACCTGCAGCATCTTTGCTAACTGCGTCGCCAGGTACTGATACTGCTGTCTGTCCTGCTGGAGAGCGACGATCTCATCCCTTATACCTCTGCACACGTCAACCGTCGGCGGAGGAGGCGTTGGCTTTGGTGTCGGCGTTGGCTCAGGCGCCGGAGGTGCAGGTTGAGCCTGCCTGATGAATGTAAATGAGCACCGCCCGTTACTGTGATCTGCCGCGCCGTGCATGACAGACTCAATCGCTACCACTTCTCCATGTGCGGCTCGGCAGGCCGCGCAGCTCGTGGGTGCAAAGGCGCAACTCCTGACAGCGTGTGTGTATCCCTGTTGATACGCGTAGTATGCATTCTTAGCTTGCCGCTGCCTGTTGTAGTCTGAACTCATGTCTCCAGCGATACCTTAACTACGTTTCCGCTTGCATCACCCAAACACGTCCACCTACATCTATGCCTGCTTAACTCCGATGTGGAGAAAGGTATTTGTAACGACTCCACTGCCGCGTTAAGTGCGAGTATCTCAATCTTCTTCCCATCTACCGTTTTTACGCCCTGAAAAAGAAATTGCAGGAATGAAGGTGTGGTGTCTTGCGTAATAGTGTACGAAGTCGCCTCAGTAGTATCGTCCCTGAGATAGTCGCTTCCATCGTAAGTTACTGAAAACAGAAGCTCCAGCGTTTCGGGCCTGAACGCCACTGACTCTATGTCAATAAATGCGATACCTCTGTGGAAGTATAGCGACTTTGTGAACCGCTTACTCTCTGTTTTCTCACGGCGGAGAAAAGCTACATCAAGCGATAAGATACCGTTGAAGTCGCCTACCTTCCCTCCATCCTCTGCCTGCACATCTGTATCGTGTGCGTATATCCCTCCATCTTCAATCGCCATCGCGAGGACCGAAGTTGTTGAGAATATTATCTCGAATCGCACGGTTATCTGCCATACATCGCTTGTTGCGTCGTATCGGCTATCATCCACCCTGGTCTCGTAGATTATGTGTACTAAGGTTGACGCGTCTGATATTGACCTGCCCTGGTTGTGAAGCAGCGCCTTAATTCTGTCATATATCTCCCAGGCATCCAACTTATCTGTACTAACGTATATGTCTACAACTAGCGTCGCTCTGGTCACACCTGGGATCTCCGTGAACGAACCGCCCGATGTTATACTTAAGACAACACATGGATAGTTTGCTGACTCAGCATTGTAGGAGGAAGTTATATCATCGGCAGGTACTAAATCTGTGAGAGTGGGGTCGGAAGTTAAGACAGTTCGTACAGCTTTTATAAGTGCATCCATCGTCTATACTCTAGTTAATAACGCCTCTTTGTGCGAATTTCCGCGCCTTGCGATAAGACCTACTGTATAAGTACTACCATCCTCATCTGTGATTATATCGTTCACTAATATTAACTGTCCAGCCGTTATATACAAAAAATGTGTCGTAACCTCCACCGTGCCTTGCCTCTCCATAAGTCGTAAGCGTTCAGGCCGCTCATATCTCAGGCTCTTGGACCTTAGCTCCAGCCTGCATGGTACTCCAGAAGCGCGCTCGGTGAGCGTCCGAGAAGGTTGGCCCAGATCGTCCCTTGCACCCTCCGCGTAGTAGCTTATCGTGCATTTTGAGTTGAATAGATATTTAATCATAAAAAAACAGTTATCAGTTATCAGTTATCAGTGGTCTGATAACTGGTTTCTACACTGCCCTCATCAATGCTCTTCTTCTGATGTACTTTTCCAGAAGCACATCAGCCTCCCAGACACCTGTTAGAACTTTTCCGTCATATCTATACTGGTAGTCCCCTATTTGTTGAATTCCCTTTATGTAGTGTGTGTAGATGGTTTTGTCGTTGTTGTCGCGGCACAGGATCACACAGGCATCTATAATAGCTTGTGGTGTCACCAACCATCCATAAGTGCCCACTATGTGTATGTTTCCTTCGCCTACAGGGAAGAGTCCGGATGTCCTATATTGCTTTTGTAGCCAGCGGAGCTCCGGCTCCGTCACAGCCTCCGGATCGCGGTGGACGCACCTTTTATCGTAAGTCCAGTAGTCAGACGACAAATCTACCCCGCTTATCTCTATGGTGGTCACTGAGAGGATATCCTCTTTGAAAGGCAGGAATAATCTATCTTTCCCACCTCCATCCATACATATGTCAAAATCCTCTTCGTAAAATAAGTCGCCTGTTATCTTCTCCACCAGGTCCTCCACTTGTCTGATGACTTCCTGCTTATCCAGATCGCTATATCCCGCGGGCCAGTTGTCTATGTCCGAAGCGGAGATGTAGTTACCAGTAAGCGCGCCTGCCTTAGTCCCGGTTCCTGCGCCCATGTTTCACCCTTCCTTCCTTATCACCTGGCGAATGAAATTGATTGATATTGCACACAGCCCGGCTATTACTGGTGTCCATTCGCCAAAGTCCATCTTCGACGCAGCTTCCAAAAGGTAGGTTGCAATAACACCGCCGCCTGCTATTAGCGCGCCCTTCAGTACCTTGATGGACTTCGCTTTATTGAATCCAGCCATACCTCACTCCGATACTGTTTCTATGTCCGGGTTTGTAAAATTCCAGCCCGTCTTTTGCCGCCAAATGTAGACTTGTCCCTCATCCAACATGAACACTACCTCTCCATTCTGGTCTGTCCTGCCAGAAGCCAGTATATCAGTCCCCGCCGCGTCTGAAGTTACCCAAATGTCAGCATCAGCAATGGGGTTGCCTGTCCCTTCTTCTGTCAGTGCGTACGTCCACTCTATGGCCCCAGCGCCCGCGGGTAAGGGCACCGTGGTGACGAATATCTTGACTCCATCTCCAGTTGCGACAGTGAAGTCAGGTGCCTTGTCTATCTTTATCGTCTTAGTCGCCGCTGTGTAGACTCTGACGCGTCTTACTGATGGGTTGTCGCCCTCGCTTCCGTCGTAAAGGACGACACCCTGATCGTAGTATGCGCCATCATCATTCGACCCCGCCGCGAGAGTAAGTTCCGTCTGTGAAACTACAGTCGCTACGGTCGTGGATAGTAAGACATTCGGGTTCGTGCCGCCAGTGGGGGCTTCTTCTAGAGCATTCGCGTTAAACCGCTGTACGCCCGCGTCGTCTTCTGTGAGGTCATCCACCAGAGATCCCGAAGCTGGTGGCGCGCTAAGCTGGGCAGCTAATATCTCATGAAGCCGCTTGGCAGCTAGAGCGGCTTCGCACAACGCCTGAACCGCAACGGCGTAGGTAGAAAATATCACAAAGACAGTAGTTGCGTCCGGGTTGGTAGCCCAGTTCCTATCAACAGTGAGCACTTTCGTCGCGCCGACGTAGCTTAGAACCCCACCGGTCTGTCCAGCTCCCATGCCACCCACCAGGCAGATCACCTCGCACTTGTAGAAGTCATCTACTGACGATGCTCCAGCGTCCAGAGTTATTGTGTTACTCCCACCACCCTGAGCGGCTCCACTCCTTACGGCTAGGTGATCCAGATGGACGTCTGCAAGCGCTCCCGCAGCGGCGGTTTTTATCTGGTCGGTAGCGTCCGCACTTTCTATCTGAACAGTGTTGACTCGAATATCACTGTCCTCCACTGGATACAGAACGATAGGTGTTGTCTTTGCGTTGGCGGTGCTCGTCTTGACAATGATCGCCACCGTGTCCGCGTTCATTTCCGTAGCGGTCAGGTCGAGGTAGTACATACCTGAATTGGTGGCTACTTCCGTTGCTTCGTTAGTGCAGTCGGAGAATGTCCCCGCGTCCTTCGAGATTTCAGAGTCCAAACCCGCTGCACCAGTAACTAGATCACCGTCGTTATCCAGTATCGGGAAGGTCACCCGGTACGCTTGTCCCTTTATTGGATAAGGCTTCGCGTCACTGGCTGCCATTACTTACCAACTCCTTCGTCCTGTCATTTGCATCCCCGGCACACCGCCCCATCTTCGCATGGTTGGCTGACCCGCCGCTGCTTCTTCGTAGCTTGCATTAAACTTCGTCGCCTTTGAGGTATCTATATCATACCCATAACACTGACGACGGCAGTTGCTGTTATGGTCGGAACGGTCGTCGTAATCATCCCAGAACACGACTAAGTTGTTATTGGAGACCCAACCCGCTCTTCCAACTACTTCCTGAACGGCAAGGGCGAAGGAGGGACTCTCGTACCATACATCTTTCGTCCATGCAGGTATGCCATCCCACGCTACATATTCAGTGGTCACACCGGAAGGAAATCTAGCATCCCAGTTCGTTATATCGGAGAACGCAGGCGCGTTATCTACATCCTCACAGCGTAACTTTGTCCTTACTACCGTCGTGCTGAGGTTAGCGTAGGAACACATATTTATCTTCGCTGAGTCTATCGTCGCTCCCTGCGGGATCGGGACCGTCTGAAACCTGAATCCAGAACTCCATTGTGCATAAGTAGCGGAGTACCACCCTGCCTGACAAATCGAGGTCAACCAGAACCCGCCAGTAGTGCCGTAGGCTCGCTCACAATCATCCGCGCTTGCCCCTACCTGCTCTTCAGGGATAGATGTGTCAATGTAGACAGGATAGACTAATCCAGGATCCATCAAGTCTCTGGCTGAGACACTGACTAGAGCAAACACGAAATTGCCTCTTCTTCTGAGACGCCACTGGACAGGTAGGACCACAAGCTCCTCAGAGCTACCCCACGCCAGTGGCCGACGCATCCACCATACATCACGGCGGTGCTCATCCTGAAAAGAAAAGGTCTCAGGCTGGATGTACTCCTCATCCCCGCGCTCCAATCCCTCATCACCAGATGATAGCTCCAGCGGTGTGATCCTGGAAGCGAAGTAGTTGGATGCTCTCGACAATTCACCCCACGATAGAGCTACTATGAAAGTGAGCCTTAGACCAGTAGAACTTATCGTTGGCGCAGGTAAACTCGACCTATCGTTAATGATAAGAGTCTTGAAAAACTCGTCCGGCCGGAGATTATACCCGTAGTCTACTCCAGGCCCGAACGCGCCTGACCACGACACCTGATTAAGTTGATTGTCTATCGTCGGGGCGCCGGCTGCTAAGACCCTTGAGATAAGTTGACGCTGGCCCAGGTCGTTCTCCCAAAGTAGAACTACAGGCGCGATGTCAAGCCACCTGCCAGCGCGCTCGTACCTGGCGACGTACCTGACAACCCTTCCAGATACATCTCTTCTCTGCCAGAACTTCACCTGGTACCCGTTAGTGAGGCAGGCGGCACCCCACGGCTCATCCGGTGTTCCTCTTACCGTCAGGTCTATCTCTTTGAACGGCTCGGTATCATCGAATGGGTTGAGCCTATAGTGTATCGGGCCGATCGAGCTACCTACTCGGAATCGCCCAGGCCCTACCTTAAATTTTTTCGCGAACCGCGTCCTGCCAACCTCTGCTTCGCCAGCGGCTTCTTCTAGTACATAGCTTCCATCTCTGGCGGCCAGGCTTGTCTTGGTATCGTGCGCCACAATCACTTCCCCATTCTTAGCAATATGCCAACTAAGGTCGTTGATAGATTAACAACCAGCATTATCAGGCTTGTTACAAGCCAAGTCTCCAGACGCTTTATCCTATCTCCGCTCTCCGAGACCTGCTTCTCCAACCCGGCTATTCGCTCAGTAAGCTGAGGCATCTCACGCCACAGCTTGAGGATTTCTTCGTCATCCAACTCGAATCTCCTCTCATAGAGGCGGCTTGTGGGCGGACTTGCCCTTATCTCGATAGTCTCCAATTCAGACACCTCTCTTGCAGCGTTAAATGAGTTGTCAGTTATCAGTTATCAGTTGTCAGTTATCAGTTATCAGTGGTTAGTAAACTGAAAACTGTAAACTGTAAACTGTAAACTGTTTACTGATTACCCTCCTGATTTACCAACCCAGGTCCAACTGGACAATGGCGATCTCATCGGCTGTGCCAATGTACAGAACTTTTCCGTAATGGCCCTCCAGCGTCACTGCGGGGCCAGCCGCGCCAGCCACAGCGTTCGTTCCAGCGGAGGCGCACGGCTCGCCTATGACCAGCGTGTCGCCTGTATCTACGGTTATAGGAGCAGGTCCTTTCACCTGAGACCAGTAATAGTATCCTATGTCCACGGCAATCAGTGGGATACCAGCCGGCGGCGAAGTCAGAGTCGTCACCGGGCATACTATAGTCCCGTTAAAAGGATTCGCTATGATGGTCACCTCTGCGGTCGCAGCAAAAGCAGCGACTATCGCGTCGTAGAGTGTGACAGTAGGAATTGTCGCGTGTGAAGTGTTGCTCTTGATTTTGTGGAGCTGACCCAGACCGGTTCCCTTATTGACGACCATATAGCCGTCCTTCCACGCGTCTACGGCCGGCGTCGCGCCAGTGGTGATCAGGATAGTCCCTGACTTCGCTCCTGCAGCCCAACCGTAACCAGTCTGAACCTGCTCTCTGTAGTTTGATATACCCACAGGTCCCTCACACATGAGAGCCTTTCCAAGCGCTACTCCACCAGCTTTGGCATATATGAACTCTCGGCCATCAGGTAACCTTCGCTTAGAGCCGATCACATATTTTTGTGTCGCACTCTGCTCATATATGCCTTGCTCTACGCAACCCTCTAGCAAACCACCATGTATGATATCGCAATCTATACCATATTTGAAGGCTTGCTGGATTACCCTGCCAAGCGCTTGATTTATGTCTGTATCAAGCCCGCTTAAATCTCGTCTAAATCCCATTTTTCCTCTCCTCCCTCTCAAGCAACTCTAGTATCGCTTCTTTGGTATAGTTGGCAGGGAAGCTCAGCTTAACACCTCGCTTCTTGGCAAGCGCCATCAGTTCAGACCTCAGCATAGCCCTTAAATTTAATTTCACACCTATTCTCGGAAACTTGCTGAGTGCCTCCGCTAGAGATTTGTCCTTTACCTCGATGGTCCTTCCTACAGCTATGAATACCTGTTTGCCCTCGTGTGAGAGCGTGCCCCTATTACCAAAGTTCGTTACTTCCCACCTTTCAGGCATAAACTCACTCCGTTCGCAGATGATCAGTTATCAGTGATCAGTGATCAGTGATCGGTAAACTGTAAACTGTAAACTGTAAACTGTATCATACTACCTTCAACCTCTTCAACAGTACACACGCGTGGACATCTTCTATCGCCACGTCAGCTCGTATTGTGAAGAAGAAGTAGTTGGCTCTATCAGCAGCCGACCGCTCGCCCTCCATCTGTATATCCTTCTGCACACCTATGATCAAGTTTTCCTCGTGTGTTAATAGACAGTCAGTTAGTGTGCCATCCGACTTCAGAGCTTCCTTCTGGGCGTCCACCGTGTCTATCTTCATAGTCGTCGGCATCAGCGGGCACGGAACTACAGGAACCATGCCGAAATGGAGCATCTCTTTTCCAGTTAGTACGCTATCGCCTAAAGGAGTGGAGCGATCCATCAATGCCTCTATGTAGTTGTCCAGGACCTGATCGTTTAAGAAGAACCTGAGCTTCTTCAAGCCCCCGAGCTTGTACTGTGAAGGTAGATACTTCAGCATGTCTACCCACTTAAACTCCCAGTTGTAGGGCGCGCTTGCGTTCTGCTCGGCTATAGCCTGACTGGTGGTAAGTGAGAAGCTGCCTGCCCTCGCCCCGATCGTGTTTGACGCGTCCAGAAGGACGCAACTACCAACCACATCGTTCTCATAATCCTCCCCTGACTGGCTGTGATCCAACTGGTATCGCCAACCGTCCATGACGCTCCTGGCATCCGTGTTGGCGAATCCCGATAGACTATGATTATCAGCTATCCAGTAGATCTCGTCTAGCTCCTCCGCCATCTTCTTCTGAACCATGGACATAACCGTGTTCTTGAACGCCTGTGGCGTCCCAACGTTTATGTCCTCTAGATCCTTGTCGTATATCACAACACAGGCGCGAAGCTCCTTAGACGAAAGCTGGATCCTGTTCTCCTCAAATTCCTTTACATAGTCGGACTGCGTGAAGGTGGCTGCCGGCTTCAGAATCCGGGATGTGCCCAGACCTATTGCCCTCACGTTCTTTGTCTGGTGATCCATCTTCACCAATCTCGCGTGGTTCTTCATCACGCTCCGATCCCAGACGCACTCTATGAACCTATCCGCCTCCTCCGCTGATAACGTAATGGCGGGCAGCGATACCATCTTCTGTATCAAGTCCACCTTCTCCTGCATGTTAAGTAGTCGCCTGTTAGTAAGCATTATTGTTCACCTCTTTATATTAGTAATCAGTTATCAGCGAACAGTTATCAGATTACTGTCTACTGTCTACTGTCTACTGTTTACTGATTTCTGATTTCTGATTACTGATTACTCTCCTCAGACCTTCACACTAGGCCAGAGATCCTCGTCTGACTTTGCCAGTTCTTCCTTGCCATCCCCCTCGAGGCCCTTCTTCGCCGGCTTCTGCTTCTCCAGTGTATCAAGCCGATCCGCAATGGCCTCTAGCTGCTTCGTTACTTCGTCGGCTGGCCCTTCGTCCTCACCCTTGCCATCGCCGGACTCTTCCTTCCCGCCTTCGCCCTTCTCCAGCTTCTCAAGCCGCTTGCCAAAGGCTGTCAAACTGTCGGATATACTCTTCAGTATAGCGATAGGGTCAGGCTCTTTCGCCTCTTCCTCGAGGGCCTTCTTCACATCTTCTGGTAGAAGTTCGTCCAGGATCTTCCTGATCGCCATCAATTTTCCGATGGTGTCCTTCGAGAGCTTCTTGCCTGATTTCTCCACATCCTCGCCCTCCTCCTCCTCGCCTTTCTTATAGGGCTTAGGGTATGGATACTTGCCAGCGGCGTACTTCGCTAAGGACTCGACAGCCGACCTCAAGTCCGATGGCAGGTCGTCCTTATACTTGTTTAAGATATTGAAAGCCCCTTTGATGGCGTTATACACCTTCTCAGGTAGCTTCTTCTGCTTCTCAACCTGCTCGCTCTCCATCTCCTCACCCAGAAATTCTTTGTACTCTTTCGCCAGATCGATGCTACCCCAGGTGAAGCCATCGCCCTCAAAACTCTTTACAAACTCCTCTAGCTTCTGATCTTTCTTAAGCTCCATTGATCCGTCCTCCGACTTCCCCGACGCGCACTCCATTATCGTCCCACACTTCGGACACTTTGGATTACGGACAGGTTTGTCAAACGTTTTCTTGTATCCACACTCAGGGCATACGTAGTCGCCTGCTTTCTCCAGCCCCTTATAGAAAAGAAATGTCCTCTTGTTGGCTGGAGTCTTAACAAATGAGATCTCGTCTAAGTCTATGTCTTTGAGATCCCTTTTCTCTAAATTCCCCTGCATCTGCTATCGCCTCCCTCGTTCCTCTCCACCCTACGCTTGAGCACCCCCCATCGCCGGCCGGCAAAAAAAAAGTGGATGCGCAAGCCTGTTGGTAATCCTTCACAAGCTCAGGCATCCACTTTGTGCTTATCTTGATCCTGACCGACCCTATCCAGTAGGGCGAAAGACTTACTGACCTATTGTACGGGCTTTCCGTAAGTCTAGCTCAGTAGCTTACGAGGAGTCGCCCGCTTCCCTTTCACTGCGTTATCGATGGCAGTGTGCGACGGCCGGGCGGGATTATTTACGTGACCAGCCCGGCAAGGTCACATCATTAACCGCTTCTCGCGGAAATGATCAAGGTTAATAGGTCTCTGGCAGAGATTTCTCCGCCAGAGATTTCTCTTTTGGTTTTTGGAGGTTTCCGGCTCCGGTATCGATCATACCACAAAGCTATCTTAAAAGTCAACTGAAAACTGCCTAATGCTTTGACCTTCCAGCCATGGAGTAGCCAGTTATCTCACCGGACTTTATCTTCGCCCAGATTTCCTCATCCATCACCCTGGTTATCAGAACCCAACTGCCTCTCCTTACAAGCTGACTCTCTATCATGAAATCCACAGGCGCGATGTAGTTCTCCAGCACCTTTGCGATCGGCTTCGCCCCAAATGCCCATCTGATGGAGTCCCTGACGTGGTTCTCTCCGAACCTCTGTACGTTCTCCATGAACTTGTAGCAGGCCTTCTTTATCTCCGTTTCCGACGCCCTATCGCCTTGTGCATCTACTATGTCCGGCTCGTACACCACTCCACAGACGATCCGCTCGTCCTCCTTCTTCTGGATTATGGAGACGAACTTGGAGATTTCCTTTAGAAGCTGCCCTCGTTTTTCGTCCCACTCTTTGACCTCTGACTCTGAGGGTGGCTTTATCGTCTCCTGTCTCGCGGAGCGGAAATCCAATTCTATAGCCCACTGTGCTTTACCCACCTCAGGCCACCTCCTTCAAATCAAGGATTATGTCTCAGATGGTAGTAGTGATCCCGCATTCTTTTTCTCCAAGCCTCATGGGTATCATGGGAAAAAATAGCTTTCTTAATGCTGATATCACCGCCGCGTGATAGCTCACCACATCGCCCTCAGTCCAATCTCCCCACTTCTTTCCTGATTTTAACCTATAGTAACCAATGTGCAGATAGCGATGATCAGCAAGTAATTCCTTCCAATTAGCCTTCGGGTCTTTCAGGTCATCGTCTATTCCTTCCTGGCGGAATGATGGTAAATCCAGTTTTAGGAATTCTGCAATCAGTTTATCTTTGATATTGGGACCCCTGTTGTTCTGGAATTTTATTGAGGCCGTTTCGTCCACAGCTTTTATGTAGTCTATATCTTCGCTACGCTGTCTTATAAATTCGCCAGTATGTTTTGAACAAAACCACGCGTGCGCCATCCCCTCCGCCCAAAGGATTTCAAATTCAGGTGGCTCTCCGCACTCCATACATTTATCTCTCGCGTAAGTTTTATAAAATTCGCTGGCAAACTCAGGCTCGTTTACCTCTCTGACTTCTTCCGGTTTGTGTGGCGCTAAGACCAGATCGTAGAGCGGCTGATACCTCCAGTCCGGGCCGTGCGGTTCAGCGTGCCAATGGCTTGACTTCAGACCGGTTCTGGCTTCGAGAATCCTATCTACTTTTAACCGCAAATCGGCGCCAAGGGCTACCTTGAATCCATGATCGTCCTCATCCGCGCGGACGATCACGTCAATATCGTTGGGTTCTCGATCATCCTCACGCTCGTAAAAGTACGATCCAGCGGCGCACAGGAATCCTTCTATCCAGACAAATTGAGGCGCGTTCCTGATGATACGCTCTCCTGATTTTTCTAAGTCCACTTCGCCTGTTCGTGTTAACTCCTGTATCTTTGCAAGCTCAAAAGACATGGCATCACCTCACAACTCAGGGAAACCACCGCTAAGGCATGACTATGGCGTGTATATGGCATCTGTAACCACTGCACTATCAATAAGGAAGCAAACCCCCATCCTTCTCAATCAAAAATCCTATGGCCTCTTTCTCAGCAGTATTGATTTCTCTTATGAGGTAGTGAAACCAATAGCCGTAACCCGCCGCGATTATGACTCTGGCTAGTCTCTGGCAAGGTGCGCTATTCGTATCGCCTGTCTCGAAGAAGAGATCCAAATACGCCCTCCGTAAGGTCTGCCATACCTGAATATTTCGTTCCCCCATCATCCTCTCCTTCGCTTCTCCCAGAACCAGCCCCAGAAGGCCATAGCTCCTATACAGACCACCACTGTGAACACAACTTTAAGTGCTGTCAATCAAGTACTCCTTCCCCTCAAAATCGCTGTCAAGATACTCTAGCTCCTTTTCTGAAAATCCCATCTTGCCCATGAGTTCAAGACAGCTTTGCTTTAGATTCTCCGCGACTATATGGAACGACGGTGACATTTCCTTGACTCTGGGGTGAAGTAAAGCTAGCCGAAGCGCAGCGTGCAGCAATCCTACCTCCACAGCTCCCGTAGAGATTTGAAAGACACGGCCGTCGTTAGCTTTCATAACTTCTAAGTAACGCCTCTGCGAAACATATTGTCCATGTGCTACTCGGCTCTCCCCGATGTCTCTCACCTTCGACAAATCACACCTCCACCATTATAAAGATATACAATACACTCTGTCAATATATCCATGCCGATCAAACCTGTGCTCCTCTTATCGGAAGCCAACACACCATTTACCGGCTTGAAAATTTCTGTTATGCCAATTATCTCTATCTCACAGCTCATTGGCGTAACCTTCTTCGCTATTATATCTCCCATAGCGGAGTAGAGATCAAGTGGTCCTCTATACAGGTTCGGCCTACCAACTCCCAGGAAGGATTCAGGCATGATGCTAATATCCGCTCCTGTGTCCAGTCGTGCATAAAACCAGCCGCCAATATTGCCGTTGTTATGTACGCGAATCTTGACGAAAGGCCCGTAATGGTCGCTGTCGGCTTTGATTATTTCAACCCGCGCTAAATTACTCTGGCTCTTTTCTTCCGTAAGTGTAGTGCTCTCTACCAAAAGATTTCACATCCTCTGCTTTAACAGGATACCAATCTCCAGAATCTTTGTGCTCAATCGGGTCCTGCGGCCATGGATCCTTCGTGGCCCTCCAGATTTCCCATCGTGCTGTACCCTCCGGCCGCTTCAGACATTTGATTATAAATTTCCCATCCAGAAGCTCCTTATTCTTTTTAGGTAAATCACGATCTGGATAGAAGAATAGCTCTTTATAATCACGGCGCATTATTCCGCCGCGAACTGTTCCTGTCCATAGTAACCCCATCCAGGCGTATTTATAAGCCGAAGACCCCACCTCTCCGGGCGGTATCCAATAGCTCTTTCCAAATATCTGATAATCTGCTATCAGTTTCGAGCCGGACTCATCTATTATTAGTTCCTCCTCCGCTTTCTTTACCTCTGGTTCTTGAAGCGCCGAAGGTTTGATAACTATAAACGAATGTTGGACGTTCTCCACTCCACCGGCAGTCTCCCGCTTTTCGCCCCTCAGCATCCTGAAGTAAGATGGCACATCCGATTCGGTTATAACGTACTGAACTAGCTTTGGTAGACCTTCAATGCTAAGCCTTAAATCTAGATGAATTGAGTGCCCCTTTATTGTATCCGCGAAGGATACTTCCTTCTTCTCATAGGCTTCTCTATCCTCTTGCTTGATCCCGCGCAAGTGGCTCTGCAGCCATGCCGTGCCTTTCCGGTAGTCAGTATAAAACTCCGCTGGTAACGGGTCGCCTTCGCCCGCATACTTGTTATATATCTCTCTCGGTATCTTCCCCGCTTCTATAGACACCTTCATATCGTCCTGGATGCCTGCCTTGACGAATGTTTCGCGTCTGGGAGTCATCTCAGATAATCTCTGGAGGACAAACATACTGTCAGGGTTATGTCGTTCCGGTACTGGCTGCTTCACTCTGGCGACGTATGTCTTGTAGTACGGATACTCCGGGTTATCTGTCTCAAATCGGTTAACGTCCTCCGCAGCGACTCTAAGAATAGACCCGACTCTGACATCTTGCCCGGTGTTGTCGCTCTTGCCTGTGATATTGTAGAATTTTCCCTCAAATTCAATGACAGCCTTTTTATTACTCCGTGATATGGCCTCCGCCCACGGACGCGAAATGGCGCCGACAGCGAGGTCATAGTTCCAGTTTCCGGTTTTCTTCCCTTCTCTGATGATCTCATGCTTCCCCACCACGAGGCAATCTACCTCGTACTCCTCCTTGAACTTAACCCACGTCTTGCCAGTGTATGGTGAGTCCAGCTTCTTTATCATGCATCCCTCGGATATTTTCTTTGGGAACGGGCCGCCTTTGTGAGCGTAACTTAACAAATGGGAAAGAGCTTTTTGTACATCAGCGGCCCGCTCCAGGTCCACGACGTATGATAATGAAGGTTTATCTAACGATATGGTCGGGCGAATGAAGTGTATGTGCTCCGAATCTGAGAACCTCGCTAACTCCTCTTTTCGCTCTTCTAGCGGAGCGTTTTTGAGTGATTTTCCCTCAAATTCAAGAATATCAAAGACATAGATGTGAGCTAATTTCGATGCTTCGGTCGGGTCGAATTTGCCGTTTATTAAAGCGTTTACTGATGTTCTGTGCAGGCACTCACCATCTTTTACCATCACGATCTCTGCATCCAGCGAAAAGCCGCCCCCGGGCAGCTTCTCTAATTCCTTAGCCTGCCAGGGTAGCCGCTTGGTCTTTATGGGGGTAGCTGTCTCTTCCGGGTCGGTCATTATCCTGACTTCGCCGTTATCACCTCGCTCTACCCTAGCGCGGACCCCGTCAAATTTTGATTCAATGACAGCCCGCCCCTTATCAAATCCGGGCGTGTTTTTCAGGTCCTCGAGAGAAAAAATCCTGTATGATGGCTTCGCCAGGCCCCAGGCGGATGCCTTCCTTACAGCATCCTCGAATTTGACATCCTCAATGAATGTCTGTGCTCCACGTGGAGCAATCACAGACCGTGGCTTTTGATACTTCTCGATTATGTCAAAATCATAGGCATAAAACTCTTTTCGCCACCCACCCCACCAGTCAACTCGCTCTTTATCAGAGATTAAGTGGCCCATTCTGGTCAGGTCGAATCCGTTTAAGTCAATCTTGTTAGGCTTATGCAGACGGATAACTCCATATGCTTTCTTCCCTGATACCAGTACCAATGGTACGTTCACCATGTTTGGGAATTCCTTAGCCTTAATTATCAGCTTTTTCTTTCCCTCCCAAATCCATTGTCCGTGAGGTGGTACGAGGTATATGCCCGGCGTATCGGATTTTTCAAGCTCTTCTGACTGGACGGTATCCCCATCCATCAATATCTGGCCATCGAAGTTAGAAAGCGCAAGCCTGACAGCATTCCTGTGCTTTAACAGCGCCGTCCTCAAATTGGTTAAGAAAACTGCCCTCGGTTTTAGTTCATCTGCTAAATCCATTAGCGATTTGAATGATAGTTTGCCAGCCTCTTCATCATCATCCTCGTAGTCTCCACAACCTGCGATCCAGGCCGTGCCAGCGATCAGTTCGCGCTCCGCTTCGCCAAGTCGAAGGAATTCGGGAAGGATAGAGACCTTGTGTCGTCCTCGCTCAACTCTGATACCTATAGATGGAGAACCTACTCTGTGGATGGTTCTGATCGGGCGTATGACTAAACCATCGAAGGAGATAGGCTTCAGGAAGGGATGTCTTTTTCCTGTAGCGAAGGAAGAATCGATCTGATCCAGGATGGAGCCGGTCGAGTACAGGGGCACAGTAGCAAAGTCGCCTAAGTGCGTCCAGTGATCGCGATCCGCCTGGGTGATAATAATAACAGTGGGAGAAGCTTCAATCTCACGCGCTGGCACAGCGGGATCGACAAGTATATCGGAGTCCTTATGGTGAATTAAAAGACAGAAGTGCTTCCCTTGCTTTGAGCGAGTTTGAGCCATGGCACCAATAGCCCTTATATAAAATTCTTGACTGTCCCTTTGCTTATAAGTTGACAACCATTCATCGGGATCGATAGATATAGATGGACGATTCTTTATTTCATCCGCTAAAAGAGAGGCTTTGGCGAATACCGCACCCCAATCTGGTGTTATAAGAGGGTTCTTAGCGAACCAGCCAGGAAGTTGCATGAACCGCAGGCGGAGAGAGTAAAGCTCATTATCGGTAGCTTGCCTCAAGTTTTCTTCCGTTATATTCTCTATCCTCACTTCTTGCCTCCTCCTGCCCCTGCTATTTCTTTCAGCGATGTGCTCATGTAGAATTTAGCACCCCCTGGATAAGGGTCGCCAATTGCCAGCTTCGCTCTTTCTTCGTTAGGTGTCATCGCGCCGTGTGCTACCAGACTGTTATACATCTCCACCTCCGCTGCCACGTTCCTAATGTCAAGGTCATTCAGTTTGAAGCTCCAGGAATTGAATTTGAGTCCCTGCTGGATTATCCTTTGTGTCATCATATTCTCAAATCTTCTCTGTAGCGGCTCGACTGTACTGTGTATATATACCTCCGTAAGTTCCTGAGCTTCTTTGCCAGAGCCAAGCCTGCCAGTTGCCGGCATGATTCCGATCCTGTACGGTGGCATAGCGTAAGCTGCCAGAACATCCTCACGCCATATCTGATTGAATATCCTGAAAGAGCCTTCCCTCTCCGTAACTGATACCGGAGCCAGTTTAATCTCTCCGCCCTCCGGCAATTGAAGGACGATCGTCCTGTGCGCGTTCTCGCTTCCTTTGACTTCGGTACTCAGGAACCGGGCAATGTCGTCGTCCGACCCTTCTTCCCATTCTCCAGTAAGTGTGACCATGTAGGCAGGTATACCATAGTTATCGAAGAATGACCTGTTATATGACCTTATACCGATCAGCCCTAAAACTGAGGCTAAGGCAGGCAAGAGAGGTGGGATGCCATAATAATCGTTCAGCCTGTAGTGTAGTTTCAAGTAAATAAGCTCATGTGCGGCAGCCTCGCCAGTGAATTCGCCCTCATCGCCAGTAGCGGCGGAGAAATTCTCCACTATCCCGAATCGCTTGAACCATACCTCCTGCAGGCCCCGCTTCTGACAGAATTTATATCTTCGCCGTCCGGGCTCGCCCTTATGTACCCAAAGAGTGTGTGCCGGCAGATCATAAAGCTCCGCCAGTTTCCCGCCGTTATTGCGCACGCACTCCATTGAGCAGTAACCTATACCCTCCAGGTCTATGATCATGCTGGAGAGTATATCTTCTAATGACTGCTCAGGGTTTGGTCCGTTTAGCAGCTCCTCAATCTGATCTTTCTCTGACTGATTCCCCTTCTCTCCGTCTCTTGGCGTAAGTATCCAGCCCTGTCCGACCGTATCAATGGCGATCTGATCGATTATGCGGAAAAGTATGGGGTCAGTCTCCCAGACTAAAAGCAGTGTAGTTGGATCGCATGGTCTGGAGGCCAGCCCCTTTCCCTCACCCCATGCGGCCTCCTCCTCTATCTGCCCCGAAGATTTCCTGATATCGAACTTCTCAAGCTCTGAATAAGGGATAATCTTGCCCCTATCGGTGTAGATGAACACTCTACCCCTCTTCTTTTCGGGTGCCGGAGCCTTCACTTCAGGTACGGGCGGAGGAGTCCATATCCTGCTTGCCAGACGTTGACGGAGTACACTTGACGCTTCTGCTAATGACTTAGGTATCATACCACCTTAACCCTCCCTCTTATCCTGCTTCCGGCAGTCCTTCGCTCTAATCTTCTCTTCTGGCTCTCTGGCTCTCCAGTTATTTGGTTTTCTTTTCTTTTCGGCGCGCCCAGGACAAGGACTCTTCCCTTTCGCGCTGGTTCGTTTTCAGAGCACGCTATGACTACCGCCTCCGCTGTATCCGGAGATGGTTTTCCCTGCGCCTTCATCTCCTCTTTTCCCTCGATTTTGATCCTCTTATCGGACTGGATCTCGTATTTGATGCTACACATTTGAGAAGTGAGAACTGGATCATCAGGGAGATCGATATCGCCCTCCTCCAGTAGGTCCCTCAGATGCCAATGATCTTCAGCCCGGCGATTTAGGAATCGGGATTTATCTGTCGGCTCACCGCCAGCGATGTAGGGCTGGACATCATACCCCTGCTCGATAAGCCTATCATAAGGCCCCTTTCCGACGCCGACCACATCCATCCTGGTTCTTCTGGGTTTATGCTCGTCCAGGACCGATGCGAGGATGCCGGTGGTCTGCATGGTATTAGAAAACTGCGAGGTGTGGAGAATTCTTACCACCGGCCCCCACCTGCCAGCAGCTACGGTCTTATCTCCACCTGCACCTATATCTATCCCGATCTCGCAGGTTTCTTCTGGCTCCAGATCGCGCTCGACGGCGGCCTTGACCCACATATAGGGGAAGACATACAGCCCCTCTAATGATACGTCCCAATCGCCATCAATGTACCGCTTGATCCAGTCTGCCGGAAAAAGCTCTCTCAATCTGGCCTCGTAATCAGGTGGCAGATGCGGGTTATCCTTCGGTAGAGCCGGTACGAACCTGTGATCACGCAACTTCTGATCGATAAACCGCCTTCTGACCCAACTGTGCTCTGGATTGGATGCAAGTAACCCACGATAGCGGATGCCCTCGATACTCAACCTCAAACGCGATGCCAGTATAAGGAACATCTCCTCCGGTACCTGCGAAGCCTCGTCAATAGCGAACCATCCCAACTCCATTGATTTGATGTTATCAATAGGAGCAGTCTTACCTGCCGGCTTCAGGCCGCCATAATAAATCCTTGAGCCATTTATCAAGTCGAAATACTGGTCTGAGAGATGGTGTCTGGCAACGATCCCGGAAGGAAGAAACTCGCCCAGGGTGTGGAGAGTAGTGTTTCTGAAGGTCTTGTTCTCCCACCTGAAGACGCCACCCCTGTTGCCCGGGTAATCTAATGAGAGCTGTATGCCCTCATTGCACAGCCACGCCGACTTCCCTCCCCCCATGGCGCCGCCAAATAGAATGAATCGTTCAAACGCTTGATGAGCCTCAACCTGCTTTCTGGTGGGTATATATCTGGAAGCCAGGTTTACTATGGGTGCAGCAACGTCTCTCTCTACATCGGACAAGAGAGCTAATCTAGTCATACTTAACTCCTCAAGCCTTAAAGTTTTACTTTTCTTATTGATTGATAAATCATTAAAGCCCTACTTTAAGTGAAGGCACACTGATTCTGAAAGTTCTGCTTTAAGAAAGCCAGCGAAACTATTTTCGGGGATTTCCTTTTTTTTTGGAAAATGAATCTGTACGTAGTTCTGTTAGCTTCGATAAGCAGAAGAAAACTGTCTTGCCTATCAATAAGTTTTGGAGGGGGATGTAGCATTGACCGTCTCGATAGAAGAAGCAAGTTGTGTGTCCATAAAATTATGCACCTTTTCTTGCAGCGAAGAGTTCATTTGTGGCGATAGCTTAATAGCTTAGATGTTATCATCCTCCTCACCAGCATCCAGGGGGATGATGTCTATAATAGCTGGTGTAGAAGCGGTAGCTGTGGTGGAGCCAATCTTTACCTTCGTTAGTCCGACCGATACCGATGGGGTGAATGGTGGCTTGTTCTCTACTTCTCCCGGCCTTGGGACGGCAGAGATGACATTGACTGTGACTCCTCCCTGTCCTCTAGTTCGCACTCCAAGAATGGAGAGGTCAAGACCGCATAGTTTAACAAAGTCATTGATGGTGGGTGTTAGAAAGCCCTTCTCAACGAGGCTCTCAAATTTCCTCACCATCCTGGCGATTATCTTTCGATAGTCGTCAAGGGAGAGAGGTGAGTCATCCAGCGCGGTGATCTCGTCCAGACTCTTGGGGGGAGTGTATATCAATTGGCTCTCAAATCTGCCCCGCCAGTTGAAAGAAACATACCAGTTCTGGATAGTCCTGCCCCTGAAGCCTAATTCCTTCCCCACTGCGGCGAAGGCAGCTTCTGTGGCTCGCCCACCAGTCATTTTCGCCCATAGCTCGTAGGCTTCCTTATGCTGGCGTCTCTCCCTTTTGACTCTGGAGTTTGGCATGATTCTTCTCCCGCCTTTCCCACCTTATACAAAAAGAAATATACAAAATGTAGTAAAAAAGTAAAAAATGTAGTCTACCAAAATTATACCTGATACAGAAAATGCTGTCAAGAAAAAAAAAGGGAACTGAAACGGTGGCAGTATTCCCCAGCCCCAGATTGTTACTGTCTGGGGTACAATCTGGGGCTTATCTCAGTGCAAGTCAGTCCGACTGCGGTGTGGCATTGGGTTCAAAAGGCTGGGTCCAGTTGGCGGAGTTAGCAGCAGGTCAACTCCCACAGGTGGAGTTACTGGATGAAGCAATTGGTATGTTGCCTTTGCTTATGGGCGCAGATGGTGTTATGGTTCCCTTTCGACCTGAGAGTGGAAAAGGTCGCACAGTGTGGCAGGAAGTGAAGGTGGCAGTTCTGGCTCGGCTGGGACGACGAAGCAACAGCAATGCGCCGCAACTACATCAGAGCCCCTGATTGTTACTGTCAGGGGTTGGTGGCTGTATTGGGTAAGATTGATGCGCTTCGTCCCAGACTATGGCTTGAAGCCTTGCGCCAGGGCGTTCTGACTGCACCACAGGTCGTCTGGTTGAGTGACGGTGGGGCTGGCTTTTGGACTCTCTATACTGCTTGCTTCGCATTTTATGCCATTGGGATTCTGGATTTCTACCATGCAGTGCAGAACCCCCGCATACGCGGGGGGAGTCAAGTCATGGCTTGATGGATGTAGCAAGAAGGCGCGTCAGTGGTTTGCCTGGGCGCGTCACCGATTGCGATATGGTGAGACGGATGTGGTGCTAAATGACATTGCAGCCGCATTGAAGTTGGATGGATTACTCATAACAGCACGTAAAGCCTTGAAAAACCTTGATTGAAACTGTCAAGGGGAAGAATCTCTCAACCAAGCACTATGAGAGATTCTTCCCCTTCACTTCGTTCAGGGTCAGAATGACATTATAAGTATCGTTTCTAACTGAAATAGGTATAAGACCGTTTTGCTCCCCCAATATTCAAAAGCGGGCCTTCCTTAAAAATTGAGATATACCCAATTTTTGTTTCCCTAATAATCTGAGTAATTCCATTATATGGGAGAACATCCTTACTTCCTATCCAAAATACGATTGATGTCCATATTGACCCACCAATCGTCGCTACTGTTCTTCTTATATCATTGAACGATGGTCTATCATAGCCATCAAAAATAGCTAAAACGCCGTTGGGTTTAAGTACACGATGTAACTCAAGAAAGGCTTTTGTGGGTTCCCTCCAATGATGCATAGAGAAAAAGCTAACTACAATATCAAAATGATTATCCTCATAGGTCAATTTATGGATATCTTGAACTTCTGGATATATCCTATCGCTAAGGTTATTTTCCTCAGCTCTTTTCTGAGCGCGGTGTACCATATCCTTAGAAATATCTGCTGTTATTATTCTTGAAAGATTGGGATATTGCTTTGCCAGTGCAACGGCAAGTCTACCATCACCGCCACCAATATCAAGTAGTGTTTTAAAATGTCGGGGGACAGCAATCCTGCGAGCAATATCCTCATACGCTGGTTCTATCGCTGAAGCAATGCAACTATATATAGCACTAAATGGCCAATGAAATTCTCGAGGTTCCATTACTGTTCGATCTTATAGAACCTTTGATGTGAAATGTATTTGCGATCCAGTTAAAAACGGACGGGGTACATTCACCTTTCTGGGCGGGCACGATCCGGAAGATTATAAACACAGGGTGGGTGATCCGCCTACTAATCTGGAGCTACACAAAAACTCCCCTGGTTATCGCTTGATCCTCAACAACGTTCTCTTCCCAGCGGCAAAAAGCAAAAACGAAAGACTTAAATATAGGCTAATAGGCTCATAAGCCCATTAGCCCATTATACCATTTTAAGTATTTAACTTCGCATCATAGACGGGACTGGAAAGTCCCATCTACCAAGCTGAAGTCGATAGACAGGGCATTCCTGCCCCGCCCTGTTCATACTATAATGAAAACTTAATTTCTTAAAATGGTATTAGCCCATATAGGCCTATAAGCCCATTAGACTAATCAACTTTGATGCCTCCTCCTCCTTCTTTTATGGCTATGGCAATCTCCTCTATATCACGCCTTTTTGCACGCTCCATGGCATCGATAACCCAGCCGTGCAAAGCATACCTATCCGCTTTAATGATAAGCGTCTCAATACGATCCTCATGCCTGGCGAGGAAATCCTCCAGATCGTTGTAGTCCATCATCATCTGGTCATCGACCGCCATCTCACCGTTACGACCGATGAATAAATTGAATCGCTTTATCGGAAATGCATGCCTTGTTAAAGAGTCAGGCAGCTCAATTGGGAACGCGGGTGGAATCTTCGCTTGCGAAGCCACCATGAAGAAGATCAAAAGCAAGAAAGTGCAATCAATCATGGGCGCCATCATCAGTTCCATGGGCGTCTTCTTCCTTCTTTTGAACTCCAATGCAGCCCACCTCCTCTCTGCGAGACTAATATCTCGCAACCATTGCAAAGCCGATCTTCTTAACATCGGCACGTTTTGCCATATCCATAACTTTCACGATCTGATCGTGGTATACTTGCCTACCGGACTGAATGATCAGCATATCCTTTTGTTTCAGAGTGCCTCTCTGAAAATTGGCAAGTAGCATTTCCATGGATACAATCTGATCGTTCAGTACCATCGTCCCTTGGGATATACCGGGATCGGGATCGCTGATCCTCAGTATGAACTGCTCCGGCTTAGCTGCTCCCGGTGGCGGTGTTCCGGGAGGCGGCAGCTTCACTCTAATTCCGGGCATGGGTGAAAAGGAGGTCGCGACCATGAAAAAGATCAGTAACTGGAAAACGCAATCTATCATGGGCGTCATATTGATCGCCGGGGCAGTTTCCTCGGACTTCTCTTTCCAATTTCTTCTCAAAGCTGATCACCTCTTATACCTGTTTTAGTTCGAAATGATACTTATTTTGGCCCCCTCAGCCCTTCCCACCAGGGGAAGGCTAGAGCTTGCCCCCACGAAGGTGGGGGATGGGGATGCCCCCACGTACGCGGGGATTTCAAAGCTTGATTAAAGCCGGATCTACTTATTTGGGACACCTATAAGCCCAGATGGCAAAAGCCACAAAAAGCACAACGATGGCACCGATAATTATGTACTTCAATGCACCCTTGTCACGAACGCCGTATTTCCTGCCACCACCAGTTCCCATCGTGTTTTCTCCTTTTCATCACAAGAGCACAGTCACCACACGTTAAAACGTTACACGTGTAACGATTTTAACGACTTCCACCTAGGGGCGGACGCCCCTTCCTTTTTGCTCAAGCTTTTTCCAAAAGCTTGCACCCTTTGCTCTGATCCCCGCGTACACGGGGATTTCAAAGCTTGAAAGCTTTTTTCAAAAGCTTGTCAAGCCTTTTCTAAAACCCCAGACAGTAACAATCTGGGGTCAAGCTTTTTTTCAAAAAGCTTGACTTTTACTTACTCTGCCTGGCAAGCAGAGTGTTTACGATCTCCGTAGAAACCTGCTGCATCTCCAGTATACTTCTGTCTATAATGCTCATGAAGTATTGATAAGCTATCATGACAGGTATAGCAATTGCCAACCCAATAACGGTCGTCAACAGAGCTTCTGAAATACCACCAGCCAGCAACTGTGGGTCACCAGTTCCCTTCAGAGCTATAGCAGTGAACGCTCTAACCATACCGGTAACCGTTCCAAACAGCCCGAACAGCGGGGATATCTGATATACGGTAGACAGAACAATCATGTTCCTTTCGTATAGAGGAACCTCCATCATGGAGGCTTCGTCAATGGCCTCCGAAATATCTTCTTTGGTGACGACCCGTTCATCGATCATCCCCTGGCTGTAGCGCAACAAGCCGGCCTTCATCACGTTTGCCAGCGGCCCGCCAGCTTCCTCGCATATGGACACCGCTTCCATGATATTCTCATTTCTCAGCGCATCGGTTATCCTGCTCACAAGCTGTTCAATCTTTATTCTGGGCCTCAACTTGAGAAGCGAAATTGAGCGCTCAATCGTATACATAACCCCAACGATAGAACACATGAGCAGCGGCCAGCGGATAGGGCCTGTCTTCCAGAAGTAGCTCATCAGCGTATCTGTCATGTATAACCTGACGTCGTGGAACGCCTCGCCGCCGGGAGTAACCGTGACGTACTCCATCGAGTCATCAAATCCCGACTTGATTGCTGTCACAACATACTCACCGACTGGCAGGTTTGGGATCTCATAGTTCCCTGCCGAATCTGTCGTTACACTTATAGGCTTTTCCAGGAGCAGCTCGCTCTGCACAGTAACAGTGGCATCAGCGATGTTATTGGGTCTAGGCGTCTGTGTGTCAGTCACCTTACCCTTGATAAGACCGCGGTCCGGAGCAGTGACTTCAGGTGTAGGCGTAGGCATTGCTGCTTCTTCCTCCTGCGCCAACACTGGAGCAATTGCTGAAAGCGAAAGCTCCAACACCAGCAAAAACAGAACCATAACCAGAGCAAAACCCACCTTCTTCATTTGCTTCTTCCTCCTTTTACGTTTCACGTTAAAATCGTTAAAGCGTTACACGTCAAAGTCGTTTAAGTCGTTTCACGTGTCACGTGTCACGATTTCAACGACTTGAACGATTTTAACGTTAACTCTACTGTCCCTCCGACTGAGTAGCAGTCCTGATGGAGATCCTATAAGCCATTATCTTGGCTTTTCTATCCTTGGCGAATCTAAGTGCCTCGACGACGTTCTCCGAGAACGGTAATATAGGGTTGCCATTCGCATCCGTATACTTCTGTATCAGAGCGCCATAAGTGTTTTCGGCGTCCTCCCAGGCTTCAAGATATTCATAACACAGCCCCAGTTGCACATACGATAGATCCGCGTGGTCTGTGTTGGGAAATGTACTTATCACCTCCTTGAAGTATGGGATCGCTTTGGGCGCGTTGGCTTTGTTCGTTTCGATATCCGTGCCAAACAGCACCAACGCTGCTCCCATGGAGTATGTATCCACGGCAATCAGTTCCTCCGTCTCTCTAACGTAACTCTCCACAGCCGTCCTGGTTTTGCTTTCGATGCCAGGCACCTGGAGCGCTCGTCTGTAATTCAAAAGCGATAGTTTGTAGAGATCAGTCATCTCTTTACTAGACAGGCCTGGCGTCGACGTCTGATTGTAGTAGTCGTTCCCGACACTCACAAATGCGTCCGCTGCAAACTGGCTCTGTGGGTACTTCTCCGCCAGCTCTCTATATACGCCGCTCATATTATCCAATTCTTTCTGCCTGGCTCGATCATCCGTTAAGCCTTCAGCTATGTGTCCATAGCTGGCTGCCATAGCATACAACGCCTCAGGAGCATGTTCACTACTCGGGTACTTATCAACCAGTCTTCTGTAAGCTGATATTGCCTTCCTGTAGTTTTCAGCAGCTAGCGATATCTCCTTCGCTCTTGTTGCCGCGTCTGTAGCCTCCTCGGCATTACCCACGTGCCCGCCACCCACTGCGAAATACGCCTCTCCTGCCTGGAACTGCGTTGTCTCTGCACGCTCATGTTGCGGAAATTCACTGGCGAACCTCGCGAAGTACTCCGCCGCTTTAACGAACCCATCCAGATCCGCCGTCAACCTCGCCGCCTCAAAACTGGTCACCCCCAGGTACTCCAGCGCCGCAGAGTAGTTCTCGTTCTTGGGGAAATTCCTGGTGAAGAGTTCAAAATACTCCACCGCCATCCTGTAGTTGGACACCGCCTTGTCGAAATCCACCTCTTGATTTGTGTAGTATTCCCCCACGCCATAAAGCAGATGACCGGCGTTATACAGCGACGCCGACACGAATGTCCTGCTCTCTTCCGACGCCTCGCTCAGCGGTCCAGCAATTTCATACACTCTCGCGTATTCTGCCGCAGCTTCCCCGGACAGTTCCGGATTCAGTGTGCCGGATTCTGCCGCTTTACTAGCCTGCTCTCCCAACAGATACGCCAGTGAATATTGCGCGTTCACTGCTGCCGCTTTATCACCAGCAAGCGCGGCATCCCGGACTTCCCTGGCACGCGCCACAGCGTCATCGAACTTCCCAAGTGCCACAAGCAGTTCCGGGATCCGGAGGTTGGCGCCTGCGATCATCAACTGGACATTAGGATCATCAGCTACCGCTCCACCGGAATACTTAGCCACCAGCTCCTGGAACGACGACAACGCCTTCTCACCGTCTTTAAGCTGATCGGCATATATCACGCCCCTGAACCACAGCGACTGAGCTATCATTATATCAGCTTCCCCCCGGGTAAACCGGGGGTCAATCACCTTATCGTAGTATAAAACCGCGTTCTCGTAATCCTTGAGGTTCTCCTCGTATAGCTTGGCCAGCCAGAAATAATTATCCGTCTTGCCTTCAGCATCCGGTGAGTTCTCCGCCACGAATTTATACTCCTCCGCCGCTTCCGCATAGAGTCCCGCCGTCCTGTACACACGAGCCAACTCCCGGCGCGCAGCGAACACCGTCTCCGCCGTCCGCTCCTCCGCCGCTTCCGCACCCAACTGGATCGCCTGCTTAAGCGATGCTATTGAATCACTCGTACTCCCCACCTTGTCATACGCCAGCCCCAGCGTGTAGTTCAACGCCACTTCCAAAAATCCCTCACTCACTCCCCCGCTCACCCGCTTACTCTCCACCAGCCCCTTCTGAGCGTTCTCTATCGCCTTCTGGTAGTCCTCCATCCGGTACGCCGCAGTGGATATCTGGTAGTATGCCGATGCCGTAAATTGCCCCGGGAAATTCTCCAACAGCAGCTCATACTCCTTAACAGCTTCTGCAAAACGACTTTCGTTATACAGCAGCGTCCCTATTCGCAGTTGCGCCGCCGCCCTGCCGCTTTCTTCCCCCACAGGGTTCGCCACGACCTTGCGCAACTCCGCTATCAGCGCCTCTGTGGATACTCCCTCCTCCAGGTTCATCATGGCATCCACCTTCAGCCTTCTAGCCCTGTCCAGGATATCCGGAGCCTGCTCAACCTTGCTGTCGGCGTACTGGTTCTCTATCTCATCCGCCACCTTGACCACCATATCGTAGGCGTCCATGGCTTCATAAGCCATTGCAATACCAAGATGCGACAATAGCGCGCCCAGCGTTCCAGGGTAGGTATCCAGCGTCCGCTTAAACGCCTCTATCGCTTTTGTCAAGTTCTCCGGCGTCCGAGGCTCAATGTCATAATAAGACGACCCCACCAGATATGACGCTTCATCCACATACTCGCTCTCAGGGTAATCCATCACTACCTTCTGGTACGCTGCCGCAGCCTCCGCATGTCGCCCGGCATCCCTCAGCCTCTCCGCCATACTCATCGCCGCCTGCGACCGCGATGCCGCCGACAGGTTCGTATCGTCCACCATAGAACGATAGATGGCTACCGCATCATCCACTCTTCCCTCATCAACGTACGTCTGGCCCTTCAAAAACATCGCCGTACCATACTCCGGGCTGGTCCTGGGCATCATGTCCAGCGCCGCCCTCGCCTTATTGAACTCCTTCATACCGGAGTATGACAGCCCCAGATTGATTATCGCGCGGGTGACGTATTCGGTGCGCAACTCAAACTCCCGCTTTGCCTTATCAAAGTTTGTCTCATACTGATCCAGCAACCGGCT
>Ga0315314_1000422_pt1 | contig 47217 bp, 46 predicted proteins | sample TDP9_MG_FD_203631 | JGI IMG/M metagenome (GOLD analysis project Ga0315314, IMG submission 203631) | Freshwater sediment microbial communities from Lake Towuti, South Sulawesi, Indonesia - TDP9 | ecosystem: Environmental > Aquatic > Freshwater > Lake > Sediment | place: Indonesia: South Sulawesi... | reverse complement strand
TATGCCCATCGCCGCGAAGACCGTTGTGAAAGGTTCTTCTGTACCCCTGACTTTGGCTTGTCTAGCGATTTGGGCTGCTGTAATATTGTGAGGTAGGCCTGATCCTGAGAAGAGGGGGAGCTTCTGCCCTCTGACGAGCGTATTCATTCCATCTATAGCTGATATTCCTGTTTGGATGAACTCTCGAGGGTAGGCTCTAGCGTAAGGATTTAGTGGAGCCCCATGCACATCCCAGTAGTCTTCAGGTATTATCCTAGGTCCACCATCTATAGGTCTCCCACTACCGTCCAGTATCCTACCTAGAATATCTGAGGAGACTGGCAGCTTGATTGTTTCACCGCTGAATTTCACCGTTGTGCGAGAGATGTCAAGTCCTGAGGTTCCCTCGAAGACTTGTATAACTGCTACATTTTCGCTTATTTCTAAGACCTGTCCACGCCTCTCTTCTCCTTGGGGTGTCGAGACTCTCACGAGTTCCCCGTATCCGACCCCTCTTATAGATTCAACGAAGAGAAGAGGGCCTGAGATCTCGCGGATGGTTGAGTATTCTCTTCCTATAGTTGACATCTCATTCTCCACCTGCCCCTAGAAATTCTGTGACAAGCTGGTTGAATTGAGAGTCGATCTTCGCAGCTGTGTCTTCAGCGGTCTTATCGAATTCCTTTGGCGGGTGAATCTTCATTCTGGCTATGTCTTCTTTCACAGGCAGTTCCAATATCCGTGGAAGCGGCACTCCACGTTCCACTGAGGTTTTCATTCGATCATGAAACTTCATTATCAGTTTGATCATATTGAAGGTCTTCATAGTCGAGCAGTAGCTGTCGACCGGGTGTACTGCGCTTTGCATTAGGAAGTCTTCTTTGATCATTCGAGCGGCCTCAAGGATGACCCTCTGGCTTTCTGAGAGAGCGTCAGGGCCGACGAGCATAACTATCTCTCTCAACTCTTCATCCCTTTGGAGAATGTACATAGCTTCACGCCTCAGATCGATCCACTCGCTTCCACCCTCCTTCTTGAACCAGTCTTCAAGAGAATCGAGGTAGAGAGAGTAGCTTGTCAACCAGCTTATCGCAGGGAAATGCCTCCTTTGGGCTAGCGCTGTTTCAAGGGCCCAGAAGACCTTCACTATTCGAAGCGTATTCTGCGTAACAGGCTCAGAGAAGTCAGCGCCTGGCGGTGAGACCGCCCCGCAGACCGATATTGATCCAAGTTTAGACTCACTTCCTAGGACTTCAACTCTTCCTGCTCTCTCATAGAATTCCGCCAGCTTCGACGCTAAGTACGCTGGATAACCCTCCTCCCCAGGCATCTCTTCAAGTCTACCGGATATCTCCCGTAATGCTTCCGCCCATCTTGATGTCGAGTCAGCCATCAAGGCCACGTCGTAGCCCATATCCCTGAAATACTCAGCCATCGTTATGCCCGTGTAAACACTCGCCTCACGAGCTGCAATAGGCATATTCGAAGTATTCGCAACAAGCGTAGTACGCGACATCAACGGCTGTCCAGTTCTAGGATCTTGAAGCTTCGGAAAGGCCTCAAGAACCTCCGCCATCTCATTCCCCCTCTCCCCACAACCCACGTAAACAATAACCTCGGCATCAGCCCACTTGGCAAGCTGATGCTGCATAACAGTTTTACCTGTGCCGAAGCCTCCTGGGATTGCTGCTGTTCCTCCCTTAGCGACTGGAAAGAAGAAGTCCATTATTCTTTGGCCTGTGATGAGGGGTGTGTCTGCTGGAACTTTTCTTTTGAACGGTCTAGCTCTTCTTACAGGCCATGTGTGCATTAATTGGAGTTTGACTGTTTCTCTCCCTGTTTCGAGTTCAGCTATGTCTTCTGTGACCGTGTACTCTCCTTCATCGACTATCGATTTGATCTTGCCTGAGAGTTCTGGAGGAACTAGGACTCTATGGGTCACCAGTACTGTTTCCGGTACGGTGCCCAGTACGTCTCCTCCCGTGACCTTTTCGCCTTGTTTGACTTTCGGCGTGAAGCGCCATTTCTTCTTCCGGTCTATTGCTGGTGCTGTGACTCCTCTTCTAACGAACGCTCCCACTGTCTCTCTAAGGACAGGTAGCGGCCTCTGTATTCCGTCGTATATCTGGCCGATAACCCCTGGGCCCAGATCGACTGAGAGTGGTTTTCCAGTTCTCTCCACTTTCTCCCCGGGTTTGATTCCTATAGTTTCTTCGTAGACTTGTATTGTAGCCTTATCTGCTTCGACTCGTATTACTTCTCCTATGAGACCTGTCTCACCCACTTTCACGAGTTCATACATTTGTGCGCCTAGCATACTCTTGGCTACGACTACCGGTCCCGCTATCCTTTCAACCACTCCTTGCTTGTACATGATTGAGTTTCACCATTACTGAGTGATTCGTTCGCGATTTCTGTTGAGAGGGCTCTAGATTAAGAATATGGTTTGAAATTAAAAGTTTCCCCGTTTAGATTGTGCTTCTGCGCGCCATCGTTCTCGCAAGCGGTATCATGCATGCTAAAGCCACAATAGCGGTTATTATGTACGGTGCACCTGGACCTACGGTTTCAGCTACTACTCCTCCCATCAGAGGGCCCAAAGCCCATCCTAAGCCGAAGAAGCACTCTGTCGCTCCTATAGCCGCGCCGGTTTTCTCTTTCGTTGCTATTTTGCTCGTGACCGAGATTGAGAGCGGCCCCAATATTCCCATGCCTACACCTAGGAATACCACCACTATAATGATCTCAGTAAACATTGTTGCTGTTGATGTCGCGAATAGCGATACGGCTAGGATTACGAGCCCTACCATCATCGATAGGTTCTCTCCGATGCGGGTTGCATAGGATGTTTGCGAGAAAGCAATCGCTCTCGTCAAGCCTAGCGCAGCGAAAATTACTCCTATCTGGAACGGGTCTATTCCCAAGTTGTTTAGATGAGCTGGAAGTATATTGAAGACTACGCCTAGAGCTGCACTTAACGCTACAGCCACTAAAAAGACCGGTAGGAGTATCGTCATACTATTAGATCCGCTTCTCGATAGATCTCCCTGTATTTTTGCCTCTCTCACAGTTTTCAGCCCGTAGACCGCAAAGATAGTGGCCGCCATGCCTACCACTAGCGAGGTCAAGAATAATATTGTGAAGCTTGCTGCTTGCACTATGCTTCCACCTATGGGAGGAGCGGCCAGCATTCCTAAGGCCCATGAGAACGTGAAATACCCAAGATTTCTGGTTCTCTCCGTTAACGTGGTTAGGTCTGAGATTAACGCTTCTGCAGAGGGCCATACGAACGAGTAGGCTATTCCGCTGAAGGCTCTTACTAAAACTACTTGTTGCACATTGTTCGTGACTGTGAAAAGCGCTGATGTTGCAGCAGTTAACGCTAGTCCTGTATAGTAGAATCCCTTTCTCCCGTATCTATCCGAAAGGCTTCCCGCTATGAATGGCAGGATCGTGTACGGCACCCCGCCCGCCGCTCCGATTACACCGATGTCTAGGTATGTCGCGCCTAGTTTCTGTGCGTAAACTGGAAGCAGAGGGGTCCATAAGCTAATGCTTAGGGCGGCTGTGAAGATTGAGAGGTTAAGATACAGTAGCTGTTTCTTCACATGCGGTTCCAATCGATTTTCCTTCTTCAGATCTTCGTCAGGGTCTTCCACGGCTCTCATATGGAGTTTCAGCAGAGCCTGTTAGCTACTCAGTCCTCATATAAGAGCCTTCAAAGCTCTACCTCTTCTAAACTCGTCTATACCGATTTGGAAACGCTTAATCCAGCAGTAATCAATAAAACTTCTTCGGGATGCGCGATGGCTGGCTTATACGACTTGATTATTGTCGGCGCTGGACCTGCTGGGATTACTGCTGGAATTTATGCTTCACGCAAGAAGCTCAGGACGCTTGTAGTCTCTAAGGATGTCGGCGGTCAGACTGCATTAAGTGGCACTGTTGAGAATTACACTGGCTACCAGTATATTTCCGGTTTTGAGTTAGCCCGGAAGTTTGAGGAACATGTCAAAGAGTTTGAGTTGGAGTTTCATGAGAGGGAGGAAGTGACTGGAATAAGGAAGATCGATGATGCATTTAGCGTTTCAACGGATCAAGGGACATACGAGGGAAAAACCGTAATCGTTGCTTCTGGCGCGAAGCCCAAAGAGCTTAGAATACCGGGAGAGAAGGAGTTCAAGAATAGAGGAGTTACTTACTGCGCCACTTGCGATGCTCCACTCTTCGCTGGAAAGGATGTCGCTGTGATCGGTGGAGGAAACTCCGCTATGGATGCTACTCTCCAACTGCTCAGTATAGCGCGCAAGATCTACTTGATCACGATTAACCCTGAACTTGAAGGAGATCAGATAATGAAGGAGAAGGTCTTGCAAGCGAAGAACGTTGAGGTTTGGGCGAACACTAGGACGCTTGAGATTCTAGGAGACAGCATGGTCACAGCCATACGTGTCATGAGGCTGGATGAAGCGATGTTGAATGTGCAAGGCGTCTTTATCGAAATAGGTTATACGCCCAACTCAGAGTTCATAGATATCGTTGAGAAGAATAAGCTCAGCGAGATCAAGGTCAATGCTCGATGCGAAACGAACTTTCCCGGCATATTCGCAGCTGGAGATGTAACTGACATCCCTGAGAAACAGATAATTATCGCGGCAGGCGAAGGGGCTAAAGCCGCACTTTCAGCCTTCAGTTATCTTTCAAGAAAGAGATAGTAGCCGAATCAACACTTTCGCTTGGCTCTCCTCGTTAAATAGCCAACGGCAAGTATAATCTCTCGAGTGTTCATTATGACTTTCTCGCTTGAAGAGATCGATAGAGATATGGAAGACCTTGCGAAGTGCAAGGCACGAGTTGAGAAGTTACTCGAACAACTCTATTCTCAACGCGAAGCTTATCGCCGAAAACACAGTTGAAATGGTAAGCATGTTGACTTCTTGGAGAGCGTTTCCGAGGCTACTGGGGGTCCTCTAGCTCGGACCTGTTGTTACTATGGTAGAGAAATCTTTAGCGAAAAGTCTCGAAAGATATCTTTAGGCGCAGAGCCATTGTAGGACCTGAAGGTACTTCCATTGCGGTTCGCCCTGAAGGCCTAAATGTTTCCGGAACGCTTCGATCGCTTCATAGTGTGGGCCCGATCCTATGTATAGCGAATTCATGATACCCGAGGCTCTCAGCCTTCGTCTGTTTGCCTGAAGCAACCTTTATTATTTCCTTGAAGATCCTTTTTCCGACTTCCTCGATCGTCTCTTTGCCGTCGATTACGGTTCCAGCGTTTATATCGATATTTTCTTTCATGTTTCTGTAGGTTCTTGGATTCCCAGTTATCTTGATGACCGGAACGATTGCTGATCCCACGGGAGTCCCTAGCCCCGTGGTGAAAGCGATCAGTTGGGCTCCTCCGGCAATCATTCCTGTCACTGATTCTACGTCGTGTCCCGGAGTATCCATGATCACTAGGCCTTTCTTGCTGGGTTTCTCTCCATATTCTAAAACCTCTTTGATTTGAGCCGTTCCTGCCTTGTAGATGCACCCCAGTGACTTCTCCTCGATCGTTGTTAACCCTCCTTTTACGTTGCCTGGTGATGGCTGTCCACCAATGAAGTCTACGCCCATCGCTTTGATCCTCTGCTCCATCCTCTTGACGATCTCGTAGATTCTCTCTCCGACATGCGGGGTTGATGCTCTCTTCGCGATGCTATGCTCTGCTCCGATCAGTTCGGTTGTCTCTGAAAGAATCGTCGTTCCGCCTTCCCCGATTATCATGTCTGAAGCTACTCCTACAGCTGGATTCGCAGCAATTCCCGATGTTACGTCCGATCCTCCGCATTCTAGGCCTACTACAAGTTCACTCACGTTGCACGGCTCTCTCTTCATCTTGATAGCGGTCTTCGCCATTCTCTTTGCGATAGCTGCTCCTTTCTCTATAGTCCTCCGCGTGCCACGTTCGTCTTGTATATTCAGCATCTCAACTGGCTTTCCTTCGCGCTCGATCGCTTTGAGAATCTTCTCCGCGCCTATCGTTTCGCATCCAAGCCCAATGATAAGCGTAGCCGCTACATTCGGGTTGCATCCTATGCCCGCCAGCGTCTTGAAGGTTTGTTCCATATCTTGGCCTATCTGCGCGCACCCATGCTGATGAATGAACGTAACCGCTCCCTTAACCCGAGCTGCTATTCTTGAAGCGGTTTCACACGCGCAAATCACCGTCGGAAGGATGAGCGTATGATTCCTGATTCCGACAGATCCTTCCGGTCTTCTATAGCCTTGGAAATTCAATCGTCTTACGCCTCCTATTGTTGCTGGCCGGCTTTGCCTCGTATGCTTTCTAGGTTGTGGGTGTGGACATGCTGCCCCGCCCTAATTGGTTTGATAGCTTTCCCGATGATTTCCCCATACTTGTAAACTGGTTGACCTTTCTCTACGTTCCTTATTGCGAACTTGTGGCCGAATGGAACTGCTTGGTTTACGATTAGCTCTATAGTCTGATCGCCGACTTTCACTCTCACTAGCGTGCCTGCTTCAATGTCGATCAAGGCTGTTGCAACGTTGTCTAGACTGTGTAAAACCAGAACTTTCCTTGTAGACCGCATTCCTCACCATCTATCTCTGGCATCTTGAGCATTCCGGACAGAAAAGCGTGTCTTCAGAAATCCTTGCTGCGCAGAACTTGCAGTGGTGAATCTTTGACTTCTGTATCTTCTCAGCTATCTTCGCGTATTCCTTCGTCTTCGCGAATTCTTCAAGTTGCTGTATCCTCTTAGCGGTGAATGGATGTAACGTCCAAAGTTGAGTGAACTGCGAAACAGCTGTATCCTCAAGCTTCCTTTGTTCTTCTAAGACTTCTCCAATCGAGACGTCTTCCGGTAGATCACGAATCCCCAGAGCAAGTTTGACTTGAACTCTTCCTACCAGATTAGAGTTGCCTGTGACGATTAGGCTAGCTCTATCCGCCGTTATCTCGGAGTATCTATACCATGAGCGTAGCATGAGGTCTATCGGAAGTGAAAGTATTGAGAGAGAGCCGAGCATCGTTATCCCTCTCGAGATCAGGTAGGCCAGTGTATGGTATGGTTGATGCTCATTCTTCACGTGGCCCATCTCATGCCCCAGTACTGCTGCAAGCTCTCCGTCAGAAGAGTGTTCCACAAGCGTCGAGAAGAGGACGATTATCGGTTTGTCTCTTCTCCCAATTGTGAACGCGTTCATCTTCGGCGACTCTAGGATACATATTTCCGGCAAGTAGTCCAAGGCCAAGACTTTGGCGCATGCCTTCGCCAGATCGTGGATCCTTGAATTGTTACGCTGGTTTACCCATGTTCCTCCAGCCAAAAGTTTAGCCTTCATCATAGGTTGCTGAACAAAATCTACTACCAGATTTATTATTGATGAGAAGGGTTCTGTCTCCTTCAAGTTATCCAAGGCTTCTTTGTCTTCAGGATAGATGAAGTCTTCCGCCTTCAGCAGATACGGCAACCTAGGACTGAGATTCGCTCTACAATTCAAGCAGAAGTCTTCCCAGTTCGAGTTTATGTACCCGCATTTTCTGCATCTCATAAGTATGCTCCTGTTTTCCGGCTATTCTATCTCACATTTATCTGTAAGTTGAATCGTGATTTAATGACGACGTCTATTCTATTAAATAGGTTCTTTCTGCCGCTGTTCCATGTTATGGCTTCAGTTGGACATGGGAAGATGACAAGGTAAAACGTGACTAAAACCATTATGAAACGCAGGGGCTAAAAACGCGCATTTTGAAAAAAAAATAAAAATGCGCGTTTTGCATAGACGTCTTCAATGCCGGAGAGCCGTCCTAACTGTGATATATGATGGTTTGGAGATCTTATTCAGGGCGGAAAGCTATGCGGATTGCTGTGGGCTCCAAGAATCGTGTGAAGATCGAGGCGGTTAGGAGGATGTTTTCGCGAATCTATGGCCAAGATAAAGTAGAAGTCCTTGGCGTTGAGGTTGATTCTAGGATTTCTATTCAACCTGTCGGCGATGAGACGATCGAAGGAGCTGTGAACCGGGCGAAGGAGGCTATTGTTAAAGGAGATGCGGATCTCGGTGTTGGGATTGAAGCTGGTTTGTTCAAGTTTCCTCAAACGATAACTGGGTACGTGGACATTCAATGGTGTGCCATCGTTGATTGTGAAGGGAGATTGACTGTCGGCTGCAATTCTGGCTTTGAGTATCCTCCGAAGATTGTCTCAAAGGTGTTAGGTCAGAATCGTGAGGTCGGTGAGGTTATGGATGAATTGACTAGCATCAAGGACTTGGGAGAAAGTGTCGGCGCGATCGGAGTCCTATCGAAAGGGCTCTTAGATAGAGTGAGTTTAAGTGAACAAGCTGTTTTGATGGCGATGATACCTAGATTGAATCCTAGCGTCTACTTTGAATCTAAGTAGCATGCTTCATTTCTTTAAGCTCCTTCAAAACTGGAATGTCTTGAAGCATCTTCTCAGTGACTTTCTCCCAAAATATTCCCTTCGGCCTCGGGTATCCCGTCTTTGTCTCAATAATCCTTTCCGGAGTGATTATGATGTCGATCGGTATGTCATGTTCCTCTGTCGGAATCTTCTCCGTGATTTGAATTTCGTGGACAGTTGTTGCTATAGGCGTCTTCTCGTCGATTAGGTTCAATTCTCTCAGTATGCCGCATTCGATCTCGCTGTATCCTCCGCCTTTTCCTATTCTTGCTCCGTCAAGCGATACTGCAACTGACCCAACAATGATCAGATCGACTCTCGGAAGCTCAGTTAGATCGATTTGTTTTCCATACTTGAAAGCTCCTTTGATTGTAGAAGCGTAGCTGAAAGCTAACTTTGGAACAGACTTTGGGTCTAAGAGTAGAAAACCTGACTTGAGCCGTGGAGCTGGAGTAACCAGTATCTTTCTATTGGAAAGTACGGATTCTCGGATAGGCTTTTGAGGAGAATCCGGATTGACTTTAAGAACTCTAGCATCCTGAAAGATCTGAAGCTCTTGAAGCCTACGCGCCGCTTCCTCTGCTCCTTCAAAGTTCGGAATTCTATTGAAGACAGGTCTGGGGAACCTAGCTATATTCCGTTCTTCCATAATCTTCCAGATCTTTCTCCGTATCTCCTCTTTCAGTAAGACTACGTCTTCCACGTGAACATCAACTGGAGACTCTCGCTTAATTCAAGAAGCGATAGTGAGCTGATAAGTATGACTGCAGCAGATTCGGTTGATCGGTGAGTTTGCAATATGTTTCGAAGAGATTTAGAGTTAATTTGATCTCCAAAAAAGGAGAAAGAATTTCAGTCTTACTCTTAGGCGCGACCTAGTACTCGCTTGGCGGCATTCCCGGAGGCATTTCTCCGGCACCTGATGGCGGTCCAGCTGGCATCTTCGATTTGCCTGAAGCTATTACATCGTCGATTCGTAGGATCATGGTGGCAGCCTCGCTGGCGGATTTGATTATCTGTTCTTTGACTGAGAAGGGCTCATAGATGTTGAGTTTCTCCATGTCGCTTACTTTGCCTCCGAAGACATCTACGCCGGTCCATTTCATTCCCTTCTGATGTTTCGCTCTGAGTTCGACCAGCACATCTATTGGATCTAGACCAGCGTTTTGAGCTAGAGTTGTCGGTATCGCTTCTAGAGCTTTGGCGAACTCTTGAACTGCGAGTTGCTCTCTCCCTGAAAGCTTTTCAGCCCATCCTTTGAGTTTCGAGGCGATCTCTATCTCAGGCGCACCTCCACCAGCGACTATCCTTGGCTCAACCACGACATCTCGAACGACTGATAGAACATCATGCATGCCGCGTTCAGCTTCTTCTATGACCTTCTTTGTTCCTCCTCTTATGAGAAGAGTGACCGATTTCGGATTCTTGCAGTCTTCAATGAATGTCCATTTGTCTTCCTCGATCTTTCTCTCTTCAACGGTCTTCGCCCATCCTAGATCCTCTTTCGTTAACGCGTTTACAATGTTCATCACGTGGCCGCCAGTTGCCTTTGCCAGTTTATTCATGTCAGACTCTTTGACTCTTCTGACAGCTAGTATTCCTGCTTTTGCTAGGTAGTGTTGCGCTGCATCATCTATGCCTTTCTGGCATATGACGACGTTAGCTCCTGTTCCCGCGATCTTTTCGGCCATATCCTTCAGCATATCTTGCTCAGCGTCGAGAAACTGCTTCAGTTTCTCCGGGCTTTGTATGTTAATCTTTGCGTCGAACTCTGTCTTCTCTATCTCCAAGGCACAGTTCAAAAGCGCTATTTTGGCGTTGTCAATTCTTCTAGGCATCCCTGAGTGAACTACCTCTTTATCAAGGACTATCCCTTTGATCAGTTCAGTTTCACCAAGAGATTTTCCAGCTTTCTTCTCAACTTTCACGTCGTCAAGTTCAACTTTGTACTTGTCTCCTTGTTTCTCCGCCACATGTAGAATAGCTTGAACGCCCAAGTCAGAAAGATAGTCTTTATGCTCAGAAACCATCTTGCTTGCGAGGGATGTGCTCCCCACTTTGCGAAGTACCTCTTTGTCAGTTGGTTTCACAGTCATGGCTATCTGTTGGCCAAACTTCAACGCTTTCTCTGTCGCTTCTCTGTATCCGCCAACTATTATTGTCGGATGGACTCCTTGCTCGAGGAGATTCTCAGCGTTTGTGAGTAGCTCTCCAGCCAAGATGGCTGCAGAGGTTGTTCCGTCACCTACTTCTTGATCTGTAGTCTTTGCAACCTCGACCATTATCTTGGCTACTGGATGCTGCACATCCATCTCTTTCAGGATCGTTGCTCCGTCATTGGTTATGGTTACGTCTCCTATACCATCTACAAGCATTTTGTCCATGCCTTTCGGTCCAAGAGAAGATTTTACTGCTTCAGCAATAATCTTCGCTGCCATTATGTTTCTACGTTGAGCTTCTCTTCCTTTGCTTTCATTGGAACCTTCTTTCAAGATTAGAATAGGCTGTCCTCCAATATTCCCTGCTATCGCCTGTGCCAATATTGCACCAACCTTTTAGGCAAAGATGAATAGGAGGCTGATTTAAATGCGACGGCTCTAAACAGAAGCGAGTCTAGGAGCCCACTTGGATCTTTCTATGGCTCAACGATAATTTTGATCGCTTCTAATCCATTTTCGCTGAGATCTTCCATCATGCCTGGAAGCAGATGAAGAGGCGTTCTATGCGTAACCAACTTACGCAGGTCTACTTTGCCTTCAGAGACGAGTTGTAATGCTACTGGGTACTTTCCGACTCCTCCGTTTGATGGAGCCCAAATAGTGACTTCACTATGTCGTAGAGGAGGCCCTCGAAGGTTTCTTCCAGCCCCCACCAAAACGAGCTTCCCCCCGCTCCTAGTAACTTCAAAAGCTTGGTCGATAGTTTCTTGAAGCCCAGCTGCTTCCACAGAGCAGTCCACACCTAATCCACGGGTTATCCTCAGGATAGACTTTCTTGCGTCCGCTTGCTTAGGATTGATCGTATGGTCTGCGCCAAATTCCTCCGAAAGTTTGAGTCTAACAGGTTGCGTCTCTACTGCTATCACAACCATTCCAGATAGTTTGGCGACCTGCGTCTGAACTAAGCCAACGGCTCCCTGCCCGAATATCGCGATCGTCTCCCCAGCTTTCGGCTGAATGAAATCCATGACGTGGAGCGCTAGAGCTAGAGGCTCCGTCATCGCAGCTTCATCGAAAGAGACATTGTCCGGGATCTTGAAAACGTTTCTAGCCGGTGCAGCTATATACTCGGCAAATGAACCGTCAACTTCGAAGCCTATGTACTTCGCGTTAACACACAAGTGATGATCACCCTTGCTACAATGGTAGCATTTCCCGCAGTACCTGATGATCTCTGAGACCACTCTGTCTCCTTCATTGAACTCTTTCACATCGCTACCTACTTTCGCCACGATTCCTGAGAAATCGTGCCCTAGAACTCTAGGCGTCTTGGTCTCCAACTCGCCCTTGTAGAAATGAATGTCTGTTCCGCATATGCTTGCAGCTTTGACTCGGATGAGAACTTCATTACAGCTTGTCTCCGGGATATTCAAGGTTTGTATGCGCAAATCTCCTTTGCCATGGAGAACAGCAGCCTTCATCTTCTCCGCTGGCAAAGCAATCGGCCCTCCTGAAAAGCTTGTGTTTAGGCTAGTTTTCAATCTAACTACTCAAACAGAATTGACGCGAAAACTATCCTACGAGCAGGAAAGCGAGTGTAAATGCTATAGTGTCGTTCAAGGCATGAGCTGCCATAACGGGTATGAGGCTTTTCCTCCATTTGTAGATAGCTCCATAGATCAATCCTAGAAAGATGGCTCCAGCTGTTCTAAACCATAGTACTGGGTTGTAATGGGCGAAACCGAAGATTAACGCTCCGACTACTATTCCAACTGTTGAGCCTTTCCATCTTGCGAACGACCCTTGGACGAATCCTCTGAAGAAGATCTCCTCGCAGGGTCCAACCAGTATCCATGTAAGAGCGAGTAGCACGAGCAGATCGATAGGGCTTGTTGCTGTGAGGGCTTTCAAGAACCATTCTGGAACTTCAATCGGTATGAACAGGTTTAGTATAACTGTGAAAACTGTCCCAGCCGCGTATCCAGCGACTCCGAAGATAAGCCCTAACAATATATTCGATGGCAGCTTCGCTGAGGATAAGCCTAGATCAGTAACTTTCATCTTGAAGACCTTGGTGACAAATAGGATCGTTAGGCTAAGGAACACTAGCTCATTCACGATCAAGACTATCTTCGTTGTCTCGATTGTTGCCTGAAGAAAGTCAACATTGAAGGCCTGAGAATATAGGACGACTATTGCTCCGTTACTCATTATTATGATGAACATTCCGAGAATGAATACAGCTATAGAAATTATAGCGTCACGCGCTTCTCTTCTCATTTCTCGCCAACTCTTGGCTGTTGCAAGCCGCTTCTCCGCTTAATAAGAGTTGCCTACTTTAAGCTACGCCCATTGATAGAAACCATTTGTACATTATCGTAAGATATCATGGGTGGCTGGATGAATGTTCTTGCTTGAACAAAGTTCGTTCGATTGCGAAGTGGGTCAAATGTTAAATCCGTTCGTGCTCAGTTTACTATTCTAGGTGAAGGCTATGAGTCGTGAACAAGTTCTGGTGGCTACGTCTCCAACTCTTCCAGGCTATGAGATAATTCGCGTTTTGGGTCCTGTCTACGGCATAACGGTGAGGTCTAGAGGCGTAGGAGGCAGGTTCGTTGCAGGGATACAGACACTTACTGGCGGCGAGATCACAGCTTACACAAGTGAGTGCGAGAAAGCTAGAGCTGAGTCCCTACAGAGGATGACGGACAAGGCTAAGGAGATTGGAGCGAACGCTATAGTGAGCGCTGACTTCGAGACGAGCGATATTTTGCAAGGGATAGCAACGATCTTCGCTGCTTACGGCACGGCTGTCGTTATCAAACCGACTGGACAAGCTGCTGTAGCTCCTCCAGTTGAGAATGTATGCCCCAACTGCAAGGCACCTATTCCCCCTGGTGCCAGCTTCTGTCAGACTTGTGGAACGAGGCTGTAAGACCCGAAGATCGACTGGTTTAGGTTTAACCGGTTCTCATGGAATAGATAGTGGAAATCATTTACTGCTGGTCCAGATTATGAAGAAGCTTGCTATCTATGGCGGAAAGCCCGTGAGAAGAGACATTCTGCACTTCGTTCCGGTTGAAGCGAATATAGCGGGAGAAGAGATCGAGGCAGCTCTGAAAGTGTTGAAATCGAAGAAGCTGTCGCAATTGGCCGGTGAAACTGTCGATGATTTTGAGGAAGCCTTCGCAAGATACTGCGGGGTCAAGTATGCGATAGCCGTCAACTCCGGCACAAGTGCACTGCATGTAGCTTTAGCCGCAGCTGAGATCGGTCCAGGGGATGAGGTGATTCTACCGCCGTACACATTCATGGCGACTGCGAATGCGATTCTACATCAGAACGCGGTTCCAATCTTTTCAGATATAGACCCGAAGACTTACACGCTCGATCCTGAGGCTTTTGAGCGGACTGTCTCTGAGAAGACGAAGGCTGTTATCCCGGTCCACATACTCGGACAGCCTGCGGATATGGATAGAATCGTTGAATATGCTAAGGCGCATGGGCTTGTTGTGATAGAGGATTGTGCGCAAGCGAACGGAGCTGAGTATAAAGGAAGGAGGGTTGGAAGTTTCGGGGACTTGGGTTGCTTCAGCTTCTACTTGAATAAGAATATGACAGCTGGTGGGGAAGGCGGGATGATAGTCACAAGTAATGAGGAGCTTGCCAAGAGAGCTAGAAGCATTAGAAACCACTGTCGTCCAGATGTCTCCCCCTACCCGAATGTTCCAGCTCACAACGTGTATGAAGCTATAGGCTACAACTACAGGATGCTCGCGGTTCAAGCAGCTATAGGGTTGGTTCAACTCCGAAAATTGGATAGATTCAATCGAATAAGGATTAAGAACGCTGCTTTCTTGACCTCCCGAATCAAGGAGATAGAAGGGATAGAACCTCCTTATGTAAGACCTGATGTGAAGCATGTGTATTGGGCTTATGGGGCTAGAGTTATTGAGGAGAAACTTCGAGCTAGTCGAGATGAGTTCGCGAAGGCGCTCCTTGCTGAGGGAGTGCATGCTGAAGGATATACGCCGATCCCTGTTCATCTCCAGAAGGTTATCAGGGAGAAGGTTGGATACGGGAAGACACACTGCCCCTTCGAGTGCCCATGGTACAGCAAACCCATAGAATATAAGGAAGGTTCATGCCCAAACGCAGAGAAGCTCAGTAGAGAAGACCTTCTCCTACCAGTCTATCCGACTCTAAGAAAGAAGGATCTCGAGGATGTTGCTAGAGTATTGGATAAAGTAGCTAGCACTATGAGAGAGGTAGTCTGAAGCTTCTCCAACCTGTTTATGGCTTTGCATCCTAAACGGTTACATACTTGAACGAATTTCACTTTCCTTCCAATAAGGCTCATCGACCGAAGAGAGGAGAGTCGGATTGAAGGTTTATGATCTCTTGATAGTTGGGGCTGGAACGGCTGGATGTATTGCGGCGAAGACGGGTGCTGAAAAAGGGTTGGATGTCTGCCTTATCGACTGCAAGCCGGAGGACAAGGTCGGAGATAAGGTCTGCGGGGACGCTGTTGGAAAGCACCATTTCGATAGACTTGGCCTCTCGTATCCCGCAGGAGAGGAGTTTGAATGTAATATGCGCGGGATCGATATCTATTCGCCTGACCTGAAGACGCTATTTAGGATTGAGGGGAAAGGCGTGTCAGGCTTCGGAATCAATAGGCATAAGTTTGGCCAGCGGCTCCTGAAGGAAGCGCTTTCAAAGAACATCACTTTTCACGATTGCACTGTCGCGCTTACACCCCTGATTGAGGAAGGCTTTGTCAAAGGAGTTAAGGCTCAGAACTCCAAGGAAGGCTGGAAGCAGAATATATGTGGGAGGATTACGATCGATGCGAGCGGCGTCTCAGGGATCGTCCGGCAGAATCTACCTAACGAATTTGGACTGGAACGGAGAATCGATTCAAAAGACCTGATGGGCTGCTACAGAGAGATAAGGTCCAACGTCGAATCTAACTCTGATTTCAGTGAAATCTATTTAACTCAGCAGGCTGCGCCAAGCGGCTACTACTGGATCTTTCATAAAGGCGAGGGTAAAGCCAATGTCGGTGTCGGCGTTCAAATGAAGGGTAGTTACCCGAACCCCAAGGCGCAGCTCTACAAGTATGTTCTTTCAAGGAAGGAGTTCAAGAACTCGAAGGTGATTCACGGGGGCGGCGGAATCGTCCCAACGAGGCGGCCTCTCGACTGCTTGGTCGCGAATGGTCTTATGCTTGTTGGCGACGCCGCTTGCCTTGTTAACCCTATACATGGCGGCGGGATTGGTTCATCTATGTTGAGCGGTAAACTTGCTGCCAAAACTGCGGCTGACGCCCTAGCCTCAGGCGACCTCAGTAGAGATGGCCTTTGGCAATACAATGTTAATTACATGAAAGAGTATGGAGGAAAACAGGCCGGCCTAGATATCTTCCGTATCTTTCTTCAATCGATCAATGATGATGAGCTAAGTTACGGAATGAAGCACCAACTAGTGAAGCAGGAGGATATCCTAAAAGCCAGCCTGACGGGGAGCCTGAAGCTCAGTATAACCGATAAGGCTGAGAGAGCTTTCAAGAATCTCGGGAGGTTGGGTTTCCTTATCCAGCTGAGAAATACCGCCAAGAAGATGTGTGAAATCAAGAAAATGTATCTGGAGTATCCATCGCCGAAGGACTTCGAACGATGGAAGGCCAAGGTCGCGGAGATCTACACAGGCTAGATTTGAGTCTCTGAATTTTACGGCGTACTGGACCATCCAGATTGTAGGTGCTGTGGTAAACCTCCCGTGAAATCAAGTAAATAGAAAAAAGGGACAGAAGAGAAAAAAATCTTCAGAAGTTCTTGAAGTGGATCTTGACGGTATCTGTCTTCAAGAATCGCTTGAAAACTTCTAGAGCTTTCGCAGGATCGCTCTGTTGACCACATGTGGCGCAGTCGAACTCAACGAGTCTATATTTCTTCGATGAATGAATTGTGAGGTGACTTGTCGTAATGAGCGCATTCACGCTCACGCCTCCACCCATAGCGTCATTACCGATTCTGTAGTGCATCGGATTCTCACCCGACGTCACAGCAAGCTTCATGTTTGCTCGCTCAATCGCCTTGAGAGAAGCCTCAACAAAACCTTTCTCATCGAGGAGGTTCCCACTGCAATTCATGAACGTTACGACTAAATGTTTATACTTGTACGGTCGCTCATCCAACTTTGAATCTTCTTTTCCTCCAAACTTGAATCTTCATTTAATACGAACTTAGATTTAGAGTTTATTCTTTCGCGCGAAATGTTTCTTCACGAATGGAATGAGAAAAATTTCCGACTGTTGGCATGGAAATTTTGATAAAAGACTTGAACGATAGACTTGAGAAGAAGTTTCTTCGCAAAATATCTGCTGTCAGTCTGTATGGAAGAATAGACTTATAGGTGAGCATTTGACAAAATCGACGCCTTCAATGAAATAATGTCTCACATGGAGCATGAAATATGAAGCGCGGACTCGTCGACTATCACGTCCACTCTAGCTATTCAATTGACGCTACTGGAACGATTGGAGAGTTTTGCGATAGAGCATTGAAGCTCGGCTTGCGTGAGATCTGTTTCACTCAGCACTATGATCTCGAGCCCTTGGAGAGAGCTCGACTTAATGGAAGGCTTGTCCCTATGGATTCAGATTGGCTTGACTACTACCTGCATGATGTGGAGAAGGCGAGAGATGCATACAAAGGGACTGGCTTAAAGATAAAATTCGGAGTTGAAGTAGGTTGCAGTCGCCGATATCTGAAAGAGATCGAAAAGACCTTGAAACAATATTCTTTCGACTACGTCATCGGGTCCATTCACTACCTTGATGAAACGAGGATATCTGAACCTACTGAAACCTGGCCGCGATTCAAAGGACAGAGCGCTAGAGAAGTTTGCAGAAAATATTACTTAGAGATGGAACGCGTCGTGAAGACTGATCTATTCGACGCGATTGGGCATTTCGATATCTACAAGAAGTATGGCGCGAGACACTTCGGTGAAGATATCTTTCATGGCTATGAGGGATTGGTTGAGTCTATCTTCGACTACATGGCGGATGGCAATACCGCCTTGGAAGTCAATACGCAATGCTTCCGGAAAGGTCTTTCAGAGCCCTCGCCAAGCGGGGAGATACTGAAGATAGCCAAGGACAGGGGAGTACGCATCATAACTCTAGGATCGGATTGTCATTCTGTTGCGCAGTTAGGTATGGATCTTGATAAGGCAGTTCAGATAGTTGAGAATGCTGGGTTTCAGCAAATCTACACATTTACCCTAAGAGAAGGTGAAGAGCTGAGGCTAGATCTAGCCTCGAAGTGAAGCTGGATATCGCCAGCCTGAAATATTGTTGAATCGCGTAGCATATACGTCTCTTATGCGCTACAGATATCTCTAAGAAAGACTTTGATATTTTGGCTTGAGTGAGTGCAATAGACATATTCTAATTTAGGACAAATCTAATCGAAGAGTGAGTTAGGCACATGAGGCATGAAGTCGACGTGAAAGCTTTAGGGCTTCTATCAGGCGGCTTAGACAGTACGCTAGCCGTAAAACTGATGTTGGAGCAGGGAGTTGAGGTAGAGACAGTCAATTTTTTGACGCCTTTCTGCCTCTGCGGCACAAGAAAATGCGACGCCACTGATGTTGCCTCAAGATTCCAAGTCAAATTGAAGAGAATATTCCTCGGCGACGAGTATTTGAAGATGCTCAGGAAGCCGAAGCACGGTTATGGAAAGAATATGAACCCTTGCATCGACTGTAGGATCTTGATGCTGAAGAAGGCGAAGCAGTATGCGAAGCAGATAGGCGCCGACTTCATCTTTACAGGTGAAGTGCTAGATGAGAGACCTATGTCTCAGCACAGGAGAGCTATGGAGACTATAGAAAGGGAAGCGGGCTTAGAGGGCAAGATCTTGAGGCCGCTCTCCGCGAAATGCTTGCCTGAAACTGACGCTGAGAAGAAAGGTTGGATCGAAAGAAAGAAGCTGCTGGACATTAAGGGGCGGTCTAGGAAGCGTCAGATCGAGTTGGCTAGGAGTTTCAGTTTATCCAATTACCCTTGTCCAGCAGGAGGATGCCTACTGACTGACAGGGAGTTCACTGCAAAGGTGACGGATCTCTTCAAGCATAAGAGAGCCGTCCACTTGAAGGATATCTCTCTACTGAAAGTAGGCAGACACTTCAGGCTTGGATCCAATAAGATAATCGTCGGAAGGAATGAAAAAGAGAACAAATCGCTGCTGAGCCTAAAAGCTCCGAACGAGTACTACTTCGAAGTGCCTGGTTGCGGCAGTCCGATCACGATTCTTCAAGGCCGAAAATCAAGTGAAGCTATTCGTATAGCAGCCTCCTTGACAGCCCGATATTCCGACGCAAAAGGAGAGAGCGTTCAGGTAGCTTATGGTACTGACAGGTCTAAGAAGACTTTGACCGTTACGCCTCTCCTGAATGAACATGCAGATAGACTCAGAATTGCTTGGAAATGAAAATCATCCTGAGCGGCACTAACGATCTTTAGCCCAAAGGCTGAGTAAGACCTCTATAGGTATTATTTATTCTTGTTCCAGAACTCGCAGATCTCTATTCTGATGTTTTCAGGATCTGCCTCTATCGGCTTCGCGGTTCTTCTCGCATAGTCTGGAAGGAGAGTGAAGAATCTACTCTGCGCATATCTTTCATCGCCCAATATGATTGCCGCTCTGTCCTCCGTCGATCTCAGAGCTCTTCCCAGAGATTGGCCTGTTCTGCGCAAAGCTGGCATAATGTAGCCCAAGTATATTCCTTTCGTCTTTCCGTATAGACGTTTACAGTAGTCCAGGTATACTCTTGTGCGCGTGGACATTCTATCGAAGGGTACGCCTACGAGAAATATGCCTTCCAGCTCTTTGCCTGGGTAGTCCGCTCCTTCTGAGAACCTTCCAGTCATGGTTGCGCACAGGATGCCTTTACGTTTTGAGTATGCTTGCTCCTTGAATGCTTCGAGTAGTCTTCTGCCTTCTCTTCCCGGCATTCCTTGAGATTCAACGAAAGGTTTGCGCTTATTCTCTTTGATCATCTCTTCTAGGCCTAAATCGAGGAGGTCTCTTTGTATGCGGTAGCTTGCTGAGAAGATGGCTAGGTTCTCGTCTAGAGCTTGAATGAATGCTTCTATAGCTTTGAGGTAGGCTTCCGCCATACGGCGTGGCAGAGCCTCTCCTTTCGTCGAGAGCCCTCTCGTGATTAGCGTTGTTAGGTTCTTCGCTGTGTAAGGTGATGGGATAGACTGGCTTAAGTATTGGTCGAGGCCTATCGTCTCAGCGAATGCTGGGATCGGCTCTATCGTTCCTGAGCAAAAGATGCATGCATGAAAGTTCTTCCACTTCTCTCGCAAAATCTCGCTTGAACGCATATCCCATAGTTCAAGTCCGAGATTGGCTGCGCCGCCTGCGAAATCCTTGGAGGCTAAGAATGCTATCCCTTCCTTGCCAAGGCTTTCGACGGTGTGCCTCCAGAAGTTCGCTAGACGGTAGAGGCTTGATCTCGGTCTTCTCCCACGTCTCAACTGGTCTATTCTGATCTTGACCCCATACTCCTCTATTTCATCAAAGATCTCGCTGAGTATATCCAGCGTCAGGCCACGCGAGGCTTTCTCTAGGAAGGATTCTGGGTCGAATTGGCTTTCACCGTCGTCCTTCAGATCTGCGAGCACGTTCTCCATCTCATCTTGCATGGTTCGTAAGAAGTCTTGGATTTCAGCTGTGGGCTCTCTCTTGAATCTCTCAATCTCTCTGATTGCGCTTCTTAATGTTCCCATGGTTATGCTGTCTGAGTTCAGGTTTGAGCATACCGTTTGAAGATTGTGAGCTTCATCTACGACTAGGATGCTCTTCTCATAGTCTATCTTAGACTTTATCGCCCAGCTCATCCCTTCATCAATGATGTAGTTATAGCTCAGGGCTATGACTCGAGCTTCACGCAACAGATTCGTCTGGATCTTGTATGGGCATAGCCGCTTCTTGTCGCATATCTCCAAGATTTCCGAGTAGAGCTTAGGTGAGGCTATGAGCTTCGATACATCTTCTTCTCTGATTCTAAGGCAGTTCGCCAAGTACCTACAGTCTGATTTGTGGCTTTTACAGAAGAATGAGACTTCACCGGGATCAAATTCTTCTTTGGCTTCTATCCTCGAGTCACGCAGCAGAAGGCACATGTCCTTCTTGCCGCGGTAGGAGAATCCTGCTATGCCTCTTCTCTGTGCGAAGAATGATTGTATGGCTTTCAATTCTTCTATCGGGCGATCTGTCTCGGTTCCTGTACGCACAGCCCACAATACCTTCAGGTCTTGGGATAATGCGTATGGCAGTAGCGCAGCTAGGATTACTGGAGTCTTCCCATAGCCTGCGACAGCGTTTATACATATGTTTCTTCTAGCGTCGAGTTCTCCCTGGATGAACTGGATCAGCTCTTCTTGTGTCTGCCTTGGCTTGTATGGGAAGAACTCTACCGAAGCCATGTTGATCCATCAGGCTTGATAGTATGCGCCGTTCATAGAGTTTTCGAAAAACAGTCAGATCTGCTTGCCAATGGTCGCGATAACTGAAGTTATACATCTGGCTGAGACTCGAACAGTTTATGAACACTAGGCTACATATCCGAGATACCTCGAGCGTGCGTTGCGTGAAGGCCCACTCTACGCAGGATCAGGTTTCATCGGATCGATCCTACAGATGGGTCGTACTGCTGATCACTACCGTTGGGGCTTTCATGACCCCTCTCGACAGCAGCATTGTAGGCATTGCACTTCCTTCGATCGCATCGAGCCTTCACATAGACTTTGCAACGGTTATCTGGATACCTACCTCGTACCTGCTTTGCCTTTCTGTCCTTCTCTTGAGCTTTGGGAGGCTTGCTGACATAAAGGGAAGAAGAATACCGTTTATCTTCGGATTTGCTCTCTTCACAGCTGCATCTGTGCTCTGCGCCACTTCACAGACTGGAACGCAACTGATATTCTTTCGATCTATTCAAGGTATGAGCGCAGCTTTGATCGCGGCAACCTCCCCAGCTATAGTGACCGATGTTTTTCCCAGCAAAGAGCGAGGGAAGGCCCTCGGCGTCAACGCGATGGCTGTTTACGCGGGTCTTTCTGTCGGCCCGACTTTGGGAGGGCTCCTTGTTCAAACTCTGGGTTGGCGTTGGATCTTTTTCATAAATCTCCCGATCGGCATCGTTGTGATCGCGATGTCTCTGCTAAGGTTGAAGGAGTCTGTAACTCCGAGTAGAGGTGAAAGGTTTGATCTTCTAGGCGCAGGAACTTTCTCTGTAGGCTTGACTGCTCTACTCCTCGCTTTGACACTAGGTCCAAGCTATGGATGGACTGCTTTCAGCATTATGAGTCTCTTCTTGGTCGGCTCGGTTCTCTTCATCCTATTTGTAGTGATTGAGGGGAGAATGGGCAAGGAGGCTATGTTGGATATCTCTCTATTTCTTCGAAACCGTCTCTTCGCAGCAGCGAATCTCAGTGCCTTCCTGAATTATACTTCTTATTTCGGTGTAGGGTTCTTGATGTCGTTTTATCTGCAGAGGGTTTTAGGGTTTGGACCTGCAGAGGCTGGTTTGATTCTTCTTTCAATGCCTTTGATTATGGCTTTTCTGTCGCCTGTGAGTGGTTGGCTCTCTGACAGGTTCGGTTCGCGTTCGCTTAGTTCAGCAGGCATGGCTTTGATGTGCTTGGGGCTTTTCATGTTCAGCACCTTAAGCGCAGATTCTTCTCGCTTGGATGTGATCGTCAGATTGCTTGTGTTGGGTGTCGGCATGGGTGTATTCGCTCCTCCTAATACAAGTGCTGTGATGGGCTCTGTCGAGAAGAATAGATTGGGCGTGGCCGCTGGCACGCTTGCGACGATGAGGTTCATGGGTCAATCTATGAGTTTAGCTGTTATGGGAGCGGTTGCCGCTACTGCGATTCCTTCCAAGATCCTTTCAGACCTGTTTGTTGGATTGCGCAGTGAAGCTGGAACAGTCATAGCTGAAGCATTTGTCGAGGGAATTCGAAGAGCATTTTTCGTCTCAGGCTTCATATCAGCTTTAGGCATCTTCACCTCCCTCGTCCGCGGAAAAGGGAAGTAAATTACGATTTCCGGCCGCCAATTGAACCAGAGACACGAAGATCTGGAAGTCTGCAAGAGTGTGAGTTCCGGCGGCCGCACCATCCTAGCAATGAATAGATACAATTACCTCGACGGCCATTTCTTCCTATGACGAAATATCTAGGCATTGGTGGACGGTTTGAGTGGCAAAGATCTTGCCGATATGCAAGCGATAGAACTCAACAAAGCTCTCAAGTATGTGCACGAGTACCTTAAGAATCCTAGAAAGCCTCTGGCCCAAGTTTTGTACCCAGAGATTCCGTGGAATAAAAATGAGACGCGAGTATTCTTGTCCCCCAAGTATGTTCAGCCTTGGGTTGCCCTTCCATTCTACGAGAAGCCAATAATACCGTTGCTCCCGACCCAGACTGAGAAGGAGTTCAAAGCCGAATATGGAATAGGATACGAGGATTTGCTAGTTCTTTGGAGAAAACGAATAGCGTATCCGCTGATTTGGACAGGTTATCCAGAAGCCCATGAGGTCAAGTCAGAGTATCTGATGAAGATCCTAGAAAGAAATCCTCCTTGCAGTCGGGAACTCCACTATTTCCTGCGTTTGATGACGCGGAGAACTCTCGAGCAATGCAAGAAGGACTTCCTACGTATGGGTGAATCTTCCAAAGGTAGGTTTGAATATCTATTTCTGTGCGCAGCTGGCTTCAGAGACAGGGTGCTAGATGGTTACAAGAAGATTCTCTCTCTAGAGGATGGGAAACTGAGAGAAGCATACAGGGATAGGTGGCTATTCGATCTCTACAACTTTCTACTAGTGGCACCTACTTTGGATTCAGTTCCACTTATTGAACATATCAAGTACCAGATAATACATTGGCCTCTTGGTCCTTGCGAGACCAACCCGAGACAGGCAACGATCACCGAAGTGGCTCAAGAACTTCTTACAGTCTGGAATCTTACAGCTCCAGCAGATCCGACACGCCTTGACGTAGATTTGATTATTGCAACCCATAGAAATGCAAGAGACTTTAGGAGAGCATACGTTGAATTTCAAGACCTAGTTCAAGCGTATAAGATAAGGGAAGGTTTTGAGAGCTTCCAGGAAGCTGTTGGCCCGTTAGTCGAGGAATACAACAAAAGTGCGCCGTACTTGGATGTAGTGGATAAGATCATGCTGGGTTCTGTAACCGTAGGCGCAGCGTCATTGACAACTGTAGCCTTGGCCAGCATTGTCAAGCCTGAAGTGCTCGCTCTTTTGCCCGGAGGCCCCACCATAATGTCGGAGCTAGGCGTCTTAAGAAGCAAGATTGCAAAGGAATGGATACGCAGCAAGTATGCTGGGCTTCTGAGTAAGATCGGAAGAGGACCTTTCAGATTTGCTCATACTTGGAGAGCCCACGGAATCGTACGGAAAGCGAAGCAACTGTAATTGAGTGAGTTCTGTTGAATCTGATCCCATTAGCAGTGCATAGTTGAAGCTCTAACCACCTTGAACGCCAATATCAGAGTTCGCTTCTCTAGAACCCGACAACTTCATCAGCTCATGATAGAAGAGGCCCATAAACCCGGAAGTCTGTAGAGAAGTGGAGAATAGGTCTCAACCTTCCTTAAACCATGATCTAAACGAGCCCCGGGTGAACTATTCCCATGATCATGACGAGCATCCATTGAGTTCAGATAGATGGGAAGATGACTGGAACTATTGATCTACATCCGGCCACACGGACCAAGAAAGTTATGGGAGAGATAGAGGGAGGCTTGAAATTTTGTCCGCATGCGAGCTTGCAAGCCCACAAAATTTCATAATCTAGCCAGCATATAGAATCTGTGCAAATGGTGGTGAGAAATGCTGCCCGCGTTCAAATTCAAGACATCTTTCGTCGTTCATAACGTAGCTTCTGACGGATTGATCTCAGTGGATGGACTGGAGATAAAATCTCATCCCAAGTCCAGTAACGGCTCACATATGGTCAGCGTAACCTATCGCTTCGCGACACAAGGTCCGCCTTTGGATTTTTTCCAGCATGCCAAGAAAATTATTGAGAGATTTCTGGATGTATCGAGTTGTAACTTAGCTCTTCATGGATTTGATGTTAGAGAAGTACTGGAGGAGTTTGACGTTGAAATAGAGAATTTGAAGGAATTGTTGCGGGCACGAGTGCATCCACCCACGAGAGTATCGTTCAGTTTCCGGAGTTGGTCAAAGTGGACTAAGGATTTCGTTCAAGCCTCTTGGGACTGGTCGAAGAAGCTTGAATCTCACAAAGATGCTGAAATCTTGTTCCGAATCTTGCGACTGCTGCGACAGAGCATCTTGGAGGATGATGAGTATGACAGGCTATCTAAAGTTTGGAGAGGATTCAATGCTTTCTACAACCATCTGGCTAGAAACCCTCGGTTAAGCGAGATTGACAAGATTAGGAACTTCGCAAAATCTCTCTATTCCAAGAATTCAGACTGGCTCAAGAAAGCAATAGAAGAAAACTGGACCTTGCTTCCAAAGCCTACGCCATTGACAAGCTATCTAACGAACGTTCTAGCTGAAGGAAACTATGAGAGTGTTATGGACTGCCTTATCAACCAGGATTTCAAAGTTAGGAAAGGCACAAACTATAGTCAAGATCTTGCTGCAGCAGTTTCTGTAAAAGATATGATGGTTACTCTAGAGAGTGCTTTACTTTGCGTTTATGTCGAGCGGAATAAAGTTATGCATGGAGAAACGATCTCAGATGAAGAAAGGGGTTTGCTCTACGTCTGCGCAGCGTTTCTCCAGCGAATCGTAGCAATAGGATTAAACGAGTTCTACTTCATTCCTCTGCAAGCTTCTCAACCCTCTCCCTGAAACTCCGCACCGACTGAACATTTTGCTGAATCCAAGGAATTCGCCGCTAGCGGTTTAAGTCCTGGCGGCTGCACTACCTAGTACTATGCACGCGCGCAAGAAGAGACCGCAACTAAGCTGGGTGAACCCGTTGGGATGTGGCAGATTTGGCCATTATCCCCATCATCTCCTTAATCAGAATCGCTGAGGTGAAGGCCGTCGTTCGCGCTTTTGAGTCAAACCTCGGAGAGTATTCAACGATATCAGTAGCGACGATCTCTAGCCCTTCAATGCCGTGCAGTATCTCGAGCATCTGTCTCATGCTCAAACCACCGGGCTGCGGGTTTCCTACACCGGGCGCAAAGGCTGGATCTAAGCAATCTAGGTCGACTGAAAGATAGACTGGTTGGTCCAAGAGCATCGATTTTATTGAAGAAGCTATTGCATTGCAACCTCTTGTGTATACGTCCTGCGTTGTGTAGGCATTTAGTCCTAGGGTCCTGATTCTTTCATTCTGCTCGCTGGTAGAAGCTCTAATGCCTACGTAACAAACAGTTCCCGAACTGAGATTCCTATCATCTAGAATCCTCGAGACAGTCGTGGCGTGAGAATAGCGAGATCCTTCATAACTTTCGTACAGGTCTGGATGCGCATCGAAGTAAAGCAAAGAAAGACGACGCTTACATTTCTGTGCCATCAGGCTGAAGCAAGGGTAGCTAATGAAGTGGTCGCCTCCGAGGAAGAGAGTCGAATGGCCGCTGTGATTATGGAGACCTATCGCATGGGCTAAGCTCTTCTTGAGCTTGGAAATGTTGCTCGTTTCTTTGACGTTGCCATGGTCACAAACCTTCCATAACGTGGCTAAGTCCAGACCTTGCTCTGTGAATCGGTTATAGAGGCGCCCGCTGGTCGCTCGTCTAATAGCGTCAGAACCAGCCGCTGCACCACGCCGATAGGATGATGTAGCATCCCACGGCACACCGACCACAACAAGGTCCCTCTTAGCGGCGGAACGCGTTAAGCCGAAGAAACTCTCTTGCCTTTGAAGTCTGTTTCGCAACCTAGTTTCCTCCCATTCTGATGAGGAATAATCAGGGACGGTTGTATGTATAGTGCGGTAAAGACTTAAACTATAGACCATAATTTTCTGCTTGACGCGGGCGCCCGGTAGCTCTGTCGACCAAGCTCTACAGAGCTTCCAGCAACCTCAAGCCTGATTACTCCAAGCCGTAGGCGGAATCACTTGAAGCTCGATCTCGGGATATCAAGCAGCTCCTCCCTATCAGCGGCGATCCAATTCTCAAAGCTTGCAGAGAGAAACTCATTGAACTGCATATGGATTAGAGAAGCCCTCAACACACAGCAAGAGACATTCACGATCGCGAGCATCATACTACTGGAAACCTCCAAGGTAAATGTTGGAACAGTGGTAACCAGCCCGCTTGATCGAAACATTTCAACCATAGCGAGAGCTGCTGCCACATTAAGCCAGATGGGAGGGGGACGATTCAGACTTGGCCTCGATGCGGCTCGACCGAACGCGTTGATGAGGGATGCTGCAACCCTCCTAAGAAGAATCTGGAGAGGTGAAACCATAACGTTCACTAGCGATAGATTCCGCTTAAGCAATTACTACGCGAGATACAAAGCAGGCTTTGCCACACCGATCTACTTCGGTGTGAGAGACCTAAAACTACTTGCGCTTGCTGGAGAGATTGCTGAAGGCGTTATCTTGAGTGGACCAAAGAGGTACATAGAGAAGGCTGTAGCCATCGTCGATCAAGGGCTGAGAAAACGAAGGCGGCGCAGAAGATCTTTCCGCTTCGTCGTATGGGTTCCAACAGTCATCATCGACAAGAAGTCTGACCTGAAACTAGCTAGAGAAGCGGTTGCAACAGTCCTCGCCGACACTCCTAAAGCAGTATTAGAGATGGCGGGCATCGCGCAAGAGATGGTTAAGCCGATAAAGGCTATGATGGCTGAGAAAGGCGTCAACGGAGCATCTCGCATAATAGCCGAGGACCTGCTTCGAGAGGCCGCCATATATGGAAGCCCCGAAGAGGTCGCTCTAGATCTAAGATCCTTGGAAAAGTACGGCATAGATGAAGCAGTCTTCGGCCCGCCGTACGGTAGAGAACCAGCTAAAGCGATCGGAGAGATGGCACAAGTATGGAAAAGGCTAAGATAGATTTCGCTGTCGGCTTGAACGCGTACGAGACTGTCAAAGAGATTGTCGACAAATGTGTAGAGGCTGAGAGGCTGGGGCTAGATTATGTATGGATCGGCGACTCTCCTCCTCACCTTTACTGTCCGTCTGTAGCTGCAGCCGTAGCTTCCAGAACTAGAAAGATACGGATAGGTCTAGGTCTGCTGAGCCCGCTACTTCACACACCTGATCAGATATCGGGCGGCATAATTCCTTTGACAGAAGCTTATGGAGACAGGTTTGAAATCTGCCTCGGCGTAGGAGACAGAAGCCAACTCTTGAGAGCGGGCGTCGACACTAAACCTGCAAGAGTTTGGGATCATGTGCTTAAGGCGAAGCGGAAGATAGCTAGAAGCCTCCGCGCAAATGGCGCCGCAACCAAGATCTGGCTCGGGGCGCAAGGGCCCAAGATGCTAGCGGCATCGAAGTCTTTTGACGGGGTATTGATGAACTATGCCTCTCCAAGGATGATAAATTGGGCGATAGATAGAATCAAGCCGGTTGCTCGGAAAGGTTTTAACTTCGGCATCTACGCCCCCTCCTATGTCTACAGGAAATGGCGTCCTCAAGCCTACAGACTTCTACGTATCGCGTCAGCTGTCGTCGCATTGGGCGCGCCAGCAGCTGTTCTAGATGAATTTCGGTTCAGCAAACGACTACGCAGGGCCATGGAAGAACTTGAAGCCGGGCTCAGGATTGAATCTGTGGTAAGGCATGTTCCTAGCGAGATTGTGGATAATTTCTCGATCTACACTCCTTCCTGTAGATTGCGCAGTTATCTAAGCGAACTCGGCGATCTGGGTATAAGCCACATTGTATTCGGATTCCCCCAGAACCTCTCCAAGATAACTATAAGAGAACTCGCTAGCGCGCTTCCCAACTCGTAGTTTCGGCATAAACGCAGATGCTATGGTGAGCTGCTAGGGAACCTCTCAGATCTCAAAGCCGAAAATCGCGCCTTCAGTCTTCCACCTAGGCCTGCGAGATGTATCATACATAAGGCTCGTCTGAGTATTCGACAAACTCTTGTCCAACAGTAGGATCTTCACATTCTCCTCGACAACAAGCTTGTAAGCCAGATAGAGCTCCGAGAAAGTCATAATCCAGCTTGCTATGCTCGAGTTGTCAACGACAGCCTGATCGGTCAAAGGCTTCGTCAGAGTGACATAACCCGGCCCACTCAACTCCATAATCATCTGGTCAATCTCAGAAATACGATCAACATACACTGGAACACAGCTTGAAACCCCATGACCACGCTCAATAAAACCACTTGCATACTCCACGCTTGGCGGTCCATTCGCCTTGAACTCAATCGTCCCGGTCGAAGCGTAAGCACCTCCCCAGAAGACCGCGAGGCCAGAGACCAAACGTTGATCCTGAGAACCATCAACCGCAGCAAACTTAACCCTAGTCGAGCCAAACAGCTTATTGGCGACATCATACGCTCTAGCATAATCGAATTCGGTCACAATCAGTTCAGAGAGGAAATCGTCGTACAAGTCACTCGCGGACTCGAGTTTGGTTTTGGACTCATCAACTTGTTCCTCAGCCCCAAACCGAAGCGCTTCACCTAGACGCTTTACATGTAAACTCAACAATGAAGACAATGTGTATCCTACCTATTTGAGAGAATGTCTCTTATGGCGCGTAATATAAGGTTGAGAGGCGAGCAACCATCTCTCAGGAAGACTTTTCAGGACTCAAGGAAGAAGAAGAGGGTAGGTATCGCGCAAATGTCAGAATCAAGAAATGTTGAGACAGCTAAGCATCATCGCATCTCGCTTCCGGAAGTGCTTAAGCTCGCCAATATCAAGGTTGGATTCGGGATTGGAGACGTAGAGGTCGCTGCATTCGATGAGGCTGGAATACTGTTCCAAGGGGACTATGAGAATGAGAAACCCCTGCGCTTTCGACTTCTGGAAGACGAGGGTCAAATCGTTGTTGGGGACTGGTCCTCGGTAGACTGGCTTCCCTACTTTTGGTATTTCTTCGGTGACTGCCGAATCAAGCTCAATAAACATGTTCCATTAAGAATCGCTGTGGATAGTCGAGTCGGCGATACATACCTCGACCTTTTTGAATTGAGACTTCAGGATCTACGCGTACGCTATCTGGTCGGCGACTTGGACGTCCAATTTCCTCAAGTAGGATTGGTATCGGGCTCGATCGAATCCACGCTCGGCGACATCACCATAGCTGTTCCTCGCGCACTTGGAGCTCGAATCAGACTCGGCTCAGCTGTTCTAGGTAAATGCCGCATTGAAGGGGACCTATTCGAGAGACATAGGTCTGAATACGTCTCAAAGGACTTTGATAAGGCTGAAAACCGTCTTGACCTCAGAATAGAGTTTCATCTCGGTGATCTACGAATAACAAGCATATAGCCCAAGCGAAGCTGGGTCGACAGAACGAAATGGACAGGATTGTGTCGGTGAACCTCGGCTTCGCGATCAACGACGCGGCAGTAGCTGCGAAGATCTATCAGGCGGCTAAGATGACTATCTTCTTGAAGACCTGTACAAAGCGCCAGCTATGATCAGTATCCCTATAAAGACCAAGATGACAGGCCAAAGGTCTATCGATATCTTGTAGTACTGCTGGAGAAAGTAGACAAATCCAAGGATGATCAGGAATATACCGAAGATCATGCCACCCCAGTGGCGAGGCAGGCCGAAACACATCTCCTCCTCTCGCCTAGTTCTTCCGACACCTGTAGCATAGAGCGGCTGCCCACATTGAATACAGCTTTGAGCAGTGTCCTCATTCCTGGTTCCGCATTTCGCGCAATATACCGTCGTATGAATAACCCCCACAGTCTATAGTTGGTCTTCACATCAATATTAAATCCTTTCACGTCACTCTAGTCGGTTTCGACGCTCATAACTGTAGAAAACCATAAGTTAAGCTTTCGCGCAATTGACCGAGAAGTGAGGAAAATCCTATGTCGAAAGCTGGATCGAAACCGGAATTGGAATCGAGGTTTAGCGCCGTTTCCTTTGGAGCGTTCCTTATCATAGTCGCTGTAACTTGGATGTACCATCCTTGGCTACCGGCAGAGATATTAGCCTACTTCAGAAGCTTCGAGACATTCGGCCATCCAGTCGCACCGCCTCCGATACTATTCAAGCCCGCAATCTTCTTCGCGTATGTTCTAGGAATATGGTTACTAGTCCTGGCGGCGATCAGAGCGGTAGCCCATGTCAGAGGGGTTTCCGGCGATGCTACAGGCGGCGTTTTCTGGATCTTCTGCGGCTACGTCTTGGGACTATACACTCAAGGAGGAATCGCTGCATGGACGATTATACCTGTCTTAATAATCTTGGTGGGCATTCTCATCACGATCAGCTCTCTAGTGAAAGCCTTAGTGAAACGCTAGGAAACTTGCCTTTAAAGCTGAATCATGTCTCATAGGTTGGAGCTCTCGCTAACGCTCAATCTGCCTTAGGAGGAGGTTGCAGCTATGAAGGTGATGTTCATCGAACCCCCGAAACACTTCTGGTTCCTGATGGGAGAATACCTCCCGCCCCCTCTAGGAATACTACAGCTAGCAGCATACCTTGAACGGGGAAACCCAGATGTTGAGATAGAAGTTGTTGATTGCCAAGCCGAATCGCTTGACTGGAAAGGTTTGGAGCAACGTATCGAATCCTTCGATCCAGATGTCGTCGCATCGAGTGGGCTCGCCACATGCAACACTTACGCAGTAGCTCGAACATTGGCCACAGCGAAGAAGGTGAAGCCGCATGTTCTCACCGTAGCTGGAGGACAGCATTTCACGGCCACAGCCCGAGAAAGCCTAAGAGAATACCTTGAGATCGACGTTGTCGTCCGCGGTGAGGGCGAACAAACTCTTTCAGAATTGGTCCAATCCGTATCGGGAGGAAACCCATTCTCTCAAGTGAAAGGAATCTCTTTCAGAAGCAACGGGGAAATCGTGGAGACCTCGACTAGACCTCTGATCGAAGACCTAGACGATCTCCCGTTTCCCGGATACCACTTCGTCAAAGACGCTGTCCACAAGTATCATTTCACAATGATGGCGGGTCCAGATATCATATACTTGATAATCGAAGGGTCGAGAGGATGCCAACACCATTGCACATTCTGCACGCAATGGAGACATTGGGGAGGCAGATACAGATCTAAGTCAGGAAGACGGATCGCAGAAGAGATGGAGTTCTGCTATCGAGAGTTCAATTGTAGGTTCATCTGGCTGACCGATGACAACTTCACCTTAGGAAAACGAGCGAGCGATCTATGCGATGAGATTCTGAAACGCGGATTGGGAGATGAGATAATGTGGTTCGTTCAAGCTAGATGCGACGACGTCGTCAAACACAAGGATTTAGTGCCGAAGATGCGGAGAGCAGGAAACCGCTGGATACTCCTAGGAGCGGAGAGCCACAGCAAATCCATCCTTCAATCGCTTAACAAGAAGATAGACCCTGAAGAGACTAGAGAAGCTGTCAGAATACTCAAGGAGAATGATATATTTGCTCAAACGACATTCATCTTGGGACACCGCGAAGACTCAGCCGAATCTATAGCAGAGCTCAGAAGATTCGTAGACTATGTGGACCCAGACTTAGTGATCTTCATGCTCCTAACACCTTTCCCGGGAACAGAGACCTATAAACTGGCTCGCGAGAACAAATGGATCGAAGATTCCAATTGGGCCAACTACGATATGGTCCACCCTATAATGCCGACAGAAAACTTGTCCAGGGCGGAGTTGTACGAGGAACTGTACAGATGCTACCGAAGCTTCTACGGATCGTGGAGCAGACGCTTAGCAGGCATCTTCTCACCAAATCAACTTAAGAGAAGAACTTACAGGTATGCGGCGAGTCGAGGGCTCATGAATCAGCTTAGGGGGAAAGTATAGCAGAGAAATGGCTATGACTCAAACCGTTCGTCGCAATCTCACCGTACTCTTCTTAGTCAGCATATCTCTAATCGGACTGATCCTTGCGTCAATACTCCTGTTCTACATGCCAGCCAGCCAAGACTCCCCTTGGCGACGTCCGATCATCAGTTCAACATACGCGTTGATCTGCATCCTCGGAGCCATCGCTGTATTCTTCCCGAAGAAGTGTTCACGAGTAGTTTTTCTCAAAAACTGTGAGACAACTCCAACGCCTTACAAGACTCCACAGCTTGATGAGACGAGAACGACAGCTTTCTTCGGGTTCAAATTGACGCATGGACATCATCCCAAATGCGAAGGCTTCTCCGATCATGAGTTTCAAATCGGAAAGAAGACATACTGCGCTGGATGCATGGGACTGCTTATAGGTGCCTCGATCTCTCTCGTAACAGTCTCAGCCTACTTCATCAGCCAAGTTCAACTTGATAAGGAAGCGATTCCTCTTATCGGATTCGGTTTCACAACAGTACTCTTCGGATTGCTGACTCCAATCTTCATAGCCGGACGAAGCGCCATCAGAATCGCCACGAACGCATTCCTCATTCTAGGGATGTTATCAATCCTAGTCGGAGCTGATACACTACTACACAACATACAAATCGACCTATACCTAATTGCGCTCGACATACTTTGGCTTACGACTAGGATAGCACTCTCCCAACTAAACCATGAAAGAATCTGCGCCAACTGCACGCGAAAATGCGTGCTGTAAAAGAGCGATGAATAACTATCGACGAGGGTAGCTAACAATAGCCCCTATAATTACCGCCAAGCCGACGACGACCAAGAAGACAGGCCACATACTCTCCCAAGGTATCCGGTACATATGTTGAGCGAGAAACGCAAAACCTATCAGAATTATCACTATGCCGGCAACAACTGAGCCCCATGGACCTCGCCCACCAAAACACATCTCTTCCTCTCGTCTAGATCTCTGAGCACGTGTCACGTAGAGCGACTCACCACATTGAACGCATCTCTCAGCAGCATCCTCATTCTTCGCCCCACACTTCTGGCAATAAATCATACTATTCGCCTTCTCTCAAGGAGCATGTTTAATCTGACATTAAACATTTCCAGCCCTTTAAGAGAATTTTGGTCAATAGGCTTCTGGAAATAGATTTCACGCCGAAGAGCTCTCTCATATTCATCCTCCCTTCTTAAGACCGTTAGAACTAGAGGAAAGATCATTCCTCCCAAGCTCCAAGCCCGATTGAGATGAAGCTGGAATGTGGGTCTTTGATCATTAGACCTATCTTGGATCCTCTAGACGAGCTCGACGAAGCCCTCGAGACAAAACTCTCGTTCAGGCTCAAAGAGATGGCTGGACTTAAGTCGGCCTTCAATGTTTATATCTATCTTTTCTTTACCTATTGGTAGGGAATGTAAAGAATGGAAGTAGGAGTATCGACCGTAAGCGAGAAGGGGCAGGTCACCATACCACGAGATGCTAGGAAGCGGCTGAAGATCGCCGCCGGGGACAAAGTTCTCTTCAAGGTAGAGGGTGACAAGGTCCTTCTAGTCCGAATTGGAGAGCGAAGGCTCTTGGAGACTCTTGACAGCCAAAAGCCTTGGCCTGTGACGAGCTTAGAGTATCAAAGGCGACTGAGGGCTGAGTGGCCCTGAAACTCTCAATTGATGCAAACATCTTCCTCCATGTCAAGAACAAGGAGAAGCCATACTACGAATACTCGAAGAAGATCCTTGAACTCATCGACCAAGGTAAGGCTGAAGGAGTTGTCTCAACCCTCGTTATCGCTGAGCTGTGCGCTGGCTACCACGAGTTCAACGAGCTGGCGGAGAAGGATGAGTTTCTGGCACAACTCGCAACGAACCCAAACTACAAGATCGTCAACCTCGACTTGAAGATTGCAGATGAGGTGGGCAGGATTAGAGCCGCAACCCATCTCCGCCTTCCAGACGCCATCCTCGTCGCATCCTCAATGGTCGCCGATGCGCCGATACTCGTAACACATGACGATCAGCTAGCCAAGGCGCAAGGTCTAATCCGAGTTCTCACGGCTGAGCAGGCCCTCAAAGAGCTTGGTGCAACAATCGAATAGATAGCGGTCCTGGTCAAAGCATACTTCGTTCCAAAGAATAGAAGTTAGATCGCCAGTCATTACCTTGAGGAGAAGGTTGCAATCTATCTAGCCTATTTACTTACGATCTATGCGGTCAAACGGGCTTCGCTATGTCCGGCAGAGAAATGAAGGAAGCGGTTGTCCCAGGGCCCTTGACTGAATTCCTGAAGCTAGGAGCAGCCATTCGGAAAGCAAGAGAGAAAGGCTCACGAGTGCTCGATCCAACTTACTTCGGCTTCAAACTCAGGTACACACTAATAGAGAAACTCTTTGGATGAGCAATCACCTCATCTTCTTTCTTCTGGCTATACTCCCAACTCCTTCAGAATCGGCCGCTTACAGTCATGCCTTGAAAAGGAAGAAGAATTCCAAAGAACCTGGCGAAATATACTTATTGCTCCATCAACACAATAGCAGCACTTTCAATGGAGGAAGACTGTGGCATGGAATTGAAAGGAAGCAAGACCGAAAAGAATCTTTTGGCAGCGTTCGCAGGGGAATCTCAAGCGAGGACCCGATATGCCTACTTTGCTAGCGAAGCTCGAAAGGAAGGCTACGAGCAGATATCAGCCATCTTTGAAGAGACAGCTGAAAACGAGAAGGAGCATGGGAAGATATTCTTCAAATTCCTCGTTGGCGGCCCAGTGGAGATCACAGCCACATATCCTGCAGGAGTAATCGGCTCTATGCTTGAGAATCTGAAGGCAGCTGCAAAAGGGGAGAAGGAGGAGTGGAGAACCCTATATCCCAATTTCGCTGAAGTGGCTGAGAAGGAGGGCTTCAGAGACGTTAGCGAAGCTTTCCGAAGAGTCGCGAGAGTCGAGAGCTACCATGAGAGGCGATACCTCAAACTCGCAACTAACATAGAACGTGGAGAAGTCTTCAAGAAGAGTTCAGTGATAAAGTGGAAGTGCCGAAACTGCGGTTATATTCATGAGGGCGCTGAAGCCCCTTCCAAGTGTCCAGCCTGTGCGCATCTCCAAGGCTTCTTCGAGGTCTGGTGTGAGAACTACTGAACAAGAAAACTGGAGGATAGCGAACCTAAACCACACCTATCTTCATCGAGACTGGGAAATCTTAGCCGGCAGGTTTACTCCAAGCTTCTCAGCCAACTTGGCAACTTCAGCGTTATTCATCCAGTAAACCTTCAAGTAGTTGTAGATCTCCATGTCGCTCATCCCTATTCGCCTAGCCTCCAGAACCGTATGCCTATACGCCTCAATCTCACTCGGCCTATCCACATACTCAAAACTGTCGTCAAACAGCTCCTCGCCATCCATGAACTGCTTCACATGAATCAACTCGTGAATCAAATCCAAACAGATCTCTTTCGCGTCGCCATGCTTCAAGTAGTATGTACTCACCATCAAATGGCCGTCATCATCGCTAACCCCCATGTACCCCCATCTCGACGAGAAGAACTCAACCTTCAGGTTGCGAAGCACCTCCTCAGTCTTGTCGCCGAAAATCTGTCTAATAGCTTCAACCTTCTCAAAGCTCTTGAAGTGATCAGTGAATCTGCTCAAAGCGACCTCTACGTTCCGAGGGATCTCGACATCAGGCATATTCTTCATGTGAGTTGCCTTCCCTGACTTGAATGACGACAGTAATAAAGGTGAGACGCTACATCCCCGCCTATATATCTTCTTAACCTAAGTGCAACTTACAGAGGCTTACAAACTCAAGAAGAAAGGCCGAGCGCTCAGGTATTTTACTTTCATCCGAACCTATATGCTCCACATCCAACCTCGTGGCTCGTGTCTACATGAGTTGGAGGAAGAACGAGCGTCACAATTTTAAGGTTAAAGAGCCTTGATATCAATTCGCGATGGATTGGGTTGAATGCAGAATGGAACCAAAAACTGTAATGGCGGTGGGCGCTCATCCTGACGACATTGAGATCCTATGTGCTGGAACTTTAGCTAAGTATGCGAAGCAAGGAAGAGTAGTGATGGCATGCATAACCAATGGAAATATGGGTCACGCCGCAATCCCTCCAGCTGAGTTGGCTCAGATTCGAGAGGGGGAGATGAGGGAGTCAGCCGATGTCATAGGAGCCGAAGTTATATGGCTTGGCTTCCCAGATGAGAAGGTCTTCGATGATCAGGAGACGAGACTCAAACTCGTAGATGCGTTGAGAGTAGGTAGACCTGACATCTTGATGACGCATTCGCCGAGCGACTATCACCCTGACCACCGGATGACGAGTAAACTAGTTTTTGACGCAAGTTTCCTTTGCACTGTTCCACACATTGAGACGGAGCACCCATTCCATGCGAAGGTGGCTCCTATACTTTACATGGACACATTGGCAGGATTAGAGTTTCAACCAGAGATGTATGTTGATGTTACAGAAACATTTGAGGTGAAGCGTGAGATGTTATCTAAGCATCAGAGTCAGGTGAGATGGCTCAAAGAGCATGACAACATTGATATTCTAGAGTTCATCGAAGTCGTTGCGCGTTTCAGGGGCTTACAATGCAACGTCAGGTATGCTGAAGGCTTCACTAGGTTGAAGGCTTGGCCGCGGATGGCTCCGGAAAATCTACTGCCTTGAGAAGATATGTCTTCGCTTCGATTACTAGTGTATTCAACTCTGATCTAGAGAGCTAGAGATGGAAAAGGTATTAATGGAGAATCGGCTAGAAAGCCAGCTGATTGTTTGGAGGAAACAGATTGAATAGAATTCCAGATCAAGAATACGAGGAGAGGATGGCATGAGCTCAAAGGGATATGGAAAGATGGCAACTCGACATACTCTTGGATGCTATGAAGCTTGGTGTAGAGAGTTCAAGCGGGAAAGGAACGTTAAGCAGGGAAAGTTAAGTTGGTTTCACTGAAGGAAGTTCTCTTCTCGTTCCCAACCCCTGAACACCCATTCTATCACGTCAAGGCTTTCATAGACCTTGAGACCTCAAAGCTTTACAAAATTGAAAGAGTTTTTGTAAACAGCGTAGAGACTAGGGACTTCTTTGTCTACAACGACGAGAAGCTCTCCTTAGGCAACGCCGCTAAAGCGGATGCTAAAGCCGCGGTAGTAGTTAAGGCCGACTGGGAGAACGGTTCAATGAATCAGCTTAGGATGGAGGGCGTGGTCGAAGATGGAGGTAAGGTGACCGTTGAGAAGAGCTCTATTGCACCAGCTCAGGGGGGTTACTGGAACAAAGCGTGGAGATATTACACGAGTGTCGTGTTAACGGAGACCCGGGGCATGCCAAGGGAATCAGAGCCTGTACACATAGCCCTCTCTGTGTACTCAGATAGAGTCGATGACCCCGTGAGGGAGATACGCGTCGTATCCGTAGATCCCAGAAACGGGGAGCCGAGAGAGGTCATGAGCCAAGTCTACGCTGTTTCTTCTTGGAGCGGGAGAAGCGATGAGCGCCTCCAGCCTACTACAGCGTTTGATGTGGCGTTCCTAGCCGACGTTCCGGCAAACTCCAGCAAGATGTACCTCATTTTCTATGGCAACAGGGACGCCCCCGAACCTCACTACGAGTCTGACCTGTCTGTGGCGGGGAACGGTCTAGGCCTAACCGTCGAGAACTCATTCTACAAGATTCGCTTACAGGAAACCAGCGGTGCTGTAGATGAGGTTCACATGAAGATGGGTGTCAATAAAACCTTTGACCATCACCTTGAAACAAACGGAGCTGTTCACTGGAACCCTGATGTCTACGCTCCTCCAAGACAGTGGATACACGCCTCAGACTGGAAACCCTCTCCCAGTTACACGACGATCCAAGGGCCCGTTTTCCTCATGACCACACGTTCTGGGTCCTTACCTCAATACCCAGAAGTCAATGTCTCAGTGACATACGTCTTCTACGCTAAGAGCCCGCATGTGATGATTTTGACTAGCCTAGAGGTTTCGAAGGACATTTACGTCCAAGCCCTAAGGAACGGCGAGTTTGTCTTCAACCACAACGTCTTCAAGGAGTTCGCTTGGAAGAGGCCTGATGGGGGCGTTGGAAGCATGGTCGTCGTGGAGGGGGCTAGACACCCGAAGCACGCCGTGGAGATCGAGGCAGACACACCTTGGGTAGCCCTCTACAATGTTGACTACGCCTGCGGATTCGGCGTGTCGTATCTTGAGTTCTCTCGGATAAATAGATCAGGGGGGTTAGTGAGAGCTGAGGTACCGTACATTTACCTTGCGTGGGGTCCTTGGATATACTTCGCTAGGCCGTTATCATACACTTTCGGCTCATCTAACCCTCAGAGAATGGTACAGATTTCAGGTGGAAGTCTCTACTACGAAAAGATGGCATTTCAGCCGTTCAATCTTCTACTTCGCCGTGAAGACCGCTTCAAGCTGATGGAGCAACGGGATGAGAAGCTAAGGAACCCGTTGGACATAACCATGTGGATGGACATAGACGAAAGGGTTCCGAGGCAATGGGTTCCACCAATACTCGTAGCTGAGTTCAAAGAGGTCTAGGCAACTATATCACAACAAATCGAATCTGCAGCATCTTTCACTTCCATTAGCTTGACACTGCCTATCGCGGTACAATGCTTATGGGCTGATCTAAGGGCGTAATAACGTTTACTTCGCCTGGCAAGGTCTTAAGGAACGTCGCTGGTAATTTGGGATTAGGATGGGCGTACAATGCAACGTGAACAGCCATCTGTTGCCATGTCATCTCCGGTCCAGCGCAGAGCCCATCGCACCAGAAGGACCGGTATTTCACCTCAATCTCTTCATCGCCGAGGATTAAGGCTGGTCCAATTGTGTTTGCATGACTTGGAACAGCCCATTGGTTGCTTCCCCAAGTGTGAAGCGCATTCTGGTAGATCGTTGAAGCATCAAGTTCAATTGCCTTCAACACTCTAAGCCTCCTCCATTTTTTAAGGTCACCATTGGCCCATCGTTCTGAGGTAAAGGCCTCACGATCGACGAATGCGAAGTGAAGACCCCAACCGATGCCGCCGTACACCACATCGATGACTGCTCCACCATCAATTATCTTCTCAGGAATCTCCTCCACAAGTTCACCCGTAGGGAAAAGAATCTGCTTCCAAGGCATTCGAATCTCCTTATTGAGCTGATCCCAGAAGTTGACGCGAATTGTATTTTGGAAACTTCCTTGCACGGCCATCGAAGGCGTCCTCCCTTGCGGATCAGCGTAATCATCCATCATTACTATGTGTACGTGGTCCAGATCAAAATCCCGAAAGAGTCGACCATACTCATTCAAATTCTTAGCGAAAATCGTCCATTGGGGTACCGGCCCAGTGGGCGCAATCATCCAAACTTTACGTTTTTCTAGGAAAGCGGACAGAACCCGCTTCGTCATATCTCTAGCGAAGGCTGAATAGAACTGGCGCGCATCATCCCACACCTTGACTTTAAATTCAGGATGCGCATTAAGCGGCGGGTCAACGCCTATCTTCTTCTTTTGAATTTCACGCACTATTTCAGTTGGAAGTTGCGGAATCCATCTCGACTGCTGAGGCTGCCATTCTCCCATTTCCGACACCCTCATCTCTTTCCTTTCCCAGTTTCACAGATTATCTCTGGGTTTCGAACGATCTGCGTCGTGAACTTATAAAGCTAAGTAATTCGTTGATCATGACGCAAAACATAAGACTTTCTGGCGCACTGAAGCTGTGCAACTTGTTCTCACACAGCCGTTGAAACAGATTCTAGCAAACTTGAACTCGCTAAGACAAGTGCCGACATTTGAGCATCATCATTTCAAGAAATTGATTTGATATAGAAAATAATAACGATACGTCTCTTCATTTACATCTCTTGTTAAGAGACTAAACGCTTTAACTATGTTAGAATCGAAATATCTGGCAAATGGATTGAAGGATTATGACACCGAGAGAGAGAATTAAAGCCGTAATCAATTTCAAGAAGCCAGATCTGTTGCCTTGGTTCGAAAATTTCTACGATGAAACCTTAGTAAAATGGTTCAAGGAAGGTTTTCCAGCAGATGAAGTAACAGTAATCGAATGGGCGATGTCAGCTCGCGACGGGGTGCTTCTACTGAACTGGCCGATAGTTATGGGGTTCAATGCTCACTCATACTTTGGGTGCCAGAATATCTCAGGATGCTACGTGCCTTTGGACGTAGGACCGATACCGAGATTCAAACTAAGACTGTTAAGAGAAACGGACAGCTACGAGGACCTCATAACGGAAACCGGAGCTGTAGCGAGACGATTCAAAAAAGCTGAATACAAATGGTACAGCATGCCCATGTTCATAGAGTTTCCAGTCAAAGATCGTGAAAGCTGGAAAGCATACAAGGAAAGATTGAACCCCGAGGACATTAGAAGATATCCGAAGGATTGGGATAGAGAAGCCTACATAAAGGTCTTCGAGAACTATCAAGCTGGAAACACTATACTCAAATTCAGCGGCTTCTACGGCTTCGGCGCTGAGATAATGGGCATCCCCACATTTAATGTAATGTTCTACAAGGACCCTGAACTTATAAATGAGATGGCTGAACACTGGGAGTACTTCATCACGGAGACTATTAGAAACGCTGTTGAGACGATGAAAGATCGAATAGATATGGTCTTCTGGTGGGAAGACATGGCGGATAAGCATGGACCATGTATCTCACCCAAACTCTACAAAGAATTCTTGTTGCCATATTACAAGAGAGTCACAAGCTTCCTAAAGAAGAATAATATAGACAGAATATTGATGGACAGCGACGGAAACATCAACCCGGTATTAGACCTAATAATCGAAGCTGGAATAACAGGGACATGGCCCCTCGAAGTCAACTCAGGAATGGATGCTATAGCTGTGAAAAAGAAGTATGGAAACAAACTCTTTCTTGCAGGAAACCTCGACAAGAGAGAATTGGCCAAAGGAGGAGAATCGATGCGGAGAGAAGTTGACACCAAAGTTCCGGTACTGAAAGAACTGGGCGGATATATCCCTGGAGCTGACCATCTGGTTCACGTTGAATTCACATATGAGAAATTCAAAGAATATGCAGACTACCTGAAAAAACAGCTGCCATACTAAACGGTTCAAGATAGAAGTTGAAGATTCCCTAGCCGAACGTTCTGCAAGCCTTCCTCCCTCGCAACTTCAAGGCATTCGTAGGCATGCTTCCGACTCGTAGTTGGGAGATCATACATCTCATAGTTCGGCCCAAAAGCGAGCAAAGTGTACGGTATCGAAACGTCTATGCTGCTGATAAATGAAGAGAGGTTTCTAACCTCGTCAACATCCACGTAACCAGGCACAAGTAGAGTACTCGCAGTCAAAACCGGAAGCTTAGATCTATTTTTATAAAATCTATCGCCGACAATCTTGAAGTTCTCTAGCGAAGGCTTATTCGAGACACCACACATTGCCTTCGCGAGATTCTCATCCCAGCATTTCAAATCGAATTTGATATTCCCGCCACTGTCAAGTGAAAGCTCAACCGCGCGCTCAAGAAACTGTAGTTTCATATAACCATTCGTCTCCCAGCAAATCCGCATGATCCGTCCATCCGCTTTCGCCTTCTCAATAGCAAGCTCGCTTGTTCGAATAGCATGCGGCATCTGAGGAGACGGATCCCCACCGAAATAACAGATACATGACACGTTCCCGGAAGCCCTTGAAGCAAGGCTTTCAGCCGAAACTGTAGGCTCCCTCTTCGCTGACAAGAGGCGAAAATGATAGTTCTGGCAGAAGAGGCAGTCGTAAGAGCAAGCTCCATAGAATACGGCGAGATTTGAGTGGCCATGTTCAGGCCTGGAATTACTCCAAGAATACTTGGGGTAGCCAGCGCCTGTGCATCCTGGACAGAACCACCATGCAACGCAATTGGTGGGCAACGGGTCATAATACCATTCAAGAACACCGCTCGAAGCTGTGCCACCATGTCTCACAAGCTTACCCTCAACGTTTGAGACTAAACCGCAAAACCCAACCTCGCCAGATCCAATTCTACAGTCGTTCCTGCAGACTCCGCATGGAACACCTCCCTCTGATTTGGGAGGAAAGCCCGGCAGCCCATAGGATTCCCTAGCCCTAATGTGAGCTATCTCAGTAACCTGCAACGCGTCTTCAGGACGCTCATGAATACAACGTAAGCATACACCAAGCCCAACCGTAACTGAGCGCCCTGAGTCGCCGCAAACTTTGCACTTGCCCAAGTCTATCCGCCTTGAGATAAACGGGAGGAATGCATCCAATAAGCTTGTCCACCAGTAGCTTGTAAGGGAAAAGAATAATACTGCATTCTCAACCAAGCTTGAAATCAGTGGGTGAAAGAATGGCGAAGGCTCTGTATCTCGAAGATAGCTATCTTAAAGAATGCGATGCCATGGTCATGTCAGTCAAAGAAGACAAGTATGTTGTGCTTGATCAAACAATCTTCTATCCCAAAGGTGGAGGACAACCATGGGATACAGGCAAAATCATTCGAGGGACCGATGAATTCAATGTCGTTTACGTGGGAAAGTTCGGAGGCGAAATCTCCCACGAGGTCGACAAACCCGGACTTAAAGAAGGAGACAAAGTCCATTGCGTCCTAGATTGGGATAGACGCTACAAACTCATGCGCAGCCACACAGCGGCGCACATACTCGCTGCCATCTTGTGCCGAGAGACAGGTGCTCTAATCACAGGAAATGAATTGGCAACCGACAGAACAAGATTCGACTTCAACCTAGAGAACTTTGACAGAGATGCATTCCAAACGTACGTTGCAATGACAAATAAAGTCTTGATGCAGGACATTCAGGTCAAATGCTATAACCTCCCTCGGGAAGAGGCGTTGAAGATACCTGGTCTGGTGAAGTTGGCTGAAGCAGCGCCGCCTGATATCCCGATCCTCAGAATTGTCGAGATCGAAGATGTAGACAAACAGGCGGACGGCGGAACGCATGTGAAGAACTTGAAAGAAGTTGGACAGATCAAATTCGTGAAAGCTGAAAACAAAGGAAGGAACAATAGACGCGTCTACTTCGACCTGATTGAATAAAACATAAAGTCGATTGAAACTCTTCCGCCGACCACCAGAGGAGCTGTGGCTGCTGGATCAACTCATTAAGAAGATTCTCTTCGTCTGCTTAGGAAATCAATGCAGAAGCCCAATGGCTGAACATCTATTCAAGCAGATCCTTGCGAGAAGCATGAATCCAAAGGCCAAAGAGATAGCTGTCACATCAGCAAGCACAGGCATTTACAACGGTGCACCCGCTTCAAGAAAGACCATTGAGGTTATGCGTCGAAGAGAGATAGATTTGGCTGGCTTCCGAGCGAAACGAGTAACACCCGAGTTGGTCGGCTGGGCAGATCTAGTCTTAGCCATGGATAGACGTAACAAAAAAGCTGTAATCAAGATGTTTCCTGAAGCTGCAGGGAAAATATTCACTTTAAAAGAGTACGCCGGAAACCATGACAACTCTGATGTGGAAGACCCCGTGGGTCAACCAATCGAACAGTACGAGAAATGCGCCGATGAGATAGAAGAAGCACTTGTCAAGGTGAGCAGGAAACTTTTTGATCTAATGCGATAAATTGAAGCGAACAATTAATGAAATAGTTGTATACAGTGCAGAGTTTCGTTGTTTCCAGTACCGTATAGCACTTGAACCCTATTTCCTCGAGGCTTCAGTGATATTGTTACTCTTGGCTGCTCTAGCCTTTTATGAGGATCGCTAGGATTATGGTCACCCACATGGTGACTAAGAGCCCGATAGTCCAGTTCCGGGAGGAGTGGACCTCGCTTTGAAGACTATCGATTCTATCCGTAAGTCCATCGATCCTATGGGTTAAGTCGTTCCTAAGGTCATCTATACGCTTAGAGATCTCCTCTAAGCGACCCTCAACCCTAGCCATCCGCTCCTCGAGGCTCATCTCCGAAGAAACTCCAAGCCTATTTTACTGGCTCCGAATTGTATTCATCGAGGAGAGATTAATAAACTCCATGTTTTAAGTGACTCTCCGTGCCAGCCCTATATATGTTGAAAGAAGAAAGATCTCCTGTTGTCTACGAGAATTTGATCAAGTTCTGCGATTAGTAAAAGACCTGCTTAACTCTAACAATTTATAGCCTTGAAGAAAGTATCCCTAAGAGAGGTTTCGAGATGGATAGAAGGGCACTGAGCTTCTTGAAGGAGTTGACTGAATCTTTCGGTCCAGCTGGCTTCGAGAGAGAACCTGCTCATGTTATAGAGGGATACGTTAGATCTTACGCTGATGAGATTCTTAGGGACAAATTGGGATCAATAATATTCAAGAAGAAAGGAACAGCTGAAAGACCGCACGTGCTTCTTGCTGGACACATAGATGAAGTCGGCTTCGTCATCTCAGGAATAGACAAGGAAACAGGGTTCCTAACCTTCGACGCATTAGGCGGCTGGTTCGATCAAGTCCTCTTGTCACAACGTGTAGTCGTTAGAACGACGAAAGGAGATCTACCCGGAGTAATCGCAGCCAAGCCCCCACACCTTCTCCCACCTGAAGAACTGGAAAAAGTGGTGAAGCGGGACAAAATGTTCATCGATGTTGGAGCAACGTCGCGAGAAGAGGCGGAGAAGATGGGTGTCAGAATCGGCGATCCAGTAGTCCCATGGTCTCCCTTCACGACCATCAGAGAGGACAAGGTTGCTTTAGGAAAAGCATTCGACGATAGAGTCGGCGCGTTCATCGCGACTCAAGTGATACGTGAACTGAAGGAGAGCGGGATAAACCACCCCAATACGATATATGGTGCGGCCACAGTCCAAGAGGAGGTGGGCGCTAGAGGCGCGACCACTGTCTCGTATGTTGTAGACCCCGACGTCGCAGTCGTCCTCGAAGTCGATATCGCTGGCGATGTTCCGGAAATAAAGAGTCGTGAAGCACCAGCGAGGATGGGTAAAGGTCCGTCAATATTGACTTACGACGCCTCCATGATCCCGAATCAAACCTTGAAAGACTTAGCAATTAGAACGGCTGAAGAAAAAAAGATTCCCTATCAACTCTCATTTACAGCTAGAGGAGGAACTGACGCCGGGCGAATTCACATACATAAAGTGGGATGCCCCTCAATTGTAATTGGAGTTCCAACTAGGCACATCCACTCACATGTGGGACTATTCAGCCTAATAGACTGCTTAAATGCGACGAATCTCACGGTCGAGCTCGTGAGAAAACTTGACGCCAAGACGGTGGAGAGTCTAACAGCGACATAGAAGACTTAACCATCTCTTTCATCCTGTTTATATCCATAACATGACACCAATGACATCATGAAGCGCTGATTGGAAGCAAAACAAGTTTCCGAATCTTTATCTTACGCGCCTATCCTCAAGTAGATTAACTTTGGGAATATAGGTTGGCAACAAAGCCTAGAATAATCTTCCACATAGACATGGACTCCTTTTACGCCTCTGTCGAAATACAGCGGAATCGAAGTCTCAAAGGCAAGCCGGTCATAGTAGGCGCCGATCCGAAGGCTGGAACCGGAAGAGGAGTTGTCTCAACTTGCTCATATGAAGCAAGGAGGTACGGCGTAAGATCGGGAATGCCGATATCGAAGGCGTATAAGTTATGCCCGAATGGAGTCTACCTACCAGTAAACATGCCGCTATACGAGAAGATCTCCGACAAGATCGAACAGATCCTAAAACGGTACGCTGACAAGGTTGAACGAGTTGGAATAGATGAAGCCTTCATAGATGTCACTGATAAAGTGAAAGAATATGTAAACGCGAAGGAGCTCGCTCTCAAAGTGAAGGATGCTGTCTACATTCAGGAGGGGCTTACGTGCTCTATCGGCATAGCGCCAAACAAATCGGTCGCGAAGATTGCTTCAGACTTCAGGAAGCCCGACGGGCTTACAATAGTTGAACCTAACCAAGTGAGAGAGTTTCTAGATCTTCTCCCAGCAACCAAGATTATCGGAGTTGGAAAGAAAACCTACAGCGTACTCAAACGTTTCGGACTAGAAACGATTGGGCAAGTCGCACGCTATCCCAAGGAAGATCTAGCTCAAATATTTGGAAAATTCGGCATCCACCTATGGGAGGTCGCCAACGGGATAGACGATAGTGAAGTCCAAGAAGCTGGGGAACCGAAATCCTTCAGCCTAGAACATACTTTTGAAAAGGACACAGATGATCAAAATCTAGTCCTCAAGACTTTACAGTTACAGGCAGAGAACCTATACAGACAACTAGTTGAGATGCAATATCAGTATAGGACGGTGACACTGAAGATCAGATTCGAGGACTTTGAGACATTCACAAGAAGCAGAAGCCTTCCAAGCCATACGCATGACAAGGAAGCGATAACGGCAACAGTGAAGATTCTGCTGAGAGAATTTGAGAGCGACCCCCGAAAGATTAGACTCGTAGGCCTCAAAGTGTCTGACCTAAGGAAGCCAAGTCAGGGCGTAGAGAGAATCGAGAAATGGCTGTAGCGTAAGAGTTCTAGGTTTGAACCGCCATGACTGAGCACTTCCCGTTCGACAAAGTGGTAGATGATGAGAGCCTTAGATCCAGAAGCTATGTCTTCAAAGACAGAATTCACGCTGGAGAGCTTTTGGCAAAGAAG
>Ga0315314_1000421_pt1 | contig 48093 bp, 55 predicted proteins | sample TDP9_MG_FD_203631 | JGI IMG/M metagenome (GOLD analysis project Ga0315314, IMG submission 203631) | Freshwater sediment microbial communities from Lake Towuti, South Sulawesi, Indonesia - TDP9 | ecosystem: Environmental > Aquatic > Freshwater > Lake > Sediment | place: Indonesia: South Sulawesi... | reverse complement strand
GGATGCGTTGGTTGAGAAGGTGAACTTGATTGTGGCGACGACTAACAATAGCGCAGCGATTAACATGTCAGTGCGGGACGCGGCGAAGGGTTTAATCAAGGCTGGAAACGTTGACGAAGGCTTATTGACCATGGTAGAAATGGCATTCAGAGCATACGACCCATGCAACGCCTGTGCCACACACTTTGCAGTTGGACAAATGCCACTAATAGCCAACATTTACGACAAAAACCACAAACTAACAAAAACAATAAAACGATAAAACACAAGTTTCACCGCCAAAATCCTCTTGTGGCACAACGTGAGAAACCCGAAATAGAATATTGCCATACACAATACTGCCAAATCGTTAGGCGTGAAGCAAAGTTGCCAATAGCTTAACTCTTGCTTATACCCAGCCATATTCCTTTTTTGCTATTTCGACTATTTTTTCGGGGTCTTCGCCGATAAAGCCAAACAGTTTCGAGAGTTTATCCCTTATTGTGGGGTCCAATTCCCCTGTATATCTTACAGCAGGAGATAAGTAGGAGCCGATTTGCACTGGATTTGGCTTAAAATGATTATCTACGGAAGCCACGTAGATTTTCTCTTTCTTATGAAATTTTCTGTAAATCAAAGTTGCCTCTGCCATAATTGTCAAATCCCGCTCTCCTGGCATACCCTTATAGATAACGCCTTTTGTTGGGAGTGAATCTACCATTGCTTTCGCGAGTTCATCTCTTAGATTATCGTCCTTTATGAAGGCAGGTATAGCGGGTTGAATGTATCTTAAAGTATCTTTCACAATTTCTTTCATGAAGGGTTCTATTTCTTTCTTTTTAATCTGATTCCTTTCTGTGACATCGATTGGCAAACGTATTGAACATTCCTCAACATAATACTCAAGTCTGTCTAGAGATGCGTTCATTATCAAGTCCTGTAAAACCATTAATCCATACTTGGTCAACAAATCAGGAACATAGCTGTCTTTGATAGTCTTGCTCACAGCACTGTTTAGCGCGTTTTTCGCTTCGTTTCAACTGTCTTCGTAATTATTACGTTATCTTCCATGCCTTTTCCTTTAAAACACATAAAGACGTCATTGCATTTCTTAAAGAATCTATGTTTAAGTGAAAATGTTTTACCTTTGAGTTCATACTCCCAAAAAATCGATCCGCTAACTAGTGTCGACGTTTCTATTACTATCTTCATTATTAGAACTTACTTCCTCTTCGATATCAAGTTCTGATGCAACATTTTGGTTGAATTTGTCTATAAAATTTTTGATCTGGGTTTTTGTAACTCCAGCTTCATTAAGTTGAGAAATCATATCTTTGGAAAATCCGAATAATTTCGCTTTCCTATATAAAATTCTAGAGAATCTGGAAACATTTTCTGCTTTTGTAGCTTTAGCCTCGTCAAGAAACTCATCAATATAAGGAACTAGGTTGAAGAAACTCGGCAATAGTTCTAAGGCCAATTCTGCTGTCGTGGGATTTTCATGTCTTGCAGACGCATCCTCTAATTTAGCTTTAATGCAAGACATACTAACATTTATGTTTCTGATCGCGCCAAAATATGACCTTTGCGCATCTAACGACAGATAAGCGTTATTTAACACTTTAAACTGATCTTGCGCGGAGCGCTTTATTAATTCATCCATTAGGGTTAGTTGGTCAGTATCAATTTTGCCCCTTTCGACAAATACTTTCAGCATATCTCGAATGCTTATTAGCTCTTGCCTATACGTCGGCATTATACTCACGACCGATCATGATTGCTGTGGATATTCTCTTTAACACAATTCTTTTGGTGCCCTTTTTCTTTCTATAACTTATGAATAAGTAATATGTATTTAGGCATTATGGAAGATTTTCCTTCGCCCGAACAACTCGGCATTGTAATGCCGGATGATTAATCCATTTTCATAACAAATAACTAATAGTATGCCCTAACGAATAGAGCCTTAAGGAGAGAGCGTAGTCTCTCAACGGAAACGCTTGCCTACTTAGGTTCTATTAGAATGGTCTAGTCTATTGTTGTGTGTGTTCTCACAGAAGCAAGTCCGCCTGCATTGTGATATGCAGAAAACCTACCTAGACTAGGGAGAGGCGTGTGTGTCTTCTCAGAGAGCCTAAAACGTGACAAAATAGGTCTAATCATATTTGGATCGTATAGTGAACGGGGGTCTAGAGGCGCGTCGAGAAACACTCACACAGTTTTTGTTTAGCCCTGTTTCGGTTATTCTTCTGTTTTCCTCGACTTTTCCCTAGCAACGCCGCTTGACAAGGAGGGAAGCACCTGCAAAGCTTCATCCACCATACGAATCGTGTTCGCAACCTTCTCAAAATACTTCTGAAAACTAAGCGTCTTAAACACCGTCACACCACGCTCAGTCAAAGCAAAAACCATCTTCCCACTAAAATCCCGCTCCTCAATCAACTCATTCCGCACCAAAAACTCCAACCGCTGACGCAAAGCACCACAATCCATGCTAGTTTCAAACGCAAGCCTATCAATAGTCAAAGGCTTACGAACCAAAGCGCCTAAAACTGCCTCATACAACTCAAGCTTAGACCGACGCATACACCACACACTCAAATCTTCCCTACGACGACCAACAAATAAATCATTTATGAATTCCAAATCATCAACAAAACACCTCTCGGCAAAGTTTAAAATCAACAACGCCCTAACCCAATAACCAAAACCACACACAAAAAAGAAGGCACAAAAAAATGAGCGTCGCAATCATAGGAGCCGGCCAAACCCCCTTCCAACGAAACTGCAAAATAAGCATAAGAGAACTATGCTTCGAAGCCTTCAAAAACGCCCTAGAAGACACAAACCTCACACCCAAAGAAATAGAAGCCTCCATAATCTGCTCCGCCCCAGAATACGACAAACAAAGAAGCCCCGCAGCGTTAATATCCGAATACCTCGGCTTAACCCCAAAATCAACATTCTACGCAGAATCCATCTGCTCCTCAAGCAGCACAGGAGTAAGAATCGGATACAGCCTCATAAAATCAGGACTCCACGACACAGTTGCAGTAATAGGCTTCCAAAAAATGTCAGAAATCTCCAGCTCCGAAGTCCAAGAAAGAATGGGCAGAGGCGCAGACATACAATGGGAATCACCCTTTGGCACTATGATGCCAGCCGGCTACGCAATGTACGCCCGAGCCCACATGCAAAAACACGGAACAACCGAAGATCAACTCGCAAAAATCAAAGTAAAAAGCGGAAAATACTCACTCCTAAACCCCCTCGCCATGCACAGAAGAGCAGTAACACTAGAAGAATGCCTAAAAGCCCGAACCATAGCAAGCCCACTCAAAATGTACGACTGCTGCGCAAACGCCGACGGCGCCTCATGCATAATCATGACAAACAAAGAAAAAGCCAAAAAAACCACCGACACACCAATCTGGATAGCCGGAATAGGCGCCGCAAGCGACACACTTTCCACCACAAGCAGAACAAACCTAACCGGACTCAACTGCGCAATTGAAGCCGGAAAACAAGCCTACAAAATGGCACACATAGAACCGAAAGACGTGGACGTGGCAGAAGTGCATGACTGTTTCACGATAGCCGAAATAATGGCATACGAAAACCTCGGATTCTGCAAACCAGGCGAAGGCGGCAAACTAATAGAAGAATCACAAACATACATAGGTGGCAAAATCCCCGTCAATGTCGACGGAGGATTACTGTCAAAAGGGCATCCCATAGGCGCAACAGGAGGCTCACAAATCAGAACCATCGTGCACCAACTACAAGGACAAGCAGGCAAAACCCAAGTAAAAGACGCCGAAATCGGTTTAGTCCACAACATCGGCGGAATCGGAGTCTACGGCAACGTAACAATACTCCGAAGGTGACCCAAGTGAACTTTGAAAAATTCGGAAAAATAAGCTACGTCCGCGAGACCAAAGTGGCAGATTTCGTAAAGCACTTAGAAAACGGAAAAATCATGGCAACCAGATGCAACAAATGCGGCAAACTCTACTTTCCGCCAAGAGCCGATTGCCCAGAAGATTTGTCCCAAGACGTAACATGGGAAAAACTAAGCGGAAGATGCAAACTACTCACCTACACCACCGCACACTTTGCCCCAGCAGGCTTCGAAGACGCCCTACCATACACCATCGCCCTCGCAGAATGCGAAGAAGGCACAAAAGTGTATGCACTTTTAAGCAAAGAAATCAAAGAAAACGACATCTCCATCGGCATGGACCTGCAACTTACGCCACTTCACCTAGCCGACGGCAAAATAACCTACGAATTAAGAAAAGCACAAGCCTGAAAGTGTCAAAGCAAAGGAGAAACGATTAAAATGAGCACGCACGGAACAGTAAAATTCGGCGTTGAAGGCCCCAACTATCCATGGGAAGCCATACGCGACACAGCCTTATTCTCAGAGAAAATCGGGTTCGATTCCTTCTGGATGCCCGACCACCTAGTTGCCACGGGAGTGAAGCGTTGGGATGCACTGCATGCATGGGGAACTCTTTGCGCTCTCGCAACGCAAACGAAACGAATCAAACTGGCCACTGGCGTGAGCGACGTTTACCGGCAGCATCCAGCTGCTTTAGCTCAGATGGCAGCAACCTGTGACACCTTATCAAACGGTCGTGCAATTCTCGGGTTGGGCATCGGTGAAGCGATGAACCTTGTGCCTTTTGGCATTCCTTATGACAAGCCTGTGGAAAGAACGATTGAAGCTATCCGAATTATCCGAAGATTGTTTACTGAGGATTTTGTTGATTTCAAAGGAAAATACTACGAGTTAAAGAACGCCTTCTTACAACCCAAGCCCGCAGTACCAGTTTCCGAAACCAAGTACAAATCAACGGTTCCAATCTTCATCGCCGCAAGTTCACCGAGAACCATGGATGTAACAGCCCAATACGGCGACGGCTGGTTGCCCGCTAACCTCTTGCCTGAAGAGTACAAGGACAATCTCTCAAAAATACGAGAAACTGCGAAAAAACACCAGCGAGACCCTTCAGAAATAGAACCCGCACATTTTATGTACGTAGTAGTTGCTAAGGACGCCGAAACCGCAAGGAAAGCTATGATGGTAACTGGCAAGATGATGTTGCTGTCTAGGCCGAGGATACTTGAGAAAATAGGGTTCCAGCCTCCTACTTCAGATTTTGAAATGACGTTTAAACTCGTTTTTCCACGGGACGGGGAATCTTGGTTGGCGAAATCCTTGGAGCTTCCGGATGAGGTTGTGGAAAAGGCGCCTTTTCTGTTCGGGACGCCTGATGACGTTATAGATAAGCTTGAACGATTCGTTGAAGCTGGTTGCCGTCACTTTGTAATGAATTTCCAAGTGTCTCCTGGGATTCTTAAAGAAACTTGCAAACTTTTCGCGGAAAAAGTCATACCCCACTTCAAAGAAAAATGAGCGCAGACCACTCTAATTCAGGAGCTTTCCTCTTACTGTTCTAGGATTTTTCTAAGCGCGTACTAGCAGAATCTATATCAAGAACAACCCTCAAAGTGAACACATGGAAATGCAGCAACTGATTCAGCAGCTAAAGCAAATAGTGAAACCCGAACAAATTCTCACAGACCCTGAAGACTTGTACGTCTATTCTTACGAGAAAATTTTCGAGAAACAGAATCTAATCCCCAACATTGTTGTCAAGACATTTTCATCTATGGAGATCCAAAAGATCTTCGAACTCGCCGCGAGGATGGGTTTCGCTGCTGTTCAGAGGGGTGTCACCATTAATTTTCTTACTGCAAAAAAGCCGCTAATCCTAATTGATGATATCCCTCCTCCGAAACTGGAAAAGGTTTCGAGGAAGAAAGGCGAAGAGACGGAAATTTTGAAGGATATTCATGACAAAGGGCATGGAAGCCCCAGAAATTTGGCTCTTGCCTTGAAAGCTTTGTTTGGGAAGAAAAATCTTGCAAGATGCGAAGAATGCAAAATATGTAGCGGTTATTGTACGGTTGCGTCATCCTTCGATGGGGTTGAAACGTGGTCTTCAAAGGGAAGAATTCTTGCAACCAAAGCTTTTCAAAGCCGAGGGTTTCCTCTTTCTAAGAAGATTATTGACGTACTCTACACATGTACGGAATGTGGGTTGTGTTACGCTCAATGTTTTGAGAACCTCGAAGTTAACGAAGCCATACGGGCAACTCGGCATCAAATTGCCGAAAAAGGAGTAGCTCCAAGAGTTTTCACTGAAACAGCCAGAAACATCTTAAAATTTGGAGACCCCGGGGCAGTTCCCACTGAGCGTCGCCTTTCGTGGACGCAAAACCTTGCCCTTCAACCTTCACCTGAAAAAGCCGACGTTCTATATTGGGTTGGATGCACGGTGGCAGACAGAACCCCCAACACTGCGAAGGCATTTGTGAAAATCTTGAACCACGCAAAGGTTGATTTTGCTATGCTCAAGGAAAAGGAGGGCTGCTGTGGTTATCTCCTGTTGGCAACAGGGTTTTGGAGCGAAGCAAAGGAAGCTGCAAAAGAAACACTGTCAGAAATAGAAAAAACAGGAGTTGACACTCTTGTCACAACTTGTGCAGGCTGCTACTACACCTTCACGAAGCTTTATCCAGAAATCTTGGATGTTTCGCTTCCTTGCCAGATTTTTCACTCGTCACACTACATCGAAAACCTAATCAAGAATGAGAAACTTCAATTGAAAAGCTTGAATCTTAGTGTAAGCTATCATGATCCCTGCTCTTTGGGAAGGCACAGCAGAGTATTTGAAACCCCACGCAATGTCTTAAAGGCGATTCCTGGTCTAACGCTCACCGAAATGCCGTTGAGCAAACAGTTGGGAAGATGCTGCGGGGGCGGCGGCGGGTTGTGGTCTTTCAACCATCAAGTCAGCATGGACTCGGCATATTCGAGGCTGAAGGACTTGCAGCCCTTTAAGGTTGATGTTTTAACGACGGCATGTCCTCTTTGCCAAATGAATTTTCGCTACGCTTCTGTCAAAAACTCGGTTCCAGTAAAAGTAAGCGACATAACAGAAATGGTTGAATCGGCTCTTCGCTGATTGCTAGACCACTGCGAGCATCTTCTTCATGAGCTCTGAAAACTTCTCCGCTGCTGCTCTTCTCTTTCTGAGGTTTACTGCTGTAGCGTTTAGGTATCTCAAAGCTTTGGGGTCGCAGAACTTTACGCAGAGAGGCTCTCCGTCGCAGAGGTCGCATTTCAGAACTTTTCCGGTTTTCGCATCTATGTTTGCTCCGCCAAAAGGGCAAAACATGACACATAGTCTGCATCCCACACATAAACTATAATCTATCAGCATAGCACCAGTTTTCTCGTCTCTTTTCAAGGCATGCATCGGACAAACGGTTTCGCAAAGAGGGGTTTCGCATTGCTGACAAACCATCGGAACATATAACCCGGCCGTTTCCCATTTTACGACGTGAATCATGGCTCTTGTTGGGTTGCAAACCTTTTCATGATGCAGTGAACAGACAGACTCGCAGATTCGGCATCCAGAGCATTTTTCGGGGTCTATGAAAAGGATTTTCTGCATCATTCATCCTCCTTAATCATTCTGGAAGGTTCTTTGTCGAGCCCAAGCCTTTCTAGTGTTTCTTTTTTTGGAGAACCATTCTCGTCCCAACCATGCAAGGCGTAGTATTCATCCAACATTTTCTCGAATCTAGCTCTGTCCATTTTTTTTCCTTTAGCTATCGGAAGTCCTATGGGTGTGGGTTCTTTAAAATAGCGTTCTGGCAAGATGTCGTCCTTCCTCGAGAAGCCCTCCCTAAGATTAAACATTCTTTCAACCGTGTAGACTCTTTCGCCAACATCCATCAATTGTGCCTTTGTGAATTCCATGCCGGTGGTAAGCTGGATCAACTTTGCAAACTCTTCCCATTTTGGCGCGTGCACAGCGCAGAAGACGGTTTGAAACTTGCACGTCCCAATGGAATCTGTAACTGCGTAAAGAAGTTCTTGCCACTGCACCATTCTGCTCTTGCCTTCGTACGAAGTGTAGTCTGAAGAAACTGGGGCTTCATAAATCTCTCTAAGAAGCTCTTCAGGCAAACCATACAAGTCTATCGCAGGTCTTCCCCTCAAGTGATCTGCTCCGCGAGTTGCTGTAGCAATATTTAACGCGAGGCTTGGCGTCGGGCGCTCATCCGAATGAAGGCTACTCATCCCTTTAATCTGAATAGCATAATACTCCGAACCTTTGCCAATTCTGGAAATGGCGGGTTTGAAGCCATCAGCGAGCAGGTTTCCAAACTTTTCTCTGTGGGCTATCTGTGTTATCAATTGAAAAAGGGCTTCTTCATTTCCCCACTCAAGATTCAATCCAGCCGTGTCCTTTTCATCAATTATTCCCTTTTCAAACAGCTCCATAGCCCAAGCGATGAGACCTCCTGTTTCTAACGTGTCCATTCCATACTTGTTTACCAAGTGATTGGCGACCAGAATTGTTTCCATCTTCTCGCAGTCTACCATTGTTCCAAAGGCGCCTAAAGAGGTGTATTCGGGTCCTTCATCGAAGATTGGCGCGTGTGGTCCTTCCTTTAGAACGTATCTGTGTCTGCAATGCACAGAGCACCCGTAGCATCCTGACATACCAATGGTGTATCGGTCCATGTTTTCCGGTTCAAGGTCTTCACCTTTTTCAAGCCTGTTTAACTGAAAGTTTCGAGTTCGAATAAGCCCCGTTGTGTTTGTGTTACTGTAAATGATTAGCGTCCCCCACTTCGACTGGGCTCTTGCCCACCGAGTTTCCGTAATCTTGTCGTTCATTTCTTTACAATAATCAAGCAATTGATCAGGTTGACTGAATTCGATGTCCATCGTTCCGCGGGTAGCTATTGCTTTCAGGTTCTTAGAACCCATGACACAGCCCATGCCGGTTCGACCAGCAGAATTCTTCATCCCAGTCCTCACATTCGCAAAACGAACCAGATTTTCACCGGCGACGCCAATAACTAGTGATTTAATTTCTTCATCATCGTTATCGTCCCTAATCACGTCTTGGGTTTCAAAGGTGTCTTTGGTCCAAATGTGACTCGCATCCCGGATTTCAATTGTTTCATCATTTATCCACAGATAAACAGGCTTTTCGGCTCTGCCCGAGATCACCAAATGATCAAAACCAGCTAATCTAAGTTCAGGTGCAAAGAAACCTCCAATATTCGAATCCCCAACCCCCCCAGTAATCGGCGATTTGGCTGCGATGTCGCACCTTCCAGAACCGAGGGCAGGAATTCCACAAAGCAGGCCTGTGCCAATGAGTAAGATGTTCTCAGGGCTTAGCGGATCTATTTTGGGTTCGACATGGTTATACAGAAGATACATGTTTATGCCCCTTCCGCCTAGGTACAGTTGTCTAACCTGTTTAGGAACGGACTTCGCAACTACCTTTCTTGTGGTCAAATCAATGTAGGCTATTTTTCTTTTCCAAACCATCACAAAGCTACTCCTTCACTAAACCGCGGATTTTGGGCTGGTCCGGGCGTGGCCAAGAAATTCGATATTTAGTCTTGCAACGAGGACACACAGCTTCTTCGACACCTGTGTTCACGCGGAACCTTTCAAGGCAATTTAGGCACCTAACTTCACTCATCTTAGTTCCTATCCTCCGCTCGCCACGATTGAGAGCATTAAGGTATCATCATTATTTAGTTTAACGCTCGTATCTCTCATGATTTGACCATTTATCGAAACAAGAAACTCCGAAGAAATCTTGCCCGTTTTCCCGTCGACTATTTGTCTGAAATCTCTTCCATACTTGCTGGCTAACTTTTCAAGAATATGCCGCAGCGTTGAGTCCGGAGCAACTTCTTCTACTATCTCCTTTTTTCCGACTATTTCTCTAAAATTCGCGAGGAACATCACCTTTACCGAGATACTCATGAATTTCACCGTAACGGCTCAATAGAATCTAGATGCTTCTTCAAATATAAGCAATATTATTAAATTCCAGATTCTATAAATTATATACGGATGATTTTATGGAAGTTCGAAGGCTTCAACAGATAAAGGGCGGAAGTTTCACGCTCTCATTGCCGAAAGAGTGGGTTGAAAAACGAAAACTTGGACGAGGCGAGGGAATAGTTGTTTTTGAGGAAGAAGATGGTTCGTTACGGCTAAGTCCCGTAAGAATGGAACATGAGGAAACCCCAGAAGTCGTCTTGGCTTTGGAAGATTTTCCAGACGTAAAGGCTCTTGAATACTGTATCGGAACATACTACATACAATGCGGCAACAGAATAAGTGTAGCATCAAAGAAGATGATCACCACAGATGTGAAAAAAAGGCTAAAGCAGCTACGTATGGAATTGCCCGGAGTGGAGATTGCTGAAGAAAGGGCTGATGCGATAAACTTTCAAGTAGTAATAGATCCGGCAGCATTCTCATTAGAGTCCCTCATAGAAAAGACGTCTTCCTTCTCGCTTAATCTGCAAGAAGATGCTATAAAATCTATTCTTAACAACGATTTTCAGCTTGCCACTGAGGTGATTGAAAGAAGCGGGGAAGCGTTGAGGCATTACAGAATGACAATACGGCAAGTTGCCTTAGCAAGCTTCAACAAAGCTATCGCAAAAAAAGTTGGCATCAAAGACTGCCGCGAATGCGTTACCTTCGCCTTAATCGCACGCGACTTGAGCATGCTTGTTTATCATTCCTCTTCAATAGCAAGACAATTTCTCTCTCTAAAAAGAAGGACAAGAATAAGCCATGAAATACTGCGGATGATAGTGGGCATCTCAGCTGTAGTATATGGTATGCAGAGAGACGCAGTACAGTCTTTTCTTAAGAAGGATATTATGCTTGCAATTGCGACGATGGAAAGAATGAGTGATGTTAGGCATAAGGAAGAGAAGCTCCTAACAACCGTTCTAAAGAAGGTTAAAGACGCCGACCTTGCAGTCGCTTTAAGTCACGTCGCCCGTGATTTACGAAGAATTGCTGGTTACTCGGTGGCAATTGCTGACGACGCAATGAACCGCGTCTTGGCTCCCACAATTCCCTAGGCTTTTATCATTGTAGAGTAGTTTTAGAAGTCAGGAGTCAAGACAACTCGCTTAGTTAGTTTTCTGTTGTGGGCTTCCTCAAAAATTTCTTTTATTTGGCTCATTGGTCTAAGTTCGGTGAATGGGCGAGTTTCAATTTTTTTACTCAGAACCAATTCGAGTACTTTCGGATAGTATTTTGGTAGGCATCCCCACGTTCCTATGATTTCGGCGTCGAACGCCATGAGCCTTGAGATGCTGTATTCGTTTTTCTGCATGCCAAAGCCTACGACAATCAATTTTCCAGTAAACGATAAAAGGTTAAGTGCGATTGCCTGTCCCGGCGCGGTTCCAGTGACCTCGAATATTATCCAACCGTAATTGCTAGGAAGCTCATGAGCCTTGCATAATTCACGAAACTCGTTGCGAACTGCATTTTCATCTTTGCCTGCGGAGTTGATAACATAATCCGCGCTATACTTCAGCGCTCTTTCTAGCTTCTCTGGGTCTCTCGCGATACCTATAACAGTCTTGGCGCCAAAAGCTTTAGCCACCTGAGCCATGTAACTGCCAACGCCTCCCGTTACGCCCACGATGACGACGTTGTCTCCTTGTTTTAGCCCAGCTCTCACACATGCTTGATACGGGGTTGTTACGGCATCGGCAATAACCGCAAGCTCGGCAAGTTGAAAGTCGCCCCGGTTTTCTACCACGCACAAGTCTTCAGCAGGAACGGGAATATGACTAGAAAATCCTCCGTAGATTCCTAGGCTGTTGCCGGGCATTTTTTGTGCTAGGCATCGGTTTCCTCTTCCAGCAGCACAAATTGGACATTTGTTGCATGGCATAACAGCTGGAATGATAACTTCTTTGCCTAGCAGTTTTTCTTCTCCGGCTGTAACGACACCGCTTATTTCGTGGCCTAACGTAAGCGGAGGTTTAGTCACAGTGGGAACGCCGTCGTAAAAGTAGCCGAGGTCCGTATGGCAGACTCCACAACCAGCTATCTTAACCAGAACCTCGCCTGACTGAAGTGAGGGAACAGGAATCTCTGTCTTTTCCAGCTTGCCTTCCACCAATTTTCCGGTTGCTGGGTCTTTTGTCCAAGGTTGGATCATTTGCCAAGTCTGTATTTTTTCTGGCATGTTCAACGTTTTTCACCGCACCAACAATTTAGACTTATACAGTGTATTATTTTTCCTTATAAAACACTCGTCCCAAATCCGAGCTTGCCGCAAAAAGCTACTCGGAATGTTTCAGGAATCTTCTTTTGAATGCTTTAATAGACTCCTCACTACTCCCTAGTAAGTCTTAAATATCTTCAGAGAGAATTGCGAGTGAAGTGATGAACATGACAGAAAAGGAGTATGATTGGTATCCGGCTAAGGATCCAAAAGAGTGGCGAACCGTCAAATACGACCCAAATTGGTATGATTACACCGCTTGTATTGCCATAAACAATCCTGACGAAATGAATTCCTATGTCTTAGGGACTTTGAAAGAAATCTGTGCTGGCTATGAAAAAGCCATGGGAGACGAGTCTGTCCAGTTCATAGTCATGACTGGCGTAGGGGACAGAGCCTTCTGCACTGGCGGAAACGTCAACGAATACGCCGAAATATACAACAAAAATCCTTGGAAATTCTGGGACTGGGGAGAATATTACGGCAGAGTTTTCGACTTAATAATGCACTGTGGAAAACCAGTCATCGCCCGAGTAAACGGCGCTGTAGCAGGAGGCGGCTGGGAGTTCGTCACTTGCTGTGACCTTGCGATTACCGCTGACCACGCAAGATTCATCTCACCCGGTCCAAGGGTCGGTATGACATCCATCGGAGGGCTGTCACAATGGCTTCCTCTGCACATGAGCTTGAAGAAGTCGGCGGAAATGGTTATGCTCAGTTCGCAGATAAACGCGGAAGAAGCCCTCAAGTACGGCGTAGTTAACGAGGTTGTGCCTAAAGAAAAGCTAGACGACAAAGTGAAAGAGTATATCGATAAGATGAAGACTCTATCGCCATCCAGCCTCTGGTACTATAAAGTTCATCACAACTGGTGGAAAGAGCTAGTCTGGCGCCCCACATGGGAACACGGGAAGGCATGGTTTGCCCTAAATCTAGGATCAATGGAACCGTCCGAAGGCTTATGGGCTTTCAAACAAAAGAGAAAAGCCGAAATGGAGAAAATCCGCTCGATTATCGCCAAGGGATCGGACCCTCGGGTTCCTTACGGGCCATACATGCAGAAGTGCAACAAGTGTGGTGCGGAGTACCTTCCAGAAAAATCCCAATACTGTCTAAGATGCGGCGCTAAAATCGAGTAGCGATTCACTTTCCTTTCCAAACTGGCTTTCTTTTTTCTAAAAATGCTGTTAGGCCTTCCACTGAGTCTTCGGTTTTCATCAGTCTGTTCAGGTAAATGTCAGTCACGCCATCTAATGCTCCCTTGAAATCTTTGTCCAACCCCTGGTAAACAGCCATTCTAATCAACTTGAGCACAGCCGAACTTTTCTCCTTGAACTTCTCGACTAGTTTCTTAGCGGCTTCTTCCAGTTCCGCCGCAGGATAAACCTCGTTTACTAGACCCATCTTTTTTGCTTCCGCTGCTGTTATTGTATCTCCTGTGAAGATTATTTCTAGGGCTTTTTTTCTGCCGACTATTCTCGGGAGAATCACGGTCGCAACGGTTGGTATTGCTCCGACTTTGACTTCTTGCTGTCCAAACTGGGCATCTTCTGAGGCTAAAACTATGTCACAAGCTGATGCCAGTTCGCATCCCCCACCGTAAGCAAAACCTCTAACTACTGCTATGGTTGGCTTGTTAATTTCAGCGAGCAGATGGAAAATTCTGTGGAATGATTCTAGGGTTTCTTTGATTTTTTCTGGGAAGTGGTCTTTTATGTCTACCCCAGCCGAGAAGGTTTTTTCTCCGGCGCCCGTTATCATTAGAACTTTTATGCCTTCGTCTCCCTTCATGTCCTCGAGAGCCTTGGCAATCTCCCTCGAAGTTTCAACGTTCAAAACGTTAAATGGCGGGCGATTTATGGTTATTTTTGCAGTTTCAGCATTCTTTTCATAAATTATATTTTTGAACTCTTCCATTACCGCACACACTCTGCACTGCGTTTTTAATTCTTGCACGATATATAATTTTGCAATCGTTTCATTTAAATATAAATGTGAAACTACTTATATTTGAAGACATGAAATTATATAGGAAATAGAGGGAAGAAGGTTTGGTCGAAGCAGTGTTTGAAACCTTTAGGGAATGGATAAATCACAGGCATGATTATGCGAAGGCTTGGAAAGAAAGGTCTGGGAATAGAGTTCTAGGCTATTTCTGTACCTACGTGCCTGAAGAGATACTTTATGCGGCTAACATCTTGCCCGTTAGGATTCTGGGTAGCCACGAACCTCCCACAGTTACAGAGCCTTACATCTTCGCGATGTATTGTCCTCTTTGCAGAGATTGCTTGGCTCAGGGGCTTAAGGGAAGATTCGACTACATCGATGGAATCGTAGAGGGACAATCGTGTCTGCATCTGAGGCAAACTTTTAACGCTTGGAGGCTCCACATCCCCACGCGCTTCGCTCATTACATTCACGTCCCTCACGGGGTGCAAAATCCCCACGCAACCCCATACCTCACGCAGGAACTCGCCAAATTCAAAAAAGCTCTCGAAGACTGGACTGGAAAGAAAATAACCAATGAAGATTTGGACCGAGGAATAAGAATCATGAACAAAGACAGAGAGCTAATGCGGAAAGTCTACGAGTACCGAAAGCAGGAAAACCCAAAAATCACCGGCTTGGAAACGATGGAAATGGTTCTTTCGAGCCAAATAGTTGACAAGGAAGAGCACATTAGACTGTTGGAGAAGCTTTTGCAAGAGTTGCCGAATCGAAAGCTTGACCGCGAGAGTGGAACCAGACTCATGATCATAGGAAGCGAAGACGACGACAGAATCTTCATGAAAAACGTTGAAGCTCTAGGCGCAACTTTCGTGGCTGACGAGCACTGCACAGGTTCAAGATACGTATGGAATAACGTAGTCCCCCACGAAGACAGATTATTCGCTATCGCCTCCCGCTATGTTGAAAGGGTTCCGTGTCCCAGCAAGGACTGGCCAGAGTTCACAAGAATCCAACATGCCGTCAAACTTGCCAAAGACTTTAACGTTCAAGGAGCACTAGTGATTCAGAACAAGTTCTGCGACCCTCACGGCATAGAGATCCCACCCTTAAGGAACGCCCTCAAGTCAGTTGGCGTTCAAACCTACCCGCTAGAGTTTGACGTCACTGTTCCTTGGGGACAGTTCCGAACAAGAGTTGAGGCATTTCTTGAAACATTAACTGGATTGGAGGAACTCTTCTAGGAGGTTTAGGAAAATGGCTCAAACCAAAGAATATCCAACAGAACCACTGAAAATTTGGAATGAAGCAAAAGACCTGAGAAGAAAATATTATGAGGGTTATTTGACTGCTCACGAACATGGAGCACTCCGTTGGGCTGGAGGCGCATGGTCATTCAGTGCAATACCTGCTGGGCTAGGCAACGATGTTTACTGTATAACGGGAGAGCCATACGGGGCCACAGTAGCCTTCTTCAAGGAATTCACATCCAAATGTCACGACGCCGTCGAAGCAGCCGGTTTTCCACGAACTTTGTGCGCCTATATGAGAAATTATTGGGGGTCCATACTGCTTGACAAGTATATCCTTGCTGATGGAACAATCGTTGATCATTATCCGGCTCCAGATTTTATTTGGCAGGATCACATCTGTTGCAGTCATGGGAAATGGTATCAAGTCGTGAAGTGGCTTGAAGAAACGAAGGGTAAGAAGGTTCCAATGTATTGTGTGGATGTTTCGGTCGGTTACTCACCAGACGAGCCCTTGGAAACATACAAGATTAACTACATTGTTCAGCAACTAAACGACGGAATTGACTGGCTAGAAAAGGTTACTGGAAGAAAATACGACGACAAATTACTTTGCGAGGCTGTGTGGAACGAGATGAGGGCAACTAGTCTTTGGGCTGAGGTTTGCGCTTTGAACCAAGCTGTTCCAGCACCCTTGGATGAAAAGTCGATGTACTCGTTGTACGTCATGGGAACTCTCATGAAGCATCGACCAGAATGCGTTACGTTTTATGAGAAACTGAAAGCCGAAGTCGAGGACAGAGTCAGAAGGGGCATAGCAGCGGTGCCCAATGAGAGGTTCAGGGTGATTACAGATACTCAGCCGCCGTGGGGCTTTTTGCAGATTTTTAGGGAAATGGAAAAATACGGCGTTGTTTCTCTTGGTTCTCTCTACACTTATGGACTGATCGGGATGTGGGAGTATCGACCTGACGGAACATGGGCTCCAAAACAGCTTCCGCTTGAGAAGCCTCAAACTAGAGAAGAAGCTCTAAAGGCGATTGTCGAATGGACGGCACATAGACCAGAATGGGCGCACTTCTACCTGCCTGAACTAAAAACAAAGATGATGTTAAGCATCGTGAAGCAGTGGAAGGTTAACGCGGTTTTGCTGCACTACAATAGAGGCTGCGAAGGTCTAAGCGTACACATCGCCGAAAACCGTTTGGGCTTACTAGACGCAGGCGTACCCGTTTTTCCTTTCGAGGGAAACATGGGCGACGAAAGAGAATTCGATATGCCAGGAACCTTGGCGCGCCTTACGGCTTTCTTCTCGAGTGTGGGATTGAAAAAATTGAGGGAATAGGAGGAGTTGAAGTGATAACAGCCGGAGTAGACGTTGGAGCGAAATACTCGAAGATAGTGCTTCTTGAAGATGGAAAAAACATTCTAACAAGAGCCAACGGAGTAGTGGGATTCGACGTAGGAAAATCAGCAGTCGAGGTTTTTGAAAAAGCCTTGGTCGACGCGAACTTAAAACGTGACCAGATTTCGCAGATAGTAGCCACGGGAATGGGAAGAAAAATTATCCACAAGAATCCTCCGATAAACGCTGGAGAGATAGTTCCAGAGGTTATCGCTGACGCTAAAGGAGTTTTCCATCTTATTCCGACAGTAAAAACAGTCATCGACGTTGGAGCAGAAGAAGGAAGAGGAGTAAAAGTGGGCGAAAAAGGAGGCGTAAAGGATTTCGTCATTAATGAAAGATGCGCCGCTGGAGCAGGAACCTTCATAGAAACCATGGCTAGAGCGTTGGAAGTTCGTGTCGAGGATATGGGCCCTCTTGCACTAAAATCCACCAACGTAATTCCGATGAACGCGCAATGTTGCGTTTTCGCTGAGTCTGAGGTCGTAACTCTTATTCACGCAAAGGTTTCAAAAGAAGACGTAGCCAAAGCGATCCACGATGCGATGGCGGGGAGAATAGCTTCAATGGTTTTGAGAGTAGGTGTGGAAAAAGATGTGGTTCTAGTTGGAGGCGTTGCCCGAAATCCAGGTTTCATACCGCCTTTAAAGAAAGAATTGAACGCTGAGATACTCGTTCCCGAATACCCCGAATACACAGGTGCACTTGGGGCTGCTATAATCGCGTTTGAAATGGAGGGACAGAAATGAGCGAAAAACCTAGAGAGTTTTGGCGATGGAAAGAATACAGACAGACCATGCCGGGTATGGATCCTCGCGCAGCAAAAATAGTCACGGCTGGCGTTGACATAGGTTCGGTGGGCAGCAAGGCGGCTGTGATGCTTGACGGAGAACTTTATGCTTACTCAGTCACACGAACGGGCGGAGTAAGCGAAGAAACGGCGATTAAAGTGATGAACTGGGCTCTCGAGGGTACAGGTCTGAAAACTGAAGACACTCATTACGTTGTCGGAACCGGATACGGCAGAGTTAACGTTCCTTTCGCCAAGAAAACAATCACAGAAATCGCATGCCATGCGAGAGGAGCCCACTACATTTATGGACCAACTGTCCGAACAGTGCTTGACGTGGGAGGACAAGACTGCAAGGCGATTAGATGTGATGAAAAGGGAAAAGTCACGTCTTTCCTCATGAACGACAAGTGCGCAGCCGGAACCGGAAGAGGACTCGAAGTTTTCGCAGACCTCGTTAGAATTCCAATCGAAGAGCTTGGAAAGGTTTCACTGAACCTCACAGAAGAACCCCCACCAGTAAGCAACACATGCGTAATTTTCGCAAAGGCTGAATCTTTGGCTCTGCTGCGTCAAGGGTGGCCGAAAGAAAAAGTTGCAGCAGCCTACCACCTAGCTATGGTTGACCGAATAATCGACCTCCTAACGAAGGTTGGAATTGAAAAAGACTTCGTGATGACGGGGGGAGTTGCAAAAAACGTCGGCATAGTTTCCCGGCTCGAGAGAAACCTTGGAATTAAACCGCTTGAGCCCAAGCTAGACCCAATCCTCGCAGGAGCCATAGGCGGTGCGTTGTTCGCAAAGGCGCTGTACGAGAAAGAGGTGGGTCTGCGCTAGAAAAGGGAGAAGAATGGATGCAGGCTCATTATGGCTATAAGGACGGCTCGGGCGACTACTTCATCATAATCGACACCGAAAAATGCGATGGTTGCGGAAGATGCGTTGAAGCATGCCCCTACAAAGTGCTGGAACTTGTCGAGAATGAATTCGACATCGAAGGTGGACGCATGGTCTCAGTAACCGAAGAGCACCGCAAGAAGATCAAGTACAGCTGTGGGCCATGCAAACCAGTTAGCGGCGGAAGAAAGCTTCCGTGCGTCTTAGCGTGTGAGAAAAAGGCGATAACCCATTCTTGGTAGGGAAAGCCCATCTCAAAAATCGTTAAACTCTCCATCAACGACGTCGAGGTTGAAGCCGAAGAAGGCACGACTATCCTTGACTTAGCCAGAAGGATAGAGGTTTACATTCCGACCATCTGTTATCATCCCGACTTGCCCCCGCCTAATAGGGTTAAATCAACTGAAGCTGTTTTTCGTGGCAACGAGAAAATCGTGAACGAATCGTCTGAAAGAGAATTCGAAGGTTGCAAACTTTGTTTGGTCCAAGTTGAGGGCCAAGAAGAACTCGTTCTCGCATGCTGCACACCCGTTTCGGATAAGATGAAAGTTTACACTGAAAACGAACGTGTCCGAGAAGCGAGAAAAACCGAACTAATGCGCATCCTAGCCAAGCATCCACACGCGTGCCTAATCTGCGCCCAAAAACAGGGATGCACAAGGGAGCCTTGCTCCACAAACGTTCCGGTAGAGGAGCGTTGCTGCCCAAAGTTTGGAAACTGCGAACTGGAAAGAGTTGCAGAATACATCGGAATCAGAGAAGACACTCATCGCTATACTCCGCAGAACTTGCCAGTAATAAAGAATGAACCCCTTTTCCAGAGAGATTATAACCTGTGCATTGGATGCACCAGATGTGTAAGAGTATGCCAAGAACTTCGAGGCGTAGGAGCCTTAGGCTATGTTTACAAAAATGAAGAAGCCTTCGTTGGAACGGTCGCGCCAACGCTTATGGATTCTGACTGTAGGTTCTGTGGTGCCTGCGTAGAGGTTTGCCCCACTGGCGTCTTAACGGATAAGGGATTAAAGCCTGCAAGACGCGAAATGGATCTTGTTCCATGCAAATACGCGTGCCCTGCAGAGGTTGATGTTCCAAGATACGTCCGACTAATCTGCGAGGGAAGGTTTGCTGATGCCGCTGCGGTCGTAAGGGAAAAGTTGCCCTTGCCAAATGTTCTGGCACACGCATGCTCTCGTCCATGCGAAAGCGTCTGTAGGCGGCGAGAGGTTAACGAGGCTGTTTCAATTTGCGGTCTAAAACGCTTTGCAATGGGAAACGATACAAAAACGTGGAAACAAAAGTTGAGCGTTGAAAAGCCAACGGGAAAGAAAGTTGCCGTGATAGGGGCTGGACCTGCAGGATTGAGCGCAGCCTATTATCTTGCCAGACTCGGACACGCGGTAACTATCTTCGAGGCCTTGCCCGAACTAGGCGGAATGTTGCGGTACGGTGTTCAGGAGTATCGTTTGCCAAAGGAAGTCGTTGAAAAAGATATGCAAGAGATTTCTAGTTTGGGTGTGGAAATCAAGACAGGCGTGGATTTCGGAAAGGATTTTACCATTGATGCTCTTAGGAAGGAAGGTTTCGACGCAGTTCTCGTAGCGGTTGGTTTGCAAACTAGTCGAAAGTTAAAGGACGAAGGCGTCAACCTTGAGGGCGTGGTTGGGGGGCTTGAATTTTTAAGGAACGTTAGGCTTGGAAAAGTGGGGAGTCTAGAAGGACGAGTTTTAGTAATTGGTGGCGGAAACGTTGCAATGGATGCTGCTCTAACAGCCTTACGACTTGGTTCCAGCGAGGTGCAAGTTGTTTGCTTGGAGAAACCCGAAGAAATGCCAGCGTTTCCATGGGAGGTTCAGCAAGCAATCGAAGAAGGCATCAAAATTCACAACTCTTACGGGGTCAAGAAGATTTTAGGAAAGGACGACAGAGTGGCAGCAGTTGAGCTTATGCGTTGTCTCGCGGTGTTCGATAACGAACGAAGGTTCAACCCGGCTTTCGATGAAAATCAAACCATGACTGTTGAGTCTGACATGCTTGTCCTTGCAGTAGGGCAGGCTTCAGACCTTTCTTGGCAGACAACAAACCAGTTAAGGCTATCCAAATCTGGAATGGTTGAAGTAAATCCTTCCACGATGGAAACAGGTGTTTCAGGTGTTTTTGCATGCGGAGATATTGCGAAGGGTCCATCTTCAATAGTTGAAGCGTTGGCTTCTGGGAGGCAAGCTGCTTTCGCTATCAACAAGTATCTTGGTGGAACAGGAACCCTCGAGGATAGGTTTATAGATTCTGAGAAGCCAAATCCGTGGCTTGGCAAGGTTGAAAAATTCGCCTACAAAAAACGGTTCCATATGCCCTGTTTATCGATTGAAAAACGGAAAGGAAACTTCTCTGAAGTCGAACTTGGTTACGAAAAAGAAATGGCTGAAGAAGAGGCAAGCCGATGCTTAAGATGCGACCTAAGGTTATACATTCAGCAGGCTCCTCAACCTCCAGAAAAGTGGTTGCCACTAAAAACGGAAAGCCTAAAAGTTGTTCCAGAAACAGAGGGCGTCTACCAACTCCTCGACGAGAACAAAGAAACGATTTACATAAAGGGGACGGTGAACCTCAGAAAGGAGCTGGGGCAGCAAACCACAGAGAACAAGGAGGCGAAGTACTTTCTCTTTGAGGAGGCGAAAATGTACACGATGAGGGAAAGCGAAATGCTCCAACAATACATCAAGCGCCATGGAAAGATGCCAAAGCAAAACTTAGAAATCGAAGAAGACCTGTATTAGCCATGTTTTCAAGATAATTTTATCAGAATGTTTAATGCAATGCGCGTCGGTAAGAAATGAACAAAAAATGCTTGAGGAATAAAAACAGAAACGCCGAACTTGAAAGACAAGGCTGGACAAGACGGTTTATGACTGACGAACCGAGACTAAGCGAGGCGGTAGAACTCTACAAATCCCTTGGCTTTGAAGTTAGGTTGGAGCCACCCGTTTTTGATGAAATGAGTGAAGAATGCAAAAAATGTTTATTATTTCAGGATTGTAGCAAATACAAGACGATTTACACGAGACCTAAAAAGAAGAGGAGGAAAAAAGACGAGGAGGCTATTCTTCCTTAGCCTTTGAAGAATCTGTAAAAGACCCTGCCGTCTTCCAGCTCAACTATCTTAAGCCCAACTTTGTCCCCGATTTTAAGGTCTTCAAATTTCGCTCCGTCGATTCTGGATGAAATCAGCAAACCGCCAATCTTCACCAAGCCTATGCAGAAGGGGCAGTCTTCGACAAAACCTAATGGAGCGCCTGCCTTCATCTCGGTGAAAGCATACAGCTCGCCTTCTGTGCCTAAGTTAACCCATTCGAGGTCTTCGGAAAAGCAGTTAGGGCACATGATTCGTGGAGGCCACAGGAGTTTTCCACATGTTTTGCATTTGGTTGTTGTTAGCTTCCCTTCCTTGAGGTTCTGGAAGAACTTGCTGGTTCTTGTGAATTTTTCGTCTTCTAAAGGATAGAAGTCCAGCATGTATGGAAACTTAATCATCTGTTGACGCTTAATCTTCTCAAATTTGACGCTCATCTTGGACTCCTCGAATAGGCGATGATGCTGTGAACGTTCGCAGCCCCGCTCAGGTTGTGCGCAACTGCATTTTCAGCGCCCTTAACATGCCTTCCCTCTTGGACTTCGCCTTTAAATTGTTGAAAAATATCCAAGGCTTGCAGAATCGCCGTAGCGCCCATAGGGTGTCCGCAGCCGAGTAACCCGCCCCTTGGGTTTGCTGCAACCTTTCCTCCAATGTATGGTCCGCCTTCCTCAATGAACCTTCCGCCTTTTCCTTTTTCGCACCAGCCGAAGGCCTCGTATTCCATGATTTCCGATATCGTGAAACAATCGTGCAGCTCTGCTATGTCAATTTCGTCTCGCGTTATCTTTGCCGTTTCCAAAGTTTCGTTTACAGCCATCTTCAGCGGAATCCACTCAGTTAAGCTGGCTAGGTTGTTGACGGCGTTTCCAATGTTCGCTTGTCCTGTTCCGATAATGTACATGGGTGTGTCCGTGTATTTCTTTGCGTTTTCGGCTGGAACTAGAATCAGTCCAGCGGCTCCGTCTGTCATAGAACTGCAGTCAAAAAGGTTCAGGGGTGGAGAAACCATCGGAGATTTGAAAACGTCCTCAACCCTAACTTCTTTTTGAAAGTGTGCTATGGGGTTCATTGTTGAGTAATGATGATTTTTAGCCGAAACTAGAGCCATCTGCTCTTTCGTCGTGCCAAACTCGAGCATGTGCCTCTGCGCAGTCATAGCGAAGAATGGCGGGGCTGAAAGCCCATTTATGCCGTCCCATTCTCTGTCGAGGACGCAGGTCATGTTTGTTTGCGCTTCAGCCATGTCAGGCATATACATCTTCTCCACGCCAAAGGCTACAGCGACGTCAGACATGCCAGATGCAACAGAAGCCCAAGCGTAACGGATTGCCGCCTGGCCGGAAGCACACATCAGCTCAGTTCTGGCCAAGACTTTTCTGGGAACTATCCCAAGATACTCGGCAACCATCGGAGCAACATGGGCTTGGAAAATGAACCGTTCTGGTTGGGCTGCGCCAACGATTAGGGTGTCAACGTCCTTTTGATGAAGGTTGTTTACGCTGGCGAACATGGCTTTTCCTGCTTCTTGTGCCAAGTCCCTCCAGCTTGCGTCTCGTTTGCCGCATTGTGTGGCTCCGCCGCCAACGATAGCGACCTTCCTCATCAGAGGACACCTGTCATTGACATTCGCCTATCTTCCCTTATACGCTGGTTTTCTCTTCTCTAGAAATGCTGACACGCCCTCTCTAAAATCTTCCGTTGAAGACAGTACCCCGAAGGCTTGCGCCTCTTGTATCAGCCCTGTCCTTTGGTCCGCTTCTATGCTATTATTAATGAGTTCTTTGGCTAGTTTGATGGCTATTGGGGATTTGTTCATGATTTCTTTGGCAAGTTCTTCAACGGTTGCTTTGAGCTTTTCTGGTGGCACAACTATGTTAACCAGTCCTATTTTTTCGGCGGTTTTGGCGTCGATCATCTTTCCAGTAAATATTAGTTCTTTGGCTATTCCTTTTCCAACCAGACGCGGCAGTCGTTGTGTTCCTCCCCAACCAGGAAGTAATCCCACGTTCACTTCAGGCTGTCCGACCCGCGCAGTCTCTGAAGCAACTCTTATGTCGCAAGCCATCGCAAGTTCTAAGCCTCCACCAAGCGCGTAACCATTGATGGCTGCAATAACGGGCTTCCCGAGTTCTTCAATCACCAAAGTCAGCTTTTGCCCGAGCCTCGTGACGTCCAACGCTTTTACCGAACTGATGTCCTTCATTATTCTGAGGTCTAAGCCGACGCAGAAGGCTTTTTCGCCAGCGCCAGTAATCACTATTGCCCTGACGTTTTCGTCCTTTTCTGCATCCTCAAATCGTGCCATTAGCTCCAATACAGTATCTGCATCCATGGCGTTGAGGGTTGTTGGGCGGTTCAGGATTATGGTTGCTATTCCGTCGCTTTTTTCGCAAAGTGTGTTCTTAAATTCCATGGGTTTTCACCAGATTTTTTACTACTTTTTGGTCCAATCGTAAAAGCCTTTACCCGATTTTCTTCCAAGAAGACCTGCTCGCACCATTTGTCTCAGCAGTGGCGATGGCCTGTATTTCGGGTCGAGGTCATTTTGCAAGACTTCTGCTATTGAAAGGGTCGTGTCTATTCCGAGATAGTCGACCAACGTCAACGGTCCCATAGGCCAGTTCAATCCAAGCTTTATGGCCTTGTCTATGTCTTCGGGGTCTGCTATGCCCTCCCAAACAAGGGAAATAGCCTCGTTTAGCGCTGGAACCAAAATTCTGTTTACGATGAAGCCCGCGCAATCCTTTTTGACGACGACTGGCTCCTTTTCCATTTTCTTAGTAACTTCAACTATTACAGCGATGGTTTCGTCAGAAGTTTTGGCTCCGCGGATAATCTCTATCAGTTTCATCAGTTGTGGTGGGTTGAAGAAGTGTACGCCGCAGAATTTTTCGGGGTGGTTTGTGGCTGAGGCGAGTTCCGTTATGCTTATTGAAGACGTGTTTGAGGATATGATAGCGTCGGGTTTTGCTAGTTTACTGACTTCGGCGAGTGTGTCTTTTTTTAGTTTTAAATTCTCTGGGACAGCTTCAATGATTAGGTCTGCATCGGCAACGGCCTCTTTCAGGTCTAGAGTGGGATGAATTCTGCCTAAGGTTTCTTTGACGTCGTTCTCTGTGAGTGTTCCTTTCTTCTGGAATATTTGCAGGCTGTTGTTTATCATGGACATTCCCTTGTCGAGAAACTCTTGCTTGACGTCTCTGAGGCTGACGTCATACTTCGCCACCTGCGCTGCAACTTGTGCTATGCCGTGACCCATTAACCCTGCCCCGAGGACGGCTACTTTTCGAATTTCCATTTCCAAATCCTCCTTTTAGAAGTAGAGAAGAGATGCTACAGAAGTATATATTTTCTTGGATTAGTAACACTTTAAAGCCCCAACAGAACTCTTGATTAATATCCAGAAGCGTGAAATGAGTCATGGCTTGGTTGAATCTGGGAGAGATGGTAACCACTCATGCCAAGAAGAATCCGATGAAACTAGCCGTCAAAGACTGGCACGGGAAGGCATGGACATACTCGGAACTGAACACCAGAACTAACAAACTCGCCAATGGCTTAATGAACATGGGCTTGCGAAAGGGCGATCGTGTTGTAGTACTGCTTTACAACTGCTCCGAATTTGTTGAGGTTTACTGCGCCTTTGCCAAGGCTGGGCTTGTTGTTGCGCCGGTCAGCTGGCGTTATATCGATAAGGAAATCGAGTATGTTGTGAACAATTCTGACGCCAAAGCCATGATTGTGCATGAAGAGTTTGTTGGCATAATAGATAGAATTCGTCCAAAACTGCAAAAAATTGAGGGAGACAAGTTTATTGTTGTTGGTGATTCAGCTCCTCGAGGCTACGTTAGGTATGAGAATTTGATTGCCCTCTCTCCAGAACATGAACCTGAAGTCAAAATCGATAGCAAGGACACATGGGTTCAAATATACACCTCGGGCATAACAGGAGTTCCGAAAGGTGTTGTTCGCTCCCACCGGTCTTATGTCGCCTTCTTCCTAATCAACGCTGTTGAATTTGGTTTTTCCGAGAAGGATTTCGGAATGATTATCATGCCTCTGTTCCACGTTAATTCAACCTTCTATGGGCTCCTATTCCTCTACATGGGCGCTTCGTTATTCGTCGGAAGAGACAAAGGTTTTGACCCCGTGGAATTGTTGAGCACAGTGGAAAAGGAGAAAATAACTTTCATTTCACTTATACCAACACATTACAGTTTTATTTTGGAAGTTCCAGAAAAAACCCGTCAGCGTTTTGATACAAGTTCACTGCGCAAGCTTTTGTGTTCGTCCGCCCCTGCCAGAAGCAAGATAAAATGCGGAATCTTGGAATGTTTTCCCAACGTTGAATTATACGAAGCCTACGGCTCCACTGAAGCAGGGTTGGTTACAATACTAAAACCTGAAGACCAGCTTAAGAAAATAGGCTCCATAGGAAAAGAATGCCTCGGAACAGACGCAATTAAGATTTTGGACGACGAAGGTCACGAGGTTGGAACAGGAGAAATTGGAGAACTGTACTCAAGGGGTCCGATGATGTTTGACGAGTATTACAAGATGCCTGAAAAAACAAAAGCCTCGTTCAAAGGCGAGTTCTTCAGCGCCGGCGACCTCGCTAGACGAGATGAAGAAGGCTATTATTATCTCGTTGATCGAAAGGCTAACATGATTATAACTGGAGGGGAACATGTCTATCCTTCAGAAGTTGAAGAAATAATCTGCCAGCATCAAAAAATACGCGATGTTGCGGTAATTGGGCTTCAAGACGACAAATGGAGTGAAGCAGTCACGGCGGTCATTGTTGCAAAGGACGGTGAACCCTTGACTTGTGAAGAAATTATTGAATGGTGCAAAGGTAAGATGGCCGCGTATAAAAGACCTAAAAAGGTTATATTTGTCAATTATTCCGAAATGCCCCGAACTCCAACAGGAAAGATTCTTCACAGGAAATTGAGAGAACGGTTCACTGAAAGTCTCTAGGTCTTCGAAACGCGACGCCGGTGCACTGGTTATTTTAGAGTTTTTAGGTAGATCTCCAGTTTTGTTTTCGCTTTGTATTCGTCGTAGTTTCTCCAGTCCGTTGAATCCGCGTCTAATATTAGACTCGAAACTCCTGTTCTCTCCAGAATTTTTTCCTTCACCAACGTTTCTCCTATGGTCATCATCCTGCACCCCCAGTTTGTGGGCAAGATAACGCCATTAGCTCGAAAATCCTTCACTAAACCCGCGATCAAGTTTATTCTTCTTTCTACGCTGCAGTTTGCCATGTTTGCCAAGTGTTTTCGGGCTAAACTTTCGTAGGGGTTAGAGGGGTTTAAGTTTCCAGCCCAAACGTGTGAAAAAGTTTCTGCAACTACAACTGCGCCTAGACCTTGCAGGTACTCGAAGAATTGAAGGTCAAACCACAAGGGCAGGTTATCCCAAATCAGCCGATACTTCTCGTTTTCAACAATACCTACATTTTCCTTAATCCTTTGTTCAAGTTCGTCGCAAAGTCTTCTGTAAAAGTCCACGGCTTCTTCTGTACCGGGGATGCAGAGCATGAAATAAACTGCCGAAAAGGCTTCTCTTGCACCCATAGGTGCTGGAACGTTTTTTCTGCAATTTTGGATTTTGAGCCAGAGTTCGCTTGTTTTGTTGGAGAGTTCCACGGTTTTCCTAAGCTTGTCCTTGTCGAGTCTTGTTTTGGTTTGTCTCTCGAGAAGACCGACCAATTCCTCAAGTTGAGAAACATAATGCTGAACGTGATAGTCCTCTAATTTTTCCGCATCTACACCTTCAACGTTATAGGGAACATCCAGCAGAAAAAGCGGCTTCTTGAAAATTCTGCTGGCAACCTGAAACCACTTCAAATGGGTGTCGCAAGCACAAGTTGAAGCAACCAAAATGTCAGGTTTTGGAATCCCTCCTTCAGGTAGATTCTCTCCATCAAAGAGGGAACCAAGCACGCACCGGGCGTAGGAGCATAAATCTTTGGAAAAACCCTTTCTTTCAGCCAATTCACACAACGAAACGGAAACCTTTCTAGCAGCACATAGGGAAGCATAGTTCTCGGGCCACACGGGAATTATGTCCATTGCAAGGAGGACTTCGACTGGAAAGGTGGAAGCTACCCACGCTACAAGCTTGCCTTCATCTTTTGCCCGGTGGGCATTCTCGTAAGAGGGCTTGACGTAGTTTTGATAGAAACCCTTGAGAGTTTCAAGTCTCCTTTCGTTCATCTTGGTCATTCCTCCAGCATTTCGATAAAGGCTTCAATTCTAGTTTTGAGCTGTGCTACTCCTGTGAGAGTGTGGTCCCACTCGAGGCACGAAACTGGCAAGCCTCCGTTCTCTCTTAGTTCTTCGGCTAAAAGAGGGGCTTCAAAAGAATGAACGTCGCAGAATTTCGATATGAAAATGACGACTCCTTTGGCATCGAAACGTTTCGCCATCTCTTTCACGTGTTTGAATCTTTCTTCGTAAGAAGACATGAAAGGACACGGAACCTTGCGCAAGTATCCTTCTGCGATAGCCCTCATTGGTTCTCCGTTCTCCTCGATAGTATTCCAAAAGTATCGCGAGCCCGTGCAGAGGTCGTCAGCGACAACGGAGCCGCCAACACTTTCGATGAGTTTTATTGGCGCAGAATCGCTCATGATGCTGCCGGAAACGAGTATTCTCACGCCTTTTTTTGGTGGGTCTTTGCGTCTCGGGATTTCGTCAAGCAAAATTCGCAAAAGTTTGTTGTGCTCGTCTTTCGGGGTCGTCATGCTTGACAGTACAATCTCGAGTGTTTCGCTTCCAGACACCAGAGGAGGGTTTGGCTTTCTCAGAGCATAAACTTGTTTCAGCAGTTTCCTGTTCTCGTTAAAAGTTTTGATGGCGTCTTTCAGGCTCTTCTCGGAAATTTCGACTCCAAAACTCTTCATCAACCATTCTTTGAACCTTTCAAGTTCCTTGTGAAAGAATTTTAAGGCGTTTTCTGAGGTGCTGTGGGGGGTGTTTATGAAGTATGTTTTGGGAATCGATGTGCGGTGTCTCCAGAAGTCGTAGATTTTGTTTTGGTTGTCGCACGTGTTTGAAGCAACGTAGCCGTCAAGAAAACTCAGTTCGCCTTTCAGGGCTCTGTTGAAACAGCTCTTGGCGAAGGAACAAACGTTGACTGGCAGATAAACGTCAGCCAACTTTGAAGGCTCAAGCCTTCCGAAAACTCTGACTGGAAGAATCCCGCCTGCGTAGATGACTTCTTCAGGCGTGTATGAGGCAGCGTATCCTAAAACGGGCTTGTTTCGGCTTTTCCAGTCCTTGACGAACTTGTTGTCCACAGAAACCAGAGTTTTGAGCTGTCCTAGTGACTCCATGCGACTTCCGTCTCTTGATTGTAGCATTAAAAATAACCCTGAACTCTATTAATACTTTTCAGAACGAAAGGGCGGAATCTTAGCAGAAATTGCAGTTGCAGTCTTCAGAGGACTGACGCATAAAACACTAGCTACACTGCGAATATTTGTTCTCCATGCTCTTCAGTAAACCATTAAGAACACTATTCACAGACGTTGCCACGCCGTTTCGTACCCCGTACCCCACGAGGGCTCCACTCATGAAGTCGGTTTCTGTCATTCTCTTGTTCTCGACATCTACTAGCATGGAGGGTTTATGGGCTCCGCCTTTCTCTAAATACCTGGTAAACTTCTCCAGAGCGTCTTCGCCAAAGTCGTACCCGTCTGTCTTCGCCACCGCTAATCCCTCCTCCAGAACCTTCACTGCCAAGTCTCGACTAAACTCGTACTCCATCGCTTCCTTCATAGTTTGACCTGTCAGGGCGCAAACAGAACATAAAGCAGAGTTTAGGATGGTCTTCTCCCACACGTGCTTTTTGATGTCGGGTGCTTCCTCTGTTGTCAAGCCGCAGGTTGTCATTATGTCTGCAATGTATTTGGTCGTCTCGTCGGTCGTGTACTGCCCTTTCCGAAAGGCACCAACATAATTGGGAGGTTGAAACCAGTTCATTCTAACCTCGCCGAGACCAACCGAATTTCCAGCGTAATTGATGACCACGCGGTAGGTGGTGTCGATTTGCAGGGTTTCAGCGATTAAGCGTTCATTGTCTAAGCCGTTCTGAAAACTAATTACCTTCATTTCTGGCGTGTATAGGGGTTTAAGTTCGGCTAGGATGTTCTTCAGGAAACAGGCTTTAGTTGAAACAAAAACGATGTCGGGTTCAAACTTAGCCAATTTACCCAATGAGCTCGCAACCTTGTTAATCCGAACAGAAATCTCCCTAATCCCGGAAACCGTTAAACCTTCTTTGCTGATTTTGGCTAAAAGGTCTTTGACGACGTCCTCGACAACAACGTCGACTCCGCCTTTAGCCAGATGTGCAGCCAGGATGGATCCGACGGGGCCTAAACCGACAATGGCTATTGTGGGCTTGTCCATTGTTACACTCAATCCTGTATACAGTGCATTACGCAACGTATCATTTAAAAGTGTATTTGAGATTGGATAGAATTTCTTTGTTGTCTTTTTGTGATGGAAAGGCTTTCGTAGTAGGCTTCGCCGAAGTTTCATGGCTATGGCGTGTTGTCTGATGTGTCTTTTTCTTTAGCGCACTCTAAAATTGCCTTCAGCAGTTTTTTGAATATGCGCATTTCTGAAACGTTCACGATTGGCAGCTGCACGCCTTTTTCGACTTCGTAGGATTTTGTGTATTTCGGGTATTTCACGTAGCAGATTTGGCTTATTGGGAATTCGCGGTGTTTTATTTCGTGTTCGAAGCTTTTGTCCATGACTTCGATGCAGAGCAGGTAGCCGTCAATCCAGAATAGGCGATTAATGCCGTAGGTTGAAGAGCACCACACGAGGTTCTCGAGCGAACGCTGGTCAACACCGAGGACGATGAATTTTTTGGTCGGCGCAATTTCCACGTCCAAAGCGGTTTATTCCTCCTTGAAAGGTGTGTTCAAGACTTGCCTGACTTTTTCGCTGATTTTTGGTCCGAGTCCATACACGTCTTTTGCCCATCCGTCCACTTTTAGCAACGCGTTTAGGGGGGTTTGGTAGGATTTAAGGACGGCTACGGCTTTTTCGCGTCCGATGTTTGGTAGGCTTGCGACGAAATAAACCTGTGCTTTGGGGAGGGTTTCGATTTTTTTTGCCATGTGTACGGCGAGGGGTCGTTTTTCTACGATTTGTTCTTGTTTGGCGGCGGTGTAGAGAAAGTCGATTGTTTCTTTGTAGCTGGTTGTGTGTATCATGGCGATGCCGTTTTTTGCCAAGGCGAACATGGCGCCCCACACTGCTGAGGGATTTATGCGGCTGAATTTGTAGATGATGGGCAAGTAGCCTTCGAGTAGTATCATAGGGTTCGGGTAGGCATCTTTCAACGTGAAAAGCTGTTCGAACAAGTATCTGCGAGTGAGCGTGTAAACAAAGTCATGCACGGTTTTGCGTTCAATCGCGCAGGTGTCGGAGATTACGTAATCGCCTTTAGGCAGCATCTCGGTTTTCACGTTGGCGCCGAGTTCGATTAATCCTTTGGCTATTTTTGGTGAGGCTGCGGCTTCTCTGCAGTCGATGATGATTGTTGGTTGGTCTGTTTTGGCTGGTGGTTGTTTAATGTAGGGCATGAGTGTTTCTGTGCCTGACATTGGGGTTTTCGCCTTCTCTGTTGTTTCTAATGCGGGTTGGTTGTTTTAGTGTTTTGGTGGTCTCGCTTTGGCTCTCTGAAAGAGAACACACACGCCTCTCCCTAGTCTAGGTAGTTTTTCTGCATAGCACAATGTTGGCGGTCGCTTGGCTTCTGTGAGAACACACACGCAGGGTCTAGAGGGGTCTACTATATGATCCAAATATGCTGCAATTATGTTTAGACCTTTTTTGGCACGTTTTATGCTTCTGGTATGCCCCGCAAAATGCAAAGAATTATTAGGCAAAACGGCGAAAAACGCTATCCATGAAAACCGATAGTCTCGTCGCAGGAATATTGATCATAATTTTCGGCGCAATCTTATTTGCCGATGCAGTCCAGACCACCTATTACCCCGAAAGAATGTTGCTTTCCGCCAACGATGTCAAGGGCATCACGGGCTTCGTCCTGATAGTGATCGCGATATTCTACCTCATAAAAGCCAAAGAAAAGACCTAAGAACCTCCTTTCTTTATTCTCCCTTCGCCTAACCAACTGCTAGACGTACATTTCTCAGGGGATTGGTTGGGTAAAGTTTTATCCAACCAACCACGGATGACGACGGATGACTACGACCACGACCACGAATTACGGGAGAGGTTAACCACTGTATATTGGATTTACTTGCGAATCCATTCTTTCTTTGTAGAGTCCTTCTCAAGTGGTTTGTCTATTGCGACATGAACTAGAATGATGAAGATTGCATTCAGAACGATCGCTGCAATCGCTAGAGAGAATAGGTTCCACAGCAGATACATCAGTACTATTGGAATACCTATGACGTACCAAACCACTTTGAGCAGAAGATCGCCAACGATCTTTGTCACCTTTGGAAGTGAGGGCGCAGCTATTACGCAATAGGTTAACATCGTATTCTCGAAGAGCAACAAGAATAGGAAGACGAATAGGAGAGCCGTCAAAGAGAAGAGTGTGCCTTGTGCAAAGATTTGACTTGGGTCTGGAAGCAAGGTTAGAAGTACGGTAATTGCAGTAAAGGTAAAACCACTGAATAAAGCCCAGTTCTGCGAGAGGTTGGACACATACTGAACATAGGCTGAATACTTTTCTTCATTGCCTGACACGATATCATCACCTCTATTAAGTTAAGTCCTTTGTCTCCGTTCTTATTACTTTGGGAAGAAACCTGGTTGGGGTGAAGTTTTATTGCAATTTCACATGGTCTTTGTCAAGATTTTTGGTTCTTTCCATTCTTCTCTGATAAGACTGTACAGGTGGCCGTGCGTCCATGTTCCTTTTGAGTTCCACAAGGCTTTCCGTAGAGTTCCTTCCTTCTTGAACCCCGCCTTTTCTAAGACTCGTCTGGAAGCCATATTCTTTGCGTCAATGACAGCTTGAACCCTTATGATGTCTCTCGTTAGGAACAGATAATCGACCAGAATCATGACGGCTTCAGTTCCGTATCCTTTGTTCTGCTCACTCGGAATAATTGTGTAACCGATTTCAGTCCATCCAAAATTAGGCGCGCCAACATAGTGAACCGCCCACCCGATTTTTTTCCCATCCTTCGTTTCTATTATGAAGTCTACCCATTCATGCTGGTATTTTTTTCGCTCAACTATCTGCCTTTCAAGTTCGGCGTAAGAGATTTGATCCGGATAATGCTGATAATCACCAGCGAAGGACACATCATTAAACCATTGCAGCAACAAAGGAATATCTTCCTTCTCGGAAATCCTCAAATTGATGCGCTTTCCTTCCAGCATCTTCAATTACCAGTTCAAATTGAGGGGTCGGTTCGCCTATAGCTTTTCCGCATTTGATTTTTTGATTCTGGCGTTACTCTAAATCAGCATTTGGTTCTTGGGTTCCTTAGCGCACATACGTGTTACTGTGTCATTACAGTCACACAAGCTTTAGTGCCGAGGAATTCAAAAGTAATGCCATGAAAAACCGTGCGCTGATTGATTACGGTTTGGGATGGAGGTGATACCCAATGAGTAAAGGTAAGATGAAGACGACAACCTGTCCTGAATGCGGCTGGAACGTGAAGTCGCCTTGGGGAGAAAACGACATAATGGACCATGTGATGCTTCATGCAAAGAACCATCATCCTGAGATGTTGAAGCATCCCAAGGAAGACATCAAGAAGATGATAACGGACGCATAAATCAACTGCAAGCAGCTGGTAGCGCCGCTCTTGGTTTCCCCTTTCCCTAGCATAGTATGTAACGATCGAGAAGGGCGGTGTAAGGTTATGTGTCTTGTTCTTGTGTTTGTTGTTCCTTGTACTGCGTGTAATACTTCTCGTAGGCGCTTTCCTTGACGACCCAGCGTGTAATCAGCCCAACAAAGAACGCTACAAGAAAGGCAACTACAACGTAAAGTGCACGTGACGAAACGATGTAATTGAGAATGCGAAGCGACCTTTCTTGGATGAACGCAAGAAGCACGAAACTCGCAGCCCAGATTGCCATCAAGGCTATTGTGCTTTTAACAAACGCTTCTCTTTCGGCACGGTTGTTCGCGAGCGTTTCGATTTCTCGCTCTGTCAGCGGCCTGGTCTGGTTGTTCTCGGACATAAACTCCACTAGCTCCACTGCGTCAATACAGACTAAAAAAAGAAAGAAAAGGTTTATGCTGGTGGTTTTATGGTCCTTTCTTCGTGATTTCCTTTATGACGCCAGCTGCTACTGTGGTGCCCATGTCTCGAACGGCGAATCGTCCAAGCTCTGGAAAATCAGTGTACGCTTCTACGGCGATTGGGTGCAGCGGTTCCATGCGAACAACGGCGCCATCGCCGGTTTTCAGGAACGCCGGCTTCTCTTCGACGGCCTGTCCAGTTCTTGGGTCGAGTTTTCGGATCAACTCCGTAAACCTGCATGCAATCTGCCCAGTGTGGTAGTGTAGGACTGGTGTGTAGCCTGCTGCGACGGCGGTTGGATGGTAGATGACGATGATTTGTCCGATGAATTCTTTGACGATTGTCGGCGGGTTGTCGACTGGACCCATGACTTCGCCACGTCTGATGTCTGTCTTAGAAACGCCTCTGACGTTGAAGCCGATGTTATCACCTGGCTCTGCTTTGGGTACGCGTACGTGGTGGGTTTCGATGGTTTTGACTTCGCCTTTCGCGCCCGAAGGCATGAAAATGACTTGTTGTCCTTCTTTTAGCACGCCGGTTTCGACTCTGCCAACTGGTACAGTTCCGATGCCTGTGATTGTATAGACATCTTGGATTGGCACACGAAGCGGCTTGTTCAAAGTTTTCGCTGGCACCTCAAAGAAATCCAGTGACTCGTAGAGTGTTGGACCTTTGTACCATGGCAATTTGTCGCTTTTCTTGGTGAGGTTGTCGCCTGTCCAGCCTGAAGTGGGTACAAACGGGATTTTTTCGACTTTGAAGCCTACCATCTTCAGCATGCGAGAGATTTCGTTCTTGACTTCATTGTATCTTTCCTCGCTCCAGTTGACTGACACATCGTCCATCTTGTTAACCGCAACAACCAACTGATGAACACCCAAAGTAAAAGCAAGAAACGCGTGCTCCCTTGTTTGTCCGCCTGGGCCGATGCCTGCTTCGAATTCGCCCCTTTTCGCTGAGACGAAGAGTATGGCCGCGTCTGCTTGGCTTGCGCCTGTGACCATGTTCTTCACGAAGTCCCTGTGCCCTGGGGCGTCGATGACGGTGAAGAAGTATTTTGGCGTCTCAAACCGCAGAAACCTTAGGTCGATGGTTACGCCTCTTTCTCGTTCTTCCTTCAGATTGTCGAGAACCCATGCGTACTTGAAGGTTTCTTTGCCCAATTGTTTGCCGAGGTCTTCGAGTTCCTTGATTTTTCGGTCGTCGACTACGCCTGCTTGATAAAGCATGTGTCCTGTGGTTGTGGATTTTCCGTGGTCTACGTGGCCGATGATGATTAGGTTCAAGTGGGGTTTTTCTGGTTTGCTCATCTTCCATTATTCTCCATTTTGTTTCTTATCGGATTTCCTTCAATTTGTAGTGAAGTTCGGTAAACCTTCAGTCCTTTCAGTAATATTAAGTTTATCTTCAACAAAACCACCAAACGCTCATGACCAGCTCTCAAAACAGATATTAACCGACAACAAAACAATGAAAATGAAGGCGCTGTCTCGATGCCGACCAACCTGCCCCCGGATGCAAAGAAAAAGTGGGACGAAGTCGAAGCGACAAGAAACCCAAACGAAAAACTCAAAGTCCTGCAGGAATTTCTGGGGCTGGTTCCGAGGCATAAGGGCACAGAAAAACTCCAAAAACAAGTCAAACGCCAAATTGCCACCCTACGCAGAGAACTCGAAGAAAAAAAGAAAACTAAAGCCGTCAAGGGCGGACCAAAATTTTTCATGGAAAAAGAAGGCGCCGCACAAATAATCATTCTCGGACCCACGAAGGTTGGCCGAAGCAGCCTCTTAGCCTCAGTAACTAACGCTAAAGTGGAGATTTCCGACTATCCCTTCACTACCCGCGAACCCACGCCGGGCATGTTTCCCTTCGAAGACATACAGTTCCAAATCATCGAAGCCCCTCCGCTCGTGAAAGACGCCGCGGACGGCGAGGGCATGGGCATGCAGGTCTTAGGCTTAGCCCGCAACGCAGACGGCATAATCTTGATGGTCGATGCTTCGCAGAACCCGTCCGCGCAGTTGTCCATGATGCTCGGTGAATTGGAGAAGGCAAGAATTTTCCTTCAGAAACCCCGCGGGCGAGTGGACATTGAACGCAAGTTCCGTGGCGCTGGGTTGCGGATTCTTTTGTTGGGGCGTCTGATTGACTGCACTTTGCGAGAAGTTGAAGAGTTGCTGCGAAGCTATCGTGTCGCGGATGCGGTGGTGAAGATTCAGGGCGAGGCAACGCTTGACGACGTGGAGGAGGCAATTTTCGAAGCCAACGTTTACCGTCCAGCCATAGTAATCGCCAACAAAATGGACACGGCGGGTGCTGAGAGAAAGCTTGAAGAGTTGAGAAAATTCGTGGACGACCGATGGATGATACTGCCGATTTCGTGCAAAACAGGAGAAGGCTTAGAGTCAATTGGCAGGAATCTTTTTGATGCTTTGGGTCTTATTCGCGTCTACTCAAAAGAACTCTCTGCCAAGAAACATTCGCCGAAACCTTTCATCCTCAAACGCCACGCCACCGTCCAAGACTTGGCGAGACAGATTCACAGCGACTTCTATAAGCAGTTTTCCTACGCGAAGGTTTGGTCTAAACGCTTGGCTTTCAGTCCGCAAAAGGTTGGACTTCCGTTCGTTCTGGACGACGGGGATGTTGTGGAAATTCACACAAAATAGGCATTTGCGAAAAAGGGGTTTTCTAACGGTTCGCCATCGCGACTCTTTCCATCTCGTAGCGTTTTGAAACCGCGTGGCTTTTGACGTCTTTGTTTGCGGCGAGTATTAACTCTTCGGCGAGAATTTCTTCTAGTGTTAATGGGTTGCTGAATGACTTTTGGCGTGCTCCTTCACACAGCAGTCTAAGGGCCAAGTCTACTCTTCTTTGGGGCGCGATGTCCACGGACATGTGGTAAACGATGCCGCCGAAACTAATTCTCGTGGTGTCTTCGCAGGGTGCGGCGTTTTCTACGGCTTTGACTAGAACTTCAATCGGGTTTCGCCCCGTGCGCAAGTTAATAATCTCAAACGCGTTTCTAACGACGTTTATGGCTCTGGCTTTTTTCGCGGCGTTTTTGCCTGGTCGCATCAGGTGGTTTACGAGCCGTTCGACAATGCTGACTTCGGCTTTGTGAAACCTTCCATGCTCGTGCCTTCCCATGCTGTGAGGCACAAAAACTGCACGCAGACTAACATAGCGCTTTAGTCCCGGGTCTTGCACTTCGAGAGTTTTGAAGCTCCATTTGCCAAAAAGCTGGACGTCTTGGGTTTCTTTGCTCATTCTTTTGCCTCCGACTTTTAGCGCATGGGTTTCTCTTTTCTGCCGTAGACGAGTTCTTTCAAGGCTACGCCGTTGACTGTGAGGACTTTCCATCTGACGCCTGGTATGTCGCCCATGGCTCCGCCTCGTGAACCGCCGATACCTTCCACTATGACCTCGTCATGCTCGTCAACCAGATTCAATGCGCCGTCGCCTGGCAAGAAAGCCGTGATGACCTTGCCGTTCTTGATGAGTTGTGTGCGGACGCATTTGCGGATGGCGCTGTTGGGTTGTTTGCTTTCGACGCCCACTTTCTCTAAAACTATGCCTCTTCCCATCGGTGCGCCTCCTAGCGGGTCGGCTTTGACGTCAAGCCTAAGCATCCGCCTTTTAAAGTAACGGTCTTTCCAACGGACTCCCTTCTTTTTCCGCAGTAAGGCTCGGGCGGCGAATTCGCCCATGGGAGACTTTTTACCCAATTCTTGGATTCCTCTCCTACGTAAACTACAGAATCTCATATTTAAACTGTCACGTAGGCTGTAAACTGTGGTTTGCGACTGAAAGATGGCTCAATTTTTGCCATGATGGGTAGCTGACAGGTCAAAGCTCCCTCGCATGCACAAAAAAAGCCAACGCAAAGAACAGGTAGCCCCAATGGAAAAGCAGCTCTATCGGGTGTCCATTGTAGTAGGTGTTGTTTAGGGTTATGTAACTGAAAGACATGTCCGCAAACACGTTAGCAAGAATAGCGGCGTTTATTAGAAACCAAGCCTTCCCAATTCGACCTTTCAGTCTCGTCGTGGTGAACACTAGAAACCCGGTGATCGCCTCGGCTAACAAAAGCAGGTCTAAGCTTGGATACGCAAGGTCAATGCTTGCCACAAGGATGCTTTGTTGCGGATTAGAAAGTAAGGGGTTCAAAAGTAGAGAAAACACCAAGATGCTCACACCCGTCACAACAGCGATTGCTAGAAGAAACATTTTTCTTGATATTGCAGGTTTAAAGAGGGCACGTACAGTAATAAGGCGACAAACAATGGCACGTAGCCACTGAGCCAGAAGGCATCTAGAATCGAAGGGTACGGAATCTCAACGTTCAAAACAAACGTGTAAACCGCCCACCCCAGTTCACCGAAAAACCAAAGCAGCGTCCCAATGGTAAAGCAAAGCCAAATCCTAGACAGTTGGCTTTGAATGTTTATCCAATAAATTTTTAACGCGTAAAAAGACGAAAACACCGCTATGCCTGCAATGAGCGGGGAGATAATGTTAGAAAAAGTTTCTATAGAATCTAAGTAAAAACTTTGAAAACCGTAGACAACAGCAATCCCTACCGCAGTTATTAAACAAGCCAAATAGGCGAATTTCAACTTTGAATCTGTTGTCTGTTCAACACTGTGATGCTGCGGGTTTATTTTTCTCAACGCTGACTCCTGATGAAGGGCGACGAATCATAGTCAGTTATTTTGGTTCAATGTAAATTTCTTATGTAGCATTTTGATTCTGAACATTCTTTTAGAAGAGAAAGAGGCTCTGGTTATTTGTTTTTATATGGCTTTGCTTTCGCGTTTGCTTAGGTACAGTATGTCTTTGTGAGCTTTGTATCCCATCTTCTGGAAAAGATTTTCTGATTCTTTGTTGGGTGTTTCGATTAAGGCGCAAATGATTTCGGCTCCGTGCTTTCTCAGAGCATCTTCCATTTTCTTCACGAGCCGTTGGGCAAAGCCTTGCCTCTGGTATTCGGGGTCGACGGCGAGTCGGTTTATCCAGCCTTTGAATCGAGTTTCGTAACTGCCAATCACGACGCCCACGAGACGGTCTCCAGCGAAGGCGCCGAGGAAAAACTCTGGAAACTCCCGCATCTGTTTGGCTGTCATGGTTTTGCTGTCTCTGCCTTTGGGCTTGATGGGCAAGCCTGCGCGTTCCCAGAGTTTCAGCATCTGGTCGTAATCTTTAATCGTCAACCGTCTAATCGTCACTTTTGCCATGAAATGCACTTCTCAGAAAGACAAAAATAACCTTCTGAATTATTAGGAGTTTCGATGATGCCCATTGACAGCGTGGCGATTAGTACCTCTTGAAACACACGACGCGGCAATGAACATGGCTATCGACGAGGCTGTTCTCCAAGCGCGAATAGCAGGCAAAGTGCCGAACACTGTGCGTTTTTACAGGTGGCAGCCTTCGGCGGTTTCGATTGGACGTTTCCAGAATATAGAAAATGAGGTTAATCTGGACAATTGTCGAAAGCAAGGCGTGGACGTGGTGCGCCGAATAACGGGCGGCGGCGCGGTTTATCACGACAGCCAAGACGAAATCACCTACAGCGTGGTCGTAGCCCGAGACGACCTAGGACAGAACATCGATGTTACGGATGCGTACAAGAGGATAAGCGGCGGGCTTGTTAACGCCCTAAGGTCGTTAGGCGTCAAAGCAGACTTCAGCCCCGGTGACCAGCGGAACTGCCCCAACCTAGCCGTAAAAGAACGAAAAATCTCGGGAAGCAGCCAATCCTTCAAGGGCGGCATAGTCCTGCAGCACGGCACACTGTTGTTGCGGGCGGATTTGGAGAGGATGTTTGCTTTTTTGCGGGTGCTGTGGGCGCAGACTTGCATGGAAATCGTCAACGTTGCCGGGAAAAAGATAACCTCGGTTGAGCAAGAGTTGGGCGTGGAGGTTTCGGTTGAACGGGCTTACGAGGCGCTCGTGGAAGGCTTCAAAGACGCTTTGGAAATGAATCTGTCCGAAGGTGTTTTGACCGAAGAAGAACTAGAAACAACCAAAAAACTGCGGCAAGAAAAATTCGCAAACCACGACTGGACGTTTTTCGGCACGTTGGTTTCTGCCTAAGAATCGCAGATTACACCTAGCCCCACCATTCTCAGCATCATTTAATAGTTCGCTGCGAATCATTATTCAATCAAGATGAAACCCAAAAAGTTGCCACCGGGTCAGCGTGAAATCGACGCGTTGCTGAGATGAAACGTAGATCATCCTGGCATAATTCCCGAAAACCCGAAGATTGACTTGGATAGGTGGACATTAGTTGTCGACGGCCAAGTGGAAAACCCGTTAAAGTTGGGTTGGCAAGAGTTTCTCAAACTTCCCGCAGGTGAGTCTCTGAGCGATTTTCACTGTGTGGAAGGTTGGAGCGTTAGAGATTGCAGATGGTACGGAGTCAAGTTCATCACCATAGTTGACCTTGTAAAGCCACGTAAAGATGCAAAGTTTGTGTTTTTCAAGTGCGCCGACGGCTACACCACCGACCTCGACCTCGCCGACCTCCTGCAGGACAATGTAGTCTTGGCATACAAGCTTAACAGCGAATGGCTCGAAGCCCCATACGGCGGTCCGATGCGGTTGGTCGTGCCCGACAAGTACGCGTACAAAAGCGCCATGTGGGTTCAGCAGATAACCTTCTCGAGCCGCAAGGAACTGGGCTACTGGGAGAAACGGGGCTACAGCGACACGGCGGACGTGTGGAAAAACGACAGGTTCAGACACTAGTTTATGCTTTGAAAAAGTCTGAGATTCTCGGCGGCGGTTTTTCGAGTTTTATGCCCATGGGTGCGAACGTCTGAGCGAGTGCGGTCGTCATGTTGCGGGTGTAGTCGTCTACGTTGATTTCCGCCAGATTCTTCACATGTTCTACGGGTTTGACGGTAAAATTCTTGCCCTTGTAAGTGAATGGTTTGACTTTGATGAAACGCATGGTGTCGCCGCGTTCCACTTTAACGCCCGCGTCCATGAGTTGCTTGGCGCATTGGTAGGGTTGCGGGTTCACCTTTATGTTCGCGGCTTGGCGTTCGTGCGGGTCAAAATACAACTGCACCGAATACACGAGGTCCTCAAGCGGGACTCGGCGGTTTCTAAGGTCGTCTACCGCATGCTGCACCACAGTGATTATGCATTTTTTGGCGTTTTCGTATTCTTCCAGAGTTTTCACGTTAGCTAACTGTTTGACGCAGTTTTGGAAGACGGTTTGGATGAATCGTGGCGAGTTGGATTTTACGGCTGTCAAGCCTTTCAGGTCGGCGGTGCCGTCGGGTAGGATGCCGAAGTAGGCTTTTTTTGCCGCGGGCAGCACGCAGAGCGAGTATTGTTTGTCGATGGCGAGGTCGAGTTTGAGTTGGTTTTTGGCGGTTTCTATAAGCCACTCCACTTGTTCGGGTGTGGGGTTGTCAAGGAAAATCGAGTCGGTGTCGCCGTACGTGGGGCGCATGCCGTGGGCTTCGGCGATGTCCCAAGTGGTTTGCAGTGCCCAGCGACCATAGCCCGTGATACATTCGGCTAAAGGCGGACAGGCAAGTCCATGAATGCGGACGGTGACGCCGTAGCTGGAGACGCTGAGGAGTTTGAGGAGTCTGACGAAGGCTTGTGCTGTTTTGCGTTCTGGCTCTGGTGTTTGCGGGTTTTTGACTTGGGGTTTGAACCAGTGTATGCGCAGGTCCTTTAGTGCGCCGACGAGGACGGAGTAGAAACCGCGTCGCTTGGTGCATATCCAGTTTGGTTCGCATTCTTTTATGCGGTTGGTCATGCATTCGTGGTGTGTGCAGTTGACGGTCTCGTAGCTGAGGTTGTAGCTGTCGATGAGGCTTGGGTACAGGCTTTCAAAATCGCAGACGACGGTGTTGAAGTACGTGCCCTCTTTTGGCTGTACAGTAAGTGCGCCGGTGACTCGATGTGCTTCCATGCCTCGGCGAAGTTCAGTGCTTGTGGGGATGAGGATGTTGTTCTTTCTGAGGTGGGTGTATATCATCGATTTTAGCCAGTCGCTCACCCGGTGGCTTCGGTAGGCTTCAGCAACGGGTATGTTGGCTATTCTCGCCAAAATGAACGCGTACGTGAGCTTTTCCGGGTCAATTTCATTCAAACCCAACAATTCAGGCTGGATTTGAGGGGTCGGTTGCTGAACGAGGCTGAACCAATGCTTGATTTGCCGGAATTTCTGGGAGTCAACGGCTTGGATTTCTGAGAAAGTTTGCAAAAACTTGTTCTCTAACTCTTGGGGTATACTGGTTACTAGGTTGGGTTGGTTCTCTTCGAGTGTGTATAGTGCGCCGAAGACGAGCCCATGGTCGTAAACGTAACTCTGCACATAATCAATTTCGATTTCCCAAGCATTCGGGAAGGTTTTTTGGGTTTTCTTGAACGCATCTAACGTGTAAACTGTGACTTTGGTGCAGGGTTCGAACATGTCAGTGAAGAGGTTGCGTTTCTGAACGGTTTGGGTTTCCCCATACAAGCCTTTGACAACATCTTCGTCTTCCTTCGAAAGCGGGCTGGGCAAATAAAAGTAGGGCTTATAGTCCGCACCGCCAACCCACCGCAAGGCGCCTGACTGGGCGTGATAAAACCCGAGCCTGACGACTCTTCCTTCGGTTTTTGCGTCCAGCAAATAGTAAAAATCCAACGTTACCTTTCACTAGGGTTGAATTAAACGAACTTCAAAACATAACTGTTTCGAAAAGAGGACCACTGATTCTCTCGTCATATTTGGATCATACAGTGAAGAGGGGAGGGTCTAGCGTCGACGCACACAGAAACCAGCCACTCAAGCCCTCAACATTGTGCTATGCAGAAAACCTACCTATACTAGGGGAGGCGTGTGTGCTCACTCACAGAGAACCCTAAAACCCGCTTCTAATCTGTTGTCTTTCTCAATCGGAAAAGCAGAACAACCCCAGCCAACGCCAAGGCAATGCCGAGGATTTGTGGAGGTTCAAGGTTTTCGCCGATGAAAACGGTGGAGAAGACTGCGGCTGACAAGGGTTCGATTACTGAAAGTATGCTTCCCTTCGCTTTCACGTACTTCAACGCAGTAGAATACAGCAAATAAGCCAAGATACTAGGAATCCAAGCAATCACAAGAACAAGCAGCCACAACTGCACCGGAAACGTCGTCATCTGCGGAAGAGAAACTAACAAAACTGGCAAAATAAACAACGTGCCCACGGCTTCGCCGTAAAAAACTAAAGTCCAACTTGCATACTTCCGCCTGAGCCTTCTGACAACCATGAAATAGAGAACAAAAAGCAAACTCGCAACCAACCCCAAAACGATACCCACAAAATTCACCCTCAACGCAGCCACATCATAAGCCCTCACAACGAACGCCACACCAACAAACGTCAAAACCATAGCCAACAACTCACCAAAACCAACCTTCTCCCCAAAAAACACGGCAGACAAAACCACCACAAAAACGGGATACGTGTAGAAAAGAATAGCCGCAACTGTAGGCGTGGTAAAGTCAATCGTGTAAAAATACGTCACCCGCTGCAAAGCAACCGCAACCACGCCTAAGACCAAGAACCACCACAAATCCGCCCGATGAAACCTCAACGAACCCCTATGAAACACTGAGAGAATGGCGAACAAAGTTGCAAAACCAATAACAAGCCTCAAACCAATCAACGTCACGGGCGAGATCCCAAAAGCATACGCCTTCTCCGCAAAAATCCCCATACTACCCCACAAGACCGACGCAGCCACAATCAAAACATAACCACGCATCTCGCCCGCAGAATCGCCACTCACGCCGCTCACAACCGCACAGCTTCCTTTAACGCTTCAAATAACCATAACCACCCAACAAAAATACATTTCCCCAAAATCCGAAAAATACATGAGAATCTTCCACGTTTGAAAACATATTTAAATACATTATATCATCGTTAAGACTGAACACAGAATGTCGCAAGAAAAAGTAAGAAAACGACTAAACCGGCTAATCAAGTCAGGAATCTGCGACGCAGAAAACGTAAAAGAATGTGCCCAAGAACTGAGGCAACTTGCCCAACAAACCGCAGACAAAAAAGCAATCCAAGAAAAAACAAGGTTCTTCAAAGCCTTAGCCGACGAAACACGACTGAGGATTCTGAAACTTCTAGAAACTCGAGAAATGTGCGTATGCGAAATCATGGTCGCACTGGATTTGACACAACCAACCGCCTCACACCACCTAGGACTCTTGGAAAAAGTAGGCTTGGTCACAAACGAAAAACGAGGAAAATGGGTCTTCTATCATATCACCGACCAAAAACTCCTCGACAACATGCACAAAACAAACCTCCTCTAAACGCACCGCACGCTCTCATTTCGTTCCATAACAACAGATTTAAATATTTAAATATGTTATAATCCTTGCTCCAAGCGTGGAACTAAACAAGATTCGTCGAGGCGAGCAGGTTCATGCATGAAGAACGTGAGGCAAAACTTGGGGTTTTCGAAAAATATCTCACCTTATGGATTGCGCTTTGCATCGTTGTGGGCTTGTTGTTGGGAAGATTCGTTCCAGCAATCGTGTTGTTTCTCAACTCTGTAACCATCGCAGAATTGGGTTATTTGCCGCTTCCCATAGGCATTTTCCTGTTCCTGATGATGTACCCCACAGTCGCAGCAATCGAATTCAGCGAGATAAAGAAGGCAGCAAAAAACCCAAAACCCGTCATCCTCACACTAATAGCCAACTGGATAATAGCGCCTCCGCTTGCGGTTTTGTTGTCACGAATCTTTCTGAGCAATTACCCCGAGTACGCGGCGGGAATCATTCTATTGGGCATAGCACCATGCACAGCTATGGTGCTTTTTTGGATAATGTTCGCTAAAGGAAACGTAGCCCAAGGACTCGTGATAACAGCCATCAACGCGTTAACAATCATAATTCTGTACTCGCCTTCAGCGGCTTTCTACTTGGGCATAAGCGGAATTCAAGTACCCATACTTCTCATAGCAGCCGACGTGCTCCTCTTCGTGGGGTTGCCCGTGGGTTTAGGGCTTTTTTTGAGAAGAGAATTGACGAAACGGCGCGGGGAAGAATGGTACAACAACACGTACCTCGGAGCAATGCGTAAGCTAGCTATGGTGGCTCTCTTGGGTACGTTGATTGTTTTGTTCGCTTACAAAGGCGAAACCATTCTGCAGCAGCCTTTGATTGTTGGTTTGATTGCTGCACCTTTACTGATCCATTATTACACGATGGTGTCGCTGCTTTTCGGAGCAACTTGGCTCCTGAATTGGAAGTACGAGATGGCCGTGACGAGCACCTTGATTGGTTCCAGCAGCCACTTCGAGATTGCAATAACCGTCGCCATAACCGTGTTCGGGCTTTCACATGGCGCAGCCTTGGCCACCGTAATCGGACCACTCTTGGAAGTGCCCATCATGGTTTCGTTCGCTAAAATAGCCCTAAGAATGCGGCATTTTTTCCCAAGAGACAAATCCAAGCAGGCCGAATAACATAAGAAAAAGAGAAATTGTTCACGGATTCGAAGTTTTTAGGCGTTCCGCAAGTTCGATTACTTTGGTTTTAATCTGTTGAAAAACCTCCTCCTCAAACCCTGCTGACATAAAATACGGGTCTTGGATGTCCCAAACCTCAATCTTCTCGGCGCATTCGGGACATCTGCTCATGATCGCATACTTGTGCCCCACTTCCATGACAACTATGATGTCGTATTCGTTAAGCGGTTTTTCCCAGATGCCTTCAGAGCATTCTTTGAGCCCTTCCACGGCGTTTTCGCGCGACAAGAACCTTCGGGCACTCTCTGCAACAAGTGCAATCGGCAAGGTGCCAGCGGAATCAACCTCGACTTCGGGCGGCGCGTACTTCTTTAGCAACGCCTCTGCAACTGGGCTTCGGTAAGCGTTGCCCGAGCAAACGAATAAGACCTTCAACCTGAAACCGTCAACTCCATCAGACATACAAAATAGTCACAGCATACTATTTCAACATAGCGTGCGGAAGGGTTTATTAAAAAGCGTTACAAGAACATGCAGAACTAAGGCGAAATGCAGTGGGTCTTTGGGAAGATTTTCTTAATTTTTTGAATTCGAGTCCTTTCCCAGGAATCACGTGGGCAACGATTCTTTCAGTCGTCGCCATTGTTATCGTAGCCGTTTGCCTGGAAAGAATCGTAACCAGGTACGTAAGAAGATTCGCCAAACGAGCTAATCTAGCGCCAAACGTGGGAAACGGTTTGGTTCTGACTTTTCGCCTCTTGGTCGTTATTGGAGCGTTTGGTTTTCTTGTTAGAGTGGGCGGGTTGCCGACGGAATGGTTCGTGGCTTTCTCCGCTTTAGGCGGCGCCGCGGTGGGCTTTGCCTCTACCCAGTCGATTGGAAATTTCATCGCTGGAATCTATCTGCTTGCAACACGACCGTTCAAGGTGGGCGACTACGTGCGCATAGGGACTGTCGAGGGTGTCGTGCAGGAAATAACGATCAGCTACACTAAAATTCTGACAATCGGGAACAACGTGGTTTCCATTAGTAATCTTCAAATTATAGACAGAGATATAACCAACTATCTTTACGAAAGCGAAGAACACGTTACCTTCTACTGTTACACTTTCGAGATAGGCTTCGACCACAGTGTTCCGGCGACCAAGACCGCGGAAATCTTCAACCAAGTATTCGAACAATACAATAGCATTCTTCCCAAGAAGCTTGACTACATGCTGGTTCGGTCAGGAGCTTTCGAGAGAGTCTACGTGGTTTATCTGTATGTGAAGCGCCCGGAAGACGTGTTTGTTTTCAGACCACAAATCGCGGAAGAAGTGTTCAAACGTTGGGACACAGAAAGGACAAAGAGGAAACCTGCACCATAAAGTTTAAGGGTTATATGTGCGATTTTCAGTAAACAACTAACTATTCATGAGGCACAAGGTTTTGCCCAAAAAAGAATCCACCATCGAAGAGAAGAAAGCTGAAGTCCTCATGCACCTGAGGGGCTACAAGAAAACCGACCAAAAACGCCACCCAGAAGGCATTACCACTTATACCGCTAAAACAAAAGTCGGCGACGTCATCCTCTACTGCATACCTGGCCAAGGTACAATAGGTGTACAATATATTAACAAGCTCAAAAAAGTCATGAAAGACGAAAACTTAGAACGCGGTATAGTCATCACCAGTGGACGCTACACTCAAGCAGCCAAACAAGCCGCCCGAAAAAGAAACGTCGAACTTATCCCCAGAATGTTTCCAGCGTTCAACCTTTTCGAACATGTCATGGTACCAAAACACGAAATAGTCTCAGCCGAGGAAAAGCAGGCAATGCTGCAAAAATACAAAGTGCAACCTTATCAGCTTCCGTACATTCACTTTTCCGACCCAGCAGTAAAAGCCATCGGCGCTAAGCCGGGCGACATCGTGAAAATCACTCGCGAAAGCCAGACTGCGGGAAAGTATTTTGCTTACAGGTACGTAGTTGAAGGCTAGTCAGCCAAAACCGAAACCTATATTTTTCTCGGTTTTTAGCATACTCGCCAGCCAAAATTAGACTTGGAAAGGCGAGAAAAACAAGTGACGATAAAAGCTGTAATCTTTGACCTAGATGGAACGTTGGTGAAATTCAACTTAGACTTCAAAGCGCTGAGAGCGGAGGCGATAGGCCACTTAACGAGAGAAGGCTTCCCAGCGTCTGTGTTTTCCTTGAACGAAACCATATTTGAAACACTAAAAAAAGCGGAAATCTACATGAAAAACAACGGCAAAGACAAACACGACGTCAAGGAAATGAGGGAAAGAGTGTTCAAAATCGCCGAACAATACGAAATCCAAGCCGCAAAACACACGGAAACGCTGCCGGGCGTTAACGAAACACTGAAACTCCTAAAGAAAATGCACCTAAAACTCGGGCTTTTCACCATAAACAGCAGCCTAGCGGCGGATTACTTGCTTCAAAAACTCAAACTGAACCAGTTCTTCGATGCAGTTGCTACGCGGGACGCGGTGGAGATGGTGAAGCCGAACCCTGAACACTTATCTTTCGTCTTGCACAAGTTGAGTGTTAAACCCAAGGAAGCCATCATAGTAGGCGACAGTGTTCTGGACATGAGAAGCGCGGTCGAGATGAAAGCCATCGCAGTCGGCATACCAACGGGCATCTCTACTCAAGAGGCGCTTGTTCAGGCTGGCGCAACGTACATCACTACCTCGCTCATCGACTTACCCACCCTCATACATCAAATAAACCAAGCACAAACCAAAACCTAGCATCTAGCAA
>Ga0315314_1000420_pt1 | contig 48219 bp, 39 predicted proteins | sample TDP9_MG_FD_203631 | JGI IMG/M metagenome (GOLD analysis project Ga0315314, IMG submission 203631) | Freshwater sediment microbial communities from Lake Towuti, South Sulawesi, Indonesia - TDP9 | ecosystem: Environmental > Aquatic > Freshwater > Lake > Sediment | place: Indonesia: South Sulawesi... | reverse complement strand
GGATTATGACCGACCGCAGAGACTATATCCCAGAAGGTTATAAACCCAAATCCTGAGGATCTTCACTTGTCAAAGAGCCATAAAAATTTTGCTAATTTATTCTTGACTCTCTATAGCTGGTCTTTCAAAAAAAGTTTAACATAACAATTCTTGTGCTTTTGCTACACATCAAAACACACAGAGATCGGGTTTCGGGGATCAGGGGTCAGACCACTGCACCCCGACCCCTGACTACTGAATTCTGAATTTTTTCTTCCTCCTTCATTCAACAATCTAAACTGAAGTAACTTGATTCTGCGGCAGAAAATAAAAACTGGGGAACTTATCGCCATCACTCCTTCGCAAACTAAAATTATAGACCTCAGCATAATAATTTATACCAAACCAGCACCACCAATTCAAGAAAATTCTTCGATTTGTTATAGGACAATTGTGATACTAATTGCGTTAAATTACTGTGCTTCGTGTGTTTGGAGCAGTTGGGTGGCAGCCTCAAGCGTAGCTTGGGGATGATGCCTGAGACTGGCAATTGGAAACTGGTAACTGGTAAATTACCAATTACCAATAACCAATTACCAATTCCGCCGAAGCCGAGGCCGTAGCTGGGTCGGGTATAACTTTTTTGTTTATAAGGCCTTATAAACATCCGCGCAGAAAAGGTTACCCATTGCCCGGATATTGCTAATCCTCGCAAGAGATATACAGCTATTTCGCAAGAGCCGACTTTATCTGGGCTATGGTCACTCCAAGAATCGCCTTGGCAACCGGATTCAGGTCGGCTTCCGGACCTTGTAAATGGAATGTGCGATGCAGGTGAGATATAGATTTGCCCGGCTTGAGCGCCGCTGCCGGTGATGATGTCTCCAGCTCATAGAACGGCCCTAAAGGTTTTGCGCCGGGTTCGGCAGGGCCATCGTTGTAGGAATTGACCACATCACCGCTGTATGGGTTGTCCTGAAGCTGCCACATAGAGTTGACATAATCAACCACTGCCTCGGGCTTATTGTACTGGACAATCGTCAATACCCCGTTGACGGCATCAAAACTACCGAGCACAGACTTAGCACGTTGCGGAGAAAGACCGATCTTACTGCGGTACTGCCCATCACCACTGAAGAATAATATGTCTTTTTTAATGACCAGCCGATCCGCAGGAACCTTACCGAAATAAGCATCATTGACAATCGGGCCGAGTTCGCTCTCCGGCCCAGTTCTGAACGGAACCACAACTGTCGTTGCTGGCGAGGGATTGAACATGCCCAGAATCCAGATTGACAGCAGCCCGGTTTCTTTTTCCCAGACCTTTGTGCCGGTGCTGGTCATCCTATTGTGTGATTCGAAGGCGACCACTTTGATTGTCTTGGCTGGTGCTATTCCTAATGCTTTGACGGCCTGGTCGTACTGAAGAACTCGGACTTGCCGGTCTACACGAAGGTTGAAAATGGTGCCTGTATAGTTCTCTAATTGCATATCCTTTTTCAGAACCACACGATTTGCTGATTTGGAGACAAGCTCGAAAGGTTCTGTATCAATCGGTGCCGGGGTGAACCAATGCTCGAGGTCGAATGGGTTGCCCTTCTTGAAGAAGATCGAGAATTGGCCGCCTTCAGGCCCGATCCAGAAGCGGTCTTCGCCGCCATATACGTTGATGTGCTCGGCAATCTGGCCGGAGGCGATAAGTTCGCGGTTGAGCCAGCCGAAGCTCAATCCATTCGTCCCTTCTGCACTACTGGTCAGCACCCGTCCTTGCAGCTTGGGCGAAACAGCTACCTGACAGTTACCAGAGCTATCTGATAAGACGACCACTTCGGTATGCTTTTTAAGAAACGCCAGGTCATCGCCAAATGTTTTTTGCGCCATTTTTGACATCTGCTGGACACCGGCTGTCGGCAGTGCAATACCGAACAGAACGATCAGCAATCTTATGTGTGTCATTGTCTGTCTCCTGATTCATTCCCATTTTTTGCATTAAAATATAGTTGATTGCAAATATTCAAATCATATATGTTTTGCCGCCGGTGTCAAACAAATCTAAAACCGGCTATTTTCTTGCTTATTGATCATTGACTATTGTGTTTATAGTTGGTAATTATTATCAATCTAAATAAAACCCCCAAATAAATTTGGGGGCTAAATATCAGGCAAGTCCATCTATGGGCGAAAGAATTGTAAAGATTGGTCTTGTCGGCTTTGGGACGGTGGGTTGCGGCGTTGCCAAGCTGATAACGGAACAAGCTGATTCGATCGCAGCTAAGACCGGTCTGCGCCTGGAGCTTGCCTGCGTCGTGGATATCGACACACAGTCACCCCGCCAAGTGAAGTTACCCGAGGGTATTCTCACCCATGATCTAAACAGGCTTTTGAGTGACGATAGCATCAAAATAGGGGTCGAGCTGGTCGGCGGCACCGATGCAGCAAAACAAATCCAGCTTGATATGCTGGCGGCGGGCAAAGACGTGGTTACGGCCAACAAGGCCCTGCTGGCTGAGCACGGCAACGAACTGTATAAAGCTGCGATGCAAAACGGCCGCTGTATTGCCTTTGAAGCAAGCTGCGCAGGCGGTGTACCTATTATCTGCGGCATCCGAACAGGATTGACGGCAAACAATATTACCGCGATGTACGGTATCGTAAATGGGACCTGCAACTATATACTTTCCCAAATGGCCTGCAAAAACGAGGACTTCTCGCAGGCATTAGCCAAAGCTCAGGAAAAAGGCTATGCCGAAGCAGACCCAACGCTGGATATTAGTGGCGGCGATAGCGCCCACAAGCTGGCTATTTTATCCTCCATTGCTTTTGGATACGAGATCGCGCTGGATGATATTTTTGTGGAGGGAATTGAAGCAGTTTCGAAGGATGACATCCGCTACGGCGGCGAAATGGGTTACTGTCTGAAACTATTGGCAATAGGACAAAAAGACCAGCAACACAAAGTGTCACTGCGGGTGCATCCTTCCTTTATAGCTAAAGATAATCCACTTGCCCGTGTCGAAGGCCCATTTAATGCTATCAGCATATTCGGTAGTGCGGTCGGCCAGGTAATGTATTACGGCCGAGGTGCAGGAATGATGCCCACCGCAAGTGCGGTTGTTGCGGACATCATCGATGTTGCTTTGGGTAACTCCGCCACCACCTTCCGCCACCTGCATCTGAGGCCGAGGAACGAGGTAGAGCCTCTGATAGAAACAATTGACAACCTTATATGCAGGTTTTATATCAGAGTGATGTGTAAAGATCAGCCGGGCGTGGTGGCCAGTTGGAGTAAAATACTTGCCGACCACCAGATAAGCATATCAGGAGCATTGCAGCACGAAGGCACCGGGCCGGAAAATACTGTACCGGTAGTAATCACCACACATCCGGCGCGGCAAAAAAGCATCACCGCAGCATTAGATGACATAGAGGATTTGGACGTTATCGGCGGAAAGCCGATCTGCATAAGAATCGTAGATATACCGGAGGATAAAGAAAGTGCATAAAATACGGATATCAGAAGATCAGGAAATCAGGGTGCAGGATACCAGGAGATCAGAGTATCAGAGAAAAACCTGATGTCCTGATAACCTGATACCCACTGCCTGGTAACCTGATACCCTGATAGCCTAAATTATTAGTTCACTTTAGGCACTACGAGATATGAGATATGACTAAGTACGCTATAATAGTTCCTGACGGTGCAGCAGATGAGCCGATCGAGCAATTGGGCAATAAGACCCCGCTGGAAGCTGCTGAAAAACCAAATATGGATAAGATCAGCTTGCAGGGCAGGCAGGGTCTGGTGCGGACAGTCCCGAAAGATTTCGAGCCGGGAAGCGATGTTGCCCAGATGAGCCTGCTGGGCTACGACCCGCTGCGCTACTACAGCGGACGAGCACCCATTGAGGCGGTGGCACGTAATATCAAGCTTTCCGACAATGACTGGGTCTTCAGATGTAATCTTGTTACCATTGCCGATGGCAAAATGGCTGACCATAGTGCCGGACATATCTCCACTGAGGAGGCTGGCAAATTGATAGAGGAGCTAAAGAAACATCTCGGCAACGAGAAGGTATGCTTCTATGCGGGCGTCAGCTATAGGCACTTAGTAGTTTTCAAGGAGCTTTCTTTCGACGTTCAGACGTGCCCGCCGCACGATTGCATCGGCAGGCCCATAGAAAAGATTTTGCCACGCGGCAAAGGGTCAGAATTGCTTATCGATTTGATTGCTCGCTCCCAGCAGTTATTCAGCAATCACGATATTAACAAAGTTAGAAAAGACTTAGGCGAAAATCAGGTCAGCTCCATCTGGCTTTGGGGACAGGGTAAGCGCGCCCAAATGGACAGTTTCGAGAAACGCTTTGGAATCAGGGGCGCTGCTATCACTGCCGTTGACCTGGTAAGAGGCCTGTCAAAGCTGATCGGCTTTGACTTGATAGAAGTGCCTGGCGCCACCGGCTTTGTCGATACCAACTACCAGGGCAAGGGCACTGCTGCGGTAAAAGCGCTCCATAAATATGACCTTGTTTTTGTCCATATAGAAGCGCCCGATGAGGCATCTCATGACGGCAACGCCGAGATGAAGAAAAAAGCCATCGAGCAGATTGATAAATATATCGTTGGGCCTGTGTTTGAGGTCCTACAGAATTACAAAAGCTGGCGAATACTTGTAGCCCCTGACCATCCAACGCCGCTGCGAACCTGCGCCCATTCGCCTGAGCCGGTTCCATTTGCCATGGCTGGCCGCAATATCAGAAGCGTTTTGCAGAAGACTTTTAGCGAGACCCATGCCGCAGAGGCAGGACTGACAATAAATAATGGTTTTGAGCTGATGGAGTATTTCCTAAAAAGCTAAAGTTCTTGACCGACAAAGCCGAATTCAATACATATACACCTGGAATTTTAAGGGCTGGATAATGGCAATAATTGTACAAAAATTTGGCGGGACTTCGGTTGCCGATGCGGAAAAGATTCGCCGGGCCGCTGCCAGAGTCATCAAAACGGTACAGGATGGATTTCAGGTCGTGGTGGTAGCTTCAGCGCGTGGCCATCAAACTGATGAGCTTATCGCTGACGCGTTGGAGCTTAATCCTAATCCGCCCAAACGCGAGATGGACCAACTGCTTTCAACCGGTGAGCAGCAGACAGTGTCACTATTCGCTATGGCCCTTGACGCTATGGGCTACGATGCTATTAGCTTTACCGGCGGGCAAATCAGAATGCTCACAAACAGTGACTTCACAAAGGCGCAGATAAAAAGTATCGATGCCGAGCGAATCCACAGACAGTTGGACCAAGGTAGAATTGTTATTGTGGCAGGCTTTCAAGGCGTAGATGAACATGAAAACATCACCACATTAGGCAGAGGCGGCTCAGATACCACCGCTGTAGCGTTAGCAGCAGCCTTGGGAGCCCAGGAGTGCGAGATTTACACCGATGTTGACGGAATCTTTACGACCGACCCGCGAATATTCAAAAATGCTGTTAAAATGGATCAGATTAGTTATGATGAGATGCTTGAGATGGCAAGTCTCGGGGCTGGTGTGATGCACAATCGGGCTGTTGCTTTTGGCAAAAAATATGATGTGAAGATTCATGTAAGAAATAGTTACAACGAAAAACAGGGAACCATAATTACACACGAGGTACCACAAATGGAAGGTGTAGTAGTTTCTGGAGCGACCATACAGAAGGATATGGCCAAGATAGGTCTTGTTGGTGTTGATAATGTCCCGGGTGTCGCGGCAAAAATCTTCGCCCGCCTGGCAGGCGCTAAAGTAGTTGTCAACGACATCGTTCAGACAGAAGTCAGCCCCGAGAAGGCGAACCTCTCGTTTATGGTTGGCACCTCCGATTTAACCACCGCAAAGGAGGCGGTGGAACAAATCAAAGACCAGTTTAATTGCGAGCGCATCCTTGTTCGCGACGATATTGCTGAAGTCTCCGTAATCGGCGTGGGCATGCGAAGCCATTACGGCGTCGCCGAAAGAATGTTCAGCGCGCTGGCAAACGCCAACATCAATATCGACGCAATCACCACCAGCGAAATTCGCATCAGCTGTATCATCGATGAAGACCAGGCGGAGAAAGCCCTTGAGGCGGTTTGCGTTGCCTTTGAACTGGATAAACCCGCTGAACAGCGGGCCACTTAGATTTTCGATTTGTCCGCCAAAAGGCGGATAGATTGCCAATTGAAAATCGAAAATTGGAAATCGAAAATTGAAAATTGGCTACGCCATGAGCAGACGCCGGCGAACCGGCACAATCATTTTGTGCCTGCTGCTGGCCGGCGTTTTTATCTGGCCCCTGCGGAAGCAGGGGTTGCCCGCCACAGACGGGAAACCCTCCGATCTCGAAAAATACCACGCAAAGACCGCGACAGTCGTGAATGTTGTTGATGGCGACACGATCGATATAGACATACCTGATGGCCGGTATAAACACACCAGAATAAGGCTCTGGGGAATCGATACCCCGGAGACTAAAAGCGAAGAATATGGCGTAATGTATTACGGCCCAGAGGCGGCAGAATTTACAAAAAAATTAACCTTTGGAAAACCGGTTACAATTTACTTGGACACAATGAAACACACAAGGGATAAATATGAACGACTTCTGGCATACATTCAGCTACCGGACGGCAGATTTTTGAATGAAGTTTTGCTGTCTGAAGGTTTTGGTTATGCTGACCTGCGATTCCGCCATAGTTTTTATAACAAGTATCAACAATTAGAGGCAAGTGCGCGGAGCTTAAAAAAAGGATTATGGGAAAAAGTAACGCGCGAGCAACTTCCCGAATGGCTGCAAAGGGAAAGACAAGACCTGCTACGGAAGAAGTGAACTGCGTTGTGACCTAAATGATGTCCCACGGCTTGGTTCTTCTCCGACTTAAATCACGGGCACCGTGTACGACCGTAAGGACTAAAACGCGGTCAGTTTCAACACGGTACATAATCCGATAATTATGCAATAAAATCTCCCGAATAGTTTCATCTTCGGCTTCCGGGACAGACCTTCCAATATTAGGAAAATTCTCGAGTCCTTCTACTGCTTCAATAATTTTTTCGATAAATCGAGCTGCGTAATATTCTGAGTCTCTGCTGATATAATCCCGGATGCTTTCTAAATCCAGCAGGGCTGGCTGAGTCCATTCAATCTTCATTTTGAAAGAAGCCTTTTTTTAACTTCCTTGTGAGAAATAACACGTCCTTCTTCAGCAGCCTTCAAAGCACCTGCTAACTTTTTCTTGACATAGAATTCGTACATAATGTCATCCCAGGTTGCCTGCTCCGGCAGTTTATCGATGAGCTTCTTTGCTTCTTTCTTAATAATACTCATAGACTGTTGACCTCCCGACGTAAACGGCGAATATTCAGATTTCTAATCCCTGAAGATTTTTTACAACTATTATGGTAACAGATAAAAGCTGATGGGTCAATAAAAAAGCAGATAATCGCTGAGTTGTCATTTTTTTTGTAAGCCAAGTATCGGCAAATTCTGCCAGACTGCCAAAATCTACCTTCCACTAAAATCCAAGTCTGTTCCTTGCCGTCGATAAAGCTGGTCGAGATAGAGCGATTGTGGCAGCAGTGTCTCACCCTGGCCCTGGCCTTCGAGGAAATCCTCGGGGGCGGTATTGTCCTGTGTGCCTCGTTCGACGTTATGAACTGGGCCGCTGGTTCCAATCACATAGCCCCATTTCCATTGCCTGGAAACTATTAGCCTCGCGCCGCAACGCTGCGTGCCGTAGCTGTTCCAGAAGACCGACTCAGTAGTGGAATGGCCATGGATGACAGTTCCCGATGCGCGGTACATAGCCTGGAGGAAGTCGCCGTCAACATACATGCTATCGAATAGATTAGCCGGGCTGAGGTGCATGTGGAAGTCGCTGGCCAGGCGGCCGTCAAGCGCGACGCAGCGGAAAATGACATTGCCGCTGGTCCACATACTCTTGAAATCGTAATTGTGCCGCGTATGGAAAGCGGTGCAGTCGATAATCAGGCAGTCGCTGCCGCTGAGTGTATATCCGTAACCGTTGCCTCCGCCGCCCTCATACTGCGGTCTTGCCACCACGCAATTGCTGACTGTGACGTTTCGGGACTGGCTGAGCAAGATTATATTGGACAGCGTATGCCAATTGTTGGTATTGACCGGTGGGCGATAGGTTTCAACATCCTGGAACCAACTATTTACAACATGGTGAAACTTGATGAAATGCGAGCCGTGCATCTCATACGCAGCGGTGCCGCTGGTATCATAATCGTTGTCTCCAAGTCCGCCAGTTAGGTTTTCCCGCATACCAATGGACAGAAGCTCAATTCCGATTTCCTCCAAGTGCGGCCCTACCTTGTAAACGCGAGCGTTGTCGCGCATCTTGAGGTAGTAGCGCGTGGGGATGTCCACAGTGATGGTGTTTGACATCGGGTCAACTGCTGTGACTTTGCGATAAAACGTGATGCCTTTAAGACTCGAATTCCACTTTCCGGTCATACCGTGCTCATCAATGAAGCTGTCGGTGCAATCGGTGCGAAGAACTACCCAATCATCCACATTGAATAGCGCAGTCTCAGCTACAGGAATAATGTGGGTGGGATAGTTAACATCCTGTGTAATGTAGACCGATGTGCCGGCAAGAGGTGAATGCCAACCTCCAGTGAAGGGACTAACGAGGATAACCGATTTGCTACGCATATAAGTCTCGTCGTTGAAAAGGAAGGTCTTACCAGGCCCTGCCCCGCGCAGCACCACACCGCTGTTCCAGATGCGTAACGCATAATTCGCTCCACCCGGTGGCCTGAGCCGGTAGGTTCCTTCGGGTAGATAAACGATGCCGCCGCCAGCGATGCTTACTGTGTCAATAGCAGCCTGGATAGCATCAGTGGCGTCGGTGGCACCAGTCTTATCAACCCCGTAGGGCCGGCCAGTGACGTCGACAATCGGGCCGGGGGGATGGGTTGGTATAGGCGCTTCGCCCTTGTGGTAGCCAGCATAAGAAAAATCGTGGAGAAATCGGCCCTGGTCATCCTTATAGCCAGGCGTCCAGTGATCAGGGTACAAACTGCTGCGCCAGCCTGCCGGGGTCGGTGAAGCTGCCAGTGTTATTGCCACGATTACCCACTTAATGATGCTCATAGGCCTTTGGCCTCCGGACCTGAACGGCGAATAGCCAGAAATCCAATCCCTTGAAGCGTTTTTACAGTTTTTATGGTAACAGATAGAAACTAAGGGGTCAATAAAAAAGCGAATAGCTCTGAGCAAAGTCGAAGGAAAACACAGCAGCATTTTTTGCCTTTGAAATTGGCTTTGATTGGGTTTGTTTTCCAAAAGCTCGAAACCGTGGTTTATTTTCATAATCCTTTGTGTCAAAATACTTTGCATTAATCTTATCCATACGCGAATTGGCTTTGTTTTGCATAATTAAATCAAAATTATCGTCGATTTTTCCTTATTTTCTGATATATCCTGCCTGATACCCTGATGCCCCGATATCCACTACTTGATAACCTGATCATCTGATAATCTGATGAACACCCGCTTGCTGATGCTTGCGGCTCTGCTTCCCATATCTGTCTTCTGTCTCGTGTATTCTGTCTTCTGTCGTCCGTCATCTGTTCTCTGACTCCCTGTTATCCTGATCACCTGCATCCTGTTATCCTGATTGCCGGTTTGCCCATTTTATCTTCCGTCTTCTGTCTTCTGATTTTTGGCTTCTGTTTTGAAAAAGGCCGTGCCACGCTGTGGCTTCCGCCGTCGCATAAGGCTATGGCGGACAAGTAAAGACATGCAATCTGAAATGTCTATTTATCTCCGCCTACTGGCGGGTCATATTTGCCATCTGGCAAACATCTAAGTATTTTAACATATTATCAAACAATATTCAACAAAAAACGGCCAAAAAATGAATTTTTCCGAAAGCCCCCAAGTTTATCTTGGCAGTCATATCCACTCCCGATGAATCGGGATGAAAAGCGAATTGAATTACTGCGAATAAAAAATTGATATAATATGAACCCTGTGGATAAACCACAAGGCTTTTGGAGAGTGAAAAATGCAAAAGGTTTTTGGGTATATGCTGACGTGGACAACTTATGGCAGTTGGCTGCAGGGAGACAAACGCAAATACATCAAAAACGGCAAAATACTTGATCCTAATCCTTTATTGGAAAGTAAGAATAAGGAAAATATGAAGTATCCAAAAGTATCTTTGACCAATGCACAAAGAGAAATCGTCGAAAAGGCTATAATTGAAAAATCTGCCGGCTTAAACCAGAACATTTATGCAATTGCTGCTGGAAAAAGTCATATCCATTTGGTTACGAATTGTAATTTTATCTCGGCTGCTTCTGCGGTTAGTCATTATAAAAATGCAGCAAGGCTGGCTATGGAAAGTAATGGATTTGTCGGCAGGTTGTGGACAAAGGGATTTAGTGTTCGTTATTGTTTCGATGAAAACCAGTTAAATAATGTGATACAGTATGTGAACCGGCATAAACGAAAATCCACTTAATCCTAAAGCCCCTGAGTTTATCTCAGGGGTCTTGATTATTTCCGATATTTTTATTTAATTTGCCTTCATATCAGCAGATCGTTATAATCACGAAAACCAAAAACGTGGATTTTCATTTAGGGAGTAATGATTCGCACCTTTGATTTAAATACTACTGGCTGAATCGTGTTGTAGATTATTAAGTTGGCTATTGTAGGGCGGGGCTTTCGTCCTTCGCAGTAGCCCTGCTACGGAGAATGGATGTCCCGCCGAAATAATCTTTGCGGTAGTGACATACCAACGGATGCAACTTTTCGCAAAGGATTCATCAAGACAACTGCTCGGCACAATATTTTGCACAATATAAAAAGCTGTCAAATCGCCAGGATGGCTTACGCCACAAAAGTCCATAAGTATATACGCATATACTTATACGGTTCTGTCATCTTATTTGCGCGCCATTAATATACGTAAAGCGCGTACGCGCTTTACGTACAATATATAAGAATTTGTATTTTCGGACAGGATTGACAGGATAAAACATCTAAAAAATAATCCGCCGTAAGGCGTCCTGGGGACTGTAAATCTGGTAAAAAAAGTCCAACCGAAGGTAGGTAAGTACGCATCCTTTCTGCGATTGATAGTTAAGGCGAAACAACGGTTAAACAAATTCCAGGTTGACCAGCACCACTTGGGTGTAAAAAGAAAAACCTGCCAACGTTTTATTGACCGTCGCCGATGCGGCGACTGCTAAACAAAAGGCTGCATACAACTTTTAAATCCGTGCCCAACATTTTTAGATTGCCGCGTCGTCCCGCCAAGCGATTGGCGGGACTCCTCGCAATGACGGTAGAAACGCAATACATGCTATGAATGACGCAATACTACAAATTGTATTCTTTTATTTTTCGGTAGAGTGTTCTTTCGCCGATGCCGAGGATTTTTGCAGCTTGTTCGCGGTTGCCGGCAGTTTTCGCCAATGTTTCTACGATGGCTTGCTTTTCCAACTCTTTTAGCCCCCGGACCTGTGCCGGGGGTGAGCCCTGCCCACAGGTGGCAGGGCTAAATGTCGCCCTGCTGCCGGCAGTCAATTGCGGTCTCTGTGCTATTTCCGGCGGAATGTCAACCACATCGAGTTTATCCCTGTCGCACATTACCACCATCGTCCTGATACAATTTCTAAGCTGGCGAATGTTGCCCGGCCAATCGTAGTTTGAAAGAACTGTCATAGCAGCGTCGGTAATACCGGTGCATTTGCCGCCGATTTCTGCAGCAGCCTCTTTGAGAAAGAATTCAGCCAGAGCCGGTATGTCCTCTGCTCTGTCACGCAAGGCCGGCACGGAAATGCTTACGCCCTTGATCCTGAAATATAAATCCTGCCGAAATCTTTTCTCTTCTATGAGCTTTGTCAAATCCTGATTTGTTGCGCAAATGATACGGACATCCACCACTACTGGTTTATGCGAGCCAACCGGGAAAACCTGCCCATCCTCGATGACACGTAGCAGTTTAGCCTGGCAATTCAGTGCCATATCGCCGATTTCATCCAGAAATAGTGTCCCCTTATCAGCTATCCGGAATAATCCTTTTCTGTCACTGATTGCGCCGGTAAATGCACCTTTGACGTGGCCAAATAATTCACTCTCCAGTAAGGTCTCGGTCAGGCCAGCGCAATTTACCGGCTCAAAGGGCTTATCCCGGCGGGGCGAATTGTTATGAATCGCTCTTGCCAACAGCTCCTTGCCTGTGCCGGAGCGGCCCTGGATTAAGACAGATATGTTGGTTGGTGCCACACGCCGAAGCACCTCAAATATCCCCTTCATGGCGGGGCTTGTGCCCCATACGCCCTCGAATTGGAAGTCCCCTTTTCCTTCGTCCCTCGTCCCCCGTCTCTCGTCTCTTGTTTCACGATGGTAGGCGGCAGAAGCCTTTCGGCTGGCCTGATTTACGAGTGTACGAAGCTGGTCAATATCGATGGGCTTTACCAGATAATCATACGCCCCCCGCCTTAAAGCCTCCTTACAGGTGTCAATGGTAGCATAAGCGGTTATTAAGATGACCTCTGTTCGAGAATCTGCCTTTTTAGCTTCTTCGAGTATAGTCAATCCATCAAAGTCGGCGCCTAATTTCAAATCAGTGACTATAACATCGACTCGCTGATCGCGCACAATCTGAAGCGCATCCTTCCCGCTATAAACAGCGATTGCCTTTGCCGGCAACTTTTCAAGCGCTTCGACGATTCCATCTGCGTGCTCACGCTCGTCATCAACAACCAAAATTATGCTTTTTTCTTCTTTCAAGCTGACTCCTCACCACCCACCTTCGGCGGGAATTTCAAATTTCAAATTTCAAATTTTCCATGAGCAGAGGCAATTTTATGGTAAATGATGTGCCTATACCTTGCTCGCTGTCGACGGCTATTGTGCCCTTATGCGCATGCACTATTTTTTTTGTGGTCGGCAAGCCGAGTCCGCTTCCCCCAGGCCGTAACGAATAATAAGCATCGAAAATAAAGGGGAGCCTCTCGGGGGCGATACCGCTGCCGGTATCACTTATCTGGATCACGGCTTCTTTGTTTCGGCTGTCCGTTCTTATTATCAGCTCTCCGCCACTACTCATTGCCTGCTGGGCGTTGATAAATAGGTTCAGCAGCGCTTGCTTTAACATAGCTGCATCAACTTTGCAAACAAGCGGCTTACTATACAAACTTTGCCGAATAGTTATTGAATGGCTGTAGGCCTGCGGCGAATAAAAATCGATCATGTCACTAATAAGCTCGTTAATATCAGTCCGCGCTAATTGTAATTCGGTCCTGTGAATATAACGCAAAAAGCCCTCGAGGATTTGCTCAAGTCTATCGGTTTCCTTTTGAATCACAGCAATTTTGCGAAGCGCCCTGGCAAGTCTATGGTGGCTCTCATCCGGGCCTATTTTGCTCAATTCAACGGAACTATCCAACTCCTCTTTAATAAGCTTCAAATTAATCTTAATGGTAGAAAGGGGATTTTTAATCTCATGGGCAAGGGCGCCTGTCAACTTGCCTAATTCTTCAAACTCCCGTAGGTGTCGGCTTTCATCTGCTTGAGTTTTATTCTGCATTGATGTCATAGCTGGATTGGGTGACAAGGTTATCAGGTAAAGGACCTGGATGCGGCTAATTTTCTTTAACCTGCGCCCCCTACCGATACTATTATCTTTTTGTCGCAGGCTTTCTTTCGACTTCTGCACGCAGCTCAGCAAGAGCAGCTCTGCGAGAAAGCTTGAATCTGCCTTGCTCATCAATCGCGATTAATTTTACCGGTATTACGTCGCCTACCTTACAAACATCTTCGACATTCCTGACATAACCATCGCCCAGTTCACTAATATGGCACAAGCCTTCAACGCCAGGCGTGATTTCAACAAATACTCCAAAGTCTTTCACGGACACCACTTTTGATTGCTGATAAATTCTGCCCACCTGCGGAGGCTGTGTGAGTGATTCAATAATCTCTTTGGCTCTGAGGTGACCGTCACCACCCAAACAGCTTATATAAATGGTGCCGTCCTCTTCGATCTCAATGGTGGTGTCGGTCTGCTCCTGGATGCTTTTGATCATCTTTCCGGCTGGCCCGATCACCTTGCCGATATGCTCAGGGTCGATTTCGACGGTTATCAGCTTAGGTGCATACTTGCTTAACTCAGCTCTGGGTTTGCTAATGACCTTGTTCATAACATTTAGTATTTCCAGGCGGGCTGCTTTAGCCCTTTCTAACGCCTCGACCATAACATTATGAGCCAGGCCCTTGGCTTTTATATCGAGCTGTACCGCCGTAATACCGTCAGCGGTGCCTGCGATTTTGAAATCCATATCACCAAAACGGTCCTCCTCGCCGATGATATCGGTCAACAATTCATATTGGCCGTTCCCGTCGCTGACCATCCCAATCGATATGCCGGCGACCGCTTTACTAATTGGAACGCCGGCATCCATTAGAGCCAGCGAGCCGCCGCAAACCGAGGCCATTGAGCTGGAACCGTTCGACTCGGTAATATCCGAGACCACCCGGATAGTGTAGGCAAATTTTTCTTCCGGCGGCTTTACCGACTCCAGCGCCCGTTCTGCAAGGACCCCGTGACCAATTTCTCTTCGGCCAGGTCCGCGAACCGGCCTTACCTCGCCGACAGAAAACGGCGGAAAATTGTAATGAAGTGTAAAATTCTGAGCGTACTCATCTAATAAACCATCTATAATCTGCGCATCTCGGATGGTGCCGAGGGTTACACTGACCAGCGCTTGCGTTTCTCCCCGAGTAAATAAGGCTGAGCCGTGAGCTCTGGGCAGAATGCCCACTTCACACGTAATGGGGCGAACATCCTTACAGCCTCTGCCGTCAAGCCGTCTGCCATCTAACAGTAATTTGCGAACAACCTGACCCTCTATCTTCTCAAAGATTCGCTTGAGCATCGGTTTATCACATTTCAGCGTAGCTACATTCTGCGAAATATTTGCAACATTCGAGGCCACATTATTGAGCTGGGGTATCGCTTCGCCGGCACAGTATTTCTCGCTAACCTGCTCGAAAAGCTGCTGTACAGCGGCGCTGCGTTGTTGTTTACCCGGTATCTGCTTGAGCTCGCATAGCTTATCCTGTATCTCTGAACTAATATGTGAATATAGCTGCTGGTCAATTTCTACCAGCGGAGCTTCTTTTTCGACGCCGACTTTTGTGCGGAGCTCTTCGATCATTTCGCATACCTGCGCGATGATTTTCTGTGCCGCCAGAACGGCGTCAGCAATTATCTGTTCCGATATTTCTTTGGCTCCAACCTCAATCATATCTATTGCTTGTTTATGGCCGCCAACGAGCAAGTTTAAGTCGCTAACTGCCATTTGCTTGTGGGTGGGATTGACTACAAACTGTCCATCTACCCTGCCTAATCTGCAGGCCCCGATAGGTCCCAGGAAGGGAATTTTGCTAATAGCAAGTGCCGCACTAGCCCCTATCATCGCCGGCACATCAGGGTCGTTATCGCGGTCGGCACTCAAAACTGAGGCTATAATCTGCACCTCCTGCACATAATTGTCAGGAAATAAAGGCCGAATCGGCCTATCAATCATCCTGGCTGTTGCGATTTCCTTGGTGCTGGGCCTTCCCTCGCGCTTAATAAAACCGCCCGGGAATTTACCTGCTGCGCTGGTCTTTTCGCGATATTCAACACTAAGCGGGAAAAAATCAACGCCTTCACTTTGGGATGGGGCGGCTACCACAGAAACAAGAACGACGGTCTCGCCGTATTGAACTACCACGGCTCCGTCCGCTTGTTTGGCTATTTTGCCGGTCTCGATGGATAAGGCTCTGCCCCCAATTTGTCTTTCCACACTACAGACATCGAACATATACTACCTCGTTGAGTTAAAGTGCCTAAAGTGAGCTAAAGTACCTAAAGTGAACTAAAATCTGAAAATAATTCAAAATTTTAGGCACTTTAGGCACTCCAAACTTTAGTTCACTTATTACGAATTTACTTTCTCAAGCTGAGCCGAGATATGATTTCTTGATAACGGTTCGCGTCTTTTTTGCCTATATACTTAAGCAATGCTGCTCTGGCTCCGACCATTTTCAACAGACCACGCCTGGATGCATGGTCTTTGGGATGAATCTTGAGATGCTCAGTAAGGTCATTAATCCTCTCGGTCAATAGAGCAATCTGCACTTCAGGCGAACCGGTATCTAACTCGTGCGTCCTAAAATCGCTGATGATTTTCTTTTTGTCCTGCTTCGCTAGCATTTTTTGAACAAATCCTTTTTTTTAGCCGTTTCTATCTTGCGTTTACTATGACAATATCAGTGTGGTATTATAATAGGCTACTGCTATATTTGCAAGCCTTTTCCCCCAACAATATTTGCCATTAGGTCGCTCGCCCCGCTTCTGTGCCAGAGACAGGCCAAGTGCTAAAGTGAGCTAAAGTGCCTAAAGTTAGTTGAAATCAAAAAATAATCCACAATTTTAGGCACTTTAGTCACTTTACACTTTAGGCATTTCTCACGTCCATTTGTTTACGGAGGTTTGAAAATGATGAATCAACGAATGCTTATCAGGTATCGGTTTTGGCAAGATTATTACATTTTTTCTGTTCGAGGAAAGCCTCTAATATCGCTGCAGCGGCGACGGCATCGAGACGCTTTCTTTTTTTACCTCTGGTAAAATCGGCAGGAGCGAGCTTTTCCTCGGCGGCGAAACTACTCAGCCGTTCATCCTGAAAGTGGATAGGAACATCAAGATGCTGTTTTAGCTGCTCGGCGAACTTAAAGACAATATTGGTTTGGGGGCCCGCGGAATCGTCTATATTCAAAGGCAGCCCTACGACAACAGCCTTAACGTTTTCTGCCCTGACTAAATCGGCAATTTTTTTTAGCAGCTCTTTTTGGCCATGAATTACTTTCAGAGGCGTGGCGATGGTCTCACCTGCATCGCAGATGGCCAGGCCGATGCGTTTTTCGCCATAATCTATTGCCAAATATCGCATTTTTAGTTCGTTATTATCGATGAACTACGAACGATTAACTATGAACAATTATAGAAATTTTTCGCCGCGATGCTGTTTTATCAGCTCAAGCAGCTCCTTTAGCCTCTGAGCCTGGTCAATATGGCATACTAACGTGGCGTCCAGGCTGTGGGCTACGACCATATTTTCCAGACCGACGGCGGCAATTAAATGGTCCTTTTCTTCGGTCACAAAAATAGAGTTTTTGCAGTCGAGCAGCTCGCTGACGCCAGCTATGACGATGTTATTGTTCTTGTCGGAGCTGATAACATCGGCTAAAGCTGCGAACGAGCCTATATCCAGCCAGCGACAATCCAGCTTTATGGCATAGACATTGTCAGCCTTTTCCATAACTGCAAAATCGATGCTGATTTTGGGTAGTTTTGCGAACCACTCCTGGAGTGTTTTCTGCTGGTTGGGACTATCCCAGTCGGCTCCAATTCTGCGTAGGGGTTCAGTAGCTTCGGGCAGAAATCTTTCTAAGTTAGCCAAGATTGTTTTGGCCTTCCAGACGAACATTCCGGAATTCCAAAAGTACTGGCCGGTCGTCAGATACTCTTTTGCGGCTTGCTCATCGGGTTTTTCTTTGAACGCCTCGACAGAATATACCGGGTTTTTACAGCCTGGATATTTTCGGGCAGCGGCACATTTTATATAACCAAGCTCGGTGCTGGCAAAAGTAGGCTGGATGCCAAAAATAATCATATCGTCGGGATTGTTACTGACAAAGACAAGGGCATCTTCCAGGGCCTGCTGCAGCACCTCGACAGGCTCTATTAACTGGTCGGCGGTAACGACAGCCATCTGCGCTTCGGGGTCGAAGCGGTTGAGAATGGTAGCGGCTAAACCGACGGCCCCGGCTGTATCACGAACAGCCGGCTCGGCAATCACATTATTAAAGGGCAATTCGGCAAGCTCTTCGCGAACCAGATCGGCGTAGCCGGCATTGGTGAGAATAATTATGTTTCTGGCATCAAATATCGGCGCCAGCCGCCCGAAGCAACGGCCAAGAAGCGTTTGGCCATTGAGCAGCTTTAAGACCTGTTTAGGACGCTTTTGTCGGCTGAGCGGCCATAATCTTTTCCCCGTCCCCCCTGCCATTATAACTGCGTAGTCCATCAATCAGTTCCTTAACAAAATCAAATTGAACTTTGATTTTTGATTTCTTATCAGACCAGATAGTCTGTGTCAATATCGGTTAGAGATTGAATTTCACGGGCTAATCCTTCATATTCGTCGCCGGGCTTACCCATAAGGGCGAAGGTGGCTTCCTTGCCCAATTCAACAGCAGGCTGATCATACGGATTAACTCCGAATAAGGCGCCTGCAAAAGAAGTCGTAACCTCATATAAATAAATAAATTGGCCGACAGTATAAGCATTCACCTGGGGAAATAAGACGGTAAGGCAGGGACGCCTGCTCTGCAAAAGGGCATACTCGGTAGCCTTTTTCTCATTATTTAGAAGAGTGCTCAAACTTTTGCCGGCAAGGAAGCCAAGTTCCGGGGCACAGTCAGGCGCCGGGCCAATCTTGAGGTCTTGGCCAAAATTATCTACCTGCAGGAACGTAAACAATTTATCGTTAGGTCCTTCTCGGTATAGCTGTATCTGGCTATGTTGGTCAGTTGCGCCAAGGGCTTTGATAGGCGTTGGGCCGATATGAACAACATTTCCTTTAAGGTCCTCTGCCTTGCCCAGACTTTCAGCCCATAGTTGTCTATACCAATCAGCCAAATCTTTCAAATGGTAGCTATACGGCATCATTACGGAGATTTTTTTACCGTGATTGTAGAAATGGTAATTTATCGCTGCGTTGATCGCCGCAGGGTTTTTGTAGAAATCCTCGAAGCTGACTCTGGCGTCCATATCGCAGGCACCTGCCAAAAGCGAATCTATATCAATTCCGCACATAGCAGCACTAAACAGACCAACCGCACTTAAAACGCTGAACCTGCCGCCGACACCTTCAGGTACTTCAAGGCATCTAAGCTTGTCGGTGTCAGCTATTGCCCGAAGAGTACCCCGTTTGGGGTCGGTTGTTGCAATAACCTGTCTTCTGTAGAGATCGTGGCCAAGGCAGTCCAAAAGCATCTTGCGGATGATAAGAAACTGAGCTGCGGTTTCTGTGGCTCTGCCGGATTTACTGATGACATTGAAAATGGTCTTATCGAGTTTGTCACCGACCCAATCCAAAAATGAAGCGATCTGATCGGGATCGATATTATCAAAAACAAACAGGCGCGGGCCGATCCGTTTCTGGTCATCTATGTTGTACATATATGGATTTAGTGCGGTCTGTAGAGCAATATTGCCAAGGGCAGAGCCACCGATGCCCAGTACAACCAGGTTTTCACAATCATTTTTTAACTCGGCAACCAGCTCTTTGACCGCTCGAGAAATTTCGGCTCTAAAAGGAAGGTCCCTATAAGGGGTTTGCCCATCTTGTTTTTCTTTGTTTAACTTCGAAATTAACGGCTCGGTCCTTTTGGCAAGGTCTTGTAGCTGCTTTTTAGTGATACCATGCTCAGAGCCGATGACCGCATCTGTAACATTTTTATAATAGAATTTAATCTGCGTTTCTGGCACTGGTAACTCCTTACATTTAATTAACTCAGTGGGACGTCTATCGTTTGCTTCGTGCTTTTGTCGAATGCGAAAGAGCCAGTCAATTTTTGGTTGCCACTTTTTGCAGTGACTTTGTACTGTCCGAAGAAGCCGCGGAAGCTCACTTTGCCGTCGGTTTGAAGAGTCGTCTCCGTTCGTGTCCACCACTTATTCTTGACAAGGTCTTTTAACTTCTCGTAAGCAGGTTTGGGGGTCATATCAGACCGCACAAGACCCGCCGGCGCCCCCTGCCAAGCATTTTGGTCGGTAAAGTCCCACCAGGTGATGGCCTGGACAGCAGGATGCGAGAAAAGGACACGATAAAACTCACTAACCTGCTCAGCTTGGCGATTTTCGCCCTCCGGCGTGGTATGCCAGGCCCCTTTTGTTCTGGGACCAGATACGACTGTGGTCTCAGTAAAATGCAGCGGCTTACCAAACTTCGCAAAGTATTCACAAACTTCCCAGGTGCGCAGCGCTCCCCAATAGCCTCCGTGCATGTGTGACTGAATGCCTAAACAATCATAAAGCGGCTGGCTGGTTTCGTCGACAAGCTGGGAAATCACCTTCTCAGCAAAAGATGGGTCAGTTCTGTAGTCGTTGATAATAAGGGTGGCTTTGGGGTTAGCCTGGCGTGCTGCCTTGAACGCCTGGCGGACGTAGGCGCCGACGCCCATTCTGCTGATGGCCTCGGTCAATGCAGGTGCACGCTCCTTGGCGTAAGGCCGGTCGTAGTGCGTGGCCTCATTGACCACATCCCAGATGTCGATGTCGTTTTTGAACCGCTGAACGCAACGCCGGATGCGATCAAGCTGGGCCTGCATCGCTGCTTCAGGCTCGTCCGGCAGCCAGGGCGGCTGGGCCCAGTTCCAGGCAAGCGGATGGCCCTTGGTCGTTACATTGTGGGCCTTGCACCAGCGGACAATCTCTTCAGTGCGGGCATCATCCGATTCGCCCTGCTGGCGCTCATAATTCCACCAATAAAAAGGCAATGTGGCAAAATTCAATAGCGCGGCGAAGTGCTTTTCGTAGTTGGCATTATCTTCGGGCGTTTGGCACCTGCCTAACTTAAAGATGTTGCATCCGAAAAGGAACTTATGGCGGGTCTGTTCAATATTAACGGTTAGGCCATCCTCAAGTGGCTTGTTATCCGGCCCGATAACTTTTAGCACTATATCGCCTTTGCGATATTTCTCAATGCGGGCGTCGGCCTGGTCAAGGATTTGCTCTCTATACTGCTTGGCTTGTCGCTGTTCGGACGCAAACAAAGACGAAGGTATTACGAATGAGAATGTGCCTAAGCCTGCGGCTTTGAAAAAGTCCCTTCGGTTCATAAATCTACCTTTTGGGCAGAGGAAAACCCCCAAATAAATTTGGGGGCTAAATATTTAGTCCGCCTATGGCGGATTCTGCTTCATTAACCACTTTAATTTCTTTGAATCGGCAGAAATGCTCAAGTTCTTCGGTGATGTCCCCATAGCAAGTTTGGCGGTGCAGGCCGTGTGACCAGTCTTCCCATAACTTCGTCACATCGCCGTCCACCTTGACTGTAATCTTGGTCCGGCAGCCCCTATCATGCTCAAGCGATACCGGGGCATCGATAATTTCGCCGGTAAAGTATAGTAAAAGGTCGGTGCCAACTAATTTGGCCTGAGTGACTTTTTGGCCGACGCGCATTTCGACCTGCGGCACAACGCCCTCCAGCCGTTCCCTGATAGTACGTAATTTGTAAGGAGCGGCTGGCCCATTTGGGCCATCCATTTTTGTTGTCCCCAAGCAGTGAGCCAGGATTATACTGTTTTTGGATTCATCCACTGTAGGGTCGCTGATAAAGCCCGGCTTTCCCGCCAGCCCCTGGAACAATATGTGCGTAATGGCACACTGAAGGTCCGATTCACAAATACCGCCTAAGCCCATGTTATTTAGCCTGGTAAAACCAAGGCAGGGATAGGCGGGCAGCTTAATGGTCTTATCCCACATCGTACCATAGCAATCGACAGTCATTACGGTTGCATCTTCCTGGTCCAACAAATCTTCAAAGGCCAGTGCCAGTTTGCAGGATTTGAATATGTCATCGCGTGAGGGTTCTACAATCTTCTCGGCTCCTTTGAGCCACCGCTGCGTTTCTGCTTTTGCCTGGCTATCACTGACAGCGTTATAGGCATCGACCGTTCGTTCAAGGCTAATCTGCTTAATCTCTGTGCCAAATTTATTCGTTATATCGCCGGCATATTTATCAAATGCTCTGGTGGTGACGTTAAGGATCTTAGCTTCTTTTAGATGATGAATTGCGCGGAAAGGCCTTATAGCCACCGCCAATTGCTTATAATCGCTGGTGAGCATGCAACCCATCTTGGCGCCCAATTGTTCTTTCTGTAGCGCGCCGAACCCAACCCATTCGTGCCCGGAATAGGGGACAGCAAAAACCATGGTAGGCTCACCTACGCTAAGGATTTCATCGAGCATCGGCCTTATTCCGATGTTGAAATGGATCGCCAGGATTCCGTCAACATCTGTTAATCTATCCTTGAGCTTGCGAGCCTGATCCGCGGAAGTGACCAGCTCATCGACAACAAAGTCCACATCGTGAAATTGGTCTTTCAATCTTGCAAACTGCGATTCATAGAAGCGGACTTCTTCTTTTAGGTCCAGTTTCGGCTTGGGCCAAAGCCCGCCACCTGCCATATAAATCCTGGCAACCTTAACTTTTGACCTTCTGCAGCCCGGGCTTATGAGCTTTGGGCATTTCTCGCTCAAGGCGATTTGCCTTTGACAACCAATACCGGCCAGGCATAGAGCGCTTCCCGCTGCAGTTAGCTGCAAGAATTTCCTTCGATTAAGTTCGTTTTGCATTGGAATTTCTCCTTTTTCTTGCCTTCGTTTCTAAATATTTACCTTTGAAAGGTCAGCGTATTTTAGCATCAGTGATTTTGTCTGTCCATTTTCAAATTTGACTACCACCACGCTGTTTTCGCCCATATCAATAAACTCTTCGACTCTACCCAGGCCAAAAGATTCATGTCGTACCAATTGGCCTGGGGCAAAGGCGGCCATCGATCCCAATTCAAAAAGAAACGGCGATGGGCTGCCCCGTAGCATCTGTCCGCGTATCGTTCGATATCGAGCATAGCTTATATATAAGCCGACTTTAGCGCGGGTTATGCCGACGAAAAAAAGCCTTCGCTCTTCTTCCAAATCTTCCTGGTCGTCGGTGTTCGATTTTTCATGTGGCAGTAAGCCCTCTTCCAGGCCGACGATAAAAACATTTTCAAATTCGAGTCCCTTTGCGGCGTGCAAAGTCATCAGAGCAACACGCTCACTGGATGTGTCATATCTATCGACATCGCTAAAGAGCGATATCTGTTGAATATAATCGAGCAGCGTGGGGGTCTGGGTTTGTTGGTCATATTGTGCAGCGGAATTTATTAGTTCATTAACGTTTTCAATCGCATCTTCCTCACCGGCACAGCGGAGGAACTCGGATAGTCCCGATTTGACGAAGACCCTCTCGGCAAGCGGCGCGACTTTTCCAGAAATATCTTTTTTGAACCGCTCTTGCATATTTATAAAAGCGCCAAGTTTGGCTTGGACACCTTTAGAAAGAGAATCGATATTTTTCGCTTTTTTGAGGGCCTCGAAAAAAGAAATACTGTGGCGGGCAGCGTAAGCACGGACTCTATCAATCGTGGTCTTACCAATACCGCGAGAGGGCGTGTTGATTATACGCAGTAGTGCAATGTCGTCACTGGGATTGACAAGGATTTTCAAATAGGCAAGCAGGTCTTTAATTTCCTTTCTGTTGTAGAACTCCACGCCGCGAACAATCTGGTATGGTATTTTGTTCTGGATAAACGCCTCTTCAAGCACCCTGCTCATAGCATTAACACGATAGAATACAGCTATATCTTTTAGAGACGCACCTTCGTCAGTTAGCTCTTTTACCTGCTGAGCAACAGCCTGGGCTTCCTCGGTCTCGTCCTCGAATTGTGTTAGAACGACTTTCCCAACAGGAGGTTTTATAGCGATGAGCTTCTTGGGTTTTCGGTTTTTATTTTCTGCAATTAGCTTGTCAGCCACTCCAAGTATTTCAGGCTTACTACGAAAATTTTCCTCCAGTTTCACGATGATAGCGTCAGGCCAGTCTTGCTCAAAGTCCAATATGTTGCGCAGGTCAGCGCCGCGCCAGCGGTAGATGGACTGGTCCGGGTCGCCGGTAGCGCAGATATTATTGTGCTGCGATACGAGGGCCTTAGCGATTCTATACTGAGCGTGATTGGTATCCTGATATTCATCGATGAGCAGGAATTTGAAACGATTTCCAAGCTCGCAGCAAACATCAGGATAGCTCTCGAGCAAGAAAGCGGTCTTCATCAATAAGTCATCAAAATCCAGAGCGTTGTGTTCAGTCAAAATACGCTGATAATGGGAATATATTTTGGCTATTTTTTCAGTCCTAAATTCATCCGCTTGTGCCTTAAAAAAATCTACATCTATAAGCATGTTTTTTAGCTTGGAGATATACTCAAGCATTCGAGCCGGCGGAAAGTTGGTGGCATCAAGCTCGCAATCTTTGACGGCCTGCTTGATGCACTTGCTCTGGTCGGCCTCGTCATAGACGCTAAAGTTGGCCTTTATACCCGCCCTATCAGCATACTGGCGAAGGATTCTAACGCATAAAGAGTGGAAGGTGCTGATGTGTGCACCGCCGGAGACACCAAGAGCAACTGCTCGCTGGCGCATTTCATCTGCGGCTTTGTTGGTGAAGGTTATTGCACAGATGTTATATGGCTTGATGCCCGAATCAATAAGTGCAGCGATTCGACATGTGATTACGCGGGTCTTACCGCTGCCGGGACCGGCAAGAACGAGCAGAGGTCCTTCTTTGTGAAAGACCGCCTTTCTTTGTGAAGGCGTCAATTTGAAATTTGAAATCTGAAATTTGAAATCTGTTCCAGAGGTCATTCTGCCTTTTCTGCTTGTTTCCTCAGTTCTTCTTCCTGCTGCTCTAATTGTTTATAAAGATCGGGCCTTTCAATTTTTATCCTGCCAAGCAAATTCTGCCTCAAGTTAGGCGGATATTGACCGTCATTGAGGAAATCAAGAAGTGCAAAATATCGTAACATCGGCAATTTGGGCAGGTCAATCCTTTGTTCATCAACGTACTCTGACTGGTAACGGTTCCAAACTTCCTCAGCCAGTTTTTCACTGCCGAACGCTGCATCATCGTCCCGCAGCGCATATCTAAAGTAGCTCTCTCTGAGAAGTGCTACTATCTGCTCTGTTGCATCAAATATACCAATGCTCTCGATCTCTTCACGGAAGCGATTCCTGGCAAAATCTACCAGCGGCACCTTGAATTCCTCAAGAGGATAGAGTTTTCTTAGCTGGTCATAAATTTTTTGGGCCTGCCAATGGTGGCCTGACTGATAGAACAAAAAGATGGCGTTTTTGAGCATATTCCGGTGGCCGTCCTGGAGCGATTTATAGGAACCCTCGTCGCCGAGGTCTTTGTATTTTTCGAATATCGCCATATAAGCATCGTTGTATGGTTGAAACATTCTTAAATCCGGCCTCAGGAATATCTCCTTTTCCGTTCTTTGCGGAGGCTGCGAAGAAGAATCTCTCGGCATTTCGACCGGTACATCATGTATAAATATCTTTCCATAGCGGAAAAGATTTTGCAGACTATGACCGACGACGCGATCCGTATTGGTCTCGGTTATCGTGATTTCTCGGCCTTGCTCCTTACTAACCTCTCGCAGACCTTTAACAGCCCAGTAAATAGCGTGGCTATCAGGGTGTCGCCAATCCAAAGGAAAATGTTTATTGGGGTCATTGAAGTCGATGGGACCGTAGGTTTTATTCAATTCCTGCATAAAAACCGGGTCAAGCTTCCAGGTATTGCGCAAGTGATAAGCCTTGGCAAAAATATCAAATTTTTCCAGCACCTGCGCACCCCTAAAATTATCTATCGTGGCAAATGCAGCGGGATTGAACCTGTTGGGGTTTTGCCGCAACGATAGGTAATTGTCCACGAACTTGCCGGCATCGGTATCGGTAAATGCACCGTCAGCGGATTTCAGAGCCGTAACCAATTCGGCTACATTAGGGTCTTTTATGATTTCTTGCCAGCTTTTTGAGGCTGTGGCAAGGACCTGGAAATATTCGTTATCCGCAGGGCCGAGCAACGGCTCCATCGCCAAAGCTAATTGCAGCTTATAGTATTTGTGTGCGTCATCCGACACGCTGCCTATTTTGTGCTGGAATATTCGGGTAAGCTCGTTATAAAGCTCAATACTTTTTGGATTTAGCGGTATGCCCTGGTCCCGAAGCAATTCGTAGCCGTTCTTGACCCAGCGCCATCGCTGATCCGGCTGCGTGGCAGGTATGGCTACAGAAATATTATAGGCCATATTCCAGGCGTGGAACCTCCAGACCGCAGCGAAACGAGGCTGTAATGTGGTTATCCATTCGGCAAGCTGTCTTGCATCGAAGAATTGTCCCTCTTCCTTGAGTTTATCCGCCCGTATCCATAAGATGTCCACCACCAGGCCGCGAAAAGCCCCCATAGCAACGGTTGCAAATGCCAGCGACGGCGGGGCATTTTCGAGCGGCTCGTTGATTATCAGCTTCATCTTTTGCCGCTGGGAATTTATATAATCCAATCTGCTACCAGCGGTAATAAGCAAAACAACTGTAAGAATAATGCAAACAGACCAAACTATTATGTCACGCAGACGCATTTTTTTAGACCCAAGTGAACTAAAGTGCCTAAAGTGAAAAAAATAATCCATAACTTTAGGCACTCTAAACTTTAGGCACTTTAGCCACTTTTCTAAACTATAACTTTTGCTATTTCCCGGAAGCTGAAAATCAGTAATCCAATAAGCAATAGTAAAAGCGCTTTGATGCAAACCACAAGGCCTGCGGCCTTAGCTAATAAAGACCAGCTCAATAATCGCCCAGGAACCAGGAATTTTGTAGGATTAAATTTGTCAAATTGCGGCAGAAGTTGAATAACCGGCTTGATAGTGAAAGAATATACGCTGCTGAGGTTTTCGCCGAGAAAGTTGAAAGATTCTATAACGAAACTGCTGAAAGTCGCGGTAAGGAAAATCACCAGGCAAAACAGTATCGCCACCGGGAACGACAGGAAACTGGCGGCTAATACGCCTAAGCAGGCAAGGAAAATCAAGCGAAAAAAAATCAAAAAAATAGCCCTTATAAAGTTGGCGCTGAAGGTATCCGCTTTATAGAGCACTTCAAGACCATCCTCCAGTGGAAAGATAACCACCGTATCATTTAGCGGGACATTTAGAAATCCGACCGCAAGGTAGCCATCCTGCGTTACTGCGTCGGCAGGGACTTCTATCTCACGAAAGGTACGAACAGGATCCTTGCGGGCAAGAGAGTATATAGGAGTTTCCAATTCCGGGCCGTATTTAGTCTGCCGATAGTCACCTACAAACCATTGGCTGTAGACCTGCGAATCAGCAGGATTCACCGACACGTCGTACTTAAATCTTATAAACAAACTTTCATTTGGGTCAAGAGGTTTGACATTATGAAATTCCCAGATCAGCTCGCGGCCAACCGCAGCCGCTCGTTTTTCGAGTTTTTTCCGGCTGGTAAGCTCGGCCATAATTTCGCTACGTGACATATCTTCGGGTAATTGGCCGGCTTCTTGAAGCCTGTTGTAGGCTTCGTCGACCTCCGAACTTACATCAAGCTGCGGCGGGGTTATGCTGGCACGGGCGGTATAGAACTCATTACTGACCTGGGCAAGCTCAGCTTCGGCTGCATTATAAAACTTAGGCACATAAATTGTAATGCTGTATATTATGGCTGAAAACAGAACCAGCAAAGCTACATCCAGTAATATTACGCCCAGCAGTTTGCCTAAGAGAAGCTGATAACGGCGGATGGGCTTGGTAATAACGGTATATATCTGTCTCTGTTTTATGTCACTGGTTAGCGAATAAGCGCAAATTATGATGGTGAGCAAGCAAAGCAAGATACTGGTTAGCGAAAGACCATAACTTACAAATGTCTGCAGCCTGCCTTTTAAGGTGCCGTCACCGGTCATTGAAACGCCCATAACTGGAAGCAGTACAAACAGCAGGATTATAAAGGCAGCGGCAATTTTCATCCGCAAGGCCTGCCTTATCGTATTTGTAGCGACGGCCCAGATACTACGCATCGCCGGCCTCTCCCGTGGGTTCCCCGCCCAGCGATGGGCGGGGTTTATCCTGCTCAGTTTGCTCTCTATGCTCGTGCCGTTCGGCAGAGCGGCCTGTAAGCTCGTCTAAAATGCTTTTTTGGGTTTGTTCCTGCTCAATAGTTTTCGGCTGAACCGGTTCTGTTTTTACGCTCTGGTCCCGAATAACCGATTTGGGCTGAGTTAGCTCAGCAGGTTCGGTCAGTTTACTCAATAATTCTTTAGCAGGCTTAGATTCAGAACTTTCAATGGGGACAACCTGCTCTTGTTTCGGCTTTTCCAGCGGAGCCTCTTGTGACACCGGAGCAGAGACAAGTTTATCAAGTATATTCTCCGTGGCTGACGATACGAGGAAATCACCAATTTGGGTTGTACTTACTGCACCACTTGTGGGTTGGGCTTGCTCCTGGGCCGTGACAACCGTTTTGATGAAAAATGTTTCCAGCTTATCCATTGGCGAAGTCACTTCGTACAGAGCGTGTTCGTTTCGAATTAGCTGCTTTATTTTTTCAATGGCAACATCGCTGATAGCGCCAGTAGTGATTTGTTTTTTATCTGTTTGCAGCAAAAGGTCTTTGACGAGGCCTTCGGCTACGATTCTACCGCCGTACAGAATGGCAATTCTATCGCATACGTCTTCAACATCGGCAAGCAGGTGACTGCAAAGCAAAATTGTTTTGCCGCGTTCTGCAAGCTTGCCGATTAAATCCTTTATCTGCCTTGTCCCGATAGGGTCGAGCCCGGTGGTCGGCTCATCCAGAATCAGTAGGTCCGGGTCGTTTATCAGGGCCTGGGCCAGGCCGATTCGCCGGGCCATTCCTTTCGAAAACGTCCCCACGGGTCTATTTGCGACAGCCTTTAGCCCGACCATATCCAGCAAGGCTTCGATACGCATTTTCCTTACTTTTGCAGGCAGTCTAAATAATCTGCCGTAGAAATCCAATGTTTCGCGGGCATTCAAATATCTATATAAATAGGACTCTTCAGGCAGAAAACCGATCTTAGCGTTGATTTTGGGATCGGCGCCGTCCCCACCGAGGACAACCGCCCTTCCTTTTGTCGGATAAAGCAAGCCCAGCAGCAATTTTAAGGTGGTCGTTTTGCCTGAGCCATTGGGCCCTAATAGGCCGAAGACCTCGTTATAGCGAACCTGTAAATTCAACTGGTCAACAGCAACGACCTTATCCCGCCCCCACCAGTCAGAAAAAACCTTGGTCAATGAAAAAGTTTCAATAGCATATTCCATAGGCAAATCAAAAATTAAAATGACAAATCAAAATCCAAAAATGGTTATTCGATTACCAATTGTCATTGCGAGCGAGGCGTAGCCGAGCGCGGCAATCTCAAATCTGACCAACGAGATTGCTTCGGTCGCTTCGCTCCCTCGCAATGACATTTTACATTTTGCATTTTGAACCTTGCTATTTACAGTTTTTGTGGTTCGAGATGGAGTTCTTCACCGTAGCGGACAAGCCGAGCGCTGTTAAAAACGACAATCAACGTCCCAAGAAAATGCAGCACCGCCGCGTAAACTGCTGATAGCCAGGCTGCTGATGCTGCGGCGACGCCGAGGATGATAAACATAATTCCAAAAGAAAGGTTCTGCGCGATGATGGCCCTTGTTTTTCGGGAAAGCCGTACGAGAAAAGGCAGGCGCTTCAAATCATCACTCATAAGCGCGATGGAGGCGGAATTTATAGCCACATCACTGCCGGCAGCACCCATTGCGATGCCCAGGTCACCCGCGGCTAACGCCGGCGCATCATTTATGCCGTCACCCACCACGGCTACGGTGTGTCCATCTTTTTTGATTTGCTCCACGATGGCCAGTTTATCGGTGGGAAGACACTGGGCCTTTACGTCTGTGCAGCCTAACTCCGCAGCAACACGATTGGCGACCTCATCTCTATCGCCGGTCAGCATCGTCATTCTTTTTACACCGATATCGCGCAGCTCCTTAACCGCCTGACTTGCTTCCGGCCGAGTCTTATCCTGCAGGCCAATCCAGCCTATGCACTTACCATCCTTGGCCACATAGAGTGTACTGAAGCCTTGCTCTTCATGAAGGCCGGGGTCAGGGACATTATTTACAGCGATATGGCTCTCTTTCAGGAAGGTGTCTCTTCCGACCATAATTTCGTGACCCGTGACCCGTGACCCGTGACCCGAAATACGCGCGGTTACGCCTTTGCCAGGGGTCTCCTGGAAGTTATCTGTCGCCGATAATGAGAGATTTGCCTCTTTTGCCACCTCCAGCAGCGCCCTGGCGGCTGGGTGTTTACTCATCTGCTCGGCAGATGCAGCTACGCCCAATAACTCGGCTGGTTCAACATTTTCAGCAGGAGTAAGTTTGGTCACATACAGCCGACCGGTCGTCACCGTGCCGGTTTTGTCAAAGACAAGCGCGGTCATCTTGCCGGCAATCTCCAGGTCGGCGACATTCTTTATCAGGATCCCCAGCCGGGCCGAAGCCGAGATCGCTGCCACCATCGCCGTGGGGGTAGCCAAAATCAACGCGCAGGGACACGAAATAACAAGCACTGTAATCGCTCTATTAATATCTTTGGTGAAGAATAAAACTATCGCGGCAATCATCAGGATTGTCGGCGTGTACCACCTGACATAGCGGTCGATTATTCGCAGAATGGGTATTTTTGTCTGCTCAGCCTGCATGATTAGCGACTGGACTTTGCCGAGGGTGGTATCTTTGCCGGCTTTGGTTACCGCAATATCCAGAACGCCGGTGAGGTTATTTGTGCCGGCAAAGACCTGCATTCCGGGCACTTTATCAACCGGCAAAGATTCACCGGTTATGGTAGCCTCATTAACCGAGCTAAGTCCTTTTACAACCTCGCCGTCGGCGGGTATATTATCGCCCGGGCGCACACGGATGTTATCGCCGGGCTGCAGGCTGCTAACCTTCACCTCTTTTTCGCTACCGTCACTATCGATAAGAGTTGCCTTCGTAGGTGTCAGCCTAATCAGAGCTTCAATCGAGGCACGAGCGCCAAGTGCGGTGCGGGATTCAATAAGCTCGCTTAGAAGCATAAAGAAAGCGACGATACCCGCGGTGACATAATTCTGCGTGGCAAAGGCGGCGATTATCGCCAGAGCCACCAGTTCATCCATGTGTGCCTCTTTTTTTATGAGACTTCTTACTGCGTGTAGGACAATTGGTGCACCGAGCAGTACTGCAGCGGCCATAGCCAGGAACTCGGTATTGAAGCTGGTCCGGCCATAAATAAACCTGGCGATGCCGCTATTTATCAACAGCGTCCCGCCGGCTAATGTCCCTAATAGGGCCATGCTTATGCGAACCTGCTTACCGTGAGTATGTTCAGCAGCGATATCCTCTTTGAAATGTAAATGCTCGTGAGCCATTGTTTCGTATCTCGTATTGCGTATTGCGTATTGCGTAAACACTTTACGCCGGTCATTTCTCTTTCTCTGACTTCGGTTTTATGGTTGGGTTTCTATTTATAATAATTCTAAATTCTCTGCCTTTGCTGCCCTCAGTGGGTTGAACAATGAATTTCTCTGCTGCATTGTTGAGGACATATTCTATGGCATCGAGATATATCTTTTGAGTCACAAGTCTTGGGCGTTTGCGATACTCGGGAAGTATTTCATGCAGATACTCGACATTGGCCTTGGCAGATTCCACAACTTTGGTTCGATAGGCACGGGCCTGAGCGATTTTCTCCGCAGCTTCACCTGCTAATTGAGCCCATAGAAACTCTTTTTGCTCTTCGGTGATAGTCCCATCATGTAAAGCCGCGTATAGCTGCATTGCAACCGGGCCAGCAGCCTCGTTAAGGGTATTTTCAGCGTAAGTTCTGGCCTCACTAATCGCCTTTTGACTTTCCTGACTGGCCTTGATGGAGGCCTGGAACGCCTCGTCAACCTGGCGAGGCCAGACCCTATCTGTTAGCTGCACCGATACGACTTGTATTCCGCTTTCTATTTCGTCGAGTTTTTCCTGCAACAGCTTTTTAACGTGCTGGGTCACTCTTGCAACCTGCTCGAACATAACGTCGTCAATAGTATAGTTGACCACAGCAGTCACGACGGCATCGGCAACCATATATTCCAGCAGCGGTGTTATATTTTCAGATATAACATCAGCATAATTTTGCCCAGGCGCTATGTTCTCTAAATCTACGTAAATATTTTGGAAGAAACGCTCAGGGTCATCAATTTTATATGTTAGCTGCCACTTACAATGGACAATGTTGTAGTCGCTACCGATAAGGTCTGCGGTAGTCTGGTCTTGTCTTTCACTTCGGATTATGCAGTAGCCATCTTTGACAGGATTCAACTGCTCTGGCACGCGCATTCTTCTTTTTGGACCTTCACCGAGTATCTCCGCCGAGGTCTGGGAATACCAAAACGAATCGATGGATAAATTGACCTTTTTCTGTACGGGAATTCTTACAATGTCATCTATCGGGTATGGGAACACCCAGTGCAGGCCGGGGCCAAGTATCCTTCCTTCACCCACGCCGCGAATCTTTCCAAAACGCAGGACAAGTGCCTGCTCATCAGAACCGACCGTTCTGAAACCCGAGGCCAGGAAGATGACTACCAGCACGACCATTATCACTTTCAAGATAGCAAAGCTGAGCCTCAATGCCTCGGATAAAGATTTACCGGCGGCATCAAGCTGCTCACCTGCTCGGGGCTTCGGCGATTGGCCTGGCAAATTTTTATTATTCTGGCGTTTCTGGTCGGCCATAGTATTGACTATTCTGATTTCGAAACGGTTATTTTTTTAGGTTCGTTCGGTTCGCTGGGCGTAAGGTCAGGCATTCCTTTTAGTAGTGTCAAGGGCGGTGCATCAGCAGGCAGAAGCATGGTCGTATCCTTCAATATTTTTTTCAATGCTTCGGTATCACGCAGGAATATTGCCAGCTCGGGCTCTTCTTCCAGCATCTGGTAATATTTTGCGGCCTCTGCGTCACCCTGGCCCATTACGGCCTTTGCTCTTGCCTCAGCAGCAGCTAATAACTCTGTCTTTATCGAATCGGCGTCGGTCTTTATCTTGGTTGCCTCAGCGTTTCCCTGCGCAATAGTAGCCTCAGTCCTGCGGTTTCTTTCAGCCTTCATCCGTTCAAAGACATCTTTGCTGACATCTTCACTTATCTTGAGCTGCTTTATACCGAGGGTTTTGATTTCGATGCCATAATTTGCGGATGAGACGGCTTGTTGAAGCTCGCTGAGCATTTCGGCTCCGATTTGCTGAAATTTTATTATTGTCGGGTCGCTATTTACGAATTCGCCGAAGGAATGTCGGCCAATTACTCTATTCTGGGAATCGTTAATCTGGCTGAGCAGCTTACGCTGGGCTTCTCTGATACTTCCGCGCTCATTGGCATTAAAAAATGCCAGCGGCTGGCTAATTTTCCAAACGACGTACGTGTTTACGATAATCGGCACTGCCCCTTTTGTGGTGGTCTCGCCGAGATCGGGGTCAAAAACCCTCATCCGGGAGTCAAATTTATAGACCTGCTGGATGGGAGCGGGCCATTTGAAGTACCAGCCGGGCTCAGTGATTTCCCGGGTAGGCTCGCCAAAGGTTGTTACCAAGGCGGATTCTATCTCTCGTACCTGGAACGAGAAAAGATACAGAGCCAAAACGGCAACGATTAACACGATAAAGATTGTAATAGCTATACTTTTCATTTTTTGCTGGTCTCCGGTAAGCCCTCTAAGTCATACAAGCTGGGCGTTAGTTTTTCTTGAACATCGATTGTGATAACCTGCCAATCGTTTGGGTCGGCAACCACGACAAATTTCCGCACATTGTTTTCTTTGTTCTTTTCTCCCATTACCTCTTCAATGACAGCTAATCTCTGCTGGCGCTTGTAAATCTCCGGTGCGGACCTGTATGCCTTGAGCTGACTTGCAAAGCGCCGGCCATTTGCGTGAGCAAGTGTGGCCTTTTCGAAGGCATAACTTTGTGCCTCTCTTAACGTCGAGAAGATACCGCCCTTGGCTTGAGCAAAGGCCAGGTCCAACTCATTAGCCAGCTTTTCAATTCGATCGGTGTCGTTCTTGTCCTTAGCTTGTTGGTATTGGCGCGAAAGCGAATAAAGCTGGTCGGCCTCCTCCACAGAACCTACGAGGGCGCTCAAATTCTTATTGCGTTCCGCATGGGCTTGGAGCACAAGAGCCTGTTTCTTTTGAACGGCGCCGACAACTTTTTGATAATCTGCTGCCACTTCGGGCGGCGGGTGGATGCCCTGCAGGCCCACAAAGACTATTTCAACACCCAACTGCTCTTTGTCAGCAGCTTCTTGAATCCTGCTGGTTAGAATCTGTTTGGCCCCGCCTCTACCTGCCCCAAGCAGGCTATGCTCCTGATCCGCCTCACTATCAACCTCGATCTTGGCACTTGCGGCGAATCTCGTCAGTTCACGATAGCAAATGGATTCGAGCAGTTTCTCCGGCTCATCATGGTTATAAATGAAAGAGTACAGGTCCTTAATCCTATATTGGACGGGCACAGCAGCCATAACCAGACTTACCGGCACAGCCCCTTCCGTCAGCCGGGTGCCTGTTTGCTCGCTGGCGACAAGCAATTGGTATTCTTTCTCATAGTGAGCCTGACCCCATAGTAGCGGCCCATAACCGACTTTTTCTTTGTCCGGCTCAACCTTAGGGACAAAGCCGATGCTCAGCTCCATAATTTTCTTCGTAGGATATTTATAAACTCTGCCAATTGGCCAGGGCCATTTGAAGGCAAGTCCAGGCCCAATATGCCTGATTTGGCCGGCTTCATCGGCAGGGTTGCCGAAATGCTCTATGATGGCTTCCTCGTTAGGGGCTATTATAACGATGCAGCTTAATAGGTACAGCGTAATAACAGCAAATAGAACCAATGGTACAATCGCTTTTTCCAGCAGCTTATAAAACCAGGTCTGGGAGACCTGAAAGCCAAACTGGTAATCGATGGCGCTGGCGGCACTACGTAATATTCCGCCCGGCTCATTTATAATCCCTAACAGCCTACTGTCGAAAGCGGCTCTTGCGTATTGGTCTATCAGTCTCGGACGGTATATGTCCAGGACAGCATTTAGAGCGGTTTCTGCGCCAAGGACAATAAGTAATACCGGAACAGCAACGGCGATAACGTTTACCACCACGAAGATCTTAAATTGCGCCAGTGCCAAGCCTATGGCCAGAGCAAAACATAACACCGCTATCCCCAATAGGAAGCTGCCGCCGGCTCTTAGCGGCTTCCATTGCCGTTGGGCCGACATGCCGGTAGCGTAACGGGAGATCAAAAAGCTGACAAACGCTGTGGCTGTCATAAAAATCGCACAAAGCAGCGGCTGTTTTAGCTCGAGCTGGGCTTCAGCCTGAGCGGCTTTTAATAAGTACAGTCCGATACCTATTTGGTAGGCGGCGATGGCTGCAGAAAATATAGGAATGAACCATTTCTCCAATATCTTGAGGCGGCGTTGAGCCACAGCGAATAGATCGGCACGTTCGGCCTTGGCTTGGAAGATTTTAGAAGCCTTTTCATCCTTAGCCGATTGGCTCATATCGAGCTTTTCCTGCTCGGCTAAGGCACATTGATGGAACTGAACGACAAGAACGAACCAAATTAAAGCTGCTGAAAGGAGCAGCCAGCTAACCCTATAAACCGCTAAGAAGCCGCTCCATCGGCCCAAGAAAAAAGCAATGCTAAAAAAGACAACGCTTAAAATCAGAGATAGTAGTGCTACGTATTCAGCGCGTTTGGACGATATGGTCATTTTTTATCTCAGTTTGCTTATTAGAAAACATCATGTAACAGTTCGTCATTGCGAGCGAAAATAGCCTTTAGCCCTGAGCTTGCCCGCCTCCGGCGGACGAGTCGAAGGGGAAACAATCTCAAATGTTTCAGTGCTTTTTTCGCCTATCAGGTAATGAGATTGCCACGGCCCTTCGGGCCTCGCAATGACAAAAGACACAAGGTTTCTACAGAGCAATCTCAGTTTTGTGTTCCGAACAAAAAACGACAGATATAGTATTTAATTGACAGATAATGTAAGCCCTTTACAAAATCGAGGTTTAGCAATATAAACAATAAGTGCATTTTAGCATAGAAACAATTACCAAAAAATTAAGTAGAAAGCCAGCATGAAACCGAAACCAGCTAAAGAACCATGCATACACTATTTACAATAGCCAAAAATACCTTCACCGAGACGTTAAGGCAGCCGGTCTATGTCATCATCATAACCACCGCTCTGTTTTTGTTCTTTATAAGTCCGTCCTTGGCGATGTACACCATGAGCGATGACAATAAACTCCTACGTGAGTTAGGATTATCTACGCTTTTTTTAAGCAGCTTGTTCATAGCAATCTTTTCTGCCGCCGGCGCTGTAGCTGAGGAGATGGAGAGCAAAACCATAACTACTGTCCTGAGCAAGCCTGTCCAACGTCCGATATTTATTGTGGCAAAATTTTTGGGCGTGGCTGCTGCCGTGGCTCTGGCACATTATATCTGCACCATCGCCTTGCTGATGGCCATTAGACATGGCGTCCTTGAGACGGCCTCGGATACGCACGACTGGACGGTCATAAGCACAGCAGCAGCGGTCGTCGCCATAGCATTTCTGCTAAGTGCCTTTTTCAATTACACTTATGACTGGAAGTTCTCTTCCACCGCCCTAATATTAGGCGGAATACTGGCCACATTGGGCATAATTTTTCTCTCTCTTATCGACCGAGACTGGAAATTTGCCCCCCAGAATAACGGCATCAACGCTGTGGATATCTATGGCTCATTACTGCTGCTGCTGGCTGCCATTATAATCGCTGCTCTGGCGCTGGCACTGTCAGCCAGGTTTAACATAGTGGTAACGCTTGCCGGCTGTATCGGGATTTTTTTGCTGGGCCTTATAAGTGATTACGCATTCGGCAGATTTGCTCAGACGCACTTATGGGCCAAGATAGGCCGATTTCTCGTGCCGAATCTACAAATTTTCTGGATAAGCGACGCCATTTATGAAGGAAGTGTTGTGCCGCTCAGGTATATTGTAATAACTGCTTCTTATGCCTTATGCTACACGGCAGCCATTCTCGCGTTGGCTATTGCTCTGTTCCAAAGACGACAAGTAGGATGAAAAGTGCCTAAAGTGTAAAGTGCCTAAAGTGAGCTAAAGTTAGAAAATCCTTCGACGTGGCTCAGGACGGGTAATCAATAATTTTAGGCACTCCAAACTTTAGTTCACTTTAGCTCACTTTTTTTATTACTGCTATTTCATCGCAATTTTGCTGTTTGGAGCACTTGGCACAATCCTTCCAGACCTTCATCGGCAGAGCATCCATCTCAATTTTTTCAAAGCCCTGTTTCTCAAAAAAGGCTGGGTCCAACGTAAGCGCAAAGATACGCGGCAGGCCGAGCTGACCAGCCTGCTCGATAGCTGCCGCCACCAGCATTTTGCCGATACCTTTGTCTTTATGTGCTTCGTCAACTGCCAGCGATTTTATCTCCGCCAGGTCCGACCAAATAACCTGCAATGCGCAGCATCCGACTACCTGGTTATCAAGCTCTGCGACAATAAAGGACTGCAGGTTCTCGTAAATATCAGCTAACGAACGAAAAAGCATTTTGTCCCGCTCAGCGTAATAATTGATCAGAGCGTAAATAGCTTTAACATCCGATATTTTGGCGTTGCGTATATTCATGACTAACAAGCATACTGAATAGGTTCACACAAGTCAAATCTAATAGCGCCCACCATAGACGTATTCACTGTGGAGATCACATACGAGCATTTCTCTCCTTTCTTGCCTTCCCACTTTTCTCTTTCCTTTCCATCTTTTGGATGGGACGTGTTATATTCCAATAATTGTATTCATCTATTGCCTTGGCAAATGTTCTGTAGCTATACCGAGACTTCGAATATCTTGGGCATAGATGTCCGAACAATCCCTGCATGTCTTTGAGGAACTGAAGATAATACTGATCATTTTCCCTGTACCATTTCCTGGGCCAGTATTTGTCTTTGACGATCCTAAGTTTTTGATAGTTCCTTTTTCGTCTGTGTCCTCTAATGCAGGTATCCCACATGACAAAAAGATTTGGATTTATTAGATGCATTACTTTCGAAGCACCCGTATACTTGATACCTTCAATACTAGCGAGGGCTGTGTATATTTTCTTTATCTCTGGTTCATAAGTGCCAAAGTCTATTGACTCAATTGTCGCTTTCTTTAACTTATCAATATGACACTGAAGTCCCGTGATTGTCTTCTCGAACTCATCGATATTAAGCCGGCTTCCGGCGAATCTGGCATGGCCAACGTTCCAGGTCGCGAGAATTAGGATGTATGCTTCCGTCTTACAGTCCTTATCGACAAGCTTCACCGACCTATCATACAAACTACCTCCCTCCTGCTTCTCCATTTTGCGAAGCTCCTGTACCGTTTTGATAAAGTCACCATAGCATATCTTTTTCATTGTACTCCTTTAGTGCTTTTTACAAGACATTTAGACCTTCGATAAGAACTATTCCGTTATCGTCAAGTGCCGCGGCACTAATCTGAATCTGTACAAGCCCATCCTTGCAGTTGTAGTAGAAGATATAGGAATCTCCTGTAGAAAGGCCATTCGAGCTTATAAATTGTTGTCTCACTGGTTTACCGAAGATTTTGTAGAAGGTCTCTTGAGAGAAAAACTGAGGGTAATACCCCTCGAAAACTTCCGTTCCAGCTAATAATACCAGATATAATTCTTCCTTCCAGTGATCCATTAGCTTCTTAATTTCTTCAGCTGATTTATCCTTCAAAGTACCCTTGCTCATTTGGGATAGTCTTTGTCTACTTTTTTTGAATTCAGCACGCACGCCTTGTACTCTCTCACGTTCTTTTCGCTCCCATTCTTCTCGTTTTTCTTCTTGTTCTTTTCGTTCTCGCTCGCGGATAGCCTCTACCAGTTCCGATAATTCTGAATATTTTACATCCGCCTTTGTCTTCACCTCTTCACTCGTTGCTCTTAGTCTAAGATGATCCAGACACCTTATCAAATAATAGAAAATTTTTGGGCCTTGATCTTGTTTGTAGATATCAAAGAGTTTTAGTGATAACGACAGCATCTCTTTTTCAATCATTTGTTTATCATGACCCTCTGCCTGTTCCCATAGGTGCTCCAAGTCATGTTGATATGAACCAGAATCCTGGTTACCAGAACAGCGATTACGAGCTATAGCAAGTGCCTCATCTAACGAATACGCTACTGCGCCGCCTACTTCGTATTGTGTACACCCCGCTAAAAAGAGGATAAAAAGTAATATGACGAGTATGCTTCTCATTCTCATTATTGTGACCTTTCAAAAACTTGTATCCACCTCGACTAAAAATAGGCACATTTAAGTGCAGCATCGTTATTCTTTGGGGACCTGTACGTCTGCATAGAATTTCATGCGTTCCCTTCACTTTGTCTGAACCCGCAGTTGCGCATCTTCAATCACCCCTTTGCTGTTCAGAGGGAGGTCTTCTATTTGTCGCGTTGTCTTCGACGAATTTTTCAAAACGCTCTTCGGCCTGTTCTCGCGATTCGCTGCCACGAATCGTACGCAATATCTTCTGCCAAATCTCCCACAATTTGCTTGAATTTTCACTTTTCATCGTTTTTCTCTCGATTATCGGACAAATGCGTCGCTTTTTTCTGTCAATTTTATATTCGGGCAAAACCAGCATGAAGATAAGTAAAAATTGAGCCACCGAGAGCACAAAGAAGTCGGAGCAAAGAACTTTAGTGTTTTCCATTAGTGTCAGTCCGTGTACATCCGTGTCTAAAAAAATAAAAAAGGCTGGAAAAACAATTGCAAAATCAGCGTTCAGCGTATAGCGTATAGCGTTCAGAAAAAATCAAAAATTAAAATGCAAAAAGCAAAATGACAGATAAAAATTCAAAAAGAAGTTCGGCATAGGCCGTGAATAATGGAAAAATCTTTACATTTTGCAATGTCATTTTGATATTTAATCTTTGATATTTGATTTTAATATGAGGTTTATTCTGATAGACAAAGTTGTTTCTTTAGAGCCGGGTAAGGAAATAAAAACTCTCAAGAGCGTTTCCCTGGCTGAGGAATATCTGGCAGACCATTTCCCAACATTTCCGGTGCTGCCGGGCGTGCTGATGCTGCAAGGACTAATCGAATCGGCATCATGGCTTGTCCGCCAGACGGAGAATTTCGCCCATAGTATGATATTGCTTGAACATGCAAGAAATGTAAAATATAAAAGTTTTTTGGCACCCGGTGCCCAGATAGAATATATTGTTGAGGCCAAAACTATTGAAGAAAATATAAGTTCCTTCTTCGGCTTTGGCTTATCTGAAAATGAACGCATTGTTGAAGCCAACTTCGGATTAAGGCACTTTAATTTAGCTTCACAGGATGCAAAGTTGGCAGTAATAGACGCAATGATAATAGATAATATGAAACAGCGATGGAAACTACTATGGAGCTAAAAAACAGGAGGTTAAAAAAATATGGCGATGAGTCGGGATGAGATATTCAAGGAAGTTCAAGAAGTTTTGGTTGATGCCTTGGGAGTTGAAGATGATGAGGTAACCACTGATGTGACTTTGACGGGAGATTTGGGAGCTGAAAGCATCGACTTTTTGGATATAGTATTTCGATTGGAGAAAGCGTTCGGCATAAAAATTCCGCGAGAAGAGCTATTTCCGGCTGAAAGCCTGATGAATAATCCTGAATTTGTCAATAATGGCAAATTCACCGAAAAAGGGCTGCGTGAGCTGCGGGATAAAATTCCCCATACAGACCTATCGACATTCCAGAACGATCCTGATATTAACAAATTGGGTAACTTGTTCACTGTAGGGGCCATTGTAAAATACGTTGAGAATAAGCTAAATGCTGCACATGGTAATTGGTAACTGGAAAATAGTAATTACCAATTACAAATTACCAATCGCCAATTACCAATTTCCAATTACCAATCACCAAAAGTAGAAGATGCGTTGGATATGGATAGACAAATTTATTGAGTTTCACAGCGGCAAAAGTGCTGCAGCTATTAAAAATGTCACGCTCGCTGAAGAGCATTTGCACGACCATTTCCCCGGCTTTCCGGTGATGCCGGAGACCTTGATGATTGAAGCTATGGCTCAGACGTCAGGGATACTCGTTGGCGAAGCAAAAAAATTTAAGGAAAAAGTTATTCTGGCAAAGATAAAAAAAGCCGTCTTTTTCGACTACGTAAAACCAGGCGATACGATAAAATTAGAAGCACAAATTGAATCCATTACGCCCGAAGGGGCAAGCACAGCCGGCAAGATCACCTGCGCGGACAAAATAATCGCCGAGATTGATTTGATGTTTAGCCATATTGACCAGAACCTGGCAGGAAAAAAATTCCCGCAAGTTAACTTCGTATTCACCGATACATTCGAGTCACTTCTGCGAGATGTTCTCCTGAGCGGTGCCAGTCCCAGCCAGCCAGGGTCGGAGCAAAACTAATGGATTTAGCTGGCGTAGTAATAACCGGCCTTGGTGCAATAAGCCCACTTGGATTAACCGTTAGCGATATGTGGGCTGGTCTGTGTGCCGGTAAATGTGGAATAAGCAAGATTACTGCATTTGACGCAACGGGCTTTGCTTGTCAATTAGCCGGTCGGGTTCCGGACTACAGAATACAAGACTATGTGCCCAAGACCTATCGAAAAGCTACAAAGTTGATGTGTCGTGACATCGAGCTAGCTGTTATAGCGGCAAACGAAGCACTGGCCGACAGCGGCCTTATCACAAAAGGCATCGACCCCGAAAATATCAATGTCAAGCCACAGCGCATGGCAATCAACGTGGGTGCAGCTTTTATAAGCTGTGACCTGGTGGAATTAGCCCCTGCTGCGGCAGCAAGCGCAACTTTTGGTAAGTTTGACATCCAAAAATGGGGCAATCGAGGCATCGAGCTGGTGCCGCCTTTGTGGTTATTGAAATACCTGCCCAATATGCTAGCCTGTCATATAGGTATCATTCACGATATTCAAGGACCGAGCAACTCTATGACCTGCGGCGAGGCAGGCGCCCATATAGCGATAAGTGAAGCGGCTCAGGTTGTTGCACGCGGCGACGCTGTCTATGCCCTGGCCGGCGGCTCAGAAGCAAAAGCTAATCCGATGAATGTCACTCGCCAGTGTCTTTTAAAAAGAGCAACCACCGAAAACAACCACGAGCCGGCCTCCGCCTGCAGACCTTTTGATGCCGATGCTAAAGGTTCGGTTTTCGGTGAAGGGGCTGGAATGGTCGTATTGGAAAGCCTGGAAAATGCCCAAAGACGAGGTGCAAAAATTTATGCTGAAGTAGCTGGAACTGGCCAAAGTAGCAGTATCAATCCGGTGTACGAGCGTCTTGAGCCGGACGGCAAAGGTCTTCAGATAGCGATTGAGAAAGCAATGACAGAGGCACAAATAGAACCGGAGCAGTTAGACCTGATTATCCCCCACGGGATAGGGATACCTGGCGATGACTTAGCTGAGGCAAGAGCTATCCAGGCCGCTTTAGGTAAAGCAGCCACAAAGACAGAAGTCTTTCCGACCAAAAGCATGCTCAGTAACACGGGCGCTGCAAGTGGAGCGCTAGATGTTATCGCCGCGGTTTGTGCGATGGCCGAAGGTAAGATACCTGCTGCGAAAAACTGCGATAAGAAATCCGAAGGCTGCAACTTGAATATCATAAAACAGCCAAAGCAGAAAAAAATCCGTTACACATTGTGCTGCAGTTATACATTTGGCGGACAAACCGCCGCATTAGTGTTGAAAAATAGCAAATATTAAATCCGAATATCGAAATTCGAAATAATATAAGTGAGCTAAAGTTTAGAGTGCCTAAAGTGCCTAAAATTATAACTTTAGCTCACTTTAGACACTTTAGCTCATTTTAGGCACTTTGTATTTTTCGTGCTTCGGATTTCGAGTTTATTCGCTACGTACTAAACATAACATAGAAAGTTAAATGGTTGCAAAAGATTCAACTGACCGAGTCGTAATAACCGGCGTGGGCATTGTCTGTCCTCTGGGACACGATGTAGAAACCGTCTGGCAGGCAATGCTGGCATGTAAGAGTGGAGTAGCCAAAACTACTATTTTTGACGCCTCAACGTTTCCATCGACATTCGATGCAGAAGTCAAAAATTACGATTTTACGAAATATATAAAAAAGCCAGAGCTTCACAAACACAGCAATCGAGGCTCCGGTTTTGCTATTGGCGCAGCGGTTCAGGCCTGTCGGCAGGCAGAGATTGACATTGAGACCGATAAGCTAACCGATGGGATAGACCGCAAAAGATTGGGGATTTATTTAGGGGCTGGTGAAGGGTCGGTTGACAATGATGTATTTTTCACTGCGTTAGTGCAAGCATGGGACGCAAACAAAAATGAGATGGATTGGGATAAGTGGGCGCAGGTGGCCTTCGACAGAATGAACCCCATGCACGAGCTTGAGCAGGAGCCGAATATGCCGGCTGCTCATATCGCAATGCTCACCGGCGCTCGCGGGCCGACCAGAAGCTGTCTTACCGCCTGTGCGGCCAGCACCCAAGCTGTAGGCGAAGCGATGATGCTGATTCGCAGAGGCGACGCGGATGTGATGATTTCAGGCGGCGCACATTCAATGATACATCCGTTAGGCCTTACCGGCTTTAATCGTCTTACCGCTCTATCAACCAGAAATGATAGCCCACAGACCGCGTCAAGGCCATTTACAGCCAGCAGGGACGGCTTTATCCTCGGCGAAGGGGCAGCAATTTTAATCCTCGAATCAGCAAATTCCGCGAAAAAAAGAGGCGTAGAAATCTTAGCTGAAGTTATCGGCTACGGCAGCAGCTCGGACGCCTTCCGCGTCACCGATATGCACGACCAGGCCAGAGGGCCGATTCAAGCGATGATGGCGGCCCTTGCTGATGCAGGCATTAGCTACAAAGATGTAGATTACATAAGCACGCACGGCACAAGCACGATGGAAAACGACTCAATTGAGACTATGGCCATCAAAGCGGTTTTTAAGGAAAAGGCTAAAAAAATCCCTGCCAGCAGCGTCAAGAGCATGTTTGGCCATTTAATTGGCGCAGCCGGCGCTGCTGAATTGATTACGTGTGTTCTGGCAATACGAGACAATATCGTCCTGCCTACGATAAATCTTAACGACCCTGATCCTGCACTTGATCTGGATTATGTGCCGAATAAGCCGCGGAAGCATCAGGTCAATGTGGCGATGAAGGAGTCTTTCGGATTCGGCGGACAGAATAATGTGGTAATTATAAAAAGATATGAAGAATATTTAGCCCAGTGTTTCACACGGGGTTAACAAAATATAAGGAAAAAGTAACGAATGATTTATATCAAGCAAATACACGAGAATCCCGAGAAGTTCAAAGCCGCATGCAAAACAAAAGGATTCGCGGTGGACATCGATAGATTACTTGAAATTTATAGACAATTGGCGGAGTCTAAAACAGAACTTCAGCAAATTCTTACCGAAAAAAATCGTATAGGTAAATCAATTCCAAAACTTTCAGACGACCAAAAACAATCCACATTATCTAAGCTTTCAGAATTAAAAAAAACCGAAGCCTTTCATAATGAAAAAGTCAAGGAACTCCAGCCGGAATTTGACGAACTGATGCTTCTGGTGCCGCAGCCGGCTGACGATGATGTGCCGATAGGTAAGGATGATACCGAGAATGTCGAGATAAAAAGAGTTGGCCAAATAAGGCATTTCGATTTCGAGCCTAAAGACCATGTACAATTAGGGCTGGAGTTAGGCATTATTGACATCGAACGAGGCGTCAAATTATCAGGTACGAGAAACTACATCTTGAAAGGCGATGGGGCGCTTCTGCATTGGGCTATCCTTCGATTCGCAATTGACTTTATGGTCGGTAGAGGTTATGTCCCATTCTCTGTGCCAGTTCTTATGAAAGATGACACAATGACAGGCACCGGCTTTTTCCCTGGCTTTGAGGACCAAACTTACCGGATGGAAAAAGACCAATTGAATCTTGCAGGAACTGCAGAAGTTCCGCTGACAGCTTACCGTATGGGCGAGATTTTAGATGCCGATGAACTGCCGTTAAAATATGTGGCCTTATCAAGCTGTTTTAGACGTGAAGCTGGCGCTGCGGGCAAAGATACATACGGCCTTTATAGAATCCATCAGTTTGATAAAATCGAGCAGGTTGTTATCTGCGAAAACAGTATTGAGCAGAGTAATAAATTCCACGAAGAGATTTTAACCAACGCCGAGGCGGTAATGCAGGCACTGGAGCTGCCCTACCGTGTGGTAAATGTCTGTACAGGCGATCTTGGCAGAGGCCAGGCTAAAAAATACGATATAGAAGCCTGGATGCCCTCACGAGGCAATTACTGCGAAACACACAGTGCAAGTAAACTCTATGAGTTTCAGGCAAGGCGGATGAACCTGAGGTACAGAAGACAGAAGACAGAAGACAGAAGACAGAAGGGAAAATCGGAAATCAATTTCTGTCATACGCTCAATAATACTGTAATTGCTTCGCCGAGAATATTGATACCCATCTTGGAGCTTTACCAGAACGCAGATGGCTCGGTAATAATTCCCGAAGTGCTCCGCCCATATATGAACGGAAAGGCAAAAATAACAAAATAAGTAGGGTGTGCTCCGCACACCAACAAAAAAATGGTGGGCACTCGTCTCGGCGAAGTGCCGAGCCGTAGCCGGACAGCCCACCCTACAACTGCGCAAGGACAGGTTTGGTGTGCAGAGCACACCCTACAAAGGAGATGGTAAAGATGAAATTAGAGCAGGATAATTTCGCAAAAAGCATTGTGACTGGCTTTGTGGTGATATTAGGCCTTTGCACTTTTTCTTATGCGTGTGACACCTGGGTAGCTGTTGGCAACTCCACGAAAGATGGGTCAGTTATTCTGGGAAAAAACAGTGATAGGCCTTCGGTCGAGGCTCAGCCCCTTAAATATTTTCCGCGCGTGAAACACCAAGAAGGCAAAGTTAAATGCACGCACATAACAATTCCCCAAGCAAAAGAGACATACGCGCATATCGGGTCAAATATATGGTGGCTCTTTGGCTATGAGATAGGCATGAACGAATGGGGCGTTGCGATTGGCAATGAGGCCGAACATTCTAAAGAACCTTGCGAAAAAACAGGTCTTCTCGGGATGGACCTAATCAGGCTCGCTTTGGAAAGAGCCAAGACCGCTTACGAAGCGATGCATGTCATAATTAAATTGGTAGCGGAACACGGCCAAGGCGGAGGTTGTGAATATCCAGGACAGTGGGACGAAAACACTACCTATCATAATTCATTTATTATCGCTGATCCCAATGAGGCATGGGTTCTGGAGTTAGCAGGCAGATTCTGGGTAGCGAAAAAAGTGGAAGATGTATGGGCAATATCTAATGTATACAGTATCGAGGCTGACTTCGACGAGGCTCATCCTGAGCTTATCAAACATGCTCTAAAAATGGGCTGGTGCAAGCGAGATGCGGATTTCAATTTCGCCAGAAACTACGGCAATTATACGACAAGAGATACATCGTCTTCACAGAATCGTGCAAATTCAAATCTGCGTATGTTGAAGGCTAAAAAAGGTGAAATTACGGTTGAATACATGATGAAGGTATGCAGGAGCCATCATGAAGGTACTATCCTTTCTCCGCGATGGAGCCCTAATGAATCCCATTTTACCCAGACCTGCATGCATGATAGTCCTAACATTTGTCCTTATCGTACAGCGGCAAGTATGATTGCGCACTTGAGAAAAGATTCCCCTGCTATGCTAAGGCAGGTATATTGGCAGAGTTTCAGCAGTCCTTGTGTGAATGTCTTCCGGCCATTCTACTTTGTCCGCCTGGGGACGCCTTACGGCGCTGGTCAGACAGTCCCGGATCAATTCGGAAAAGCTACAAACAAATATTCTTCTGACTCACCCTGGTGGTGGGCCGAGAAGATAAAACGTCTTTGTGACCTGAACTACTGCAAGCTCGCCCCTGTCGTACAAAGTGTGTTTCAGGAAACCGAGAAGTGGGAGTTAGAAAGGGCTAAGATAATCGAAGACCAGGCTCTTGAATTTATCAATAAAGGTGATGATGAAAAGGCACAAAAAATCCTGCAGGACTTCTGTAACGAAAACGTTAAAAGGATAGCAACAGAATATAAAATGCTTGAGGAGAACTTAACCCGTGAGGTAGCCGTTGTAGGAATTGATTATTTGTGGCTCGATTTTCTACAAGATAATTGTAAAATCAATGCTCTCGACCTACCCATCGGCCTTCGGCGCTGATGCACTACCGTACTTATTTAAGAGCCTCTAATTTTTCCATTATCTGGATTACTTCCTCGTCAGAGACATCGTACCAGTTTTCGTAAACCTGTGCGACAGCACGGAAAAAAGCGGGCTTTTCAAGTATGACCACCTCATCGACAACCTCTGCTAACTGGGCAGCGGTAGATGGTCCGGCAACAGGCGAGGCTACCACAATCCTTTTCGCTTTTTTATTCTTGCAAAGCGAAATGGCTGCGCGCATCGTTGAGCCCATAGCGATGCCATCGTCAACCAATATGATGGTTTTGCCAGCAATCTGCGGCAGCGGCTTGCCACCTCGCAAAGTACTGATTCGCCTTTTTATTTCCTGGTTTTGCTCTTTTATGATCCGCCCAATCGTATCAGGCGACAAGCCATGTGCGGCATAGTCAAGAATAACGGTACTGCCATCTTCAGCAATTGCACCGAATCCAGCTTCCGGATTATCCGGGTATGGCAATTTTCTTGATATTATTATGGAAAAATCGCAGTTGAGGAATTTAGCAACATGGTATCCTACTTCGACACCGCCTTTTGGAATAGCTAAGACAATCACGTCCTCGTCTTTATATTTTTGTAAAGCTCTGGCAAGTTTCTCACCAGCATCTTTTCTATCCACAAACATAGTCTTTTTATAAACAATAAATAGCTGATATTGTCAAAAACTTTCCGCAGATACATGCCGTTTAGTGTGAGCCAAGACAATTGTGAAATCTGTATCTTGGTATTTGACAGCGCAAACTTTATGTTTATGCTAATGGTTCGACAGGCTCACCATCCCGAGCAAAGTCGAGGGAATGAGAAGCTAAACCGACCCGCCGCCCCGACTTGCGTCGGGAGACGCAGAGGCAGGTAATCAAAAACGAGTAATTATTTTAAGCTCCCCTGCCTACGCAGGGGCAGGCTTGTTCCCGCGAAAGCGGGAAAGGAGAAATAAATATGACAGAAGAATTTGAGGTACTACCTCATGATATTGGTAAAGCTTTATTACGTTTATAAGCATCAACGGCTGATTCCAGCACACTGTTACGCTGCTCGGCCCAGTCCCAACGTTGAATGTCGCTGACATGAACTGGATACAAA
>Ga0315314_1000419_pt1 | contig 48410 bp, 48 predicted proteins | sample TDP9_MG_FD_203631 | JGI IMG/M metagenome (GOLD analysis project Ga0315314, IMG submission 203631) | Freshwater sediment microbial communities from Lake Towuti, South Sulawesi, Indonesia - TDP9 | ecosystem: Environmental > Aquatic > Freshwater > Lake > Sediment | place: Indonesia: South Sulawesi... | reverse complement strand
CCCCAATGCCCGCAATGAAGGCCCCCACAGAGAAGGCCATCAGCTTGGCTGAAGTGATGTTCACCCCGAGGATTTCAGCCGCAGTCTCGTCATTTCCGATGGCCTGAAAGGCACGGCCCATCCGGGAATTGCGCAATCGGCTGAAAAAGATGATCAAAATGAAGATCACCGCATAGGCATACAAGCCGGTATATTTCTGGTAGGGAATGCCCGGAAAACCCTCCGCTGCCCCGACGTAATTGAAGTTGATGAAGACCACCCGGATGATCTCACCAAATCCCAGGGTCAGCAGGAGAAGATAGATCCCCTTAATCCGCAGGGCCGGAACCCCGAGGACAAATCCCAAAACTCCGGCAATGACCCCGCCAAATAGGACAGCGGGCACGTATGGAATTCCCCATTTTGCCGTACATACGGCCGAGCCATAAGCCCCGATGGCCATGAATCCTGCCTGGGCCAGGGATATCTGCCCGGTGATGAAAGGCAGGTAGAAGCTCAGGGCCATGATAATGTAAATGCCCGCAATGGTGGCAACGGAGAGCAGATAGTCCAAGGATTCCTCTTTACCCTTCAGTAACCCGCGACCCGAACAAGCCCGTGGGCTTGAAAATAAGGATCAGAATCATGATCCCGAAAGAAAAGATATCCTGTAAATTGATCTCTGTGGGAAGTATTACAATGCTGGCAACCTCGGCCAGCCCGAGGATCAGTCCCCCAATCATGGCGCCCACCACATTGCCCAGGCCGCCGAGAAGCATCACTACCAAACCTTTCAGGGCAAATGTCAACCCAATAAAAGGAGTGACCGCATGGAAGGAGATGCCGACCATTACGCCAGCCGCTCCAGCCAGAGCTGAGGCAATTCCAAAGGTGACCAGAACGACCCGGTCGACGTTCACCCCGAGAAATCCGGCGGTCACGTGACTTTCGGAAACCGCCCTCATGGCTCTGCCCACCTTGGTTTTGGCGATGATGAAAAAGAGGACAACCATAAGGAACAGGGAAATCACCACGATGAGAATCTTGGCCGAGCTGATCAGAAAAGGACCTATCCTAAAATCCGCCGTCTTGATGGCTTCTGGGAATTTTGTTCCATACCCGCCGAAGATCTTCACCGCCAGATTCTGGAGGATGATCGTCACCCCGATGGTACTCAGCAAGGGAGCCAGATGAAAATCTTTGCGGAGGGGCCGGATAGCCAGAAACTCTACGATCAGGCCCAACGCGCCCGTGGCGATCATGGCTAAGGGAAGGGTGATGTAGAGGGGAAGCCCGGTCCAAAGAATGATGTAAAGTCCCATAAAGGAACCGGCCATCAACACTTCGCCGTGAGCAAAATGCAGAAGCCTCAGAACCCCAAAGATCAAGGTATAGCCGATGGCTACCAGGGAATAAGTAGACCCGAGCATAAGCCCGTTGATCAGCTGTTGCAGGAGCATGCTTCTCCCCTCTTGCTGCTCAAAACAGATGGACTACTTCCGGCTCTGTTTTCCAGGCCTAAATGGACCAGGCCACGTGGGATTATACTAAAGAATAATTATAATGAAAAGAGGGAGTACCTATTGCCAATCAGTTTAAGTTACTTGGCCCTCATTTTGGCTGCCGCGGCCATTACCGAATCGACAACCTGCTTGTAACCGGTACAACGGCACAGGACCCCAGACATGGCCAGCCGGACTTCTTCCTCGGTTGGATCGGGGTTCTCTCGGAGAAAATGGTAGGCCGTCATGAGCTGTCCCGGCGTACAGAAGCCACATTGGAGTCCATGATGTTCTTGAAATGCTTCCTGTAGGGGATGTAGCGTCCCATCTTGGGCCAGGCCTTCTACCGTCATGATTTCAGCCCCATCAGCCTGAACGGCAAACATGAGGCAAGAACGCACTGGTTCCCCGTTGAATAAAACCGTGCAAGAGCCGCAGATTCCGTGTTCGCACCCGACGTGGGTTCCCAAAAGTTCCAGGTCTTCTCGCAAAAAATCGGCCAGGTGCTTTCTGGGCTCTACTTCCCCCCGGTATTCCCGACCATTGACTTTTACCTTAAGGCGGCGCCGCTCTGCCATGTTACTTACCCCCTTTGACCCTGTTCCAGGCCTCTCGCAGCGATCTCTGAGTGAAAACCTTCGCCAAATTCTTCCGATACTCCGCAGAGGCGTGGTAATCAGATTCAGGGTCCAAAGCCTCGGCTGCTTTGATTCCTGCTTCTTTAATCAATGCTTCGCTGAGTACTTGGCCAGCCAAAAATTTCTCCGTCTCCCTCGCGCGGATGGGGGTTGGAGCAACTCCTCCCAGGGCAATGCTGGCCCTCTGGCAACGTCCCTTATCTTCCATAAAGAGGAGGGAGGCCACCGATACAATGCCAAAGTCACCATGACGGCGACTGAATTCCATGAAGGACCAACCGGTATTAGAAGGAAGGGTCGGAACCCTGACCTCTGTTAAAATCTCCGCAGGCTCCAGGGCAGAAGTCAGGTAAGTCACAAAGAACTCTTCCGCGCCCAAGACTCTCTCCCCAGAGGGGCCCACTACCTTCATCTTCCCACCCAACGCACATACGACGATCGGGATCTCAGCCGCTGGATCTGCGTGCACCAGGCTCCCCCCGATGGTTCCCCGTGTGCGAATGGGCAGATGACCTATGTAGGAAATGGCCTCAGTTAGAATGGGGCACTTGTTGCGCACCAGGAGAGAGATTTCCAATGCTCTCTCTCGCGTCAGACCCCCGATAACCAGTTCCCCCTTTTCTTCCCTGATATAATCGAGCTCCCTAATATGATTGATATCCACCAGTGCCTTTGGACGGGCCACGCGGAAATTCATCAAGGGAACGAGGCTCTGGCCACCAGCCAGGATCTTTGCCTCCTCTCCGTGACGCTTAAGGAGGCCGATGGCTTCTCTCACCGTGGAGGGAGCAAAGTATTCAAAAGCGCTCGGTTTCATCTCTTTCTCCTATCTCATCCCTCGGGCCTTAATATTTTTTCCATATTCTTGAAAAAATGCTCGAGCAGCATTTTGGCTATCCCTCCCATCATCCTCTGTCCAATCCCGGCGAGCAGTCCTCCAACCTGCACATCTCCCTTATAAGATAAAAGGGTATTCTGGTCCTGGGCGGAAAGCTCAATGAGGGCTTCCCCCTTGACAAACCCGGGGAGTCCTTTTCCTTCGCCAATCAGACGGGTTCGATGGGGTGGCTCGGCATCGGCAATTTCAAATTTCCCTTTGTAAGAACCTTTTACCGCAGCAATGCCGATCTTCAGAAAAACGTCAAATTTCCCCGGCTCCCGCTCCTCGAGTTTCTCACACCCCGGCAGGGCTTTCTCCAGGTATTGCGGGCTATTGAATACCTCCCAGACTCGCGCCCGCGGAGCTGGAAAGGTATATGTTCCTTCCAATTTCATTCAGCCTCTCCTATCCCATGTTTGGGTATCCTCAAAATCTAACCGCAGAGACCACAGCGCGGCCTAGCCGCAACCCAAATAATGACTTTGGCTTACAGCCGCACGCCATCCCAGACATCCCCCCTGCCATGTACCAGAACGGTTCATGGCCTGCCCCCCTTTATGCAAAGGGGGGTTGGGGGGAATTTCATATGTCCTTTTGTTTTTTCGCCTTCTGAATCAGATGCCATATTTTATTCGGGGTGAGGGGCAGCTCGTCTACAATCACTCCCAAAGGCGCAAGGGCATCGGCAATGGCATTGCCCAAAGCCGGAGGGACGGACATGCTGGAAGCTTCCCCCGTTCCTTTGGAGCCGAGGGCCGTGAACGGCGACGGGGTTTCCAGATGGCCGATGGCGATTTTGGGTATCTCCATTGCCGTTGGGACAAGGTAGTCCTGAAAGGAGGCGGTCAGGCATTGACCATTTTCATCGTAGGCCCATTCCTCGTAAAGGCTGCCCCCCAGAGCATGAGCGATGCTTCCCATGACCTGCCCTTCGACGATCATCGGGTTGATGATCGTCCCGGCATCGTGAACACTGGCCCACTTCAGAAACTTCACTTGCCCTGTCTCCGGGTCCACTTCCAAAACAATGGCTTCGGTCACGAAGCCATAGGTGTTGGAGGAATTCACCCGGTCCAGATTATCCGGCGGCTGAGAGGTGGGCATGCAGTAAAGGCTGGAACCATAAAGGCCCGCATCCATTCCCTCTGGTAGAGCGGACTGATCCCAATGGGCCAGCCCGGCCACGTGTCTGAGGCGGATGGATTTTTCCGGAGATCCCTTTACGAAGATCTTCCCCTCCTGCATCACCATATCTTTTACTTCAGCCTCCAGCAGGTGGGCCCCAATCTTCAACATCTTCTCCTTGACTTGTCTGGCCGCCCTCACCACTGCCGTCGTCCCTTGGGAAGCAAACCGACTGGAATAACTGCCTGTCGTAATGGAGTACAGGCGATCATGGGTGTCTACTACATTGCTAACCGTTACCTCCTTGGGGTCGATGCCGAATTCGTCCGCCACGATCTGGGCGATCACTGTCTCATGCCCCTGCCCTTGAGGGTTAGTTGCGACCATCACATGAACCCCGCCTAAAGGATCAACTTTCACCACCGCCGACTCGCCTGACCCAGATTTGGGGCGTTCCTGCCTTCTTTCTTCAACAGTCTTCCCGATCGTGACATAGGCAATGTTAGTGACCGAAGGGTCCACCACCGAGGAAAGACCGATGCCGATAAGCCTTCCTTCTGCCCTGGCCTTTCTCTGTTCTTCCCTCATCTTTTCATAGTCGATTAGATCCAGGGCCATCTGGAAAGCTTTTGGGTAGTTTCCGGCGTCATAAATCCCTCCCGTCGCTGTGGTGTAGGGGAACTGCTCCGGCTGGATGAAATTCTTAAAGCGAACTTCCGCAGGATCCATCCCCAGTTTGGCCGCCACGTTGTCCACCATCCGCTCTTCGCTAAAGTAAAGCTCTTGACAGCCATAGCCCCGGTTCGGAGCGGTAAGACACTTGTTCGTGCCAATAACCATCACTTCCCGGTCCAGGTTCCTGATCTGATAGGCCCCGGTATGATTCCCGGTACTCCGGTAGGCACATCCGGGCTCCGGGGGGCGAATGTATCCGCCAGTGTTATCGATGGCCTTATCTTTCAAGCCTAAAATCGTCCCGTCCTTCTTGACGGCCGCTTCCATATAAGTGACCCGATCTGTTCCGGTAGAACTGGCCAGCAGATGTTCCCTCCGGTCCTCTATCCATTTGACGGTTCCCCTTATCTTCTTGGCCGCCAGGGTAATTAAGGCCACGTACGGGTACATTCCGGTCTTGGTACCAAAGCCTCCTCCGATGTCCGGGGGGACGATCCAGCGCATTTTGTTTTCCGGGATTCCCAGGGCAATGGCCACCAGGGAATGATTGACAAAAGGACCCTGGTAATTGTTGTAGACTACAAACTCCTCGGTAAATGGATTGTAGGAAGCAATCACTCCGTAGGTTTCTATGGGGGTAGAGCCGTATTTGGGAAATTTAAACTTCCCCTTCACGACCAGGTCCGCCTCTTTATAGGCCTTTTCCATGTCCCCGTATTTAAAAAATCGATGGTTGTAGATGTTGCTCCCGATGTTCTCATGCAGGATCGGAGCACCAGGCCTTATGGCCCCCTCGATGTCTACGACCGCTGGTAATGGCTCGTACTCCACCTCGATCAAATCCAGGGCATCTTCAGCCAGGTAGCGGTCCTCGGCCACAGCCACGGCCACTGGTTCCCCGACAAAGCGGACCTTATCCACAGCGCAACTGTAATACTTGGGTGGAACGGAGACTCCTACAGGAAATGGCTGGGACATCTTGGCCACATCTTCACCGGTTAATATCCCCACGACCCCGGCAGACTTAAGGGCTTTCGAAATGTCGATCCCGCGGATCCAGGCGTGAGGGTAAGGGCTTCGCAATATGGCCGCATGCTTCATCTTGGGCAGCCGAATGTCATCCATAAACCGGCCCTGACCTGTTAAAAGCCTCAGGTCTTCCCTTCTTTTTATGCTCTTGCCGACCCATTTCTTCTGTCCATCAGGCATAGATTCTCTCCTTAAGCAAAATTAGTTCAGTAAACATATAACCACAGAGGCCACGGAGAACGAACCAATTTTTAGGCTCGGCCTGCAAAACTGGCAAGAAGCCGAACGAATGTTCGTTCACTACCATAGCTTCAATTATCCTGTCAAGCACTTTTTGGCCCCTCAAAAGGTACGATGTTTGCGAAGGCCCGAGAGTTAATTTCGGAACCATTCTAAGGTACGAATAGAATAGTTGAGGGGCAACTTCCTTTGCAGGATGGGGTCATAGAGTTCCCCCTCAAAGCGATCCGCAAAGATGATTCCTTCGGTCTTCAGGGGAGGAGTTCCGGAATATAGGGCAATTCCTTCGAGGGATCCCCGCACTTTCTGCCGGACTAAACGAATCAGTTCTTCCGGAGGAAGAATGGTCGCCAGGGTTGATTCCTGGTAGAGCCCTTTTGTCCCTTCTTTTGTGGCCCAGCTGCGGATTTCGATCCTGTCCCAGTGATCTTTGATTTCTTGGTAGTTCCACAGGCTCCGGGAGAGGATGCTGGGACAAACCTGCTTGGATTTCAAAATATCGAGCCTTTCTAACTCCCGGTCTGTGTGGTCGCTTCCCAGACCGACCAGCAGGCCTTGCGTTTGAACGAGCAGGACGTATTCAATCTCCCCTGATGTCTCGTGACCCTGCACGTACATAAGCTCATCCAGCGCAATTCCTCCAGGAGGTTTGGGATAGAACATGGGCACAGAAGGTGGGGGTTTGACCCCTTCCTTTCTCAATTCTTCAATATGCCTCTTGACAGCCTCCTGATCCCGGCCCGTATATCCACATAAGATGGCCCCTTTTATTTCGAAGGAGACCTCCCTCCTGCCTCTTTTCTCTTCCAACATAAATAATTGCTTCATATCTCCCCAAATCCTTCCGTTTTCTCCTGTAACACTAACACTTTCACTTTCACTGTTTTTTCTGGAGCTTCTCTTTTTCCATCCTCCGCAGCTCCCTCCTTAAGATCTTCCCCGATGATGTCTTGGGAAGCTCCTTTACGAACTCGATCTCCCTCGGGTATTTGTACGGAGCTATGGTCGCTTTCACATGATCTTGCAGCTCCTTGGCCAGGTGCGGGGTGGGCTTGTATTCCTCATGGAGGACTACCCAGGCTTTCACCTTTTCTCCCATCTCCGGGTCGAAGACCCCGGCCACACCCGACTCCAGAACAGCTTTATGCTCTTGCAGCGCCGTTTCCACGTCAGCCGGGGATATGCGGTAACCATGGCAAGTCATGATGTCATCGGACCTCGAGCCGTACCAGAAATATCCATCTTCATCCATGGAGGCCAGATCTTTGGTATCGTACCAGTTGTTGGGGAAATAGACCTCCTTGGTTCGCTGCGGATCTTTGAAGTATTCCTGGAAGAGTCCGGGATGATCCCTCCTCAAGGCCAGATGGCCCATCTCGCCAGGAGGAAGTCGCTCGCCCTTTTCATTCACGATGGCTACCTCAATTCCTGGCAGGGGCTTCCCCATCGACCCGATCTTCACCTTCAAGTCCGTCTGGGTGGTGCAGAATTCGTGAGCCTCTGTCTGTCCCATGCTATCCAGAATCTTTACGTTGAAGCGGCGCATCCATTCCCGCCATGTTTCCGCAAGCAGAGGCTCTCCAGAGCTGAGGCAGTATTTCAGTGAGCTCAGGTCGTACCGCTTTTCCGCATCCTTCACAGCCAGCATCATTCTGTAGATGGTTGGGGTCCCGGCAAATATCGTAATCTTATATCTTTGGATAAACTCATAAGCCTTTTCGGCATTGAAGCGCTCATCCGCATAGATTGCTGTGGAGGCGCCCCACCTGAAAGCAAAGAGGAAGTTATGCCCCAGGGCATACATCCAGGTGAGAGCAGTGGGGCCGCCGCAAATGTCTCCTCTCTCCAACCCCATGGCAAATTTTCCGATGGGATCTCCGGCCCCGATGATAAAACGATGGCAGTGCACCACTCCTTTGGGGGCTCCCGTGGTCCCGGAAGTATAGAGAAAGTAAGCTGGCTCATCCCTGTAGGTCTCCACAAATGGGAGGGAGACTGCCTCCTCTTTCAGGAGATCTGCAAAGGAGACCTGATCTCCTCTCACTTCTCCCACGACAATGATGTGCTTCAGGGTTTTACATCTCGGACGGATGTTCTCGACGGCCTGGACATACTTGGAGGTGGTGATGACGGCTATAGATTCGCTGTTGTTTATGATGTGCTCCATTTCACCTTCCCGGAGCATGATATTCGTCGGAATGGGAACGGCCCCGATCTTCTGCCCTCCCAGGAAGGCGATCATGTATTCCGGCTGGTTGGGGGTGCGGATGACGTAACGGTCGCCCTTGGAAATACCCATCTTATGCAGAGCATGGCCCACGCGGTCCGAAAGGTCCTTCAACTCTCCATAGGTGATCTTCTGATCTAAATAATAGATCGCCACATCTCGGGCTCTGCCGTGCTCGGCCCAGTAGTCCACGATAATCCTGGCCATGTTCAACTTTTCGGGAATGTGCAGTTTGAAAAAGCCCTGAGTATCCATGCGATGATATGTATCATCCAGTACCATGGCTTTCCCTCCTAATTTTTGACTGTAAGATTATAAAATCGTTCCCGAATTGTCAAGGGCAAAGGGCCTGTCCCTACGCCTCAATTTTTTCATTCCTTTATATATGGCCCAGGCTTACCTTTAAAAAAAATTGAGGGGCGAAGGAAAGGACCTTTCGTTCTTCTTGACAAAACAACTCGAAGATTATAATTTTGTCTCAGAAAGACGAGTCAAGAAGAAGGCTTAAAATAAAGGTCCTTAAAATGAACGAAGTTCTATTCGGCAAACTTCAGAGGTTGAAAGAGGAGGCTAAATATCTAAGAGATAACAAATCTAAATTTATTCGGACATTAAAATCCTCTATTGAAACGAAGAAGATCGTTGAGCGTTCCGTATACCTCTGCGCTGAGATCATACTTGATATTGCCGACCTCTTAATCATCAAAAAAAAATATCCCAAACCATCTTCTTATAGCGATTCTATTTATAAGCTTGGAGACTACCGTCTTCTCCCGAAAGAGTTTGCCCATAAATTTATTTATGTCGCAGGATTGAGAAATTTTTTGGCCCATGATTACCAGAAAAGTACGATTCCTGAATTGGAAAAATTTCTAAAATATGGTCTGAAAGACGTTGGGAGTTTTATAAGAGCCGTTGAGGCATTATTATGAAAAAAGAGATGAATTCATTGATCAAAATCCTTCGCAGACACCCCTCTGTCGCCTTTGCCTACCTTTTTGGATCGAAGGTTAAAGGGCATGCGAATCAGAAGAGCGACTGGGATATCGCGGTCTATTTCTCAGAGTTAATAGAAAAAAATGAACATTGGCCTGCATTTGACCTGGAAGCTGAATTGTCAAGGGCGATTGGGGGATTGGCTCAAGTCCTTGTCTTGGATACATCCCTTACTCCTGTTCTGGGCTTTGAAATACTGAAAGACGGCATTCTCCTTCTCGATAGAGAAGAAAACCTCAGAATGGATTTTGAAAATAGGATACTGAGGCATTACCATGATTGGCAATATTTTCTAAAAAGGCAGATGCGGGCTGAAAGAGGCTTACCCCCCATTACCTCTTCTCCGAAATAAGCCTGACGGACTTTTCCTCCTGTACCAGATCAGCAGCTGGGTCTTCCAGGGCAATCCTGCCTTCTTCTAATGCATTTCCCTTTTTAGCCGCGGAAAGGGCCATGCTAAAAGGCCCGCTTGGGAGCAGGCCTTTTTTCATCCCTTAATCAACCTCGGGAGCATCATGTGGTTGTGCGGGCAGATCGATCTCGGGTTTTGATAAGCGGAGCCGACAAAGGCTACCATATATTTTCGGATGTCCGGGAGGGAAACCACTTCATCAACAAATCCTGTTTTGGCACAGTAGAGGGGCCTCGATCTCTCATAGTACTCCTGGGCCAGGATATTCATTTTTTCGATGATGGGCTTCAAGGGCCGGCCCCCATCTTTTTCCTTCACCAACCTTCTGGCAAAAGAGGCCACGGCGGCTGTTTCCCCATGCATCACATAAATCTCAGTCGTGGGTGTTCCTAAAGTAAAAATGTTATGATTGTTCGCCTGAGGCCCCCCCATGATGTAATGGGCAGCGGCCGTTCCTTTTCTTAAAACCACGCACATCATCGGCACATCGGTCTGCTCGATGGAGTAAATCAGGGATTGCCCCAACCCCAGGAGTTCGGCTTTTTCTGCTAAGTCTCCCACATCGATGCCGGTTGTATCTTGGAACCAGATGATGGGAAGCCGGTCTCTTCCGCATTGGGTGACGAACTCATTCATCTTGATGAGGCCCTGCCGGTAAAACTTACCGCCGACACCCGGATAGGGAGCGTATTCAGGGTATCCCTTGGGCAGGAATCCTTGCTTGTTGCCGATGATTCCAACCAAAAAGCCATCGACTTTGGCCAGGCCGGTATAGACCTCCGGGCCATAGTCCGGCCTGAATTCCATATGCTCGCTGTTATCCGTAAGCCGGGCCAGGACCTCTTCAAAGTTGTAGGCCATCTTCTGATTGAAGGGGACCAGACGATTGATTTCCGAAGGTGAGAATCTGGGTTCTTTGGGCTCGGCCACCCTGAAAAAATTGGGATGGTAGGCTGGGGCATACCTCACATATTCTTTCAGGGCATCCAAAACCCCTTCTTCCTTTTCAAATACGGCTCTGAAGAAACCGGTGGAATCATAATGGATCTCTACCCTCCCGGGAGGAACGGCTTTGAACTTTCTCGTGGCGTCGATGATGATCTCTGCCCCTTCTTCGTCAAAATAGCCTTTGGGACTCATTCCGCTGACAATCCCGCCACCCCCGACAGCGATGTTGCAATTTTTATGGGCTAAAAGAATCGTTGGACTGATCCCCTGGTATCCTCCTCCTGCAGGATTAGTTCCATAAATCCCGGCCAGGACTGGGATGCCCAACTTTTCCAGCTCAGCATGCCTGAAGAAGGTGGTGCCATTTCCTCTCCTGTTGGCATAAACCTTCTCCTGTTCAGGGAGTTTCACTCCACTGCAGTTCACCAGCCAAACCAAGGGAAGATGGAGGTTCTTAGCGATGTCGGTAACCCGCAAAATATTTTCAGCTTGCCCAGCAATCCAGGCCCCGGCCATCACTTTATTGTCAAAACCGATCACCACTGCCCATTTGCCGCTAATCTTTCCCAATCCATCCACAACACCAGTCGTCCCCGATTCTTCATCCATGGGGTCGAAGAGGGTATGCAAGGGGCACCAAGTTCCCGGCTCTAAAAGATATTCCAGGCGCTGGTAAACGGTCATCTCTCCCCTTTTATTAATCTCTTCTGCGGGGATCCCGGCTTTTCTTACTTTCTCCACAACCTCGGCAATTTTGTTTTCCACTTCTTCAATTTGTTTAACATTTTCCTCCGCGCCTTTAATTTGTTTTTCCGTTAAAGGTTTACCGAATTCGGCCATCTTCTCAAAATAGGGTTTCATCTATCTTTCCTCCCTTCCCTTCTCATTTAAGGTTCAATTTTTTTCTAAAACATATCTAAAAAATTCTGCCGGAGCAAGAGATTTTTCTCTGCGTTTGATTCCCCAAAAAAGCTTGACTTGGATTTTTGTATACAATATATAATACCCTCAAGCTAAGTGCCTAAATTTACCTTTCAAATCTTCCCAACCCCCCTTTGCCTAAAGGGGGGCCAGGTCGGAGACTCGACTCTACGAGGGGGATTTTCCTGGTCCGTGCGTGTCGGCGCCGCCATGAATGATTAGGGAGGGAATTAGGGAGGTGTTTGATGTTAAAAGAGCATCTGGAATTTTTCACCTTAGATCTGTCTTCTGGCTGGGAGACCCCGGCGGGTTACCCTTCAGGGATCGAACAAAAAATCATCACAGGTCACCTGGATGAAAAAGCCAAAAGAGGGTCCCGCACCCGCCTGCTTCGTTTCAAGCCAGGGGCTTTCACCACCCAACCTTTTACACATGATTACTGGGAAGAAGTCTTCCAAGTCTCGGGAGATATGACCGTGGGAGGAAAAACCTTCGGTCCCATGACCTACGCCTGCCGCCCTCCTCACGCCCCACATGGGCCTTTCAGCAGCAAGGGCGGCTGTTTGCTTTTCGAAATCCATTATTTCTATCCCGAGAGCTGAGCTTTCCTGACCGGGTTTTCCCTCACCCTTCTGCTCTCCCTGCTCCATGAACAACCTCAGGAGCAGACTTGTGAAGAATAAGGGAGATTGAAAAAGCCTGGCTTTCGATATGGAGAAGCAGGCTTTATTTTTGTGGTAGCAGAATCAATAACTGGCTATGCAGATTCCTGGGCTCAAACGCGTGAACGAAACTACGGTGAGTTATACGGGGAGTCCGCTGATTGTGGGGTCAGATTATGGGGTAGGCATAAATAATTAAGCGTGCCCAGCGAAAAGTCGCACACACTGAGTAATGACCTCTCTTTTCTGGACACCTTGTCCCGTTCCTGGCTGGTTCATTCCGAAGCGTCTAGCCAATTCTGTCATGAAAGAAAATGTGCCTTAGATTTTAGTCCTTCCACGGATTGAAAACTTTTGCCTGGCAACGTTCCATGTCTCTTGTATTCCGTGTAATCACGATGAGATTATGGGTGTTGGCCGTGGCAGCAATCAGGCTGTCCATGACAGGGAGTTTCTTACCCAGTCTCTCTGCCGTCCCCACCAGAGTTCCCCAGGCTCCAGCAACTTCGACATCTATGCTCAGAATGCGGCCATTGAAGCGAGCAGCAAGGTCATTATTCACCCAGGCTTGCAATTCCTCTTTTCTCCGGTTGTCGAGCAGCTTACTAATCCCTCTTTGGAGTTCGCCCATTGTGAGAACACTTAGGTACAGTGTGCTTTCATCCTGCTTGCCAAGCCAGAGTAGAACATTCGAATCAGGCTCCTTTTTTGTCAATTCAGATATCAGGCAGGTATCCAAGAGGTATTTCACAGGACAACCTCCCTCGGAAGTTCTTTGCTTCTTCTTAAATCAAGCTCAACGGAATGAAGTGGCGATTGTCTGAAAAATTCCACCAGGGACGCACGAGGACTAGTAAGTTTCTCGAAGTCTTCAACCGAGATCACAATCGCGGTTGGCTTGCCGCGCAGGGTTATAGTCTGGGGTCCCTCGTGCAGGGCATCCTCAACGAGCTGGCTAAGGCGATTCTTTGCCTCTTGCAACTGCCACTTCTTTTCTCGGGCGACCGATCTTAATCTACTGTTTTTCATAGATCCTCCATTTCTGGCTAGACTGTCTAGACGTTTTAAATTTATCATATTTGTCAGATATCCGCAAGCACGCAGGTGAGGAGCCTGAGGATCAAATACTCCTTGACAAAATTCCTTAATCATCTAAAATTCGAACTGTAGTTCCCACTCGGACCCTGTCAACCTAACAACTTAACCTCCAACCTTCTGGAGAGAAGTATGAAAAGGAGTTTCCGGAAGGCGCCTCTACGATGGCTCCAGGGAGGTTCTTGTATCTCGTTGGAGCCTTTTTTTTCACCCGTTACCAGGAAAGGGAAGTAATAAAATGAAGAAAATGATTTTATTAGGATCGTTGGTTGTGTTTCTCCCCGCGATGGTTTTTGCGCAAGAGAAGATTGAAGCACCAGTTTGGAATGTGGGAGACAAATGGGTTTTCGACCGGGAAGGGCCGATGGAAGTGACTGGCCGCGATGCCCAGTGCTATGCCGTTCAATTTTCAGGAGGAATATTTTCCAAGGAGGCCTCTGGAATTGCCCTATTCGAAAGGTCAACTCTCAATGTTAAATATATGTTGGAAGGCGATCAGCGTAAAGAATACAGGGGTTTCCGGAAGAAGATTCTAAATTTTCCCTTAATGTTGGGAAAGCAATGGAAGGATTTATACCAACGAGATGAGTTTCGGGGAGGTTATATGATGCTATATCAATATCAAGAAACTTTCCAGGTTTTAGAGTGGGAGGAGGTTGAAGTTCGTGCAGGAAAATTCAAGGCCATCAAGTTGGAATATAAAAGGGAACCTTCGTGGCGTGGCGTCATGGGCTGGGTCACTGAATCGGAATCCAAGGGCTGGTACTGGTATTCCCCAGAAGTAAAGAACTTTGTGAAGAGTCAGTATGAGAAGGGATATATTGAAGGGGTGGAAGCGAGGGAAAATTGGGAGTTGGTTTCCTATGAATTAAAAAAATGAGGTTTTGAAAATGGAAAAGCGGTCTTCAAAAAATAAGTGGAGCGGGGTCAGACTTAAACATTGAGATTCTGCTTATCTCTTGACTTAATAGATTCTTACGATGCCAAACTCTACGGCCTCACCCGCGATGAACTTCGGTACATCGTCGACCCTAAAGACGTACATGGCCCCGATTTCCCCGGCGAAACCTTCCGCGTCCTGAAAAAGAAGATCGCGAACATAATAGACGAGCAATTGCCTTATGTTCAATAGGGGTGATTCCCCAAAGATGGGAAAAAAGGCAGTCGCTGGAGAGACTATATTTGATTTACAGTTAGAATAAAGCTGGGAGCAACCCTTAACCATACGCTTTACGAGGACGATTGGTAGTGATAGGGCATGGCTTCGGAGAAATAAACAGTATTGACAAAGGCATCAAATGGTAATACATTTATTAATAAAAAGTAATACGGAGGTGATGGGCATGGACGTTGTAAAAGCCACAGTGAAGGGCCAAATACTCATCCCGGCATCACTGAGAAGAAAATATCAAATTGAAAGAGGAAGCCCTCTTCGTGTGTATGACAAAAGGAACCGTATCATCATTGAACCTGTTGTTCGGGACCCAGTGGAAGAGGGGCGAGGTATGTTGAAAACCAAAGGGAGAATTCTCAAGGCTCTGATCAGAGACAGGAAGAGGGAAGCGAAGCAATGAAACGATACGTCTTAGATAGCTACGCGGTGATTGCTTACTTTGAAGACGAGCCGGGGGCAGATCGAGTGGCAATGGTCTTAAGACAACTTATTCGGGGCAAAGCAAAGGGGTTCATGAGCGTGGTGAATTGGGGCGAGGTCTATTACAACACCATGAGGGAGCAAGGTGTCTCCGAGGCTGAAAAGGTAATCCTTCAATTGGATAAATTTCCGATTCAGATTGTCGACGTAAATAAAGACCTGGCATATGAAGCAGCGAAGTTAAAAGGGGAGTTCCGCATTGCTTACGCGGATTGTTTCGCTGTGGCCCTATCAGTGAAATTAAAAGCCGACCTTGTCACAGGCGATCCCGATTTCAAAAAACTGCAGGAACGAATTCCCATTCAATGGATCAATTTGCCATGAGGTGAAATAGTCCTGTAAATTGAGAGATAAGAAGGCTTTGATGTCAGTAAAGGAAAGGGGCTCCCATAAATTCATTTCACATCCGGGTCGGACCAGCGTAACTAATCGATATTGCAAATGAACGGTCTGCTAAAAGAGGTTTTTTGGCTCTTAGAGTGGCTTTTTTACCCCTAAAATCATTCTTCTAAAGCGATAGAGATGCCCAAGACCTAACCGCCACTACACCCCTGCTTTAGCCCACAACTGCTTACCAAGCTGATTTTGGCTGTGAAAAAGGGGATTTAACGCAAAAAATACCTTGTCACCGGGAGATATCTTTTTGAAAATCAAAGAGTTGGCCTGGTCCGACCCCGAAGACCGCAGAAAGCGCCCTTTCCCCGTAGCTCCTCTATAACTTCGTCCGATTCTTTTCCTTTCAGATGACTGAGGAAGCCGACAAATTTTTGAAATGCTTCCTTCCCGGGCATCCTTTTCTTGATGACAACCTCGCCATTCTTAATCATAAACAGAACATCCTCTCCTGTCTTGAGATTGAGCCTTTTCCTTATAGGGAGGGGAATGGTTACTTGCCCTTTCTGCGTTAGGTGAGGCATGGTAAACCTGCTACCGAGTAATACTTATAGTATTACAAATCATGTTGGAATTCTCAAGCGAGGAATAGGGGGGAAAGCAAAATCCATTTGACAGCATTCTCCGGTCAGGTCTTCGTTCTTGACATTAATGTTGTCAAATAGGAACGGCCGTGCTGAAATTGGTCAGGTTTTGACTATTTCTCATTCCGGACTTGGGGGAGGGTGATCGAAATCCTCAATTTTGGCTGGAAAATGGAGCAATTTGGGGAGGCAATTTTCCCCTTGACTACCCATGAGGTTAAGAGTATTTTGGGGATAGTTTTTTCCGTCTTTAGCTCGGTAAATCCAATCACTTAACCTTTAACCTTCTGGAGGAAGTCATGAAAAGAAGGTTCCAGAAGGTGCCTCTACGATGGCTCCAGGGAGATTCTTTTGTCCCATTGGAGCCTTTTCTTTTTCACCCATTACCCGGCCAAGGAGGGTAATAAAATGAAGAAGGTCATTTTTTTAGGATGTATTGTTGTGTTTCTTCCTGCGATGGTCTTTGCGCAAGAGAAGATTGAAGCACCGGTCTGGAATGTCGGAGACAAGTGGGTTTTCGATCGGGAGGGGCCGATGGAAGTGACTGGCCGCTATGCCCGGTGCTATTCCGTTAAGTTTTCAGGGGGAATATTCCCCAAAGATGCCTCTGGAATTGCCCTATTCGAAAGGTCAACCCTCAATGTTAAATATATGTTGGAAGGCGATCAGCGTAAAAAATACGAGGGTCTCCGGGAGAAGATTTTCAATTTTCCTTTAACTATTGGCAAGCAGTGGAAGGATGTACATCAAAGAGAAAGGATCGTATGGCATCAACCTGCTATTCATGATCTGCATGAAACTTTTGAGGTTTTAGGCTGGGAAGATGTTGAAGTTCGAGCAGGCAAATTCAGGGCTCTTAAATTGGAATATAAAATCAAGATAACCAAGCCAGGAACCTCACCACTCTTTTATGAATCCAGGGGTTGGTATTGGTACTCGCCAGAAGTAAGGAACTTTGTGAAATGTCAATATGAGAAGGGATATGATGAGATGGGAGGAAGGGAAGATTGGGAGTTGGTTTCCTATGAATTAAGAAAATGAGGTTTTGAAAATGGAAAAACGGTCTTCAAAAAATAAGTCTCCTAAAGTCTATAGTATTAGCCGCCGCTTTATTTATGCATTCAATGGCGTCGTGATCCTAATATTAGTCGCCTTTGCCACGGTCGTCATAGTAATAAATACTTCCAAAATTGAAAGTGGATTAGAACAGAGGTTAAATAGTGCCTTACGACTGGCTGAGAAAAGTTTGCCAACCCCACTCTGGAAGCTTGATAAAGTTGTTGTGGATGATTTCATTGAATCTTTACTCCTCGATGAATCCATAGTCTATGCCAAGGTTTTGCGGGAAGACCGGGTCTTTGCTGCCAGGGCGCTGGCAGAATTTCAACAAAAAGATTTCTCGTATTTCGAACGATCTCCTCAGTTTATTGTTAAGACCGCTGACATTATTTACGAGGGAAATAAGGTTGGCCATATTCAACTGGTCATGTCCCGCGCCCTCATCAAGCAGGAGATTATTTCAAGTATCATGAGCATTATTGGCCTAATGATCCTCATAATTGTGGCTATTTCAATTGCATCCGTTTTTATTACGAGGAGATATGTCTCCCGCCCTCTGCTGAAGCTCCAAAACTCGGCAGGACTGATTGCCCATGGAGATTTAGAAGCCAACATCGATACGAGTAGTAATGATGAAATCGGGAGCCTCGCGAAGGATTTCAATGTCATGCGAGAATCTGTCAAGGATTTATTTGGCGCGCTACGTGAAAGCAAGGAAAAATTAGAAGATTATAGCCGCAATCTCGAGCAGAAGGTCGAGGAGAGAACCCACGAATTAACCGAGGCTCTCGAGCAGCAGACGGCGACCAGCGAAGTCCTCAAAGTCATCAGCCGGTCAGTCTTTGACCTTCAGCCCGTTTTGGAGACCCTCATCGAAAACGCGGTGAAGCTGTGCGGTGCCCAGGGGGGACAACTAAACAGGCTAGAGGGTGAGGTGTATCGGCTGGCGGCAGCCTATAACATTCCTCCCGAGTTTAGAGCTTTTGTTCAGCAGAATCCGATGCCCGTTGGGCGAGATACGGTCACCGGGCGGGCCGCCTTAGAGCGCCGGACCGTTCACATCTCGGACGTGGTAGCTGATCCTGAATACCAATATGGCCAGGGTCCAAACCTGGGCGGCTACCGGACGATCCTGGGGGTCCCCATGCTGAGGGAGGGTAGCCCGATCGCCGTGTTTGTGATCTGGAGGGGAGAGGTCCATCCCTTCACCGATAAACAGATCCAGCTGGTCGAGACGTTCGCCGACCAAGCCGTGATCGCCCTCGAAAATGTCCGTCTATACCGCGAGGTCATTGATAGAGGCCGCATGCTCGAGGAGGCCAACCGCCACAAGTCCCAGTTCCTGGCCAACATGAGTCACGAACTGCGCACTCCTCTAAATGCCATCCTGGGCTATACCGAGATGATCGCCGACCACATTTACGGCGAAGTGCCGGAGAAGATTCGGGACGTCCTGGTGCGTGTGCAGAAGAGCGGACGCCATCTGCTCGACCTGATCAACGACGTACTCGATCTGTCTAAGATAGAGGCCGGACAGCTTACTCTCTCCCTCCATGAATATTCGATGAAAGAGGTCGTTCAGGCCGTCTGCACCGCGGTTGAACCTATGGTTATGGAGAAGAAGCTCGCCCTGGAGGTCGCATTGCCCCCGGGCCTCCCCATCGCCAAGGGCGACGAACGACGGATTACCCAGGTGATCCTGAACCTGGTCGGGAACGCGATCAAGTTCACTGAGGAGGGTAAGATCAGCGTGCAGGTGACGGCCTCAGACGGCACATTCCGAGTGTCGGTTTCCGATACGGGCCCAGGAATCTCAGAAGGGGATCAGCAGAAGATCTTCGGAGAGTTCGCTCAGGGGGATAGTTCGAGCACGCGAAAGAAGGGTGGAACAGGCCTCGGGCTCACGATTGCCAAGAGGATCGTCGAGTTGCATGGAGGGCGGATCTGGGTAGAATCAAGCTTGGGCAAGGGCTCGACCTTCTGGTTTACACTACCCATTCGCATCGAACGATAGGAGGGAGACGACATGGGCAAGCGGATTCTGGTGGTTGAAGATCAAGAGGATAATCGGCGCATCTTGCGGGACCTCCTCACGAGCGTCGGCTACGAGATCATTGAGGCGGTCACGGGGGAAGAAGGTGTGGCCCTGGCGGAGACAGGCCATCCGGACCTGATTCTCATGGACATCCAGTTGCCCGGTATTGATGGGTACGAGGCCACGCGTCGGGTTAGGGCTCATCCCGCCCTCCGTCAAATTCCGATCATCGCCGTGACCTCTTACGCTCTGAGCGGTGACGATGTGAAGGCGATGGAGGCAGGGTGCACCGACTATATCCCGAAGCCCTTCAGCCCTCGCGCCCTTCTGGCTAAAATCCGTCAGTACCTTCCGCAGGCAGTTTAAGAAGGAGGTTTGGTGAGAACACCCCCTCGCATCCTCATTGTGGACGATAATCCGATGAACGTGGATATCTTGCAGACCCGTCTTGCTGCCCATGGCTATGAGACCATTACGGCAGGCGATGGGGAGGAGGCACTCGCCATCGCCAGGGAAAAGCAGCCAGACCTCATCCTGCTGGACATCATGATGCCCAAGAAGGACGGGATGGAGGTGTGTCGGGAACTTAAAGGAGACCCCACCCTCCCCTTCATGCCCATCATCTTAGTCACCGCCAAGGCCGAGTCGAAAGATATCGTGGCGGGTCTCGAGGCGGGCGGAGACGAATACCTGACGAAGCCTGTGGACCAGGCTGCACTGGTAGCCAGAGTCAAGTCCATGCTACGGACGAAGGCACTTTATGACCAGGTCCAGGAGCAAGCCGCTCGACTCGAAGCGCAAACAGCTCAGCTTTCGGAGTGGAACCGGACGCTTGAGCAGCGCGTCCAAGATGAGGTGACCAAGGTGGAGCGGTTGGGGCGACTCAAACGCTTTTTCTCCCCGCATCTCGCTGAACTTATAATAGGCGGAGAGGCGGCAGATCCCCTCAAGCCCCACCGGCGGGAGGTGACCTCGGTCTTTCTGGATTTACGGGGCTTTACTGCTTTTGCGGAGACTACGGAGCCTGAGGAGGTCATGACTGTCCTCCAAGAGTATCACGCGGCGATGGGCCAAATCGTCCTCGAGCACGAGGGCACCATCGAACACTTTGCCGGCGATGGCATAATGATCTTCTTCAACGACCCAGTGCCAGTGCCGAACCCGGGGGAGAAGGCGATCCGAATGGCCCTGGCAATGCGAGACAAAATGGGAGACCTGACCGTCCGTTGGCACAAGCGTGGCTTCGACCTCAGCATGGGAATCGGCCTCGCCCAGGGGTATGCCACGATCGGCGCCATCGGCTTTGAAGCCCGCCGGGAGTATGGGGCCATCGGAACCGTTATCAACCTCTCCTCTCGCCTCTGTGGGGAGGCAAAGTCAGGCCAGATTTTGCTCCCCCAGCGGCTTCTCGGGATGATAGAGCACTTGGTGGATGTGGAGTATGTGGGCGAGCTGGTGCTCAAGGGCTTCCACCGTCCGATCAAGGCCTACAACGTCTTGGGTCTGAAGAAATAGCAAATATCCACCTCTCTTTCCTCTTAAAGGCTGCCTGCTTTTTGCGTAACAGTTTAGTCCCTATCCTACCCGCCAGCCATCGGCACCTCAGCTTAAATTGTTATAGAGGGCAGCTTGAGCCGTTGCGGGATTAGCGGTGAGGAGGGTTTGCGAAAATACAGAACATTGGTTCCAAAGCAACTTGGCGGGGAGAAAAATAGCGGAACATGCCGGAACGGGGGGAAATTTTACATTTGAGAAATCTAAAGTAATAGTTTAAAATACTCATTATGAAATTCATTCCCCGAATGATTGCCCCCCCAGCTGCTGGGTCCGTCCCGTCATTTCAGCGCGGTGATCCTGACCGGGCCTCGGCGCTCGGGGAAAACAACTCTCTTGCGGCGGCTCTTTCCTCAGGCCTCTTATTATCTTCTTGAAGATCCGGATCTTATTTCTCGGCTGCGCGCCGACACCAGGGCGTTCATTGAGCACATTCAACCTCCTTAAAAGCTTCCTCCTTTATGATCCGGGAAGAGAAGGATTAGCAACATCGCCTCTCAGGCCAGGGGTTAAAGCAGTCTCCCTGAGAGACTTCCTATCGAGCCTTTCCTTCCCTTCTTAAAATGTGGCGCCTTTTTGACCCAAAATTTCGTCGATGGAAAACACATTTTTAATTATGATTTCAAATTGTTACCTGGGCCCGACTGTGAATCATGGCGGTCGTCTAAATGGTACCCGGCACCACCAGCACCATAATCATCGCAGCAATCATCACCACCCAGGCAACGATAGCAACTACGTATTCATAGGGGCACGCAAAAACAATTGCCAAAACAAGACATTACCCTAATCCCCTCGTGAATTTAAAATCAAATTCACACACACTCACACATTCTTCTCGTCCCACCGCATGAATCTTTCCATCGTCCCACTCCCCAAAGCTCGCGGAGCATCCACAGGCAAACCTAGCTCCCCCGCTACCCTTCTCGCTAGCTCTCGCTGACCCACCGGATACAACTGATACTTCAAAATCATTGCATAACCACCATTATCAATCAGCTCTTTGATCCATGTTTTGGGCATCATTCTTACCGCGAATACCGGACGGACACCTAAATGCACACTTAGCCGTATCTTGATTCCAAATTCTTCATAACCCATATAACCAAGAGTGTTTTTAACTTCAATACCATAGGTTACCAGATCCCTTTCAAAAATGAAGTCAAGATCATGCTCGCTCTTCTCCCAGATTTTCCCCCGGAATTCACGGGTGTTTTCTCCCTGCATTATGAATTTGCATCGAGCGAATCCAGCCAAAACCATGCCTTCGGCATGGTGCCCAATTACCTCGCCTATTCTTGGATCAGCGTATTCTTCAACTAATCCGACCAAATGCTCGGCACTTCTTTTATAATAACGATAGTTCCGATGCCAAATTAAATGGATTGTTCCACCAGTCCTTAGCTTTCTTTTCTCCTCTCGAATCTTCCCTTCCCTTATAAGTTCCCTTATTGCTCTGTTCGTGATCCAATGAAAGTATTTATCCTCATGGATGACTTCGACTTGCCGTGAGAAAAAAACCTTCTCTCTGCTTTTCTCAAAGAAATCCTCCAGCGCTGCTTTTGCATCCGCTTCCTTGTAGTCAAATGATTTTTTCTCGTAATCCGCAAAATCAAAGTCCTCATAATCTGCCACTGCATCAACCCCCAGATCTTAGGCACACGATCACCACGACTAACAGCTTATATCAATTTCCGCTTTCCAAGTAAAGTTTTCCCAGTAAGGATGCGGTCGGCATAACTAATAAACTATTGGAAATCCGGTCATATACAAACAATCAAGCAATTAAATATCCCCTCTAGCTTCGTCAAAAACCTCTGATACGCGTCGGCTATTGCAGAGTAGCTGATACCGCTAGACAGTTGTCCAATTTGTCTGTCAGTTCACCCTGTTAGAAGTTGAAAGGGACGTTCTTTTCTAGTTGACTTTTCTACTTCGGCAAATTACCGATGAAGACCATGCCACGGGCCGCCGCTTTGGATTTGCCCGAGCTTTTACAGCATTTCATCGTCTGCGGATGTGATAAATTGAGGCGTTCTTCGATGGCCAGGATTGAAGACCTTTATATTCTTGTGAGATTCAGTTCCTGCTTGATTTGGTTCGCCAGCCAGTGACGGAGCAGGGTTTGGTAAGGGATAGACTTCATGGTGGCCAGTTTCCGAATTGCTCTAATGCGCAGAGGATCCACCTTGATTGTAACATTCTGAAGTTTTCTTTTCCGTTTTCCTGAAAGGATATCCCGCAAGAGTTGATCGTCCAGGCTGAATTCAACGGGTTGTTCTAAGAGCTCGTCGAAATCCTGAACTTGGACGGCAGGACCAGCTTTACTAAGTTGATTTTCACGGCCCAGATATTTAAGCTCGTAAATATTTTCCTTATTCGATTCTAAGAAGGGATAGATTTTAAGCCGTCCAATACGTCTTTGGCTTTAATATTTCCTTTCACCCCCATCTCATTTAAGAGGTCAATAGCCTCTAAAAGGGGCAGATTCAAAAGATCGGCCGCCTCTCGAAGGGTCAGTTTTCCCCTCTCATATGCCTTGGCCACATAAACTTCAAAGCCCATTCTTGTCAGTTTTCGCAGGGAACTCGTTTTTTCAAGTTTTTCAGATCGAGCCACGTATTCTATAGCCTTATCAATCTCTTCAGGAATTCTGATGGATTTGACTTTCATGTCCTCTCCTCCAATAGTAGTTTGGTCATACTGTACTCCTCATCACTGATGAAGGGCGATAGTTTGTTGAGCCAATTTAACGCGGTTGGCTGATCGATTCGCTCCTTTTTGTAAATTGCGTGAATAAGCAGAGCAGGCAAAATGAATGGAATTCCTGCCGCTCCAAGAATACGAATAAGCTTGGCATCGTCAGTCGCTATAACCTCATAAGGCCCTTGTCTAAGAATTGCAATAAGCGCTTGGTCTCCTTTTAGATGACTCAATGTACCTTCCTTGGCTAAGGAGATTAATCCATTTTGGATATTTTTCGCTACTAAATCGGCATCGGGGTGACCTTTGATCTTACCGGCGTCCACAACTTCTCGCTTCACGACCCGCGGAATAGCTATCTTCTCATGCTGGCAAATGAATCCTTTTAGTCCAGACTTAGTAAACTTGATCAGGCAATCTGCATCCATGAGGATGTTCATTGTAATTTATTGTAACTTTTAACTTACAAAAGTCAACAGAAAAAGAGGGGCACCCCAAAAACACTGATAGCTGGATCACCGATTTCTCAAGTATAAGGGGATCCCTCTTTGGGTTTACCTTGATGACAACAACGAAGGAGACGGTCATCAAATTGCTAATCCTTCAGTTGGGCCATGAAAACTGCCGCATTGAAAAAGGATATCCATATCATATATTTGCAATTACGGGGGAGGGAAATCATGGGAAAAGTAATGATCTCTGTGCACATGGTCTGAACTGCCCTTGCGTGGTTCTCGGGCACAATCCCAGAGTCCATCCTCCGGGGTGCGAGGGATGGGGTCAGGTGGATGAGGATTTTTCCTGCGATGGAGTAGCCATCCCATATTTTGGGAAACTATTATAGGGGTTGTCAGACTTGTTTATGGACATTCAATAAAGCAGGTTCCGAGAAAAACAATAAGTTTTTAACCTCCTGTTTATATTGAATAATTCTTAATTATGGCTTTCGAGGAAATTTTTGGTTGACAATATTTTCTCTTTAAACTAAAAATCTATTATCATTTTTCCCACCTGGTCCTGGTTAAACTAACAAGGCAGAAGCCAACCTTCTGAAGGAAGTTATGAGAAAAAGGTTGCAGAAGATTCCCATACCAAGCCTTCAAGGGGTTTTTACCTCTTGGAGGCTTTTTATTTTGGACCTGCGATCAAGGCAAACCGTGAGGATGGATTCTGAATTTGGGCAGCCCTTTTTAGGGCAGTCTGCCGCATGAATAATGTGAACAAGAAAGGAGGAATCGTTATGGCAACATTCTTTATGTTTGGAAGATACTCTTCCGAGGCCGTGAAAGGGATCAGCGCCAAACGAACGAAGGAGGCGGAGAGTCTCATAAAAAAGTTTGGCGGCAAAGTAAATTCAATGTACGCGTTGCTGGGAGAAAAGGATCTGGTGTTTATTGTAACTTTCCCAGGGATCGAAGAAGCGATGAAGGCTTCTGTCGCCTTGAGTAAATTGACGGGGATTACGTTCACTACTTTACCTGCAGTGACAGTGGAAGAATTTGATAGGCTGATGACTGAAGCAATTTGACGACTTTCCCTAACCCTTCTGGAGAGAAGAATGAGAAGGTTTTTCCGGAAGGTGCCAATGGGAAGCCTCCCAGGGCATTTTGTCCCTGCGGAGGCTTCTTTTTTTTAAATAACAGGCAAAGGTTGGCTCTATCTCAAGCTTTTTTGAATTCCAAGAAAGGAGGATCGGTATGAAGGGCGACGAGACGGCCATTCTCTTCATCAAATTCCAAAATGACTTCTGCTGTTTTGCCCCCTTGACAATCCCCTTCAAATCCCAGTATAAGAACGTTATTAAATCGCAGGAGGTGCAATATGAATCGACGAAAAATCATAACCGTGGGCAAGAATCTTTTGTTGGTCATTTCCATCTTTCTCTTCCTCTTGGCTTCTTACATCCCGGCTGAGGCCCAGAGAGAAAAATTCGTATTCGGGTCAGCCATCGCGCATACCGGAAAATTCGCCAGGGAAGGAACGAACCTGAAGAGGGCCTATGACTTCTGGGCTGGTTTGGTCAATGCCCAGGGAGGGATCGAGGTCAAGGGCAAGAAGTACCCGGTGGAGATCATCTATTACGACGATAAGAGCGACCCCGCGACCGCTACCAAACTTATGGAAAAGCTCATCACCGAGGATAAGGTCGATCTCATCTTTGGTCCATTCTCCAGCGACTGCGTGGGCCCAAGCAGCACCATTACGGAGAAATACAAGACCCCCATGATCGAAGCAGCCGGAAACGCCAGGCCTCTTTTCACCAGGGGATTCAAATATCTATTCTGTACATTGCGGCCGGCAGACGAATTGGCTGATCCTTACATGAGGCTCCTGAGTAGAGCCACCCCCAAGCCCCAGACCGTGGCCGTGATCGCTCCCAAAGCTCCATTCTATTTGTCCGCGGCTGCAGGGTTCAAGGCCTATGGTGAAAAATATGGATTCCAAGTTATTCATTTCGAAACCTATCCTGTGGAAATGGAGGACATCACTCCCATACTCCAGAAGGTGAAGGCCAAGAATCCGGACGTCCTTTGCGTAGGGTCGCATACCGTTGTAGCCATGATGGTCATGAAGCAGAGCAAGGAGATCGATTTCAACCCCAAAGCCTACTGTTTCAGCTTTGGAACCCTCACCCCGGAATTCGCCAAAGAACTCGGCAAAGATGCTGAAAACACTCTGGAGTATAGTTACATATCCCCCAAGGCGCCATTCAGCGATCCCATGTTAGGGACTACAGGCCAGTTCATTGAGGCGTTCAAGAAAAAGTACGGGATCTACCCAGATGGGACGCAAGCCTGCGCCGTTGCCGGGGGAACTGCCTTCCAGATGGCTATTCAAAAGGCCAGTGTGACACCCCCTTTGACTGAGGAGAAAAGGGTTAAGGTACGGGAAGAATTGGCTAATCTCGATATCGTCACTGCAGCAGGACCTGTCAAATTTGACCCAACCGGACTCAATATGAAGAATCCCCTCGCGATTTTCCAAATACAAAAAGGGAACCCTGTTTGCGTTGATCCTCCAGATTGGGCGGAGGCAAAATTTTTCTACCCATCTCCAAGTTGGAAGATTAGATAGTTGGCCGGAAAGGGATCGGGTTGGGGCCCATGCTTCTTCAGGCCTTGTTAGATGGCATCTTGATCGGGGGAATCTATGCCTCCTGTGCCGTGGGATTCTCGTTGGTTTTTGGTGTGCTGCGCATCATCAACATCGTCCATGGCGAATTCATCATGCTGGGGGCCTTCATTACCTACTGGCTTTTCAAGATCTATGGCCTCGACCCGTTTCTTTCTATACCCTTCTCTTGCTCTCTCTTATTTCTCTTCGGATTCCTGCTCCAAAGATACGTAATCAACCGGATCATCGAAGCCCCGGAGATCATGTCCCTCCTCCTGACCTTTGGCCTCTCCCTCATTATTGCCAACCTGGCCCTCATTGCCTGGAAGGGGGATTACAGGTTGGTGAACCCCGCTTACGGTGGGGCTAATTTTAAGGTGGCCCTTTTCACCATTCCCTACGTACGCCTGGCCACGTTCATTTTTGCCCTGGCAGCCATGGCCGGACTCTACCTGTTTTTGCAGCGCACGGACTTAGGCCGGGCCATTAAAGCTACCTCCCAGAGCAAGGATGGGGCCAGGCTTCAGGGTGTGAGACCGTCGATGATCTACGCCGTCACCTTCGGGTTGGGGGCCGCCATAACAGCCATCGCCGGGTCCCTCCTGAGCATGAGTTTTTCCGTGTTTCCGGCAATGGGAGGGGATTACCTGCTTTTTTCCTTCTTCATCGTGGTGGTGGGTGGAATGGGTCATATTCCGGGGAGCCTGGCAGGGGGCCTTATCTTGGGCATACTGCAGTCGCTGAGCACGAATTTCGTGGGGGCGGGAATGACCTATATCCTAATCTTTTTGGCCCTGTACGCCGTCTTGATCCTACGCCCCGCAGGAATATTCGGAAAGGGATTGGTGTGATAAAGGAATGAGGAGATCTCCCGCGGCAAAGGGGTGGATTCCCATCGTTTTGATCATCCTGGGCGCTATCGCTCCCTTCGGGATCTCAGGTTACTGGTTGAGGTTCATCACCTTTATCTTCATGTGGATCGGATTAGCCGGGAGTCTTAACTTAGTGACCGGCTATACCGGATACCTGGACTTCGGCCACGTTGCTTTCTTCGGAATCGGAGCTTATACGACGGGCGTCCTGATGGTGAAACTGGGGATGCCCTTCTTCCCAGCCATGTTCATGGGGGCCATTTTAGCTGGTATTCTCGCGTTGCTCGTGGGCATTCCCACCATGAGGCTGAAGGGAGCTTACTTTGCCATCGCCATGTTAGCTTTTGCCGAGGCCATGAAGCAGGTGGTCCTCGAATTTGACGGAATTACCGGAGGGGGCAATGGGCTGTCTCTTCCCATTTACACCAACTATCAGTTTTTCTACTATATGATGTTCTCTGCGGTACTGCTCATCATCGGAACGACTTACTGGTTTGAAAGATCAAAATTTGGCAAAGGCCTCATGGCCATTCGGGAGGCTGAATTGGCCGCCGAAGTGAGCGGGGTAAACACCTTTTCCAGTAAACTGATCGCCTTTGGCATCAGTGCCTTTGTTGCTGGAATCATCGGGGGAATTTACGCCTACTGGATGACCTTCCTCTATCCAGGAGATGCCTTCAATGTATTGATCACGGTCCGGATGATCATCATGGCCTTCCTCGGTGGGGCGGGGACGCTTTGGGGGCCGATCATCGGAGCCACTTTTCTGGCGGCGATCGAAGAGATTCTGTGGGCAGAATTTAAATATACCTATCTCATCATTGTCGGGCTCATTGTGGTATTTGTTGTCCTGGTTTTGCCCCGCGGGCTCGTGGGACTGATCAGGCAATGGGCCCTGGTCAAGTAAAGAACAAGGAGGAAGTACTCATAGAGATTCTCAAGGTAGAAGGGGTAACAAAAAATTTCGATCAGCTTGTAGCTCTCCGCGCTGTTGACGTCACCCTCTATAAAGGCGATATTTTGGGAATGATCGGGCCCAATGGTTCGGGGAAGACCACTTTATTCAATGTCATCTCTGGTATCTATGCCCCGGCCTCGGGAAACGTCCGATACAAGGGGCAATCCATAACGAATAAGAAGCCCCACGTCATCTGTCGGATGGGGATCGCCAGGACCTTCCAGATCGTCCAACCTTTTTCCCAGATGACTCTACTGGAAAACGTTCTGATCGGCGCTATGTATGGGCGAGGCTTCGAGCAAGCTGCCGGGCGAGAAAAAGCCAAAGAGATTCTACAGTTCGTCGGCCTCAAAGATAAGATTTATTTTACACCCAACGAGGTTACGACAGAAGACAGGCGCCGGCTGGAGCTGGCCAGAGCGCTGGCCACGGAGCCCGAAGTCCTGCTCCTGGATGAGATCATGGCCGGCCTTACCCCGGCGGAAATTGAAGAAGCTCTCAACCTCATCCGGCAGGTCAATAACAGAGGAATTACCATTTTCATGGTAGAGCACATCATGAAAGCAGTCATGGGTATATGCCAGCGAGTGGTAGTCCTGAACTATGGGGAAAAAATTGCTGAGGGCTCTCCGCAGGAAGTGGCTGAGAACAGTGAAGTGATCAAAGCATACCTGGGAGACCGGTATGTTTGAAGTAAGAGAGCTCAACGTAGGCTATGGGCAAGTACAGGTATTGTGGGATGTCTCCCTGAAGGTGCAGCAGGGGGAGATCGTGAGCGTCCTGGGACCCAACGGGGCCGGGAAGAGCACCCTGCTCCGGACTGCCCTGGGAATGCTTCGGCCCATGGAAACGGACAGGGCCAATTCGATCACCTACCGCGAGCAGAGAATCGATGGCCTGCCACCCGAACAAATCGTTCGCTTGGGGATCGCTCTCATCACCGAGGAAAAGCATCTCTTCCCCGACATGACGGTCCTGGACAACCTGAAAATGGGCGCTTACATCAGAAGAGCCAAGGAAAAGAGGGGCGAGAGCTTAGGAGTCATCTTCAACCTCTTCCCCAGGCTGGGGGAGAGAAAAAACCAGATGGCCAGAACCCTCAGTGGAGGAGAAAGACAGATGCTGGCCATTGGACGGGCGCTGATGTCCAGCCCGGATCTACTCATGATCGACGAGCCGTCCTTAGGACTGCAACCTCTTCTGATCACTAAGATATTCAATACGATAAAGGAGATAAAAGAAAAAGGGGTGACCATCCTGATGGTTGAGCAAAATGTTTACTTTTCCCTGGAGATAAGCGATCGGGCTTACGTTCTCGAGAACGGGAAAATCGTCATGGAAGGCCGGGGAAAAGAAATGCTCGACAACGACCATATTAAAAAGGCCTATTTGGCCATGTGAATTAGCTCACCCTGAATTTAGCTTAAGAAAATGAGCATTCCTCCCATAACCGTGGCGGCCATTCAGGCCCTCCCCACAGGCCATCTTCTGAGTCCTGAAAATGTTTCCCACGCTGTGGATCTCCTGCAAGAGGCCTCCCAACGAGGAGCTGACCTCGCCTGTTTCCCAGAGGCTTACCCGGCCTCAGGGGAAGGAGAGATCCGCCAAGCAGCCCGCGAGCTGCGGATCTTCGTGATCGCTGGATTTATAGTAAAAGAAGGCGGTCAGCTTTACAATGAATCTGTCCTCTTGGATTCTGCCGGGCAGGTAATCGGACGGCAGAGGAAGGTTCACGCAGTTCCTGGCGTGGAGCCTTTTGTCCGGGGAAATGACTACATCCCCATGGAGACGCCGTGGGGAAAGGTCGGCATCCTCATCTGCATAGACGGATGGGGATTCCCGGAAGGTTTTTATCGACTGAACGAAGCCGGGGTTGACCTTATCTTTAATCCCTGCCTCATCTTCAAGAAAAAACCCCAAAAGAGGATGTCCTTGCTGGCCCGCGTGCTGGATTACAAGTTTCCCATTGTAGCCCCTAACAACGCCGTCTGGTCTTTGAGAATCTTTGCCGAAGATCCGGGCCTGCCAGAAGAAGGTGGACAAAGCCTCATCTTGGCTCCGCCAGCTTTCCAGTCCCGGCAGGAAATCGAAGGATTCATGAAGGAAGCAGCCTCCTGCGAAGGTTGGATTCTGGCGGAAGGCGGCAAAGATGAGGAAATTCTCTTGGCGACGATCGATGTCCAGGCTTTGAGAAATACCCGGTCTCTGTGGAACGAGTGTTTCGGGGCCTGTTTAGCATAATCTGCGTTTACCCTGTTAGATAGTAAACATCTAACAGGGTGAATCTGCGTCCCAAAACAAATTTCAAATTTTAGGAGGGAAATCATGGCAGATCCTTACAGAGCGGTTGTGATCCAATCCGATGTGGAAATGGTAGACCTCAATCGATCCGCATCCCAGGTCAAAGAAACCATCAACAAAAACCTCACCCGCCTCTGTCAGATGATCGATTGGGCAGCGCGGGAAAAATCGCACGGAGAGAGACTTCTCATTGCCCTTCCGGAATCCATGCTCCATGGATTTCCGCGGGCTGGATGGTCTTTGATAGAACTCCTCAAATGCTGCATTTCCATCCCCGGCCCCGAGACGCAGCGCCTTTCTGAAAAAGCCCTAAAGCACGGGGCCTACATTGTTGGGCATGCTTGGGAGGTGCACTCCGATTGGCCTGACCGGCACTTTAGCACGGCCTTTATCATCAATGACCAGGGCGAGGTTATCCTCAGATACCGGAAGATTCAACCGGCTTTCGACATCGAAGCCTCCACTTCCCCCCACGATGTCCTTGACGAGTACATCAAAAAATACGGCAAGGACTCTCTCTTCCCCGTGGTGGATACTGCCCTGGGGCGCCTGGGATGCTTCATCTGCTATGATGGACTCTTCCCGGAGATCACCCGCTGCCTGGCTTTGAAAGGAGCGGAGGTTCTGATCCGGCCCACCTCCTGGCTTGGGGTCACCTGTGCGGAACCCTACGACTGGTGGGAGATGCAAAACCGGATGCGGGCCGCCGAAAATATCTGCTACGTTGTAGCCCCCAATGCTGGCGATACTCTCAACAGCCCCGAGAGACCGAGAGCTCATGTGCCTGGAAGGTCTATGATCGTTGACTATGAAGGCCGACTTCTCGCCAAGGCCGGAACTTCCGGAGAACTCACGATCGATGCCACCATCCACCTCGATGCCCTGTGGCACAAGCGCAGCCTTACCAAGTGGAATCCCCTGGCCACCTTGAGAACGGAGGCCTATGCGCCATTTTACCAACAATCCATGTATCCCCCCAACCTCTGGAAAGATAAGCCCCATGATACCCTACAACAGGTCACCGAGGCGATTTTGGGCAGCATAGGAAAGCTGATGGAGCGCGGGATTATAAGAAGAAAATCATGAAAATCCCCCTCGTAGAGTCGAGTCTCCGACATCGCCCCCCTTTAGCAAAGGGGGGTTGGGGGGGGATATATTCTGCGGCCTCCGTGGTTAGATCTTAGGATTTAATTAGAAGGGAACCGAGAAATGGGAGAAGATTTTAGAAGTTTTCTAAAGGAAATGGAAGAGACCAAAGAAGGAGGGTTCTTCCGCATCAGCAAGGAAGTGGACACTCGTTACGAAGTGTCTGCCATAGTCACAAAACTGGAAAAGGCCAGGCAGATCCCCCTCCTCTTTTTTGAAAAAGTAAAAGGGCACACCATGCCCGTTGTGGTTAATTGTTACGCCGATCGTGGGCGAGTGGCCAGCGCCATCGGAGTTTCCAAACAAGATCTGAACCAAAGGGTTGCTCAGGCTTATCAAAAACCCATGCCTCCAGTCGAAGTGTCTAAGGCTCCCGTCCAGGAGGTCGTCCTGCAAGGAAACGAAGTTGACTTAGGAAAGCTCCCGGCCATGGTTTACCACAACACAGATGCAGGCCCTTACATTACAGCCGGAATTGTCTTGGCCAAAGATCCCGATACAGGGGATTACAACCTCAGTTATAATCGCCTGATGGTCAAAGGAAAGAACCGCCTGGGAATCTTCATTACTGTGGGAAAGCACCTCAACGCCATTTTTTCCAAAATGGAAGACCGGGGCCAGCCCCTGGAAGTTGCCGTTTCTATCGGCAATCATCCAGCCTGGGCGATCGGGGCCTTGGCCATCGGACCCTATTACGAAAATGAAACAGCAATTATTGGAGGGCTCAAGGGAAGCCCCCTGGAGATGGTCAGGTGCAAAACAGTGGACCTGATGGTCCCGGCCGGGGCGGAGATCGTCCTGGAGGGTGAAATCGAACCTTTTGTTCGGGAAGAAGAGGGACCGTTCGGGGAATTTACCGGCTATGCCATCCATTCAGCCCAGAATCCGGTATTTCGGGTGAAGGCCATCACCCATCGTTATAATCCCATTTACCAGGACATCTGTGGCGGCCAGCACAGAGAGCATCTGACCATGGCGACCATTCCCATGGAAGCCAACTATTTTCGGGTAATCAAAGGGGCCGTCCCCGAGGTAGAAGCAGTGCGAATGGCCGCTCCATTTACCCTGGTCATCTCCATGAGGAAGAAATATGAAGGGCAGGCCCGCTCAGCTCTTTTAGCCGCTTTCAGCGCCGACCTTTATTTGAAGCATGCCATCGTTGTCGATCATGACATTGATGTGGCGGACCTGCAGCGCGTTTTTTGGGCCATGGCCACGAGAGTCCAGGCCTCGCGGGATATTTTTATCATTCCCCGGGCCCGCGGCTCCTCACTGGATCCATCCGCAGAACCTTTGGGAGTGATAGATAAGATGGGCATCGACGCCACGGCCAAACCATCCCTGGAACGTTTTGCCTCGGTCAACCAAGTGCCTAAGGAAGTCATGGACCGGATCAGGCTGGAGGACTACATCGGCGATTTTTTGGCTTCTTCCAAGCCAGCAAGAGGTTAGATACACCCAGTAAAAATCGCTAAATGAATTAGGAATGTGGATTTAGTAATTCCACATTCCGCAATTCGCAATTCGAAACCGGCAATTAATGTTTAAAGGCTCTTTGGCCGGTGAAGACCATGGTCACCTGGGGCCGGGCTTCGTTGCAGGCCTGAATCGATTCGAAGTCGCGCTCCGATCCACCCGGGTGAACGATGGCCATTACGCCTTCCTTGATTCCCACGTCCACCCCATCCCGGAAGGGAAAAAAAGCATCTGAGATCATCACCGACCCTTTTATCCCCCCGTGATCTTCTTTGGTCTTCCGGTCAATTTCTTCTTTGACTCCCGGATCCCGCTTTCCCATGGCAGTTTCAATTTCCAGGTTTTTGTAGGGAATCCTGTATTTTCGGAAGCAAAGGGCATCAGCATACTTGGTATACGCCTTAAAGACCGCAATCTCGGCCACTCCCACCCGGTCTTGCTCTCCGGTTCCAATGCCGACGGTCTGGCCATCCTTTACATAGATGACGGAATTGGAAGAGACCCCCTGCTCCACGGCCCAACCAAAGACCATATCGGCATACTCTTTTTCCGTTGGCTCCCTTTCGATGGTATATGTCTCCCCTTTGTAGGTAGCCATGGCCTTCTGAAAATCCTTCTTACTCCGGATGGCATTTATGGGCGATTGCTGCACAATAATCCCTCCGTCGATCAGGGATTTGAAATCCACAAACCGTATCTCCCGGTATTCCGCCAGACGGTCGATCCGGGGCACACGCATGATGCGCAGGTTCGCCCGGCGCTTCAGAATTTCCACCGTGGATTCTTCATACTCCGGGGCCACCACCACTTCGAGATAATTTTCACTCACCATCTCTGCTGTGGTTTTATCCATTGCCCGGTTGACCACCAGGCAGCCCCCGAAGGCCGCAATACGATCAGCCATGTTCGCCCGGTCATAGGCTTCTGCAAGCGTCTGTCCATAAGCCACGCCGCTCGGGTTGTTGTGCTTCATGATGGCCGCAGCCGGTCGATTCATCAGGTATTTTAGAATGTTCAGGCCATTATCCGCGTCTGTGAAATTGATCTTTCCCGGGTGTTTTCCCGATTGGATCATCTCCTCCTCAGAGATGGCACTCACCAGGCCTTTCCCTGGCCCGATGAATTCACAGCCACCGAGAACTAGGTTACCATTGATCAGCTCGTAGAGGGCGGCCTCCTGCCCTGGGTTTTCTCCATACCGGAGGCCTTTCTCGATCACCTCCCCGGTCTTTTCATCCGGAATCTTCCAGCTTCTTTTCTGGTAGATCATAATTTGATTGCCGAACTGAATGATCATCCGTTCCGGGAAATGATCATCCATCACTGTCCGGTAAATTTGTTTCAAATCCGCCATGCTTTCCTCCGCAGATTATTTTCCCCTTGAACTCTCTCCCTATCTAAGTTGTGCCATGATCTTACCAAAATTCCAGGTGCAATTGAAGGAATTTCATCCCTCTTATCTTCGTCTCTTATGGAAACTCTTGCTAATCCAGAGTTTTGAGATTTGTCGTCGCGGGAAACCAAAAATGGATTGAATCTTTTGGTCAATTATAATAGACTGCCTTCGCGGAATAGAAGACACTGGATTCAAAACATAGATGGAAGAAAGGATCTTTATGAACTACGAAAAAATCTTATTCAAAAAAGAGGGCTCCATCGTTACCATCACTTTTAATGACCCGGAGAAGCTTAACCCCATGGGTACTCAGATGGCTGAGAACATCCGTTCGGGCCTCGAAGAATGCAGCCGCGATGAAGAAATCCGGGCTATCATCTTGACTGGCGCAGGACGAGCTTTTTCCGCTGGAGGGGATCTGCGGGAGATCCGAAAAAATGTTCCACCCCTGGTCTTTCGCGATGGAATTGCCCTCGTATTCAAAGTCGTCTCAACGATTGCTGACTTGGAAAAACCTGTAATTGCGGCTGTAAATGGTCCAGCCGTGGGCGTAGCTTTTAACATGGCCCTGGCCTGCGACATCATCGTCGCTTCCGAAGACGCTTCTTTCTCTGAAATTTTTGTGCGCATCGGCCTGATCCCAGATGGTGGTGCCCATTTCCTCCTCCCGCGAATCATCGGCCTAGCCAAAGCAAGAGAATTGATTTATACCGGCAAAATCATCTCCGCCAAAGAGGCTGAAACTCTCGGCTTGGTCAACCAGGTCGTTCCTTCCGACAAATTGACCTCTGCCGCCCTAGAATGGGCAAACCGTCTGGCCAACAGCCCCACCCGGGCCATTGGCATGGCCAAAAAGCTCTTGAACCGCAGTTTCCAGACCGGCCTGGCAGAGATGATCGAAATGGAGACGGAAATACAAACCTTGCTCCGGGAGACTGAAGATCACAAAGAAGGAATCGCCGCCTTTTTTGAAAAACGGCCTCCTTCTTTTAAAGGGAAGTAATCTCTAAGCCCCAAGGCCCCTAACCAGGGTTAATCACCCCTGACCCTAAAGAACCTTATGCCATTTTCCCACTACTTCCAGAAAGAATTCAATTTCACATACGCCCCAGAATTAAGGATGGTGTTCCCTGAATTCGTTTGGTCTGCTATAATATTTAAAAACCTCATGAAAGCCGGCCGAAGGCTCGTTTCGCTACCAACCAGGTGAGTACAAACCGCTCAATAAGGGGGCAATGAATGTCTGTGGTAACAATTCGGGGTCAATTGGGAAGCGGGGCACCGGAAATAGGGAAAAAAATCGCCGATATACTTCACACTGACTACGTGGACCGAGAGATTATCGCTGAAGTGGCTTCGCGACTTCATCGGCAAGAGCAAGAAGTGATAGCGAAAGAGATGCCGCCTACTAATCTTCTCGGTCGCATCGCGGGAGCCTTGGAACACAGTCTTCCCTTTGGCGAAGGCTTTGAGGGCGCGTATCTACCTGCCTGGGAAATACCTCTGAACGATACTCGATATTTGCAAGCCCTGGAGTCTGTTGTTAGGGAACTGGCTCAAAGCCAGTCGCTTGTGATCTATGGACGAGGTGCTCAGTTCATCCTAAGAGATTATCCCCAGGCCCTTCACGTCCAAGTGGTGGCACCATTAGAGATGCGAGTGAAGCGCCTTATGCAGGACCTCAAGCTCGATCAAGAGACTGCCAAGCAAGAGATAGCCCGCTTTGACAACAGCAGTCGCCAGTTTATCAAGAGGTATTTTCGTGCTGAGCTGGAAGATCCGGTGTACTATGACTTAGTTATCAATACAGAACATCTCAGCTTTCAGGCCGCTGCCTCAATTGTCGTCGATGCCCTCTCTTTCAAGAACCAACCTTAGGCGGACAAAGCGGAACTGGTTCTGCATGAATGTCCTCTTTTCTGAGCAAAATAGGGTTCAAGCGATCGAGGGAACGATGGAAATCAAAAATCAAAATCCAATTGCAAATGCCTCCGCGCATTTCCTGCAGTAGCCAAATGGCCTGCTTAGGGAAATCGCATTAGCTCTTCCGATCCCTTAACCATTCCCGCCCGAAGGCGATCCAGATGAAAATACTGGGTCGATTCTAAGAAATGGGGATCTTCTTCGCAGGGGTAGCTAATCTGGCTTGCCTCGGCATAACCCCAAACTCGGATCATGCTTTCCATTTTCTTAAGTCGCTTCGGAACATACGTCCCCGTTAATGTCAGATGAGTCCGCTTCAGCAGGTTAGGCGGGGCCATGCAATAGCTTCTACTACAAGAATTGGTCGTCCGGGTATTCGGAGAGAACTAAAGCCTGCGAAAGAGGGGGGCAAAAATCGAACTCCGGAGAATGAGGGACAGAGACGTGAACAGATACTCCCTGACTGCATGTATTGTTTAGAGGACGTCTTTCACTTCTGAGGTTGCTGGGTTGGAGCGATGCGTGCTTCCATCATCCTGATTAGAACTGCATCTAAGCTGTTCTCGAAGATCTTAACCGCTGCCGTTTGGTCTAAGGTGGCCATGACGGTAAGGTGAACTCTCTCGATGGCACTGCGCAAGTCTAAGGGCAGATCTTCAACTCGATCAACAACAGCGCCCTGGTCTCTGAGCATATTGAGATCGACCCTACGGCCATGAGAGAGAAAATTCTTGTCATTGGCAAGATAACGGGCGAGCTTCTTCGCTTTGAATTGTGGTTTTCTATCAGACTTGAACATGTAGTTTCTGAGCCATCCTGCGACAAGGGTCTCTGCAAGCTTTATGTGATTCTTGCATTCAACCAATAGAGATGGACCATACTGCTGTAATATGGGCAGCCAGCCTCCTATAAGGGAAGGATTCCTTGCGACTTCTTTCTTGCCTATTTCAAATTGATCCAATATTGCGCCTGCAGGGGCGGGTCTGGCAGTGCCTAAGAACTCTTGAGGGTCAGTTGGTCCCAACTCTGCAGCATCGCCCATGAGGATCCTATTCCCAGACATAACAAGCATAGTCGCTGCACTTTTGGCTGACCCCGTTATGATGAATCGGACATCCTCGAACTTAGAGCGAAGTATGGCTACAATTGATTCAGTGGCTTCAGGTGAGCCACCGGGACTGTGAACAAAAACGTCGACTGCTGGTCCTTCGAGGTTCCTAACGACTTCGCGAAAGCCGTCCTTATCAGCGAGATCAATGGATAGCATTGGACCCGCAATCTGGGCTTTTATTGGAACATGGAAGGCGGAGGCATAGACAATGAGAGGCCGCCCTGTGTTGGAGGCCAACTTCTTGTAGGCCGCACGTCTTACTGTGTCAATGTCTGCTGGGAGACCTTTCGCCTTCCCAGTCTCTTCTATCTCACGCTGAATATCAATCCAGCTCTCCACTTGGTGCCCCCGTATTGGTATTACTTGCGGTGTAGAAGACGGGCTTACGTTGTGCTTCGATGTATTGCTGATATTTTTCAAATGTAATCCCAAAGAGCTCAAGGGTCCTGGCCGCATCTGGATTAGCCCGCAAGAATTCCTCCGCCTCTTTATCCAAGGAAATGTCCCGATTTCTCTTCCTCTCCTGAGTCATAACAACCTCCTGTAAAGATCCCCGCACCCCCTTTGTGCGAGAAAAGGTCCTTTTCCTAGATGACATCAGACCATTCTTTTTTTCGATATTTTCTGATTTTAGTATACAATTTTTCCTGATTTTTTGGAAGCACGAATTTCATGTCAAGGAAGAACTCGGTAGTGCCAATTCTCAGATCAACCTCTTTCTCGCCCTTTAACCCTTTAATTTTCTTCCGCCAATTCTGTCGAAAGGATTACGATTTTATTATTATTCAAATAGGCTAACTCAGCGCAAGCATTACGGAAAATACTCGGCATGTCGGTTGCCTGTACGCTGGGAAAAACTCAGATAATCCCCGGCCGGGAGCCGAAAATTTCCGTTGATTACGCAGTGGCTTTTTGGTAGACTTCATTCAGTCAAAGCCTTATGTAACTTGTTAATTTACAGACTGGCTCTCTCCCCTTCCCCTTCTTGGAGGAGCTAAGATATGCCAAAATTGACGAAGACCCCATTTCTTCAAAAGAGGATGGGGTTTTTGTTTTGTATGAAAGCCATTGTCATAATAAGAATATTGTGTTTCAGGTGCCAAATCTGGGCTTAGGGTCTGAAGACATCAAAGGAGGTAAAAAGAGGAATGGCTCCAGGCAAATTCAGCTTATGGATCTGCTTAATCATTCTTTTTGTTTTTCCTGTTCCTATGGCTCTGGCAGAAATTAAGGTATTTGAAAAAGAAGTAGAAGAGATCGTTGGAAGAGACCAGAGCCAGGAACAAGTGGAAGCCTTCGCCCTGCAAAAAGCCAAGAGACTAGCCGTGGAGGAGGCAGGTACCTATCTTTCCTCCCTAACAATCGTTAAGAACTATCGGCTGGAAAAGGACGAAATTACAGCTCTTGCTTCTGGAGTGGTCCACGCCAAGATTGTTGAAGTTCCTTCGATCAGTGTGAAAAACGGCGTAATCCATGTCCGAGTAAAAGCCAGAATCCAGGTAGATACCCGCATCCTCGATCGGCAGATTGAAGAGATCATGAAGGAAAAAGGGACTTTAAAAAAATTGGAAGAAGAAAGGCAAAAAGTCAAAGAGCTGGAAGGGAAACTGGCCAGATTAAAAAGTTCCGAGCTGAAAAGACTGGAAGAGCTTAATTCGCAGGCACTGTCTATAGAAAGGGAGAGGGAAAAGCAACGGCTGATTCTTGAGGAGCAGAGTTTAAAGGCTCGGGGCGAACTCAAAAGGGCAGAGATCGAGAGGCTACAAAAAGAACGAGAGATGCAAGCCAGAATAACCCAAACCATTTCAGAGCAGGAGAAGGCAAGAAGAGAAGAAGCAGAAGCCATTGCAAGAGAACAAGACCGCCTTCGCCGTGCTCAGATGGAAAATGAACAAAGATGGAATGAACTCGCCCGAAAATCCCGGTTGAGACAGGCAGAATGGGTTCCTATTGATGACAGACTCTCCCTTAGACAGGCCATAGAGGAAACAAGACAATTGAAAGCAGAGATTGCCAACCTAAATCAGCGGATGAATGTTCAGTTTGAAGAAAGCAAAAAGAATCTGCGAAAAGCATTTGAACAGCAGATCACCTTGACGGCTCCACAACTCCCTCCCGATCCAGCTCCGAAGGATCCCTTTGAAACCACAAGTGAATATAATAAACGCCTTACCGATCATGCGGCAAAGGTCAGCACTGCCAAAGCCCAAAATCAAGAAAAGATAGAAATGCTTAAAGCCGAGGAGGATTTCAGGATCATCCAGGCCGAGGCTCGTTATCTTGAACAGAGAATTGCTATCTTGGAGCCTTTTATGAAGCGACTGCAATCCCTCCAAGAAAGGAAATTTGTACTACCGGAAATAAACTTTTCGGTTTCGCTTGGAGATCCGGATGCAGATAAAAGCCGTTTTCCCTTGGATTTACAATATAAGGAACAGAAATGGAAGACGTTCTGGAGCTATACGGACCGTAACCAGGCAAGAGATTTTTGGAAAACGAGGGCGTATTTGAAGGGCCAGGGGCTTTTTCAACTGGAAGAAAAAATGGGGGTTGCCTTTGGATTAACTGGTTGCCGGGTAACCCATCCGGGAACGGGAGAAAGTCGAGATTTCCAACTTTCCATGCCAAGTGTGTTTTCTGAAATTAGCGAGTGGGGCAAGATAAAAGGATATTTGCCAAAGATAAAAGAAAAGGAAAAAGTGGCTACTCTTTTATACGAAACAGGTGGAAAATATAGAGATCCGTGGACGGGAATGGAATTTGTATTGATCAAAGGGGGCTGCTTCCAGATGGGAGATAGTTTCCATGAAAATGAGAAACCAGCCCATAAGGTCTGTGTTGACTCTTTCTTTATAGGAAAATATGAAATAACCCAGGGGCAGTGGCGGGCAGTAATGGGGACAAATCCATCTCAATTCAAAAATTGCGGAGATAATTGTCCGGTAGAACAGGTATCTTGGAATGACGCCCAGGAGTTCATCAGGAGGCTTAACCTAAAGGAGAAAACGAATCGATACAGGTTGCCAACTGAGGCAGAGTGGGAGTATGCTTGCCGGGCAGGGAGCCAGAGTGCTTATAGTTTTGGTAACGATGCTGGTAGGCTTGGTGATTATGCGTGGTTTGGTAGTATGTGGGGTCATAGCAACTCCGGAAATAAGACATATCCTGTGGGTCAGAAGAAACCGAATGCGTGGGGCCTATATGATATGTACGGAAACGTTTGGGAGTGGTGTTCTGATTGGTACGGTTCGTACAGCGAGGCACCCTCAGAAAATCCATCCGGGACATCAATTGGGTCCCACCGTGTTCTCCGTGGCGGTGCCTACAACAGTCCCCCTGAGGACGCCCGTTGTGCCAGTCGCTATGCCGTCATACCGGTTGCTTCGACATCAGTCTTGGGGTTTCGCCTCGTCAGGATGCCTTAGATTTGGAAGGCAGGGTCAGAAATGGCTCTCCCTTAGCTTACAAATTCCAATCCATCAACCCAAACCTTTTGCCCAAGTGTGCTAAATTGAGGGTAGATGGCTTGGAGAGAAACAAAACCCCATTTCTTGAAAGATAAGCAGGTGTTTTTAATTCTTAGGTTAACTGATCAATCATTTGCAAATTTGAGGAGATTTATATGGGAATTAAAAAAGGGATATTGAAGGATTTGACCCAAAAAGAACTTCAAGAAATTTGCAGCCGATATAAGTTGAAAGGATTTTCAGGATTGAAACAGTCTGAGTTGATGCAATTTGTCTGCGAAAATCTTGAAGCACCCCAAGAAGAAATCCAATCCATTGTTAACACCCTAAGAGAAGATAAGCTTGTTAACAAGATTTCCGACTCCGCTGATTACTTCTTGACCAAACAAATCCATATCCTTTATGGCGACAAGGCATTTATAAAAGCCAATGTGGGAGGATATGAAGTAAAGATAGAAAATCTTGGTAAGGAGAATTTCAACTATTCTTGTGATGAAAAATGCCAAGACTGGATATATCAAGTTAAGAAAGGCCGCTACCCATTTTGTAAGCATTACCCCGCCGTATTGGCTCAATTGATTTTTGAAGAACAGATTAATGTTGATGAAGTCAGGCCTAATTATATTGAAGGCAAGGTTCTATCAGCTTTAATCTCGCTTGTAGAAAAAAGAAAAAAAGAAGAGGGATTAATTTTTCCAACTGGGAGGCAAATCGAGGAGCGATCTAAGAATATAGAGGAGGATCTTTTAAAAATCTCTATGCAGGATCAAATTTTGGCAAGGGATAAATATCATGAAGTGGCAGAAATGGCCTTTGAAACCCTTGTCGGAGATGCATTCCAGCTCATTGAATTTGAAACTATCCCTAAGAGAAAAACAATAGGTTGGGACTTACTTATTCTTGGAAGCCTTGCCTCTCCTCCATTTATTGGCGTAGTAGAATGCAAAACGGCTGCAGATGGTGTTCATGAGCAGGTTTTGAGGAATCCTAATTATCTCCAAAGATTAAAAGAATATTGCATCGATTTGAAAGAAAAAAAACTTGTTGGAACCCTTAGCAACTACTTGAAGTATATGGTAATAGTGGCTCCAGGCTTCCCATTAGAAGTCACAAGTCTATGTGGACCATTCTCTCAAATGAGTGCTGGCATAAAGTTATCCTTTTTCCCGGTTAAGAGCCTTGTAAAGCTTGTAAGAACCTTTCGAGACAACCCTATTATTACTCATTCCATGATTGAAAGGGTCCTATGGCGAGGGTCCATTATAACTGAAGAAGATATCGATATTCTTCTAAGGGGAGCGTCAGACCATATTTCAGATTTATTGGGGAAGTGTAGAAAAGTTTTGAGGGAAAAGATGCAAGGAGTCCTACATAGAATTACTGATTCATCCTTCATAAAATTGGATTCTGTACTTTTTCAGGATATGTTGAAGGCAGTTCTGGCGGAATTAGAACCTGATATTGTACGTTCAGGCAAAAAAGAAGCGGTGGGGGTTGAGACAATTAGCATAATGCATGATTACTACAATATTTGGAGACCGGTTCTCGAAGGATTGGTTGAAGAATTTATTTGTATTTTAAAATCTGAATCGGAACAAAGAGTTAAAAGGACGGAACTTAAAGAAGAGATTTTGAGGCTCTTAGAGTTAGGGTAGAAGAAAGAATAAGAAAATGATGGCAGAGAAAGTTGATCAGAAAGAAAGAGTCAGCTTTTAATATCTTCTCATGAGCGATATGGCAAAAGGGGACATTGGTTCCGGAGCAACTTACTGTTAATGTGGGCGCTCTGGCACTTCATCAGAATTCTTTGCTCCATTCATCGTCGAAGTCGTAACCTCCAAAAAACGCGTCATCCGCCACCGGATTGGATGGGATGCGGTTTTCGGGGTTTCGTTCGGTTTATTTTTGCACAGGGTTCATTGTTTCTTGGCCGCAAAGCGCCTGCCAACAAGGATGATGGGAAGTCTTTGAATCAGAGGGATATTAACAAATTGAATGGAATAGTCAAGCGGTTCGGCGACCCGGCGGCCTTCACCGCATTCCCGGGCCTGGCCGAAAGGGTGATTCACTCGAAATCTCGAGGCGGTTAGTCTTCCTGCAAGAGCGAAAAGCTATTTTTCGCTCGATGCCGTCTTAGGGGAAGCGTCACTCGCCCCCGAGATATGCATCCTGCAACTCTTTATTGGTTCTCACTTCTTCCAGGCCTCCCCGAATAATCTCCCCTCCCTGGGGCGTTCGGAAACGGGGCAAAACTCCTGATTCTGGATGAGTCAACGGGAGACTCTCGATTCCAGCTTTCCCTGGCGGAGGTGGGGCAAGGAATTTGAACAGCCCCGACAATAAGAAAGGATCACTTTGATTGCCCACATCATCTTTAGATGTGATGGCGATATGGTACGTTCCGGGCTTCGTGGGGAATTCCGGCCATTCATCCGGTATGATTAACTCAGTTTTCCCGATGACTGTCTTGGAAATTATGCCGGGTGTATTCTCCCACGAGAAATCAGCCGGATCGATCATTTTACCAGCTTTGGAGACGTACACCACATAGCCCGTGGCCTCAGGAACGGGTTCCCACCAAATGCGTTTTTTATGGATTAAGGGCATGGTCTTCTCCTTTCTAATTGATTCGGAAACTTCAAATTCCGCACCGGCTGTTATTCTTACGTGGTTTACGGAGCCGTGTAGGGGCGACCGGACTTCGGCGAGCTCAGTCGAGTCGCCGGTCGCCCCTACGGGTTTACTGGGTCAGATTTTCATTACGGAGTCGAAGGTTCCAAACTTGTTTTGTTCGAATTCCGGATTCTTCGAGTCTACCGTCCACTCACCGTCAACGACAAATTTGTACCGGTATTTTCCGTGGGGTAACCCCAGCCGCTTCTCCCAGGAGCCGGTTTCGCGGCGACTGAGCCTGCTTTGGTCGGTTATCTTCCAGTCGTTAAAGTCACCCACGATATAGATATCTTTCGCTGCCGGTGCTTCAATCGTGAAGGTCACTTCCTCGACATCCTGGTTAAACCATTTTTCGGTCCCTTCCCAGATGGGTAAGGAACTTTCAGGTTTTTCCGGAACCAGAACGGAGGCAAAGGACGCGACCGGTTTTTCGGCAACCTCTACCCTGTCCAGCCTTAATATCTCACCGGAAAGCGCGGTATAGTCCATGGCCCCGTTCGTGGTCTCATCGAAATCCAGGATGGAGACACCCGCGGACACCGCTCGTTTGAGGGCAACGTTGAGTCGTATGATGGTTTGGAGCATCTGGTCTCCGAAGAAAGTCCTGACTTCATCGAGCATCGACTGGGAGAACTTGGTACGCTTGTCGAAAAGGGTGGCGAGTGCCTTCACTCCGGGGGCGTGTCCGACCTTCATCTTGATCAGCTCGATCATCCCCAGGATCTTACCCACGCCCATAAGGGTAAAGGGGCTCATATCGATGGGGACAATGACCTGGCCGGCGGCTCTCAGGGCATTGAAGGTGAGAAAGCCAAGACTCGGCGGACAATCGATGATGATGTATTCGTAGGTAGATGGGCAGGAGGATAGTATTCTGTAGAGTCCTGAAACTGCATCCTCCTTATCTTTGAGCTCCTGCTCCAGGGTGCTCAGTTTTATATTTGAGGGCACCATGTCAAAGTTCGGGGAGACATTTATTATGCAACTGTCGAGGGATCGCCTCTTTTCGGGATTGTCAGTCAATGCGTAATACACCGACTTATCTGCCGGTTGGTTCTTTGTCCTGAGGCCAAAGGTGGCATGAGCCTGGGGGTCCAGATCGATAAGGAGAACCCCTCTTCCGGCAGCCGCCAATGCGGCGCTTAGATTTATGGCGGTCGTCGTCTTGCCGCATCCGCCCTTCTGGTTTGCGATGGCAATTATCTTCATCCTTCATCCCCCCTTTCGTTCGAAGTTATCCCAATTCAGACCCCATCCGCATCATTTTCCATGGGGCAACCGTACCTATTGACCTCGGAATTGAGAATGGCGAAAGCTTACGCTTCTTTGTCACGAGATTCTCCCGGAAGCTTTGCGAGTAGGACGGCGGCGTCAAATTCTCTATGACATTTTGACCGGAAAGTAAATGAAAGGCCCTGCCAGGGAGCAAAAGATCCCCCCGTGGCCTTAAAGGACGGAACCTTCTGGAAACTTTTCTTCATAATTCCCTCCAGAAGGTTGGAGGCTATATCGTTGCGTTGATCAAATACAAGCGGAAAGCTACTATACTAATAATAGCGTAATTGGGGAATTTGTCAAGAATTATTTGGAGATGGATTCAAATCAGACATAACAGGGGGGTAGACCCCAAACCTCCCTGGGAGCACGATTTCCTCTTGCGAGCCCCCATTAAGAGGGCCCAATAAGGGTCCTTTCCGCCATACGATTGCGGGAAGGATTAAAGAAAGACGGACGGAAAGGAAAAGTGCCCCTTTCCGTCCTGGAGAAAGGAAGGCGGGTTTTTCGGAAAAGGTTTGGTCTTTGTAACCATCGATCAGGGACTTGCGGAATCAGCCAGGTTTCTTGCGCTGTGACATCCAATGCCATACCAGCTCTTAGTTGTGGCTTTCACCTACTCAGTGTGGGAATTACGCACTCAATGCTTCCGTAACAGCCTCAGGTTTCTCGGCGGCGATTTTTAGTAAAGCGCGGGCGGGGCCGTGGGGAATACGTCTTCCCTGCTCCCAGTTTTGAAGGGTCGCTACGCTCACGCCGATCATGAGGGCAAATTCAGCTTGGGACTTTCTAAGCCTGAGGCGAATCTCTTTGACATCGCCTGGGCTGAAATGGAACACTCTGCCACCTTTCATTTCACCCCGTCGGATTCTACCGGCTTGTTTTATGCTTTCTACCAGCTTACCAAAACTCACCTTCTTCATTTGAACTCCTCCCGAACTAACTTGCTCAGCTCCTTGATTTGTGCTGGAGTCAAGTCTTCCTGCTTACTCTTGGCATACACGAAGAGCATGTATATCGTATCTTGCGCTTTGTCCCAATAATAGATAACTCGACAACCTCCCCTTTTACCCTTGCCATGAACACCCCAACGGAGTTTCCGGAGGCCACCACTTCCTGGGATCAAATCTCCTTGCTGAGGCCGAAATAGAAGAGCGAGCTGTAAGGAACGATACTCCTCATCTTTGAGGAAAGCGCTAATCTCGCGAGTAAAAATTGGGGTCTCGGCAAAGCGCATAATTGAATGTACGTCAATGGCGTATAAATGTCAAGAGGTATGCAGGGGAAAATTGCCTCCCCCAATCCTCCTATTTTCCGGCCGAAATTAATGATTTCCATTTGGACTATTGTATTCTGAAGCAAAATTCCAAAAACACAACTTCAGGAAGTAACCTATATCTTCAAGGCAATGCGATAGCCATCGCCAATCGCATCCCGTATTTTTCGTGGCTCCAGGCAATCCCCAGCAAGGTAAACCTCTGGCACCCTTCCTTTGATTTCTTGGTAAAGCTCTCTATCGGGGATGGAACCCACCGCTAAAACAATCGTATCGGCTACGATGACTCTTCTCTTATCATCTTTGGTAGTGACGACCATGAAAATACCGGGTCAATTCTAAGAAATAGGGATCTTCTTCGCAGGGGCATCTAATCTGGCTTGCCTCAGCATAACCCCAAACTTAGAACATTGTTTCTATTCTTTCAAGTTGCTTCGGAACCGACGTCCCCATCAGCCATAACCAGGGTTAATCACCCTTGACTCTAAGCCCCTTCATATCTTAAATTCCTTGCCGAGACTTTTGCGGTAATTTTTAGTGGACACTTTATTTGCTTGGGTGTACACTTCAATTAAGATTTTGTTTGATCAAGGGAGGAAGGGGCTATGGAGATAAATGTGAAAGAGGCCCGAAGCAAATTCAGCTCGATCCTCGATCAAGTGCAGGAAGGAGACGAAGTGATCATTCGCCGGCGAGGAAAGGAAATCGCCCGTCTCGTGCCGCCCAAAGGTGAGGGAAAACATTTACCGGGATTAAAAAAATTTCGGGCCGCGATTCGAGTTAAAGGCGAATCTTTGAGCACGGTTGTAAAACGCGGAAGGAGCGAGGAACGTTATTGATGTTTTACATCGATACCAGCGTGGTTGTGGCTTATTATTATCCGGAACCGCTGAGTGAAAAGGCCGAGGCCTTTCTTGTGACCCATATACGTCCGGCAATCAGCACCTTAACCGAGGTAGAAATGTTTTCGGCGCTCTCCAGGAAGATTCGGGAGGGCGGGCTATCCCGAAAGGATGCCGGCAGCATCATCGCCAAATTTCTCAGCCATCTGGATGGCCATTTTTACACCCACATTTTTGTTGAACCGCATCATTATCGACTGGCCAGAGACTGGATTGGGCTTTTTAATACAAACTTAAAAACGCTTGACGCTTTACATTTAGCCATTGCTCATGTGGAAGGTTTGGTCTTTGTAACCATCGATCAGGGACTTGCGGAATCGGCCAGGTTCCTCGCGCTGGATGTCGTGGTCCTGAAAAAGTGAAACTTTGCCGAATGCTTGCATCTTGCCGCAGATGATTCAATTTTATCTGTATGCATGGCCAAGAATTGAGTATTGTGTCCCCCGAATTAAGTTTGGCCTAATGACTGAGCTTTGCGCTTGCCAGCCGATTTAAACTTACCCCGGCTTCAGCCGCTTCTATAGCCAGTTGCCGATGCACGTCGGGTGGAACGCGGACCACGAACTTGCCACTAAATTGCCTGGTTGCTATTGGCTCAGGAATCGGTTCCGCATTCTGAACCATGTCCGCAATAACCTTGTTCACAAGCTTACGAATGCCCTTGAGCGCTGCCTCAGGCGTACGTGCCAACCAACTGAGGCTGGGAAATTCAGCGCAAAGCCCTACATACTCACCGTCTTCTTCCGACCACGTGACTCGATAGGTGTATTTGTTATTTTTCTGCGCCATGTTCAGCCTCCAATCTTTCTATTGCCTTGATAATCTGTCTGACCTGATAAGCTTTTGCGTATCCTCTGTAATTCTGGACGTTTACCCGTGGGTCACCGATCCATGGGGTCTTGTATACGCGATGGCTTCCGCTTGCCTGCCGGGCTTGGCCAAAATAATGATCACATATCCTGCAAACCTCAGCGAAGCGCACCCCTGCGGGATTGTTGCGCATTTTTCCAAGAATGTCCGCCAAACTCGACATATAATAATAGTATCATTATTGATACTGAATGTCAAGAAGTAAGGTCGAAATGACTGCAATTCAGACAGTGGCGGCAGTTAGGCGGGGAAATAGTCAAGAGGGGAGAAATTTTTTTCGTTGGAGGAGAAAATGGAAAGTGGAGAGGTTTTTTGGTTGAAGTTTTGCGTCCATCGGAG
>Ga0315314_1000418_pt1 | contig 48777 bp, 75 predicted proteins | sample TDP9_MG_FD_203631 | JGI IMG/M metagenome (GOLD analysis project Ga0315314, IMG submission 203631) | Freshwater sediment microbial communities from Lake Towuti, South Sulawesi, Indonesia - TDP9 | ecosystem: Environmental > Aquatic > Freshwater > Lake > Sediment | place: Indonesia: South Sulawesi... | reverse complement strand
TTAGATTTTTAAGGGCTTGTCTATAGCCAGCCTAACAGGCTGTTAGGGTCTGCTGGCCTTTAGCCTTCACAGGAACAACTACGCTTAAACCCTCAACTCTCCAACGATTCCGTGTATACCATTCCGCTACCTGCTCCTCACTTGTAAAAACGCCGTGTGCCTTCTGAAACTTCCCATGCTTCCAATAGTAGATAAAGCTCGGCTCCATGTGTTTCAGCCTCTAACATCATGGTTAAGGGATTTGCATTAAAAAGGGTAGGCTAAACACAGAAAAAAGGGGGGGTTGTGCTTACGTTGTAGCGTAAGCGGTTTAATGTTCAGAAGGCAGTAGCAAAACACCGTTTTCCCAATACAGCTTAACGTCTCTTTTGGCGTCGGTGTATTCATAGTATTGTGTGTATAGAATATGGTCGTTGCCGTCGTCAATCGTCATGTAAGCCCTGTTGCCGTCTTCTGTAAGGGTCAGTCGAACCACTAGGAACGGTTGCCCTCGAAGGTCAGCACGACACTTTATCACGGCGAGACTGTCCGTAACAAGCCATGCGTAACCGTTATCCATGATGTATTTAACGCCCTCTGTAACTCTTGTCCCCAGCACATTGTAGTAGCATTGCGTCCCGATGAATCCGCCCAAAGCCTTTAGGTCTAAGTCGGGTTGCTTCTCTTCTTCGTTTGCGCTCATGTTCTCGCCTTCATTAGTATAGCCATAGGTTTTGCGTGTTTCTTGCTCTGGTTGTAGAGCCATCGCTTTAGGTCTCTGAGTTCCTGCTCGGCTTGAATGTCTAAGGTTGCTTCGTGGTCGGGTATGAAGTCGCTTTTATCGGGGTAGAACCGCTTAAAGAGATGGCAATAGATTCTCTCGAACACACGGCTGAGGGGTGCTGATAGGCTGGCGGTTGAAAGGTAAACCATAGCCTCATAGTCGGTTGCCATGTCTATTTTTTCGCCGTTGGCTTCCTTAATCTGCTTCATGCGTTCAAGTTGGATGCGTCCCCTCTGCTCTGGAGTGATGGAGTCCGCCCAATCCGTATGACCGATTATAGGGCGTGGCTTAGTCATCAGGTCAGCTAAGGCTTCAAGCATCTTGAACGCTACTTCATGCTGTTCAACCGTTCCCTGTCCAACTAAGAGCCTCTGCTCTGTCTTCTTCTCATGAACCATAAAGAACAACCTCAAAAAAGAGGGGTTAGTTTTGCTTCTTTACCCTATCGTGTTTGCGTTTTAGGGCTTCTGTGAGTTCTTCGCTGATTTCCTCTAAGACATCGTTAACTATGCTGTCTACTCGGATGTAGCCGTGTTGGACGAGTTCTTTGGGATCGCTGGTTATGTCTTCTTCTGCTTTGCTTCTTATGGCTTCTTTGACTTTGCTCCAGATTTCCTCAACTCTTAAGATTTCTTCATCGCCAAACTCGAAGAAGTTTTCTACGGCGTTCTGTTCAAACTCGTATTCGCCCCACTTGTGTTCTCTGTTCCATTCTTCATCTTTCTTCAGTTCTTCAATGTATTCTTGAACCTTTGGGAAGCCGAGAATCTTAGTGAGCAGGGCATCGTAGAGCTTGTGGCGTTCATCTCGGAGTTTCTTGAATAACTCACTCATTCCAAACTTCATGTGGATTCCTCATTCTTAGGCTATTAGGGTGTGGAGAGGCATCCAAACTGTCGCTACTCACACCATCGCTTCACTCCGAAGCCGTGCAGGCTCAGTAAACTTGTCCGCCCAATCTCTCAAAGATTTCGTAAACGGGTGTTTGTATGGGAGAGGTCGCTTGTGGGATGTCAAGTTTTGTCGTCAAAGTGGGTTTTCGCCGTCTTGTGCGTCTCCACACCAATAACATAGTTGACAGGTTTGCTTAAAAAAATATGGGAAATGAAGGGCTTTTGTGTTTGGCAACCATTTCCCTTGTGAACTTGCGCCTTAACGGTTTCTTCCTCCATTTCCATCTCACCTGCTTCTCTATGTTAGTCATGCTTACTCACCATGTGAGGACTTGTCCTAGATTCTCGATTCGCCAATCAATCGGGACTTCTTTGCCATCGCTGGTTATTGCGACTACATCGTGTATGCGTTTGCCTTTTCCTGTGAGGCGAATAATGACTTCTTTCAAGTCTATCTGAGGCATAGAAACTCCTCAAAAGCATGGTCAAATCTTTTGCGTAGAAAAAAAGGGAGTGAACCCCTAAAGGAAGGGATTGATTGGACGCTGTTTTCTCTATTTGTGGATGAAACGGTTAATAGCCATCACCAAGAAGATGACGACTACCGCCTCAACCAACTGCAAACCGAGAACAACAGCGAAGGCTTCAGCGCTTATTTCCATTAGGCGTTCACCCCTGTCCAAAAAAGGACTAGGTTTTATTCTTCAAAAGTTATCTTCGCTGTTTTTCTTCTTCTTTGGTGTAGTCAGTGAGTCGCTTGTTTGCCTTCGGTGGGATTCTGTACTTCTCAGTTTTTCCTGCTTTGGTAAAATCAACTAGTTCCCTATGAATGCGGTAGATGTGGTTCTGTCGACCGCGGCGATAGTAAATGTATGGTCCATGGTCCACTCTTTTTTCAGATTTAAGTTTCTCTGCCAGCTCAGGCTCCCAAACAGAAAGCTCATCAAGAGTGCAGTATACAGCGTAGATTACGAACCGTGATGTTCTCCAACAAGGTGCATCTTTGAAACCACAGCGAGGGCATTCAAACATAAGCCACGACTCCTAGTTTTGAAGGCTGTCCACTTCTAAACAACCTTACTTTCTCACCATGTTCTCAAAAATCCTTGACATATTCTCCAGAGAGCCAGAAGTTTGATAATTCCAATATGAATCTCTCATGTATCTTCTGTCAATAAGGACATAAATCGAATACCAATTCTCCACCAGAGGGTTGGGTGATTTCACAAGCCTTACTTTTTGTCCCAGTTTATTTCTTCTTTCCTTGACTACTTCAAAGTTTGCTCTATGCCCGAATTGTGTTTTCATCGTTTTTATTCTCGTCTTCTCACATCCTCTGCCACTTAGGGATGTGCCTGAACTATGGCGTTTGTGATAGTGTCGCATTTTTTGGATTATCTCCTTCTGCGAGTCATACTCGCGATTTTTCCAGCGATTCTGCGTTTCTTCCGCTCTGGAAGGTCTAGCCAGCCTTTCTCGATTTCAGCGTTCACGTAGTTTTGGCTTTCGTCTGGGCGATTTCTTGCAGTTACAAGAATAAGCGTTAAGGCTTCACTAGGAAGCAAGTTGGTTTTCGTTGGAAAATGCCAACATGTCATGTCGTTGGGCAGAGCAATAGTATAGGGAGAATACTTCTTATCCCGATTAGTAGTGAAGTCAACCATAGGGCACACGCACAAATCTATGATAGAAGTTTTTGCAGTTTTCGTCTCCGCCTCTTCGACAGATAGCGGTCTAAGAGAATGAATCCAGCAAAGATAACGATAGCCCACAAAGCTGTTACTACGTTCATGCTTTTGCCTCATGCTTCACTAAGTCCATAACAGCGGTTCTTATGGCTTCGTTTCGGTTAGGATACACGTGAGGCACAAGAGAATCCAGCTTCTCGATTACGCCCTTCGGAAACTGAACGAGCACAGCTTTTGCCTCAGCCTTCACTCGAACATACCGTTTATGGCGGATTCGACCTTTAACCATGCTTTACACCTAACCTATCGTTGAGGGTTTTGTTTTATCTCAGCCGAGAAGCTTACGCCCTGGTCCTGAAGCCACAACAAGCGCCGAGTAGCCTGCTTCGGGTCTCTACAGCCGATTTCAACGTGTGGCTTCAGCGTCCAGATGTGCGTGAAAGCCTTGTATTCCCATTCTTTATCCTTGATGGCTTCAGAGATTTTGACTAGGCGCCGTGCATCTAAGCTTGTTGCAGGTCGAATGGTGAGGATAATGGGTGAAAGAATCATCTTAACGGGTTTGTTAACGATTGGGTGCTGTTGTTCACGGGCTTTGTTCCAGCCTCGACTAGCGTCGGTTTCCAACGCAAACACTTGATAGGTCTTGCAGAGAGCAAGCCAATCCTTGTGACAGCGACTTTCCAACGCAATCTGGTAGGCTTCGTCGAAGCTCGTGAATTTACTCCGTGTGAAGATGACGTGGAAATGGTCGTGCCTTGTCTTGCTGGATTCTATGCGGTATTCTTCACCTAATTGGGTATGCTTGGAGACGAGGCGTTTAGCGTCAGTGTCCACGTCCTCTCTAGAAAGTCCGTCATAATCCAACTCTAGCCTATAGTATTTTTGTCCCATTAGCAGACCTCACTTCACCGCACTCTTGTTACTGCTCTTTGAACAGCCGACACGACTCCATTTTCAACTGTGCCTGGCACATGGATAACGTAGATGTGCGCTACTTTATTAGGTTGAGGTCTGATGATTCTGCCTAGGCGTTGTACGATTTTGCGAGGAGTCCTTCCGCTCGTATGTAGGATCCCAACTGAAACTTCGGGTACGTCTATTCCTTCTTCCAATGCTGTGCAACTGAGTAATACGTTGAAGGTGCCGCTTGCCCATGCACGTAGGTTTTGGATGTTCATGTTCTTGTTCTGGTTGGAGTGGTAGAGGCTACAGTGGATTCCATGCTGTTGCAGGTAGACTTGAGCCTTCTCTATGCTCTGGATTGATTCGCTGAAGACGAGGACTTTATCCTTGAGGTGTTGTTTAATGATGTTGTAGAGGACGGGAACCTTGTCTTCTACGTTGCTGAGTAACATGCGTCTCTTAGCCATCGCCCACAACCCTTTACGTGCTGCTATATTGCCTTTCTTCGCGAGCATACTCCACACGGTTGGGTCCACCGTGCCTAGTTGTGAAGCGACCTTGCCGATGATTTCAGCGTATTCTAGGTAGCGGACTCTTTCCTGCGGGGTCATCTGTGCGGGTCGAGAGTAAACTTCGATTGCGCTCACCCATCCTTGTTCTCGGGCTTTAGCGATTGGCATTCGATGAATGATTGGCATGACTCGTAGGACAGCGTTGTTCTTTGGGTCGTAGGGGTCGATTGTAGCGGTTAAGCCTAGGGCGTACTCGCTGTTTTGAGCGTAGAATAACAGTTTTCCATACTCTTGAGCGCGCAGATGATGACATTCATCGAAGATTTTAACTGGAAAATGCCTTAGAACCTGTGGATACCGGATGGCTGACTGATACGTGAAGATGGTGATGGGGCGAAGATTTTTTTCAACGCCGTAGAATAAGCCGATGTCCCGCCAGCCTGCTTCCCGAAGGCGCCTATACCAGACTGTTTGGAGGATAGCGATTGTTGGAACGATTATGGCTGTGGGCTTGTCTAATTGTTTCATGGCTTCCATAGCTGTGATGGTTTTGCCCAGCGCCGTAGCGTGCATGATTGTGCCTTTCTTGGTCTGTAGGAAGCAGGTTAAGGCTTCTTGCTGGTATGGGCGAAGGGGTTTAACGTTGATTTCAAGGGGTGAGTGAAGATGAGCGAATAAGGGTTGTTGCTGAAGCCACATGGCAGACTCCTCTAAGGAATGGTTGAAGACTTTGCTCAACTGTGGCGTAGCGTCTAAGTCCCATTTACTGAACAAGTTGAAGCAACTCTTCCGCTTCTTTCTTGGTTGGTTGATAGATGGGTTGGGGCGGTCTAAAACGCTTACTATAAACTTCCACCTCGTCTTCTCGAATGCTTAACTGTTTAACGTCAGCACCCTTCGGATTAGTTATCTCTTCCCACATGCCCGATTCAATCCATTTGGGTTCTGAGGCTCCTTGAGGCAGGATTAACCAACCCCACCAGCCGAAGAAGGCTTCGATGCAAGCGTCGATTTCCTTCTGCGTCAGCTTAGCCGAATAATCTATTTCGCCTATTTCCTCGTCTCTTATGGCATCCACGTTATAGAAGGCTTGAAACCGCTTATCATACGGCTTCTTTGGAGGTCGAGGTGAGACTATGCTGTAAACGATGATTTTAACATGGACAAGCCTTTTCTTAGGCGGAGGCCTCTTCCTACGCTCAAGCTCTTCCTCAATCAGTCTAATTTGTTCTTTCAGGTAGCGGATTCGGCTTTGGAGAGGTCGCAGAAGTGTGTCTCGTTCAAAGTTGATGTCGGAGATAATGGTTTCTCGGCGACCCAGATAGGGAGTGATTGAGGCTCGAACATCGCTAAGTTGTTCTCTAACGCGCCTTTCCCTTGGACGCCCTCTTGCTCGTCGCAGGTCTTCTTCTAGAAGAGTAATTTGAGACTGAATTTGTCGGATTCTGCGAACTTGGTAGCGGAGTCTTTCCCACTTGTGGTTGTACTCCGTTAGTAACGCATCTAAGCGGCTTAGGCTTCGAGAAAGCTCGACTTGGAGACGGCGGAGTTCAACTTCGAGGGAAACCGTGAGCCAAGCTGCATAAGCCAAGCCATCACCTATTCTTTAATGTGGATAGCGACGAATATGAGTTCTCTGCGTTTCTCCTTCTGAATCTCCTCAGTGATTTTCTTAAAGTCTTCACGAACGTTAATTACCATACTATCGGCTCCCTCTTCGGTTGAAATCTTCCATTCAGTATGTGTTCATGGTAGTGTCCACGACAAGTATTCATGTAGCCTCGGAAATGTGCAGAGTCGCCGAAGTAGTCTAAGGCTACGGTGCGCATGTGATCGTATTCTCCACTGGAAGGAGAGGAGTCGTGGCGACGAAGAACAACCATGGGCTGCCCAGAACCACAGGTTTTACAGTCAACGATGAGGCAGACTGAATCTTGATAGTAGAGTTTAGATACTACGTTGCCAGATGCGAGACTACATAACTCGCACTCCAAGAAGCCACGCTCAATTCAGGTCTGTTCTCTTTTGGCACATAAGTAAGCTTCTTTGAAGGCTTCTCCTTTTAAGCAATGCTTCCCAGTTAAATGACTGCGAAAGCTCTTTTCAACCTCGTCTTTAGTTCTGAGTGCATTCCAATCTTGATAGACTTTACCACAGCCTTCAACTGGACAAGTAATAAAGTAACCCATTTAGCGAGCACCACATCTAGGACAGCTAATTCTTTCTCGTTCCCCCATCAACGATACCTCCTAAAGATTGTGAGACACCTAATGTTCTTATTTGGACCTGTGCTTATTCCGATTGTTGCAACTCTGCGAAATCTGTCACGTCCAATATGTTTAGGAATCAAAAAATGAAGTAGAACAACATGGCCATCCTTCTTTACGATGCGCTTTGTCTCTCCAAGTGCACGATAGATGCTAAAATGTATCTTCTTGCCAAGATAATTCCTTAGTTCCTGACTGTTGTATGGGGGATCCATCAATACCATGTCGATGGAATCTGGTTTTAGAGGAAGGTGCTGAGCATCAGCAACAATATCAGGCTTAACTTCTTTATTCAGGTCAATACTTAATCCAATTCTCGATGTCCCAGCAAAGGGTTCAAGGATTACTTCTGGTTTCCCAACAAGCTCAAAGACTCGTTCTAAGAGTCCTCCAGGCCATAAACCACGAAATTTTCCATGAGGACGCATACACGCCCAAAAACCAGTATACACTCCAGAATTTGGGTTACGATAAAGATACGTTTTGGCAGGCTCCCTCATTAGAGTTCCTCCATCAACTCGCTTCTTTACCTCTACATCAGGATTCTGACCGTCTCTTAAGGCTCCTCCGCCGCATTTTGAGCAGTGAACCCAAGTAATGAGTCATTTTATTCCACCCAGAGTGTGTTTCCATCTGATTTTATGAGATGATTTCTTTTGAGCGTTGCGATTGCGCCTGTGAAGGATCCTCCTGTTGTTCGGTAGCCTAATGCTACTCCGATTTCTCGTTTAGTCATGTGTAAGCCTTTCTTGTCAACAGCTAAGAGTTTGAGGATTCGTTTGGCAGCGTGGGGAAGCTTGGGTGCCCAAACATCATACATTGTTGTATCGCGTTGCGTAGCATTCTGTTGTGTAACGCTCTGCTGAGTAGGCTGAAGTATACCTGTGCTCTGTAGGAACTGGTCGATAGTTTCGTCGAGTTCGATTCTGAGTGCCTTTACGTGTTCTGCGACCATTTGATTTACTCGTGTTTTAACTTGCTCCTCAGAAAGTTCTGGCTGAGTAATTTTTAAACTGCCTGCAACTTGAAGGGCTGTTTCAAGTCGGTCTTTTTCGCCTTTGAGTTTGTCGATTGTTTCGTTTAGGTTCAAGATTTCTTTTTGGAGTTTTGTGACTTTGGATTCTTCAACCTGCTCTTCCTGTATGAGGTCTTGGATTGTTTTGCTGATGGTTTGAACTGTGTTGTAGACCTCGGTTGTTTGTGATGCAAGAGTTGTGAGGGTTGGTGTGTCGGCGCCGTGTGGAGTCAAGCGTTTGGCTTCGACTGTGATTTGCCTGAAGCCTTCAGATGTGATGACGAGCCATTGTCCATGTGGCATGTTGACACATTGACTCGCCAAGTCTTTGATTCCTGCTTCTCGAGGTCTTTCACGGTAGGCAGACAGCACTTCTTCTATGTCGCCTAAGTCTTTTGGATGAAACTTGCCGTAGAAGCTCAAGTTACACATCATACGAACCGTATAGTTGAGTTGGGCAGGTCGTTGACTATTCAGTGCAAGCATGACGCCTAGGGGTCTTCCCTGAGTGGCAAACTTGAGGATGCGACTCGTCATTCGCTCATAAACCCAAGGTTCCACCATCTTGCCCTTCGTGTTGAAGGGCGCGTACTCGCTTGCCTCTTCAACCACGAATAGGATGGGTCGGCGGGTTACGTTTTCTAGCGTGAAGATGCGGGCTAGGAGCTCAGCGGCGAAGGCAACGAGGTCTCGGTCTTCGGTGTCGGAGAAGTCGAATACTGTCGAGATGCCATGGGATACGATGGCTTCAGCGTAGATTTTAGCGTGTTTAACGGCGAGAGGAATATCTTGGAAGGGACCGCCGACCACGACTACGTTGCCGTAGCGTTGCTTAAGCGTGTGCCACTCAGACCGGGGCTCAAAGACAACGATGGTGCCGCCTTCATCTAGGAAGGGTTCAACAACGCAGGCTGCCAGCGTGTAGCTTTTTCGGGTTCCAGGTGCAGAGTAGAACCCAAGACGAAGACCCTCACTCTTGAATGGTTCCTTTCCAGTATCAATGATGAAATTTTCAGCGAATTTGAAAATCAAGAGTCAGCACCTATTTAGATAGTTGAGCGTTTTGCTTAGGCATAGGAATGAATGTTCCTCTCTCTGGACTATGTAGCCAGCCGTCTTCGGCAAGTTCACGGATTCGTCGAAAAATTGTTTCAGAGACATAAACGTTTTTAGGGTAGGCGATGCGGTAGAACTTTAAGATTTCATCATAGCTGAGAGGACGTTGAAGCTTCGCTACCCAGTGAACGATGAGTTCGTGGAGTTGTTGTGCTAGAGCGTCGAATTGTCCGCGTAGTTCTTGGAAGGATTTACCTGCTTCAATAGTTTGACGTGTTAACGCTGCCCTTAAGGTAGCATTTTCTTTCCTGTAGCGTTCAAGCTCATTCATCAAGAAATCAATCTGCTTGCCTTGAGCTACAAGCAGTTTGTCAACAACATCACTCATTTTGCTTTAACCTCTTGTTTTTGGATGGGTCGGGGGGATAAACGTAGCGGCCACTTCTACGGTCAAATACCATTTTTAGAGTCCAAGCCCATCCAGCACATATCATCCAGCGTCGGTTTGGAGCGGCTGGGAGAGGCGAGGATTCCCAGTCTTTCCAATCGAGAGGATACTCAGAGAGAGGTTTGTGGCATTGTGGAGAAGCATATTTGCACTCGTTGACTCTATCGCAGCGTCCGTTGTGGGGTGCTGGTAAAGCTTCAGTCATTTTGCTTTCACTCTCTTCGCTATGGGCGGTCTTACTTTTCGAGCGACTTTGTATGAACAATAGGGACATCGAAAAGCACCTTCTCTTAGATTAAGCCCACGTTTCGCCTGTGCAACGCGCTCCCAAGACTGTATTTGCGTCCGTTCCCATTCTTCTTGAGTTGCTCGGAAGCCACAGCGTACACATTCGTATATTGGTTGGGACATGTTTATTCACAAGAGATAGTTGAAGGTTTTGCGTAAAAGGTTTAAAACTTTTGCGTATAATAGTATTGTGGCGACTTGTTTGACTGAGGAAGCTAAGGATACTGGCGTTGTCATCGAGGAATCTAAGCATCTTAAGTTTAAGAGAGTTCTAAATGGAGAGCGCATGAAGACGTTGAAGCGCTTGGCGTTCTTAACGAAGATTGAACAGTGGTTTACGCCCAGTCCAATGGTGGAGGAAGAAGCTGTTGTCGTGAAGTTGAAGCAGAGAAGGGAGCGTAAAGTGGCTGGGCGACCCCGCGTCTGGCATGATGTGTACCATGTGGACCATAGACACAGCGACATTGTTCGTTTCAAGGATTTGATTGCTCATAAGAAGGCACAGGGATACGAGATAACTGTCAGGGATGGTGTCTTAGCGTACATGCTTGTTTTTAAGTGGGGACGCAAGAGCGTGATAGCTGGCTTCTTACAGGCTGACATGGCGTTTCCAGAGTTTAAGGGTAAAGTCAACGTGGAAGCGGTGGGAAGCGCCTTAAGTAGACTGGCGCAAGACGATGTAATCGAAGTGATTAGCACCAAGTTTCTGAGGGAACAACTATACAGGATTGAACGTAAGGGTGAGGGTCTGCCGCCACCGATCAGACGAGAAGCGCCGCCTGTGGAAGAGCATGCAGGCATCATTCCATCTGAGTTTGGCAGGGAGTTCATCCCACCCGAAAAACGAAGGTTCATTCGGTACACGTTGACTCCTCACAAGATTGAGGAGCTGGAGAAGAAATATGGGTTACATAGGGAAACGGTGACGAGCCCATACTATAAACGTGGACTTTTAAGTATTGAGGCACCGTTTATTCCAAGGTACGTGCCCCCGCCCTTGAAGGAAACGTTGTATCGGATTCGACGAGAAGACTTAATTCAGAAGGCTAGGTGGTGGCTTATTGAGTAGCTGGTTGTACTGGGGTCGTTGGGTTGAGATGTACCATCAATGGGAAAGATGGTCTAAAGCGTCAGGCAAGCCCATAACGTTAACGTTTCCAGCGTTGAGAGGAGTGTTCGATTGGTTTACAAGGGAGTTGCAGCTTCGCCCTGAAGTTGACGTACAACTGCTCGATGTGGAGCATACCCTGAGTTATGACCTTACTGTTGGAGATGCGAAGGAAGCCTTGAAGAAACTGATGATTACGATGCCCTCCGAAGCAGATTATGAGCGAGCTGCCCAGCAGGCTGAAGCAGACATTGAGCGGGAAATTCGAGAGAAATACCCGGAGTTTCTTCCACAGTTTCAGGAGAGAGTGGAAAGAGAAGTTAAGAGGGGAGTTAGGAAAGGCGCTGAACACTATAAGAAGGTAATTGAGGAGTTAAGAATTGAATTGGTTGAAACGAAGAAACGAATGGAGCAGGAGCGTAAGGCGCGGGCTGAAAAGGTTAAGCCTGCCAAACTGAAGGTTTTGAAGGATTTTACTGAAGGAATCTTAACGTACAGAGCTGGAACAGAAATTGAGTCTGCTGACCTAGAGTGGATTATGGTTAAGGCTGCTGAAGGCAAGATTGAAAGAGTTGGGGCACCAGCACCCCCAGTCACGGCGCCGCCTACACCACCTTTGAAGGAAGAGGTTTTACCTATTCCTCCAAGGTATTTAACAGTTGACGAAGTTAATCGGTTGTGGGAAGAGTTTGGTCATTACGCTCGCTTCAAGTACCCTGAATCGGCGATTGCTATTGAACCTAAAACGTATCGACTTAGATTCCTAGAGAGAATGAAGGATGCAAGAGATTACAATGAAGCGGCGAGACGGAGTATTGCGTTGGTTGATGCGATAATCCAGGAGACGAGACCAGCAGTGGCACCGCCAACAGTTGAGCGCAGAGTCGTTCCGATGGAAGAGCGTGAAAGAATGGCTTACGAGCTTGGAACGAATAGGTGGTGGCATGAACGCCTCGAGAGGGAGCGAAGTAGAGAACACCCAACGCTTGAACAGTTCTTGCTCTCTAAATATAAGAAACGAAGCCTAGCTGAGTTGCCACAAGCAGAATGGGAAAGGATATTAAGGGAATACGACGACTTTTTAATGAGGGAGTAGAGTGCCAAAGTTCAGGGTTGGAGACATCATAGACTACGAGGACATAGACGAGTCGGGAGGTCGATTCTGGAGCACAAAATGGAAGGTTGTTACTGTTACCCAAGATGGATACCGACTACAGCACGTCGGGGAGCTTGGCGTAGCAACAACGTTCCAGCCGTTCTGGACTGAATCAAGAATGCGACTGTCAGGGAAAGAGGAGGAGAAAGAGTTAATGTTCAGCGATAAAGAGCAAATGAACCTCATACAAGAAATGATGATGTTACTACGTGCAAGCCCAGACGCAATAAAATTCATGAGCGCCACGTTTGAATCAACGTACACAACTGTGGATTCTGCTGATCAACGGCGAGTTTGGGTTCAGGATTTTGCTGCAGCTTTAAATAGGCGTGGAGTACTTCCCAACGAGAACGTGGATAGATTCCAACAGTTAGGATACGAATACATGGAAGCGTCAGAATGAAAATTGAAGAGTATGAGACTCTCATACGAGAGCATCCTGAGCTTAAAGACGAGTTTCAGGTTATGGCGCCTTGCCGATGGCGTGGCGCGTTTGTTAGAATGAAGCCTAAATGGCTGAAGAAGCCTAAGCTAGGAAACAAGAAAGCTATGTTGGCTCTAGCGGAGAGTTCATTCAATAATTATGGGGCGAAGGGGTTTGTCCTCGAAAAAGACGGGATTCTTCCAGTGATAGCTTCGGTTAATAGGCGTAATCTAACGGGAAAACAACTTATTCGTAAATTAACGCCGTTTGAGAAGGTTCAGCGCATTCTTTGGTTACGTGAGAAGTTAGAGACTTTACAGGTTTAATTGGCGTGGGTTAGGATGACATTTTTCACCTTATTCTCGTTGTCTTTCAACGAAGAGTTTTCTCAGTTCTTCTGTTTTGTCTTTTGGCATGAATCCGCCGCCTTCGCCCCAATGGCAAACTGGACAATAAATTGAGTAGCTTCCGTCTAGGTGGATTTGAATAACTTTCTGTGTTTTCATGTGCCCAGCACCATGCATTGCTCTCCAATCTGGGCTACCATAACAGTGTTCTGGGTAGAGAATCGCCATTTTAATGCGTTCCCAATCCTCGATTACAATGTGCCTAGTGCTTTTGCATTGGGGGCATCTAATGTGGACATGAGCCAGTAGTTCTTTATCTTTAAAGTCTCCGTATTCAGGTTCTCCTTCAAAACCACACTTACACTTCATCTTTTTCTCCCTCCTTTTTTTCTACTTTTAGCCTTCAACAACTTCTTCTTCTGTCTTCTCCACTGTGCCATGGGCTACTGAGGGTCCGAAGCTCCAGACTATGAAGGGATACTTGCCTTTCTTCTTGCGGTGAAGCGCAGGTGCCAAGAATTTTATTAAGTCTTCTTCAGTGTTGATTGTTCCTACTTCTGTGTTGGTTGGGAGCACGAACACGAAGCAGGGTGTTCCCTGAACCTTCTCGAATCCTTTGACTTCGACTAGCTTGAAGACCTCGGTTTTTTCGACTTTAACCATAGTCTTAAACCCTCCTCTACAGCTTTATTGAAGTCGGGTTCAATGGATAAAACATCGTTTATGATTTGAATGTCAAGGGATACTGTTCGACTAAACTTTAGGGATGGCATGGAGTTCCCTCATTAACTATTATATGAGTTGTGTTTATAAAATTTTACTGTTGTATTGTTGTTGTAATATCTGATGACTTCATAAACCTTATATGCGGAAACAAGATAATACTTAACAAGGAGGAAAACAATTTGGCGAAGACAGGTTTCGGCTGCGTTGTGGCTATTCCACCCCCATGGACTAAGGGAGCTAAAGCCGCTCGAGGATACATCTTCAAGAAATATCATTTTCCATCAGCGCCCGCTCAGAAGCGACAGCAACTTAAACTAGCCGAGGCTGCAACCTCGCTCTTCAACCAGAACCTAAGTAGAACCGCTTTCTTGGCGTCTATTACGCCGCGACTAGGCGGGTCTACTGGTGGGCTGAGTAGGGAAGCTCGTAGGGCAGCCAGACACGCTATGGCCCAAGGCACCATTTCGAGACTGCGTAGAGAAGTCGGCGGCATGCCAGTAGCGATGCCAGGCGTCTAGACAACGCTTGGCTTGATGGAGGAACCAAGGCATGTACCAGCTTAGGTCGATTTTTCCTGAACGTTGGGATCAGCCGTTAGCCATCGGCATCGGTGTAATCATTGTTCAGCTCGTGGGCAACACAGTGAAGAACTTTGTGAGTCAATGGGTTCCAGCTACATGGCTTGACCCAGTGGTAGAGTTCATCATCGGCATAGGCTTGTGGATAGTCGGCAACTACACTGGAATAGGCTGGTTCAAATGGTTCAGTTACGGTGCATTAGCCATAGGCATCGCAGACGCGATAGGGATTGCGACTGGAATCGGTGCGAGCCCAATCATGGGAATCCAGCATAAGACAGTTAAGTCAACAGCGTCCTCTCCGCAAGCAGCAGGCGTCTCGTTCACTTAGTCCAAATAACCCTCATTTTTTATTTTCGAGAGCGTAAAGTAATGGGTAGAAGGTAAGATGATGAAACATTCCGCGTCGGTGGTCCTTTCTCTCGTAAGCCATTAAAATGTTTGAAAAGCGGAAGGCTGATGCTCTTCTACTCTTGTTTCTTCGGGTCTGGTTCACTCGTTGTCTTTAGAAGGTTCTTGAAGAGTTCATCGTAGTTTCTGCTTTTTGTGGCGTGTGCAAAGGCTTCAAGCTTAGTGAACGTGTCTGGTAGAAGAGGCGCATGGATGTAGAGGTACTGGCGAGTTTCCTCGATTTTTGCAGGTAAATCTCCAGGTGGTTCTTGGTGAAAGATAAGGTAGATTAAGTAGCTCATCTGGTATCGGAACTCTTCTTTGACGCTCCACAGGAAGGATACGACGATTTGGTTAACCCACTGCTGCTCTTTAGCTCTGAGTTTTTTCCGTACTTGAAGCTTCATCATTATTCGTCGAAACCTCTTCTGAGCTTGAGGGTCGCTGATGGAATTTATGAGTGCGGATAATGTGTCATCCACAAACCTGTTTCGTTGATCATCGTCGAGTTTAGCAAACATGGCTGCAACAGTGTTTTCAATCACTTGGGTTTGGGTCATTTTTCTTTCTTTCTCCGGGATGTTTTTTTAACTTCTGGTTCATCGACTACTTTTTCTTCGGTTGGAGGTTGGCTTGAAGGTTCAGTCACTTCAACACTTATACTTGATGAGGGTTCAGGAGCGGAGGGTTCTTCTTTTGGGACGTAATCCATGATGTCGGGTAAGCCTAAGTCTTCTTCACTCTCTTCTGGGGTAGGCGGCTGAGTTTGTTGTTGAGTTGTAGGGCGAGCAGCTCTTGTCGATTCTTCTCCAAAGATTCTTTCAGCAACATGGTCGACTATGCCCTTGATTTCGTTGCCAATTGTTTGAACGACTTGAGGATGAAGCGGCCATGGCGCCGCACCTGAATATTGTAACGGTGGAATCTGGTAGTTAGGGCTTGCCTGTTGGTCTTCCTTGCCGAAGAAATCACCGCGTAATTCATCGAGCATTTCAAAGAGGTTTTGCATGGGCTCCAACGTTTCTTTCACTTCGTTAACGTACTCCTTCATGTGATCGTGGGGACGTTTAGGAGGCTCCTTCTTCGTTGGAAGCGGTTTCTCCACGGGTTTGGGTAACGCGCCTGGAATTGGTTCGTAATGCTTCCAGACGACGCCTATCATTTGACCTGTTTCAACGCTTTTGGCGAGCAACCGATAGCTTTTTCCAGGTCGAAAGTATTCGGCGCAGTCTTGTTTACTGAGTTTCTTCTTCTCCTGCAGTATTGTTGAGAAGCCCCTCTCCGACTCGCTTGCACCCCATTCCTGCAACTCAAAGAATGATTCTGCACGGTCCCAACGCTTCTTCCAGAATTTAAACGCCAATGATTTCGCCTAATAGTCCTAATGTGCCTAATAGTTTTTAAGGTTTTGGCTCTCTTATTGCGAGTAGGTCACGGTCAAACAAATAGGCTAGGTACTTGTGGACTTTGAAGCCTAAGGCTTCTAATTTATCTTGACCCCAAACGCTAACGTGGGGGTTGTAGATTGGGTTTGACGGTCGATACTTGCTTGGGGTCGTAATAAGTATGAAACGATGTAAACCGATGCGGTCTAGGACTTGTCGACCCTCTTCTTCAGTCATATGTTCGATGCTATCCAGTAGGAAGACACTGTCGCATTGGGCGGGAAGTGAATAGTCTTGAATGTAGGCTTGTACAAACTCGTCGTAGCCGTTCTGGAGGAGCATGGGTTGAGGAACATAATCTACCCCAACCAAATATTTAGTGTGAGGTTTTAGAATGTATCCGTAGATGCCCGGTCCGCAACCTAAATCAACTGAAAACTCAAAACTATAACCATCTAAGTAGTAAGTTAAGGTTTGCTGTTTATTCCACCAATTTTTCCTCCACATCAAAAGCGTAATCCCCTTCTGACTTCTTGTAGGAAAGCCTCATCTTGAGACCAAGGGAAGCGTCGGTTCGAAGTGAAAATCGGTGCTTGCCAATCGTAAATAGTTAGTCCAAGCTTACGTAAGCGTCGTTGAAAGCCTACTTCTTCCTCGAGATATATTTTTAGATTGAGTTGATCGATATTAAGGTTAAAACCACCAACTTGTTGATAGGCTGATTTTCTAAATGCGCTGTTGGAGCCTCGCATGCAACGAAGAATAGCATCGTTTATGGCTAATACAGGTACACTTTTTAATGTTAAGGGGTACATGTGGAGACGAGGTGAAGCAACAGCTACTACAGATGGATTCTTAAAGTGGCGAAGCATAAGGTTTAGCCAGTTAGGGGGATAGTGTGTGTCTGCGTCAACGGCTACTATAATCTCGCCTTTCGCCGCTTCTATTCCAATATGTCTCGCAGTAAGTTTACCTGGCGGACCATGAGCCTGCAAAATGTTGGAAGTGTATTGTTGTATTAACTCAAAGGTTCCATCAGTTGATTGACTGTCAACGATGATGAACTCGAATTTATCGGGGTAAGCCAACAGAATGTTCTGTTGCTGAAGACTATTCAGTGTAGACTCTAGGTAGTTAACTTCGTTGAAGGTTGGTAAAATAATGGATGTGGTGAAGGACGGCTCAGTCAGGATGGCTTTTTCATTGAATACCTCTTTCGTCATGTAACGGTATAACAGTGAGTTTATGAGGTATGAGGAGAGAGCAATCGAAGCTATTATGGAGGACAAAGAGTTAGCCCACAGGCGTTTTTACGGCGGATACCGCCTTGGAGAAGCCTCTAATCAGGGTTGGCGCAACTAGAACACCCACGTAGATAAGTCCGCCGACTATGGCGAGTGTGATGATTGGTGTAATGATGTTCTGTAGGGAGGGTAACCCCCAGCCTGACGGTAAACTCGCGTCGGAGTTTTCCATGTCTTCTTTAGTGTCGAAGACGAGGGTTGAGGCAGTGCTAACGTATTTGCCTGGGTTGTGAGCAGCGTTGTAAGTTACTGCTTCCTCTCGAGTATACGGTCCTGAATGGTCATATCCATAGTAAATTTTTGGGTAGAGCAGTGGGTTAATGACGTATTCTTTAAGCGCCCAAGCCGCAGCTACCGCAGCCCCAGTGATGAGGAGGTAGGGTAATGCTTGACTGACGGCGGCGAGAAGTGCAAGCAAAATTGTGGCTACTGGCACGGGGGATGCTGTTGGAACCCAGTTGTCAACTTGAACGTGGCTCATAATCGTTGTTTTAAAGAGTTTTACTTCGGCGCAGACAGCGTCGATGTTCTGTGAAATATATTGGTTGTTGAGGTAGTTTCTAGCTGCCACGGAATCAATCGATGAGTCTGAACTGACAGCGGTAAGATGGTTGACGAGCGTGTAAATCTGTGTTGTCCCGTTGACGGGTGAGACCATGGTTTTGAATCTAAAGTTGCCGATTGGCACGGCTAAACCTCCATTTAGTAATATGCTTTTCATCTTTAAAAAACTGATGATTAGATGATGAAGTCAATGATGTTTCGAATCAGGACGCGGAGAGGCTTGCTTCGTCGAACGAGTTGAGCGATTGGCGGACTAATAGTATAGTAGAGGTTCGTTAAAGTGGATGGTAGGTAGCGGTCTCGGAAACGTCGGAGAATGATTAGTTGAGGAGCAAGGGGAGTTCCGTAGGCGGCTGTGGCGATGAAGCAAGCGCTTGGAAGCGCAGTGTAAACTGCTGTTAACTCCGTGTCCGCGGAGATATTAACTGTCCTCGTTGGGTTAGTTTTAGCTGGGTTGTCGCTTGGCAGATCAGCCCATTCTTTAAAGTTAGTCGGGTTCATTTTTACTGTGTATTGTCCTGGCGAGAGTGTGTATGTTGTGGGGGTTATGCCGCCTACGGAATCTATCGTGAATGATACGCCTGCTGGAGTGCTGTCGATTTTAAGCGTGTACTTAATGATTGGTGTGTAGGTGGCGAATAATGTTGCGTCTGCGGTGGGCACGTAGATTCTAGTGGGGTTGGTGCTGTTATCTTCCCATTTTTCAAAGCGGTTCGGGTCAATCTCAATCGTGTAGCTTGTGCCATTATATTGTGTCAAGACGACGGAGAAGGGAGTGTAACCACTCGTTACGCCTGCTGGACCCGTGATCTTAACGAATTTACTCTGCGGTGAACTGTTGATGAGGATTGTGTATTGTTGGGGTACCCTGATTAGATACATCCAATCTATAAAATGTTCCTTCGGGAAAACTTCGTCAACTACGTCTCCATAAATGAGTATTCTCCGGATCCTCGTGAAGTCAACGCCTAAAAAGTTAATTCTTGAAAGAGCAACATCTCCGAAAGCCTTCACCGACAGCGACACCCAGAACTGAGCATTGCTTCGGCGTCCATCGACGTCTTCAACGATTATGCGAAATTCAGATGCGTAACCATTATTGGCGTGAGAGAATACGATGTAATCGTATTTTGCAAGATTCAAAGGATTACGAAACTCGAATATTATTAGTCCGTCGACTCCAGCATTCCTTGCTGTTTGCCACTTTCTGACACTGTATTGGTTGGGGGATCTGCGAGAGTCAAAAAAAGTCGATAGTTCAACTCCACTAGTGCCAACTTGCCCACCATTCAGCCATGCGCCGAAGGAGTCGAATAATGCTTCGCATAAGTATGGGGGACTAGGCGGATACTTTGGTGGCCAATCGGCTACATCAAAGTTATAGGTTACTTTGCCCACATTTCTCAGCAACCCAAATGTAATATTGCGTTGTAAGTCTGGTCAGGGCTTACAAACTCGATGGTGTACGTGCCGACCACGTCGAACAGGGCTCCAGTGAAAGTGTAGTTTAAATAGCCGTTGGCATCCGTGTAAGCCGAGCCTAAAAGCATTCTTGCTCCTCCTGGTTTAGTTAAGTAAATGGAAACGGTGAAGTAGGGAAGTCCGATGCCTTCTTCCCTACACATGATGAGCACTCCACATGTTATGTCACGACCAATGTAGTAGGGGGGTCCACCCACCAAGATTTCAAGGGATAAATCTTGATTGTGTACGGCTACGACGGCGTCAAAAGAGTATGTGACTTTGCCCATCGAGACACCTAAAGATTAAATACGTTTAAGCTAATAAATAATTATGGGAGAACCTCTATGGATACCAGCTCAGTCGTGTTCGCCGCCATATTCCTCGCCATATTCCTCGGAGTGCTTGGACGAGCGTTGCTACCATACTTCCGAAAAGCCTTAGCAGGGGAGAAACTGGTGTTTGAACTGCGCTACATCGCTATAGCTATCGCCAGCTTCGCAACAGTTTGGACAGCGTTTCCAACCTATCAACCGTTACTAGACGGAACCTTCCAAACCTTTACGGCGGCGTTCACGTTTGGATTTGGATTGCAGGCGCTATACACTGAAGTGTACAGTTGGTTTGAAGCAGGCTACGAAAAGGTGAAGCCTACCTCAGAAACGCCGACTTAAACAGGCGCTACCCAAAAAAACTTCTTATCTTCCATTTTTTTATTTTAGAAAAGCAATGATTATTGCGGTGATGCTGGTTATTAAAGCAACTATGATGACAGCCATGTCTTTAGGGCTCCAACGTTTTTTCAACATGGTTTTGATTTCGGCGATGTCATGGACGATGCCGCCTCGCCCGTCAGCTCCGAATAGGGCTAAGTCGAGTTTTGTGTGGCGTTCTCGGCATTCCACAGTTTTTACATAGGTAGGGTCATCATCACTCATATTCAAGTCCGCCTACCCATGTAAAAAAAATTTGGGGGTATTTAACGTTTCCAGAGGAAGACTAAGCCAACAATGGCAGCTAAGACAGCAAGCACTCCCACTGATAACCCACCAATCGCCACGCCACCCACTCGTGCGTATTGGGCGGATATTGATTGGTCAGCTGTAAGATTTGAGATGGTGCGGACGTTTGCCTTTGATGCGTTCTCCCACTGCACAAACTGGAAGGTTGCGCCTGGATGCATCACGTACTCGGGTAAGAAGACGCGCACATCGACTCCACTGGCGACAGTAATCTGGGTGCGCTGAACGCTGGCTGCGGCGTTCCACGTTGTGTAGCGCATATTACCCCTGAGTTCAAGCGGAACCCTGTTTTCGCGACCACTTCCTAAACCACTAATGTCTATCGTTAAGACGGGCATGCGTCATCCACTCTACTCTTAACATTATGCTTCGAAGATATTTAAGATTTTAACTTAAAAGTGAAGACGTCTTGAAAGGAGTAGCAGTAGAATGGATAGAAACAAGAGTGGGTTAGGTTTTGACAGGCTTGCTTGTAAGCGTTGTAGCCATGTTCCCTCGTTTGCTTGGGTACCATCTTTTTGTATAAACCAATTCCAATAGAGCCAGCCTACAAGCGGATACTGCTTAAAGACTTTGATGGCGTTTTGTATCCACACATCTTTTTCGTCTCCGATTTGATTGTTATAAAGCGCTCCAAATTCTTGGATGTGAACGCAGGCGAACGGAAAGTTTTGCATAAAAATTCCTACACGGGATTGAAAACTGGACAGTAAAAAACTATAGTCGTTGTTGGTAACTTGATGCCCCCTTAAGGGCGGGTCATATTGCCAGCCAGGTTTTGTTCCAGAGTAGAAGTGGGGCGCATAAAAGGTGTTAAAGTCTTTTAGTAGAGCAGTCATTAAGTCGATTCGCGAATGAGGCATAGTTTCATAGGCGATTGGATGCCAGTCGCCAGCGGTATTCCTTAGTTTATGGACAACGTACGCCATCACGTTTTCTCGCCATAGCTTCTGCTGTGTTTCAGGAGGAAGCGCAGAATCCGCACTTAGTTTAGGTTCATTTAGTATGTTGTAGACAATCTTTGGATTAGCCTTGAGCCTAGTGGAGAGTTTCAGCCATAATCGCGCCAAGTGTTCTCTACCGCTTGTAGGAGACGTATCAACCAAGAAGGTTTCTGCAAAATGATAGTCGCTGCCTAATGGTAGAAAATTCTTAAGGTTTTGGATGTGACTTAGGTTTGTGGGGATGTGCCAACGATGAACGTCAAAAATAACGTATAAGTTAGCCCTCGAAAAAATGTTCGCGGCTTGAACCGATTGATTGATTACGGTTTCATCGTAAACAAAGTCGGATGGAGAAGAACTAACCTCAAAAGTATCCCAGTGGACAGGTAAGCGGACGCAGTTGAGCCCTATCTTACGAAAGATTTCGGCATCTCTCGATACATATTGAAGGCGGTCCACGCCTGAAACCCTAGCCCAGTAAGGAAAATCATAGTAGTTTAAGCCTATCAAAACAACTGGCTGAGAGCCCTCGAACAAAGCGTTTTGATAAACTCTAAGGAATTCTCGACACCAGCAAGCTATATTATTTGATCCAGTACGGCATATCCCAGATGCCCTTAGTGAAGTAGGGTTCTTTGCTCCAAGTCTTGCCGCCGTCCCGACTGAAGACAGCTCCATTCTCAAAGGCGGTAGCAACAACTTCCGGTCCCGGATCCTGATAGCCTGTTGTGACCACTTTAACCTCGTAGCTTTGAGTGTACTGAGAATTTGGCGATGTAATCTCGAGTCGATGTGTTTGGTCCGCCTTCAGCGTTATTGGTGCTGGAAAGCCTGCTCTACACCAACCCCACAACTTAATCTTTGGAGTAGACATGACGATGTTCTTGGCTAAGTATGTGTTCGTCGCCTTGTTGAATAAGCTTGCATAAAGCCTGTCTGTGGGAGCTGTCCAAGCTACACGTCCATGGATGAAGGCAGCGTTAACTACGCTGTCTTTCTTCGGAGTGAACTCTTGACCAACATTCCTGTAAAAGTCCAGCGAATAATCACGATGTTCCCGATATGGCTGACCATGAAAAGAGCCGTCTTCAAAGCCGAGAACAAAGATAGGAGTATGCGGAATTGGAACCCATGCTTTGTGAAACTTTTCATCATACATGGCGCCTCCCAAGTTCGTGTCAAGCAGCTGAGTCTTAGGGATTACGAAGGGTTGATCTGGCGCACCGAAGAACCCGCCTAACTTGATGCCAAACATTACAATTTTGGGCTTACAGACTTGATCTATCCATTGGCTGATAGAAGCGACGATATGGTAGATGTTGCCAACTGTGAGTAAGGCACCATTTGGAAGCGACATCTTGCCCCAGCCCCAGTCATCGCGTAAAGACCCTCCGCCGAACTCAGCTTGATCGAGGATGCTGGTTGAGGGCACACCGTTCTTGTCGGGTCTAATACTCACGATGAATTTGGGTGTTGCCGTTGGGGAGCAAGCCTCTGTGCCGAAAGCTCTATACCAGAAAACATCCTTGAGCACACCTGACTTCGGCGAAGTGAACCTGTAGCTTACTCCTCCAGGCGGCATTCCCGCTCTGGCATGTTCGGTTAAGCGTCCGATTGTAAAACGGTTTCCAAGATACGCCATTTTTCAAACTCTCCGTTTTCTATTAGGTTCCTAATAGACGCTAAACAAGATAAGTTTTGCTACCATTGGCTCTGTTTCATAGATGAACACAAAACTGATTAATGCAACAGAACCCTACCATTTATAGTGACCAGCAGGTGTACGAGCAAGCGTATCGCGGTCTATTAATTCTTCGGTTGAAACCAAGGATTCTTCCGATGGATCGATTGGTTCATCGATGCACTCGTAATAATTTGGTGTGAGATCGCTGGGTTCGGAGATTACTTCTTCAAGTATTTGTTGCCAAGTGGGGTTGAGTTGTCGCAGGACTGTAGCGCCATAGTCCATGACGGGTTTGTAAAGTGGATTCTTGTGTTGACTATCTAGCTCGTATGGGTCGGAGGCTAAGACGTAGAGTTCCTTCTCTAACTTTTGGAGTTCTCGGTTAAAGTTCTCTACATAGCTGAAGTATGTGTCGTATCCTGGCATGTAGAAGAATACGCCGCTATCACAGCGTTTTGATGTGATGCCTCCGTGTTCATACAGAATTGCGCTTCTTGGATTTGATAAGAGCGAGGTTATGCTCCGTCCATCCATCGTGTGAGGCGGTCTAATACCTGTTAGCTGGTAGATTGTTGGGGCAATGTCGATGCTGGCAATTATCTCTTGTCTCACGCCGTTTAAGTTTAGTTTATCGTATCTCATGGCAAAAGGAACCTTCACAGATTCTTGGTAAGGTCTGTTCTTGCTAGGTGAAATACGATGTTCACCGTAGAAGAACCCGTTGTCGGAAGCGTAAAAGATAAGCGTGTTTGACAGTTGACCCTGACTCTCTATTTCTTCGATTATGCTTCCTACGGCTCGATCTAAGCTTACGAGCATCCGCGTCATGGTTAATCTGATGCCATCAATATTGGCTATCTGCGTGGATGTTAAGAGTGGAAGTCCCCTTATAGTCGATGGCTTATCGGAAACATCAGCTTCATTGTGGCTTGGTGGTCGATGAGGCTGCATGCTTGGAAAGAGGTTTTCATCCTCTGGTGCCGCAGCGTAGGGACCATGTGGCGTGGGCGGAGTGAAAAGAAGCAAGAAGGGTTTATTTCTGGGTCTATTCCTCAAAAAATTCAGCGCGTAATCCCTTAGAATGTACGTGTTGTAGCCAGTGTGCGCTGTACAAACGCCTTCAACGTTGAGGGTGGGATTCGTTTTAACATAGCCATTGCATCCTTCCACGCCTACCCATCTGTCGAATCCTGGGGCAACCCCCCTCTTCCCCCAACTGTTGATGTATTTCCCGAATAATCCAGTGTAGTAGCCATAAGCATGTAACACTTCCATGAAGGTAGTTCGGCTGATTACATCTTGGTTTACGCGCACTCCTGTGGTGTGAGCGTACTGCCCAGAGTAGAGGGTGTGTCGAAACGGTCCGCATAGGCTAGTAGTTACGAAGCCGTTGTTGAACACTAACCCTTCATCGAAGATGTACTGTTTAGTCTTAGGCATAAAATCCTTGGACACAGTCTCGATTCGTGTTCCATCTGCAAAAGTAATAAATCGGGATTGGTCGTCTGAAACAATCACGAGGATGTTGGGACGTTCAGCGAAGACTCGTTTAATGAAGTAGACGACAACGAGAACACCGCCCAGATAAAGTAAAGCCTTCTTAAGGGTCACAGGATAAACACCGTAAAGTTAAATATGCTTCGCTAATATTTAGAATTTATGAAAGGTGAATAGGTTGAGACAAACAAAATCTATCTTAATGATTGCCATGTTTGCGTTGGCGTTAAACATTGGTCAAGTTGCTGTGACTTCGCCTCAAGCGCTCTCACCCAGCAAGTATGTGGGGAACAAATTTGTTGTGGTGCGAGGCACTGAAGATGTGAGGGCAGGATGGCTTCCAGAGGCAGCTTCAATAAGATTTACTTCACCGAAGACAGGAGACTTGCTGCGAATATACTACTGGATTACATGGGGTGCTGAGGGAGGATGGCCAAGTGATGCACCTCAATACCGAATGGAGCTGCGTACGAACAACAAGCTGATTCCAACCAACATTAAGCTGGCAACGTTTGATTTAGGCGGTGGATCAATCTTTAAGTCTGCTGGATGGCGAAACGTCACATTGAACCCGCCTATAACTCTAACAGCAGCAACAACATACCATTTGGTCTTCTACGTAACTAAGTGGAGTCACACAACATATCATCCCAGAATCGTGCTCAACGCCTTTAAACTGTCAGGCGCCTACTTCGGTGCCCCCGACCATACAGCTATCATCCCAAAGACACAGTGGGTTGACTCAGCATTAGGCATGGCAAAATATGATGCTAACATACATGACGCATGGGTTCCAATCGACCAGACACCAATATTCATTCTGGAGTACACTGATGGAACTTTCCATGGACAACCATACACATCGCTATTCATGGTCTCCTTCTCGAGAGCAACTGGACCCAACGCAGTCGGTGTTGGACAAGAGTTCAGTGTTTCTTCAAATAGGATAGTTAATCGTGTTGGAGCTTGGGTGCGGAAGGCGTATGGAACACCAGACGACAACCTCTACATAAGCCTCTATGATAAAACAAACAATGCTTACTTAGCCAAGAACCTTGTTCTCCTAACGCCCAGTGCAAAAACATCATGGAACTTCTATAAGGTCTTGTTGCCATCACCAGTAACGCTTGAATCAACCCATAACTACAGGCTGGAAGTAACATCATCAAACTATGGTGTAAACGGTTGCTATGAAATTAGTATGGTAGGGTCACGGTATACTACGCCTGAGATTGCAGCGACAATTTACGGTAATGGGGCAACGATGAGTATGGATGGAGCAACATGGATGAAGGAACCGTACTTGAATGGGACATTCTGGGACTTAGGGTTCATCTTGGCTTAAACTATCTGTCCCATCAACCCCATTTTTATGTTCCATGCGACCGAGGCATCAAGGGTAGTTATTAAGTTGAGGCTGGGAAAGGCGCCGTATCCGCCTGGAATGTCAAAGGATACGCCTTCAAGCTGACTTAAATCGTAGTATGGCGGAACCTGAAGCGTGCCCAAGTACAACCAATCCATCCAGAGGGCGCCTTGGTTCCAGCGCCTTAAAACGTTCACGTTATTGTTGCAGACGACGACTCCCCAATAAATGCCCCTGATAAGCCCTATACTCGGTGAAACCTCATAGCCTACTGCACCCGTAACATCAGCATCTAGGTTGCCGCTGTCTAAAACTAGAGGTGCAAAAATAGAGCCAGAAGCTTTGAGTTGATACATGCCTTGAGTGGGAGATGGACCATAGAGACCCATACGTAATAAGGCTCCAGCGCCCCCTGCGGTGACTATTTCACAGGATATAGCGTGAAGCCTAAAGCTCCAAGGAACTTGAAAGGGAGTGCAGTAGACTGTGCCACTTACCACACTTCTGGTTGTCAATGAGGTGTGTACGAGTGAACTTTCAATGAAGTCGATGATGGGGCGATCAATAATAATGGCTTTCACTTGCCGAATAACCCCATATTGGGACTCGCATTTACTGAGACAGTAACAGCGGGGATAGTTGCAGGAGGAGCACCGAAGGATGAGAGGGCAAAATAGCATCCATCAACTTTTGTGAGGTCATACAGTGAAGTTGAAAAACCGAAGAGCGCCTGACTGCTCCATCGCCGAAACACGCAGGCAGCGTCGTTGAAAACAAGGAAGCCCCAGTATAGCCCCGCCGCCAATTCAATGACTGTAGTCGGTTCAGCCAATATGACGCCTGTGCTTGTTTCAGCATCTAGGTTGCCGCTGTCAAAAAGTAAGGCTGCGCCCTCTGGTTGAAAGGGGTTAGTTGTCACTCGGTCGTAGAGTCCGAGTCTCGCTAAGGCACCTGCGCCGCCAACCGTTGTCAACTCGAAGGAAACAGCATGTAATCTGCGGATGTGCTTCGTGATTTGAAAAGGAGTTAGGTACACTCGATTAGCTGTCGCCGTTTGTGTAGTCACCGCGCCGTGGCAAAGACTACTCGCGAAGAACTCAGCGTACTTAGGAGAAAGTAGAACTCGGGGCATTTTTAGCCCTCAGCCCAAATCTCTAAGGTGCCCGCTACGGATACTTGTTGGTAGAATAACTTGTCTACTCGCAACGTGTACTCAAAGAATACATCGGCGGGAATTAAGTGTCGAACTCTTCCAGGAGCGTTAAACCTGATGTAAACATCCTGACTGCAGCGAATAACTATGTTTTTGGCTTCAAACAGCAAAACCGATTTGTCAGCTTCATTTGCTTTTGTGCCTATGACGTACTCAGTCAGAGTGGGTCCAGTTGTGAGGCTAGCATAGTCGTCTTTGTCGAACCGTTTTTCGCGAGTTACAAGGCTGTAGGGAATAACATGGTTCTTATCTGCAACCACGATGATAATATCGTACTGGTCAACATCCTCATCAGCTATAACCGTGCATCTACCAACTTGGGGAAAGAAGGCTTTACCTTCTTTCGTCTTGAGAATGGATTCGAGGGCAATACCTCGCGTATACAATGTTAGGGTCATTGATTCACCATTCAATATTATTAACCAGTATGTCCCTATAGAGGTTTTCGTAGTTTTCGCTCATTCTTTGATATGAAAACTCTTCAGCTCGGAGGCGACAGTCTTCAGGTTTAATATCCTTCACACCATCTTCTTTCAGGATAGCGACTATTTCCTCAGTGGAGTCGCAGATGAACCCTGATTTTCTGTTCTCAACGATTTCAGCTAAGCCTCCATTACGCAACGTTATTACGGGTGTACCGCAGGCTAAGGCTTCTACTGCGCTTAAGCCGAAGACTTCGAGGTATGGAGGCGTAGGGAGGCAGATTAGTGCTTTAGCTTTCTGGAGAAGCTGTAGTTTATGTTCGTTGGATACGGCGCCGAAGTAGCGGACTAGGTACCCATCGCAGAGTCGTTGAACCCGAGTTACATATGTGTGGTCTGGGATAAGTTGAACGTCCTCGCCTACGACGTCGCCTTTAACTCTTTCCCTGCGCATCAAATCAACGAAGAGGTGGATGCCCTTCTCAGGCATTATTCGGTTAACGCTCAGGTAGCGTTCACCCTTCTCAGCGCAAAATGGAAACATAGCGAGGTCAATTCCATTGTAGATGGGGCGGACAGGAACCTTAAGCATAGATGTCATGTACGTGGCATGTGCCTTGCTGACCCCACACATATTCGGAAACTTAATGGGGGGAGGAATCCTGTAGGGGCATTGAGAATGAGTTGTTGAGATAACCTTGAGACTGTCGTTCTCAGCCTTAGCCAGATAAGAATTTTTGCGCCAAGAATGATCATGCACGATTTCAAAGTCCTGTAGCTTATCCTTGTAGAGTCGGTAGGCTTCATCCTCAGCGAGGCTGTTGGGACTTATATCAACGGTTTCAACGAGGTTAACTCCCTCTGGCGCCCTCGAGCCTCTAGAAGCAACAAGACAAACTTCATGGTTACGCTCTCGGAGACCCTTAGCCAGCAAGTAGGCAACCCATTCTAGTCCTCCGTAGTTTGCGGGTGGAGATGGCAACGCTGTGGAGCTTACTACGAGTACCTTCATCCCGTTTTCACCTTCTCAACTTTGAAGTAAACTGATGATTCATCTGAACCATAATTAACGTTTATGCTCACTGGTTTAGGCCAGTACTGAGTTAAGAACACGAGGGAGAGTGAGTAGAGGCGATCTCGGGTTAGAGCCCATTGATGTTTACCGACTGATTCAACAGCATCTTTCAAGTAGGTTGGGTAAGTGGCGTTTGGAATAGTGATGAGCACCTTATGTTTTGCGACTCGAACAGCATCCATGATTAAAGGTGCCACTCGGTCCCAAGGCAGATGTTCGAGGACAGCTGGAAGAAGTACGATGTCGTATTCGCCATCGTGGCAGGGCAGAGGCACCTGAGCAGTAACATCCCAACATAGCCATTTAATCTGAGGGAAAGTAGCCTTGTTTACCGCGATAGTTTCAACGTTTTTATCTAGTCCCGCAGCGGTAGACCCTGCAAAGCGGTCGCCTAAAACGTACCTTAAAACGTAACCGTCTCCACAGCCCACTTCAAGGATTGAGGCTGAATCCTTGCACTCTTCTTTAAGCCAATCCAACCTCGCTCGTTCATAGTCTTTCTCATAGGTTTCTTTGTGGACTGGTTTCTCCACACCGCCTTCGTTGTTCACCCACTGCTGATGCTTCCAGCGGATGCGCTCTTGAAGAAGGTCGAAGTTGTTCGGCGCCTTCACCCCAGCAAGGTTTGATAAGACTGAGTGGATTATCTGATAGTGTGTGTCCATCTGGTTGGGTGCAGGTGTTTTTCTACTCCAAGGATGAGTTAGATGGATGCTGATGTTGCTGGGATCGAGGATGAACTCGAAGCCGAGGAGATCGCCCCGGAAAACGTAGTTGTCGTCTTGGTAGCCGTGTCCGATGTCTAAGCGTTCATCGAACCCGTTCAGCTGAATCGCATAGTGGTAGGGAAACACGGCGTTTGGTAGTAAACTGCGACTTGAGGTGTAGAGATGAAAGATAAAACGGCGTAATCCATCTGGTTCTTCAACGGTGTTGAAGAGAAAACGCTTGTCCTCGAGCTCTAAGCGTTCTGGAGGCGGAGTTTCCTCGTGGAGTCGGTTGAAGACTGTGATTTTACCCCTTAGGTTACCGAGAGGATAAGCAGTGTAGTGGTGCATTAAGCCGACTGTAACCCTTCCAGAAGGCTTCTGAAGCTTCATGTGTCTCTCAAAACAGTCGGGTGTAAACCACATGAAATCTTGGCTGGGCAGAACATAATCGCCGTCGGCGACGATGAAGCCAGTGTTCAAAGCGTTACAGCAGCCGAAAGGACGCTGCTCCATCGGCTTCTTAGGGGGCAAATGAACTAATGGAATATCAAGTTTCTCAGCGTACTTGGCAACCGCTTGCTTCCGCCACTCAAAAAGCTCGTCGACCACAACAACCTCGTAGTCCTTCAATGTTTGATTCTTGAGGCTGCCGAAAAGAGGGTCAAAGCCGCCTTCCCGATAAGTTGGAATTATAACTGAGAGCTTCGTCACTTTTTGGGCTCCACCAACCGCATCATTATGTATCGCTTTCTAGGGTCGTCGCTACGTGTTACTTCGCCACAATATTGAAAACAATGTTTCTCGTAGAGTCTAAGCGCCCGAAAATTATCGGCGTATACATCAAGAAAAACGGCTTTAATGTTTAAGTCGCGTGCCTGCTTCATTAAATACTCCACCATAAGCGACCCGATTCCACAGTGTTGCTTGTCATCTCGAACAGCCATTCCGAGGTAGCATTCGTCGCTAACGAAATTGTGTAAGTGTCCAACAGCCACTACTTCGTCGTTTTCTATGGCAACGAAGACTTTGTGGTCGGAGGAGAACCATATTTTCTCAGTAATGTTTAAGGCTGTGCCTGTACCCCAATGGTTTGTCCAGTTGCGGTTAGTCTCTTCTCCGAGTTTTTCAATAAAATCGGCTAGGCGAGCTATACCAACACTATGAGTAAGAGGTTGGAAAATCATTCTTCTACCTTCTTGATACAAGAGCACACGTAGTGAACCTCGTCATCTGTCATGGCTGGAAAGATTGGTAAGGCAACAGTGCGTTGCTGAAGAATAGTGCTGTTATAATTTGGTTTCCGCAGAATGGGATATTTCTGAAAGTCAGATTCAAGATGTAGCGCTCTGGAACCGTAGCTTGTTTGAACATTATGTTTCTTGAGCTCCACCATAAATTCATAACTATTAATGCCCGCCTTGTCAGTTAGCTTAATTACATAAGCCATGTAAGAGTGACAAGAACAGGGTAGTTCGATGGGGGGTTGTACCGTTGAAGAGGTACATAGAAGGTCATTGTATAATGCGGCGATTTGACGGCGCCGTATAATCATAAAATCTACTTTTTTAAGTTGAGCCAAGCCGATTGCTGCTTGATAATCAGTCATGCGATAGTTTAGCCCAGCTATAGGGAAAGTTACTTCTGGAATACCGTTAGGAGAGAGGAGTCTGATGAGTTGCCCGTGAGAGCGTGCTAACCGGAGCCACGCTGCTTTCTCATCGTTGTTTGTGATGATTAAGCCGCCTTCCCCGATTGAAATGATTTTTCGACCGTCAAAGCTAAAGCAACCGTAGTCTCCTAACGTTCCAACTTTTTTGCCGTGATATTCTGTGCCGAAGGCTTGGGCGCAATCTTCAATGATGACTGCGCCATAATTCTTATCGCGGTCAAGCATGTCTAAGTCGACGGCTTGCCCGAATAAATGAACGGGAATTAGAGCTTTGCTGCTGAAGAGGGCGTAGAGGTCGTTGATTTGCTGAAACTCCAGCGTGTAAGTCTGCGGGTCCACGTCGACGAAGAGGGGCACTGCACCACTATGTACGACAGGGTTTGCTGTACAAACCGTGAAGTCTGGAACGATGACTTCGCCGCTTCTTATGTGTTCGGCGAGTAAACAAAGATGTAGAGCAGCTGTGCCACTGCTCACTGCAATCGCATTCTTAACTTGGAAGTAGCGAGCGCATTCTCCTTCAAATTCTTTAACCCATTCGCCTTGACTGAGCCATTTGGAGTCGAGGACTCTAGCCACAGCCTCTTTCTCTTCCTCGCCGATGAAGGGTTCGCATAGGGGAATGAAGTCTCGTTTCATTTTTTCCACTCCTCAGATGCAAGATAAAGGTAAAAATCTTGGTAATGTTGATTCAACTCTGTGTTTGAGGCTACGTCGGTTTGGATGAAGGATTTGGAGAAGTTGCTGTAGAGACTATAGTCTTGGTTTAAGATTTTAACTCCGTATTTTTCAGGGTTCTTCTCGATGTCGCAGCCTGGAAACGGCGCGAACATACTGAGTGTCCAGCGATCAGGCTTAACCTCTTGCATGAAGCGTTTGTTTAATTCGATGCTGCGCCATGTTTCTTTGGGTAGCCCAGTCATCCAATATGTTTTCGCTCGCATTCCAGAGGCTTTGATTAATCGAACAGCTTGTTTCATGTCTTCAACTGTTTCGCTCTTGCTGATGATTCTAAGAACCTGATTGTCAGCTGATTCGACGCCTATGGCTAACTCATCGCAGCCAGACATTCTTAGTGCCCAGCACATTTCAGCTGATACGAGGTCGGCACGTGTTTGAGCACGATAGTGGATGCTGAGGGGTTTAAGCAACTCACAAATCTTAAAGAGGCGCGTCTTATCCAGAGTGAAGGCGTCGTCTACGAAGCGGAAATGATGACAGTTATAGCGGTCTTGGAGAAACTTGACTTCGTTGACGAAGAGTTCTGGGCTTCTGTAGCGAACAAAGTGGGGTTGAGCGCAAAAACTACAGGAAAACGGGCAGCCTCTACTTGAAATGATCGTTGTAGCTTTTGGTCCTTCACCGTATTTTTCGCCTTCAATCAGTTTTGGGGAAAACACTGCTTTCTCAGGGAGGAGATGTCTCGCTGGAAAGGGAAGGGAATCTAGGTCTTTTATGAAGCCTCCTTGAACTATTCCGCGAACTCCTTTTTCAACAATGTCTAAGATGGCTTTTTCACCTTCTCCAACAACCACGACATCAAAATCGTTTACGCAGTCTTCTGGCATGATGCTTGCGTGAGCACCACCGATTATTGTCACTGCTTTTGGATGCAACTCCTTAAGTGTTTGAGCGATTGCTTTGGCGTCAGCTATCTCTAGACTGCTGGTTGCAGTGATTCCATAAAAATCTGCTTCACTGAGAACTACATGTAAGAGACTTTCAGTAACAACTGATTCTTCTAAGGATGAGTTACTCAGTTGAGGTAGTGCTCGTAAATCTGCTATTTTTACACGGTGATGGGCGTTCTCTAATACGGCGGCGATGTAGAGTAACCCAAGAGGGAAATACATGGAGGGTGATGTGAGGAAAGGGTTGGGTGGCTGAATTAAAGTGATTTTAGCCAGTTTTCTTCGCCTCGATGATTTTTTTGATGCCTTGGACTAGGGTTACCTCTGGCTTCCAGCCTAAGATGCGTTCAGCTTTTTTGTACGTGCCGAGTAGCGCATGGATGTCGTTGGGTCTTCTAGGCTGAGTATGCCATTCGAGTTGACCATGCCAGCCTGTTAATGCGCGGATCTGGTCGATGGTTTCGTAGATGTTGATGGCTATGCCTGAGCAGAAATTGAAGGTTTGACCCTTCGCTTTTTCTATGTTTTGGATACATTTGATGTAGGCGTTTATATGGTCTAAGATGAAGAGCCAGTCACGAATTGGGTCTGGGTTGCCCAGTTTTATCGGTGAGACCTGGGCTAGCATCTGACTGACAGTGTAGTCGATTAGGGTGCGAGCTAGCCCTAAACCATAAGTGTTGAAGGGTCGCAGTATAGTGGCTGGAAACTTGTAGGCATCGATTAAATAGTTAACGTAGTTTTCCGCTGCGATTTTTCCAACGCTGTAGGGACTGTTCGCCTTCAACGGAGTTGTTTCTTTCAGGGGGTATTCATCTGGATACTTGTGGTTTCCATAAACTTCAGATGTGGAAGCATGTAGGAACAGTTTGAAGTGGTCGGGGCTAAGTTCCTCTCTGACAGCTTCGGCGATGTTTATGGTTCCAAGAGTGTTAACGAGGAGGTTTTCTTGAGGATGCTCATAGGCGTAGAGATCCTGCGTGCCCAACGCGGCTAAATGACAAACGATGTCGGGGCAACATTCCTTAACAGCATGATGCACAGCATAGTAATCAGTGATTTCGCCGTAGAGAACCTTGTCCAGAGGCGAGAGAATTCCATACCGAGAGGCAACGTATCTTTCATAACAGTAGACTTCATGTCCAAGCTCTCGAAGTCTATGGACTAGGTGCTGCCCGATGTGTCCGCTTGAGCCTGTTACTAAAATACGGTAGATTGGAATTGGCATTTTAACTCCATCTTGCTCCTTTAGCTACGTGTTCATACAATGATTGATATTGATAAACAACGTTTCGACTTGAATACTGCGTATGCGCCATTAAGGAGATTTGTCTAAAATCGTCTGGGTCTGAGGGAGCTGTCTCCATAGCATTTTTAAACTCTTCATCATCTTTAGCTGCAAAGCTCATTTCACCCACGACTTCTTTCATGGCTCCACGGTTAAAAGTTATGACTGGCGTGCCACACATTAAGGCTTCAATGAGTACGAGGTTGTGGGCTTCAGGAAACTGAACGGGATATAGTAGAGCGCGAGCGTGCTGAAGAAGATGAATCTTGACGATTTCAGTCACTTCGCCGCACCATACTATTTGTTTATCGTCGCATTGATTGAAGATGTTGTCTCGGTAGAATTTTGGCTCGCCGACCCCTGCGCCACCAACGATGTCAAGGTCGTAGCCCGAGTTCTTGCAGAAGTTTATGGCTTGCTGGGCGCCCTTGTGCCAACTCATCTTTCCGATGAAGAGGAAGCGACTTCCCTTTTTAGTGCAGAGACTGTATTTTAAGGGGTCACGACAGTTTGTGGAGTAGATTAATGCGTTTTGCTTGTAGATTTTCTGGTATTTCTCAGCTTGGTACTTGCTGAGGGCGACAACGTTGCTTTTGGGCATTGGAAAGATGTTTCCACCATTCTGTTCAGTGAACCATTCAGGCTCAAACCAGCACACGCTGATAATGGGTAAGTTGGGATGGCGGAGAGCAGCGTGTTTAGCGTGGCTAAAATCGTGGATAACATCGAATTCTCCGAGACGATAAGCATAGTGGAAGTAAGCTCTTTCTTCAGCTGACCCAAAGCCTTTCTGCTGTTGAAGATTAACTGTTTCATGGAGTTCAACGCCGTGAGGAGGCTTACTGCCCAATGGCGCCGCAAGAGTAACTTCATGCTTCAACTCAGCAAGTTCATGGGCAAAATCATAAACTAAACTTTCGATGCCCCCATACCTTTCATCTGGAGGCACAGGAAAAATCGTTGTGGAAATCAAGAGAACCTTCATAATCAATCACTAAACCGATGGAAATTGGAAGCCGCCAAACTTAACCTCGTCGATTTCAGTCATTTCAGGCGGCACAAACTTGAGTTCACCATAGTGGGGGCAGATTACGCTGGTGTCCATGAAAATTGGGAAGCCTGCGCGCTTAATCTTTTCACATGCGTAGAAGTCTTCGCTGGTGCCTTTTTGCCAAGGTATTTGCTGTAGGATTTCGGGTTTCAACTGGGCCTCTCTGCCAGCTGTCCAGATGAACATGGGGTCTTGTGGTGAATGACATTTTTCTATGACTCGTTTGTGGATGAGGCAGGCACCCATGCCGATGACGTCGCAGGGAATAAGTTGAGAGCGGGGGTAGTTTACGATTGGGTTGTACTTGCCGACGGGCTTGTAGGGTTGCTGGCAGGTTGGACAAGTGTCTTGGTGTGGACCCATCTGCCACATAGCTGGTGTGACGGGTTTATGTCTTCGGTAGTAGAGAGCTGAGACTACGGGTAGGTTATGGGCTGATAAACGATGGTAAACATCTACTGGAACGAGTACATCGGAGTCGAGGAAGAAGACCCATGTTGCCTTTAGTTTGAGGGCGTCGGAGACAATGTTGTTGCGGGCAACATCGAAGGGTTGACCTCGAGTGTAGCTTAAGAAGAAGCGGACTCCTGTGTCGTGGAGATGCGTATAAAATTGAGTGAACATCAACGCCCATTCCATCGTTACGTTACCTTGATGGGTTAAGCCGACTACTAAGTCGATGGGCTGTGTGTCCCAAGCCAAAGATGATGCCTTCTTGTATAACGTGTTAGACACGTTAAGTTAAAGTAGAGAGTAAATAAGGTTTATGATTAAAAAAAAGGGGAGATTATGGAGCAATACACCAAATGTTCATTGGAAGACCACTTACAGATGCGCCGACACCGCCACCAGAAAATATTGCGCGCACCGAGATTCGACTGTCGTTGATTAAGCCAACTTCAGCGTGTAGGATTTGTCCTGCGCTTGCATGGCTGAGCACTGAAGCACCGTACATCGTAGGGGTTGTACCTAAGTTATGGCTAACAGTGATTGGTCCAGAATGATCTGGCTGTGAAGCGTTAACCTGGAATGCTCGTAGTTTAGCTACGACGATGGCGCCGCTTGAGATGTCGCCTGAGCCGACTGCGTATGGTATGAGTGCTCTGAGGGGATGTTGTTCAGGCAATGTGGTGCCTCCTAGGTTTCGCAGCCACCCACATGTACTTCTGTTCCGCTTAGGGTTGTGATGCAGTAGATTCCGCTTATGGCTTCTTTGACTCCGATGAGTTCTTCGGGCTTGTAGACTTCGGTGCGTTCGGCGCCACACATGATGTGTAGGATTCGGTTGCTTATGCTGGATGTAGCGTCGAAGACATCTAAGATGATGCTGCTTGCTCGTTCGTTGGTGACGATGAGGGTTGTCAGCTTGAGCTTGCGACCGCTTGTTACTTGGTAGATGAGGTAGCCCGAGTTGTTGGCGGTTAAGGTTCCTCTTTCACCGACTTCGATGCCTGGAACGCCTAACCGTGTTTGTCCGGGAACAAGCTTTGAGATTGGTTCAGTCGTCATTTTTATCCACCCTCAACCACGACTACTGTCGCTGGAATTGTAGGCATTGGTCCAGCATCTTTGTGATGCCAAATCTTCTCCAAGATGTATCGCCAACCATAGCATAGGATGCGGTGCATGAGACGCTGATAGTTTGTGGGGTTTTTCACCGTGAATTTGATGGCTTCGTCCTCGTAGACGAACACTTGGGTTAGAAGCGGAGCGATTTGAGCGGTTAAAGCCGTGATTTTGTTGGCGTAGGCTTTAGTTGCGAACCTTGTTTTGCCCGCGGGTTGAACAACAGTTATCTCCATGTCTTCGAGCGGTAGCAGACGGTACTGAGCGAATTCGCCGTCATTGAGGTAGAGGTCAGTGACTTCTTGGTTTTCTAGGCTGGTGTTGGCGTTGATGACGCCGAAGTCATGTTTCTTCTCGGGTAACGGCTCGATGTACTTGACGCGGAAGATGCCGATTACGTCTTTGTCGGTTCCACCCTTGATGATCTTGACGTTCTCGCCGATTTTGACGACTGGTTGAAAGCTAGGTGCGTATGCGTCTTGACTCATTGTTCCTCACTTCGATTCTAATCTGGAGGACTTAGCCCTAATGTTTAGAGTTTAAGCCCGCCCACGGCTGGTTCGCCGATGATGAAAGCTCTCAGCTGAATGACCCCTGAGAAGTTGTCGCCTGAAATGTCAGTGACGCCGAGACCGCCACCAGATTGCACTGTTCCAAGACGGAAAGAGAAGGTGTTGGCGCTGTACGCCATAACTTCAGGGTACACATACATGTGTCCACTAGCATTGTATGTGCCTGCTCCTGAGACGACGTGTAGTATGGCAAAGTCAACTTTAGATAGTTCAGCGATTGTAGCCAGCATCGGAGCCACTTGAATGATCGTGGAGCTGATGTCATTTGCTTCAGCGAGTGTTTTCACCAGCGCGACTTTCTTGCCGACTCCCTGAGCTTTTGCGAACCCTAACCAAACTGACATTCTTGTTCATTCCTCCTAGACTGGAGTTATGGTTTTACCCTTAGGCTCGATGACCTTACCGTAGAGTATGACTCGGTCGGTTCCCGCTACTCTGCCGAGGAAATCGATGTTGTAGCCTTCGCTTACACCGTAGAAGATGGCGTCTTCAACGTTGCATTCTGCTTGAACATCGTCTTCAAGCCATGCGTCTTCAACTTGCCAAATATCCTTTATGGCTGTTCGCCCTGTGCCATCCCAGAATCTGATCGAGATGGTTAAGGGGTTTTTCCGTACGTTGGCAACCTTGAAGATGACGAAGGCTTTGTCATCTGGGTTCTTGCCGCTGTACACGGTTGCGTAGCCCATGTTTCCGCTGACGGCTTGCTGCCAAAGAACACCGCTTCCAACTACTCCTCCACCTGCGAGGTCAGTGTTGGGTAGAATGTCTCTTATGATGGGGTCGCTTATGCCCTTGAGTCTACCGTAAGCTTTTAAGCGTTCGATTACTTGGCGCTCAATCAACGCTGCTTGTTCAGGAGTTGTTACTCCTCTTAATCCTGGCATGTTTCATTCCTCCTAAGTGAAGGGAACCTTGGGCACGAGCACTTTGCCCTTTGGCTCAACCACTTTGCCGCCGAGAATCACGTTGTCCATCCCACTGTCTGGACCCGCCATAAAGTCGATGTTAAAGCCTTCGTTGACACCATAGAAAATCACTGCTTCTGGGTCACAGTATTCCTCTTTATCCTTGTTCAGCCAGACCATTTCAGCCTGCCAGATGTCTTTGATGGCGGTTTGACCCGTACCCTTCCAGAATCGGATAGCAACGGTTAATGGGGTAGCCCCAGCGTTGCTGATCTTGTAGATGGCGAAGGCACGGTCATCATCATTGGTTCCACTGTAAACAGTGTGGTATTGTAGGGAGCTGATGTCTTGCTGCCAGATGTGGCCACTCCCAACTTCGCCTGCACCTAATAGATCCTCGTTGGGAAGAATATCTCTGATGACGGGGTTGCTGATTTTTTTCTCTGCAGCGTACTGTAGTAAGCGAGCGACAACTGCGCGTTCAATAGCTTCCTTTTCAGCTGGTGTAGTTTCTGACCTTAAGCCTGGCACTCTTTTTCTCCTCCATTTTTTAACGCAAAATAATATATTTAGAGAAGTTGCTTATATGAAGGTGTGTGGCGTGCATCACATGACAAGCAGAGCAAAAAAGAAACAACATAAACCCAAAACAAAAAAAGAAACACAGATAACGATTCGATGCTGCTGGGAAACAAGGAATAGATGGGGAGCATACGTGAAGGGCAACGCTAAAACATTAAAGGACAGCGAAGCTGCACTCCTATACTTAATGAACTTGGCAGCAGACCAAGTGAAATTCATCTAGGTTTTTCGGTCTACAGCTTGGTCGATGTCTTCATGGGCGTATTCTGTCAAAGTCTTCTTCAGTCATTTGAATCTCAGGTTCGCTCTCGTTCTTCTCCTTATTCCACACTGAGACACGCCACATCCAAACTTTAGGAATCGACTCGAAGATAGGCTGCACCAAAGTATAGCGATGTATTTCAGTTTGCCGTTCTTCCTCTGGAACCTTCTTAGGCGCTGGAACTGTTATGGGTTCCCAAGAGGCAGGCGCTTTCTGTCGAAAAGCGTGAAGATAGATTTCACCTTCTCCCTTACTGACTAAGGCGTTTAATTCCTCACGTGATTTGAAGTCCATTATGTCCCAGGAGCCTTGAAACTGATAACTCCAGCGCCAAGGAGTCTCCTTCAAGTGAGGAGCATAAAGCACATACCAGTTTTCAAGAGGATAGCCTTTCGCTCTCACTAACCTTTCCAGGCCACCTTCTGTTCTCGCGGCTTCAATGTATCCATTAAGAGTGGTGCCTTTGAAGAGTTCTTTCAGGGTAGGACGTTTCTTTCCTTTTTCTTCCCATGGAACACCTGCTTCAGGACCCTCGCTCAATCCATAGTCTCCTCTTCAACCCTAATCTTCGGCGATTTTTTTATGGTTTTTCGATAAAACGGTGAGTGCTTCGATTTTCCCCGCATACTTCGGGTAATTGCGTTTCGATGTTGTTCCGCTGGTGCTTTATAACTGTGATTCCGTGTTACTCTATGAGTTATCGGCTTTGGTAGCCAGTATGCCCTCTGAGATTCTTCTTTTAATGATTCAGTTATGTTGGGCTGGCAAAGTAGCGAAACGATTTCTTTCGGAGGTATTGTGGAGGTAGGTTTAGGCTTACCCACACTATCCCTATTAGGAGCCAAATAGGCGGGCTTCAATATTCTATGGAGAAAATTGATTAGACGTTTAATCAAGGGAGTAACACCGATTATTTTATTATGTGTTTTAAGTATTAGTATTTTAGGAAGCTTAGGGATGACCGATGACTTTCGATTTCTCGCTGGGTTGCTCGCCGTTGTGATTATTGGAGGAATAATCATAGTGGTAGTAGCGAACATAACGCGTCCTCGAAGTCATCAAGTTCAAACAACGTTCACTCGAGACCCAAACACAGGAGCCATTCTGGACACGCTGGAAAGAGTGACGTATCTTGACTAGACTAAGAGACATCATAATTAGCGCTGAGGAAACTGGAAGAACCATCGCAGAGAAACTGAAGGTTGAGGTTAAGGAGAAGCATCGAACAACTTTTGAGGAGAGACACAGCGACTTAAAAGTCAATGGAAGTTATTTGCTGCTTGAGGAGAGCGGGAGCGGAGTTATTCAAGAGTTTGTTTTGTGGGCGCCAAACCGGAACTTTAGCGTGCGGATAGACAGAGATGGAAACGTGGGTGCCACTAAAAGCTATGTGGATCTGGCTGAGGAATCCCCTTACGTTAGTGATGTGGATGCGTTTCAAGACGACAGCAACTATGTTATTCATTTAAAGAGCGTAGAGTTCCGAGAGAACGTAAAAATCATTGTTCATGGTAACTTAACTTTAACAAGAACCTACGTAAAGTATTCATTAAGTCGATGAGACCTAAGCGTAAGCCTCCTCTGTGAAAACGCCCCCTCGACCTTGGGTGGGGACCCACATCTAACTTGTGGAATTGTGGAACAGCCATAGGACTATAGTAAACGCGCGTAGCAACCCAGTCAACATACCATGTTGAGTGAGTTTGAGCAGGCTTTTTTTTCCCCATCTCAGAATCACCATTTAATGTAATATATTAATTTGAAGTGTCCGAAGTGATATTTTGTGTCTGTTTCAATGTTAAAGGCACCTTCATCTTCGAATGTTTCTATTTTGCATATTGGACAAGGGAAGGTCTGTAGTTTTTTGTTTTTAATGAACAATCCCCAGAGAGGTTCACCCACTTTTAAGGTTTGAACTCTCTTGACTCCGCCGAAGACTGTTGGTATGGGATGATTGCCTGTTAGAATGATGTCTTTATAGCCAATATCGTTGGGAGACAGTCCTCCTCTAAATTCTTCGTCCCATAAGTGCATTCGGTAATGACAAGTGATTTTATAAAACGTATACTTTCCACTATGATATGTGATGTTCTTTACAGTGGCAAGTTTGAATTCGCCATCTTGAAAACCTAGAATTTTATCTCCAACTTTGAAGTCTTGAATGACTTTTCTTTTCATATCTTTGTAGACACATAGTTCATTACTTTTGTGGAGACAGCCTGGTCCAGGAATTCCTGTAGAACGTATTCCTACTTGAAAATTAGTATTGCTCAACTGGTCTGGAGTAAATGGACCTGCAAAATCCACATAATCTATCCATTCACTTGTTGTTTGAGGTAAGTAAACCTCGTCTGACCAAGTTAGTCCACCATCTGTGCTAATTTGCACAGAAAGAGCTTCTTCTATACCACTTTCATAGTGTTCAATTTTCACTATAAGTTTGTCAATCTGGTATCCAGCTAAAGATATATCGTAATTATAGAACGAATGACCTACTGCTCCCACATCAATCCAGGCTCGAAGGTCATTGCTTGAGTAGGCATTTTCAGGAGACTGCCACTGTCCCAAATTGGCTGTTGGACTCTTTTCCAGTTCATTTGCTTTCAAAAAGTCCCAGATAGCATTTCTTGTTTGGTCAGAAGTATCTAATGTATTATCGTCAATTCTCAAGTAGACGTAGGAAGCTTTTACATTAGTTGTTATTTCACAGACATAGTCTACTTCTAAGTAGTCGGTTTGGTCAACAACTGTGTATTCGCTGAGTTGATATGAAGTTACGGTTGTTCTTGTTAGCCAAGAAGTGAAGTAATTGGTAGGGAAGGTTTTAGCTACATCAGTTGCGAGTGTTGTTCTCAGAGTTCCATCAGCCTGTCTGATGAGCAGGTCTAACTCCCCCTCATAAACTCCTCCAGTAGTAGATGCAGAAACTCGATATGCACTTACAATGTCCGACCTAAGTATCTTCACTACACCCGTCAATTGAAAAACAAACTTACCCCAAACAACATCTCCTTTCTCGCTTCCATCGGCTTGAAGGGTTAATCCTGTGGTATCTGCAGTGGTTTCTTTCAATAAATAATATGTTACTCCTCCAAGAGTTACTGTTTCTTGATGACAATATAAAGTAGGATCCTTGATGGTTCCGTCTTTCATTAGGAGAAGAATCTTTGGTGGTTTAATCCTCATGAGTTGACCTCCACCCATTATTATTGAAGAAGATTTTCACAACTTCTACTCCATGCTGGTCGAGAAATCTATAACCACATTTCGAGTTGGCATCTCTAATGGGGAATCTCGGGAATTCTATACAGCCTGAGTGAGTAGTCCCGCATTCTTGACAGTATTGGTCTCTTTTCTCATAGATAGTGCATATGTATTTTCCTTTTTCAACACCCGCGAACTGAGGTGTTAAATGCCTACAATCACTGCAGCAATGACCACATCTGTTACAACCGCCTGTTCTTTTAATTGTAATATCCATATAATTTAAGCCTCCTTAACATAGTTTAGTTCCCAATCAACAGTGTCATTCAATAAATCCCAAGAAACGTTACTTTCTGACCAGACGTAGGCGCAAACAGGTAAACTGCATCAAAATTATTAGCGTCGACCACAACGGCTTCTCCGCTTAACACCTCTAATCCGTAGCCTGAGTAGGGTCGAGAGCCGCTTCCACCCATGTACATGATGCCCTGTGCCTTAACGATTATGGATCTCGTAGCTCCACTATGCAGAACCTCGCCACCTGAAGCCGCGGTAATCGAGCGTGTAAGCCCTGTTTTAAGAACTGTTGGCGCCAAAACGTCTACGACGTCGCCGCTTACCAGAGCGCGAACGGTATCACCGCTGATTAATGAGCGAATCAGCCCGCTGAGAACAGAGCGAACATCACCTGAAATAATGACTGCTCCCGATACTTGCCCTCCGCCTCCACCAGCAGTTTGAACGTATAAGCCAGATGCGAGATAGGCGCCAGAAGCAACTTGGATAAGCCCTGAGAGGACTGAACGAATATCTCCACTAATGATAACTGCACCTGAGACTTGGCCACCTCCACCTCCAGCTGTCTGAACGTAGATTCCAGAAGCCAAGTAGAGACCAGAGGCTACTTGAACATAATCGCCGCTGATGAGGGCGCGCAGGGTTTCGCCTGAAACTTTAACGATTTGTGGACCGCTGACGAGAACGGTTAAGATTTCCCCGCTTATTTTAACTGGTTGACCCGAGACTTCTGCAACAACTGTTTGACCCGAAATCTTAACAGCTTGACCATTAGGAAGCTGCACATAGAGACCTGAGGCTAAGTAGGCGCCCGACGTAACTACGATGTAGTCTCCGCTGATGAGAGCGCGGATTGTCTCGCCTGAGATGCCAACGGGTTGACCGCTAACGTTAACTTGAGCGTTTACGTTTAAGCCGCTCAGGTTAGCTGGGAGATCAGCGATTAGCTTCAGGATTTCAATGTCTGACACTTTTCGTCTTACCAAGTAAGAATAAACCGCAAATCCTAAATAATTTTGTGTCTTAAACAAGCGAGCATGAGCTTAATAGTCAAGTGCGTTAATGGACACAGATTTCCAGTGAACCTAAAGAAACATAGGAATAGAAGGGAACGATTTTGTCCAAGATGTCATGTTGTGGTTCAGGTGCGGAAGAGGTTAGGGTGGCTCCCAAACCTAGATTGGCGCAAGAAGAAGATGGAAGCAGAGTATGACCGTCGTTTGCGCAGGGAGATGCAGAAGTCTAAGAAACGGGGATACTTAGTATTGCCAAGCATCCCCACTGGAATGTTTCAAGCTAACCCAACGTTCTCAAAAAGAGTGGAAGCGCAGAAGAAGAAATGATTTCTACATCGCTCATAACTCGAAAGATACTGCCTTTGATGATGTTGTTTTCAGTAATATTGTTGGTTACATATTTAGTTAACCCAAAATGGTTTATGCTACAAGTGGAAAACATCATCATCAATGGACCCGTACTGATCCTAGCCTTCACGGTGGGCGGATACATCAGCAACAAAATCTTTCTCCACGACGTTGAAGAACGCTTCATAAGAGCCTTCAAAACAATAATGGCGGACAGACACTTTCAACAAGACCTTAAAGCACAGTTTGACCTTTACTTAGGAGACTACGCTAAAATCTTCAAGAAGGAAGCTGAAGCATACATCCTAGAGTTCGCGAAGGTTATAAAGAGAGAAGTAATCGGCGACGACGATGAAGAAACACCATCAAGTTTAACACCTCTTTCCCCTCCATGAATTAAATTAACTTGAGCACTCCAATCTATTGTTTCAGCATAATTTATTATTGTCTAAGCAAATATGTGTTGTAGCAAAAGCTTATAACGTGAAAACGTTAGTTACTGTCGATTAGGTGTTAGATAATGTCGTATAAACCTCACAACCCCATGATTGGTAGGTACGTGGATGTTCTAAAGGAGCTTGTATTAGCTGAAAGAGACTTAGTGGCAAATAGACGTGGAATGCGTGGGGACGCAATGGATAGTCTGGTGCAGAGGATACGTTGGTTCGCTATGGATGCACGCTGGTTCATAAATGTTCTAGCCAACCTTGAAAGTCGATACCCACATATCAAACGAGCGATGTTACCGTCGAGGACAGAGTACCTGGAGAAGTTAGAAGAGCTTGAAGAGGAGGAAGAAGTAGAGGTAAAGCTGGTGCCGATTAAACAGCATGTTGGCGGAAAGAAGAAGGGGAGGAAGAAATGAGCGTAAGAGGATATCAGGATGTGCCCTATCCACTTGGCACGCCCGAGTGGAAATCGTTCAAGAAGTATGCAAAAGCCTGTTATAAAGATGGTAAGGATCTTGCTGAAGAGGTTGCTTCCCCACATGGGTTAACTATTCTAAAAGACGACGCAACGTTCAGGATAGTGTTAACTGCAGTTACGAGTCCGCTTGTTTTTCTCTGGCAGAAGTGGCAGATTATGAGTTTAGATGCTAAGATGAAGTATGCGACGCCAAAGTACAAGGTTGAACTGGAGAAGATAAAGGCTGAAGCACAAAAAATAAAGGAGAAAGCAGGAACGGCGTGAGCCAAGACTGCAGTAAGTGTGCTTGGACAAGGATGTGCACGGAGATAATGAAGCGGAAGCTCGTGCCTGAGGGTTCATGTCCCGTGGAGTTTTGTTTAGGGTGGGTGTTGGGAAAGGTGAAGCAGGAAGAAGTCATGGTGGGTTTTAAAAGAGGTTGAGGTTAAGAGACTATGACTCAGCGAGTAGACTTGCGAGATGAACGCTCCGGTGTCAGCGCAACATTAACTTTTCCTCTAAGTATGGTCAACGCGTTCCTTCCTCAGATAGAGATGTTCAGACAAATCTTCCGACGAATTAGCGTGACTTTCACGCCAGGCTTGAGGATATCTTCTTTCGGTACAAATAAGATAATCATGATCGCGGCTTTGGCTGTAGCCTTAGATGAGGAGGTGAGCGAATGACAGCTGAACCGACTCAGGCTCAATCAGGTGAATCTCCGAAGGACAAGTTCTTCCGCCTAATCAACGAGTACCTTGAGAATGAGCTACGAGAACGCTCTGCTCTTGCTCCTACATCCCTCACAGCGTTAAAGGCTGTTGAAGGTTATGATGATCTTGACGAAGAAAGTAAGAAAGCAGTTGACAAGCTTATCGAACAGATTCGACCTGACATCGAGAAAAAAGCGGCGGACCTGCTTCTCAGTGAGACTCGAGACAAGATTGCGAGAACAGGAAACATCAAGAAGTTGGTCAAGGCAATGGAGAAGGGAAAGAAACTCGAGTTGAAACGTAAGAAAGGCTGCATCTTCCTCCAGATTGGCACGGGTGAGCCAGGAGACGAGTTAGATGAGTTTCTAATCGCTTCAACATAGGAGGTGAAAACTATTGGAACCCTATCAAGGCTGGTTAGCAAGATTCGACGTAAACGTGGAAAACAAGCGCCCAACAAGTTGGAAAAAAATACTGCACAAAGCGGGAAGAACGATTCTTCCGATGCTACCTTTAGTGACGCTGATGCTGATAAACGTGGTCTTTGGCGCATGGGGCGCGCGACAGCCAGGATTCTACGTTATGGGTGGTCAATACTTTCCAGCATGAACACTGACTTATTGAAGTTTGTGGGGTTTATCATACTGTTAGTGCTTGTGCCAGTGGGCTATATTCTTCTGATGTTCAATGTAATGGACATTGTTGTTTCATTGACACGGAGTCAAGAAGTCGTTGGAGTGATGCCAATGGTGAACTCGTATAAGGATATGATTACGCCGATTGTGCGAGCGGTGGTGTTCCTCTTCTTTTTCATATCTCCAGCTGTTGTGAGGGATTACCTTTGGAGGAATGCGGGGAAAAAGGAGTGAGTGAGTGGTTTAATGACCTTGTTGAAGGCTGAGATGCTGGTTCAGTGTCCGAAGGATAACGTGAAGACTGAGGTTAAGAATTGTGTTAGCTGTAAGCATTATGAGCACATGGTTTTTGAGGGCGGAGTGAAAGCTTATTGTTGCTGCTTGTTTCCAAACGTGAAGAAGAAGGAAGATGCGTTATGGGGTTAGAGCTAAATGGTAAGATGTGAAGTTAAGTGTCCAAATCAAAACCCAGAGAAGTGTAGTTTGAAAGGTAGAATCAACGAGGGCTGCCGAAAAAACACGGAAATCGGTATGTCCTTTAAGAAAGGAGGAAAGTGTCCTGGGTGCGGCGAAATCCAAATACTCTACTCTTATGAAGGAACGTACGATGACCCAGACGATATGATGTGTGAAAGTTGCATAGATGAATTTCACGACAGGTGCCATGAAGCAGATGACGCAATGGCTGATACGGTTGACACTGATGGTTGGGCTGACGAAGAATGGGCGCATGAAGAGTTGCTTGGAGAAGAAGAATATTAAAAGAGGTTGAAGGCTAAACCATGACTGACGTTTGCAGAGAATGTTGCCATTATGATCGCACAAGAGCTTTTTTTGGTAAGGGTTGGTGTAGAAAACAAAACTGTGCGGTCTTATCTCGGGAAATCGCTTGTTCAAAATTTGAAAGGGGTTGAAGCCAAATTATGAAAGTTTGTCCTATCTGTGGTTTCCGTGATTCTGCTTTTTGGCGTCATAGTCGCTATGACTTCAATGCCGATTACTGTACGCGTCAAGAGTTCGCCGAAATAGAACCAGAGTTGAGTGAGGTTCTTTCCGATACTGAACCTTTAGTTGATTTTCCTTATGTTTATTATCGAAGAGGTTCTGCAAAGGCTTGGGTTTATCGAGTTCCAATCGAAGATTTCAAAGTTTCAGTGGATAAACATCGTGCTTGGGATAAACCAAAAAGGCTTTTGGACCCAAATCAGAAAAAACTGTGAGTCAGCCACATAGATGGTATGTTATACATCCATGTTATACATCCATGTTATACATCCATGTTATACATGTCCATGAAGAATATTCTCAGACGGTGATGCTTCCAAGGTTTGCCGATGGATTGAGCGACATTCATCTGCCCGAGGGATACGCATGAGCAGGAAGCCTCTTCTCCTCAACCCACTCACGGTGCGGCAACACCGGGGTTGAGAAATGAGGATTCGAGGATGTATTTGTTGACTATTCTTCTTCGCCTTCTTCTGGCGCTTCTGGTTCAGGGGTTTCTTCTGCGGGTTCCTCTTCAGGGGCTTCTGCCATGACGTTCACCTCCATAATGACTGTGTAGTATTCTAGACCTCCGAACCGTAAATGTGTTATCTGATAGGATTTAACGTTTACTCCGTGCATGAGTTGTTCGAGTTTAGGCTTGTTCCAGAAGCGCACATGCTCGTAGCTGTCGATGAGGCTGAAGTGCCTGTAGACTCTACGTCTAATCCAAGTTTCTTCGTCGGGAACGGTGATGACGATTCGATTTCGACATACACGCTTAGCCTCTTGGAGAACTTGTGATGGCTGAACCGGATGCTCTAAGAGTTCACTGAGGAGAACCGTGTCAAAACTGCTTGGTTGAAAGGGCAGGTGATGAGCGTCCGCTATGATTAGGGGGTTGAGTCGCGGGGTTCGTCCATCGTAGAATTTGTTTACGTTGCGGGAGTCTAGGAAAGTTATGTTTGAAGTTGGGGGAACATGGAAGGTAGCGTCTTGTTCATCTTTTAGCCAGATGGGGAGGGAGTGGATGGCGCCGTCGCCGCAGCCGACGTCGAGAGTTAAGCCTACACATTGAGTTCGCAGCCAGATGGAGCGAGCTGCAAAAGCATCGTATAGAAAGTATTGTTTACCTTTAATGACTAAGACTAAGATTGGCGTAGCCGTTTCAGAACCACCATCGTGTCGCCTTGGACAGTAACCCTAGAGTTAGGTTCGATTTCAACGCTTTCCACATTGAAGTTGCCGTCCACGATGTTCATGCGAATCTTAACGATGCCCAAATCAGTTTCAACCATGATGAAGCCGACGTCGCTGAGAGTATCTAACGTCACGTTGCCAAGCTCATAGTCGATGAGAACCTTAGTCTCGGAGAGTTTACGGATGCGAAGCATCTTCTTTACTCCAATGTGTTAACGGTCTTTGTCCATGAGCCTCAATGTATATGCGTTTGCGTCCACGTTTTCGCTGTAGCCAGTTGCCTCTATCGATGTTGAGTCGAGCGTAGCGTTGGGCTGTACGCTTAGATACGTTGAGGACATGGGCGAGCTGGGGTGTGTTAACTGAGCCCGTTACCTTTCGACCGTATGCGAGGGCTACCTGAGCGCCAACCAATCCTCGTAGAGTGAGAAGCTCGCGGACACGTTTGATGTTGTATTCGTTAAGCCAGTAGAGGCGTGGGTTAGCGTCGGGAAATGAGGATTCAAGGATGTATTTGTTGAATAGAGATCGAAGTGCAACGCTTAAGGTATGATGATTCTTGTGTGTAAATCGAATGAGCTGTGGATCGCGAGAATATGTGTGGTAGTCTTGGCCAGCCTCATGTTGAACGAGGAGAAACCCGAGTACAAGGCGCTCTGAAGCGTTGAGGCGCTCAGGTCGCCGTCTCAATGGAGGCGCTAACAAAAGCTTGTCGGTCCAGATAATTGTTACA